>Ga0335069_10004874_pt1 | contig 19789 bp, 16 predicted proteins | sample Lox_Sample_11_FD_206714 | JGI IMG/M metagenome (GOLD analysis project Ga0335069, IMG submission 206714) | Soil microbial communities from Loxahatchee National Wildlife Refuge, Florida, United States - Lox_Sample_1.1 | ecosystem: Environmental > Terrestrial > Soil > Wetlands | place: USA... | reverse complement strand
GGAATCCGGTCCTCCCCCGAACGATGAAGCTGCCAACCCGCCGCGCGTCCTTTGCGGATGGAGCGATCTTGGCCAGTACGGCACTTGGTCTTATGTGCCGGGTTGGGGTTACGGTTGGATTCCTTCGGTCGCCTCTGGGTGGGCGCCCTATACGATGGGCCAGTGGTGCTGGTATCCCGGATGGGGATGGACGTGGATCCCGTATGAGTCCTGGGGTTGGGTGCCCTACCACTACGGCGACTGGGACTTCTTCGACGACGTAGGCTGGGTGTGGTTTCCGGGCAGTTTCAGCACGTGGTCGCCGGCTCCGGTCACTTGGTATTCAGGCCCGGGCTGGGTGGGATGGCGGCCGCGGTTGCATCCCATCCATGGCAGTCCCATGCCCAGGCCGTGCGGCCGGGGCCGTGCTTGTGGCGGCGCGGTGGTGAGTACACATTCATTTCGCCACGGAGGAATCGTCAATTCCACCACCGCACTGGCGCGCGATCCCGCTTCAGGAACTGAGGTCCAGCAGCCGAAGCCCCAACCCACGGCAGCCGCCATGCTTCCCGGGCCGGCAGTGAAGGGACCCGCTGTGAACAATCCCATGCGCCCCCTCCCGCGGGGTACAGCGACCGTTCAGGTGGCCCCGGCGCGCGATGGCAATCCCTTGCAGGGCAAGGTGGCGGGTTCAGGCGCGGCGGCACCTGCGTCGCGGCCACACAGCGGCGTAACGATGACCGGCACGGGCATCGCCTACGATCCTCAGCAAGGTGCATACGTGAACAAACCGTCCCCGGAGCCCACCGAGGAAGCTGCCTCTGCGCCTCAGGGGGCGTCCGGCTTCACGGTAAGTCCGGCACGGAATTCAGAGGTCTCTCCTGCGGGCGTGCAGACTCTTACTCCTCCTGCCACTGGCATTGTCGGACGGCCGCAATCGGCTCCCGCGACCAGTTCAGCCTCTGCCGAGAAACCTGGACCCGCAGCCGGCGTCGCCATTCCCCGGACGCCAGCAGGACCTCGGGGCGGCACGCTTCACATTTCCCGCGATGGCTCTGCCGGCCCTTCTGCTCCGGCCGTAAAGGGACCTGCTTCCTCGGGCGGCGCGTCCGCTCCGGCGGTGAAGGCGTCGCCTTCTGCCGGCGGTTCTTCCGGTAGCCACATGGGAGGTGGCGGTGGTGAGGGCCGTGCCGGGGGTGGCGGTGGGATGTCTGGTGGCGGCGGACACTCGGGCGGCGGTGGCGCGGCGGGTTCCTCGCGCCACTGAGCGATTCCGGTCGAGACCACCCGGCGCCCCTACGAAATTCGCTCCGGAATCCTATACATCCCACCAACAATGCCTGGGATGTATGCGGCACTCAGCGTCCGTCCCTACTTTCCAGGCAGTGCCCTGTCTGTTATCGACGGATTGGGCAGGCCACCGCACGCTGGACCACTGATCGTTCTCAATGTGGATCAGGAAACAATGATGCCCGCGTAGCCAACGACGGCGCTACTGTCGCCGCTGGCATCGGCTGAGGTGGCATAACGGATGAGGTCGGCACGGGTCGCGCCCAACTCTTTCGCCGCTGTGAGCATGGCGATGGCCGGACCGTATCCGCACATGGAAATGTCCTCGCGGCGGACAACCGCATAGAGCCCTTGGGGATCGAGCGCCTTGATCTGGTCGATGGCGAGTGCATCCTTGCGGCGTGTGACTTCATCGGACTCGTAGTGGTTCATGTCGCTCGAAGCGACGATCAGGACGGAGACGTGCTCACGTTTCTTCAGCGTCAGCGCGATGCCGCGGCCGAGCGATTCGAGCGCCTCAAGTCCTCCTACCCCCAATGCAATCGGAACGAAGCGAAACGTGCCCACGCGGCGTTGGAGGAAGGGAAGCTGCACCTCGATGGCGTGCTCATTGTCGTGTGCGCGGGTATCCTCCATGAGCAGGCGGCAGGAGCGGCAGAGATCGGCTGCCAGTTCCGAGTCGATCGGCACGGCTCCCAGCGGTGTCAGCCACTCGCCGGAGGTGGCGATCGCGAGCGGCGCGCCGCGCCCCGTGTGATTGGGGCAGAGCAGCAGGTAGGTGGCGCGCGCGGGCAGGCGCTGAAACACCGCTCCAGCCACGGGTCCTGAGTACATGTAACCCGCGTGCGGTACAACGCAACCTAGCGCACCATCCACGACTGCGGTGTCCTGGGACGCGAGATATCGGTCAACTTGTTGGGACAATACCTCAGGTTTGGCAGGATAGAACCGCCCCGCCACTGCCGGGCGTCGCATAGCGGGCGCTTTCATGGCTGCATCCTATGCTTGGTATTCCTAGCCTGTCAAGCGGGATGAGTTGTTGAACGAGTGCTGGCGCTGGAGCGGCGGTGGCCACGTGCGGCTGAATTGGAGTAGCGCGGCGTCAGCGGGTTTCTTGCACAAACCGCTGCAAGAGCTCTCGGATCTCATCACGGACTCGCCGGAACGCCGCCAGACGCGTTTCTTCCGAGCCTTCCACAGCAGCGGGATCAGGAAAACTCCAGTGCAACCGCTTCGTTGTATCGGGGAAGACCGGGCAACTCTCTTTGGCGTTATCACAGACCGTGACGACATAGTCAAAATGCGCGCCGGCAAATTCCTCGACCGACTTGGACCGGTGACTTGAGATGTCGATCCCAAGCTCGCGCATCACCTGAATGGCTTCCTGACGCACGCTGCTCGGTTTGGTCCCGGCGCTGAAAACCTGGTAACTTGGCCCGCCGTCGTTTCGGAGCAGTCCTTCGGCCATCTGGCTGCGTGCCGAATTCCCGGTGCACAAGATCAAGACGCGCATGGTCTCTTACCCTATGAGGTGTGCCGCTTGCCACGCTGTTCCGCCGGACCCCTGTTCTTAGCGCACCCCAGTCAACTCACTCGCTGCGGGCGACTCGCTGAAATGTTGTTGGAGGCGCAGCGAGACTCCCACGAGCGCGATGAGTACCGGAACCTCTACCAGTGGGCCAATAACCGCGGCAAACGCTTCCCCGGAGTGAATTCCGAATACCGCAACTGCCACGGCGATGGCCAACTCAAAGTTGTTGCTGGCGGCGGTAAAGGACAGCGTCGCCGTCCGGGAGTAGTCCGCGCCCAGCTTTTTGCCCAGATAGAAGGACACCAGAAACATCGCCACGAAGTAGATCAACAGGGGCAGGGCGATCCGCAACACGTCCAGCGGCAATTGAATGATGTATTGGCCTTTGAGCGAGAACATCACCACAATGGTGAACAGCAAGGCCATCAGCGTTATGGGGCTGATGCGCGGCACGAACTTCTTCTCATACCATTCCCTGCCGCGCGCGCGAACCAGAGCGAACCGTGTGATCATTCCCGCTAGAAACGGAATGCCGAGGTAGAAGAAGACGCTTTGGGCGATTTGCCTCATGGACACGTTGACGAGGGTCGCCTTCAAGCCGATCCACGCGGGCAATACGGTGATGAACAGCCAGGCGTAAACGGAGTAGAAGAGTACCTGGAAGACCGAATTGAAGGCGACGAGGCCGGCTGCGTATTCGGTATCACCCTTGGCGAGTTCGTTCCACACAATCACCATGGCGATACACCGTGCGAGGCCGATCATGATCAGCCCCACCATGTACTCGGGGCGGTCGTGCAGAAACGCGACAGCCAGAATGAACATGAGGACCGGTCCGATCACCCAATTCTGCAGCAGGGATAGCATCAGGACGCGAGTGTTCCGGAAAGCCTCCCCCAGTTCTTCGTACCGGACCTTGGCCAGGGGTGGGTACATCATCAGAATCAGTCCCGCGGCGATCGGAATGGATGTGGTCCCTACCTGAAAAGCCGTGATGGCCTTAACCAAGCCCGGCAGGAGGTACCCGCCGGCTACTCCCGCCGCCATCGCGACGAAGATCCAAACCGTGAGATAACGATCAAGAAACGAGAGCTTACGCGCGATATGCTCTGACATCGTTGACTGCCTTTCGCCTTGGGGCCCGGGCTGCTACCCGTCGCCGGAACACCCGCCGTGGTCAGCGTGCGGTGCGGCTACGCGAGGGGTTTCCGGGCGCGGACGAATGCGCTAATGAACTTGCCATCCACCAGAGGCGCAATTGCGTCGACGTCGATTCCCTTGCTCGCAAGCAGTTCGCGCGCGTCGCCGATGTGATAGACACGAGTCGGCTCAACGCTGACGGTTTCAAAGCCGGCATGAGCCAGCAGGGAAAGGTACTCGTTTTCCTCCAGCGCTCCTGCCATGCAGCCCACCCATAACTCCAGGCTCTTGCGGATTTCGCTCGGGACCTCGCCATGGACCACGATATCGGAGACCGCGAACCGTCCGCCGGGTTTGAGGACGCGAAATGCCTCACGCAGCGCTCGATCCTTGTCCGCCGAGAGGTTGATCACACAATTGGAAATGATCACGTCTACGGAGTTATCCGGGAGCGGAATCTTCTCGATCTCACCACGCAGAAATTCCACGTTCCCGACGCCGGCTTTGCGCTGATTCTCCCGGGCGAGGGCCAGCATTTCATCTGTCATGTCCAATCCGTACGCCTTGCCGGACGGACCCACGCGCTTGGCCGACAGCAAAACGTCGATGCCGCCGCCTGAACCCAAATCCAGGACCGTCTCGCCCGGTTTCAGCTCAGCCAGAGCCGTAGGGTTGCCGCAGCCCAAGGATGCCAGCAGCGCCTCCTCGGGAATCTGGCTGGTCTGGCTGCCATCGTAGAGGTTCGAGGTAATGGGATCGGGGCAGCCTTCCAATCTGGGCGCCGACCCGCAGCAGGAACGCCCTCCCTTGAATACGCGTAATGCCTCCTGCCCGTATTTCTCCTTTACAGCTTCCTTGATACTTTCACTGCTCATCGGGTCTTCCTTTCCGGGCCGCACGCGGGTGCCTGCCCAATCCCCACGAGTTCGCGCGGTTCCACCGCTTTGTTGCGAGTGCAGCACTCGGCGTACAGGAAGTTGATGATCTCCTGAAGCGACTCTGTATTGGCCGTGTACCACAGGAATGTGCCTTCCCGCCGCACCTTGACCAGGTCCTCGTTCTTAAGCTTGTCGAGATGGTGAGATAACGTCGAGGCGGGGATTTCCAGTTCTTCCTGGATGTCGCCGACCACCAGTCCCCGGGGGTGGGCGGTGAGTAGAAGCTGCATAATGCGCAGCCGCGGCTCGGCACCCATGGCCGCAAACATATCGGCATAGCGGAGGACGCGTTCAGCGGACTTGGGGTTTTTCATAGTTCCATGATACTAGAAATAGGGAAATTATGGAAGCGGAAATCACTTTGGTGTTTGTCGAGACACTAAGGATGCGGAAAGGGCCGTGCCGGGGCAGCGGTAGCCACGGTCAGCGCCTTTCCGACCGTGAACCCTCCTGTGATCTGGCACGCCTATCGCCGTTGGCCACCCCCGGCGAGGCAATTCAATAGAAGTTCAGTATCGAAGGAACGACCCACAGTCAGGAAAGCGCTGACTGTGGCTACCAACTGCCCGAGGGGTGGAATCCGTGCATTTTGCGAGCAGGCATAAGGGACACCTGCACGAGAATCAACGTATGCGCTACCTGTGGTCCAAGCACGGAAATTTCGTCCGCTATGCTACGTTGCAGGTCCGCGGCAGGGGCGCATGGGCGTGCGCCCTTATCAGTTGCACAGACATCGCGCTGCTCCGAACGGAGCCACCGGGATTTCCCGTGGGTGGCGCGCGCATCGAATTGCGTGGGCGCGCTTGGAAATCCCGGCTCGCCGGTGCAAGCCGGGCTCCGGTGGGGCGGAAATCTTCAAGCGGCATTTGCGGCGGGCCGGACCGGCTCGTGCGGTTTCCGGCCGTAGACCTTTTCGTAGGCCCGGCAGAACGGACACACGTCGCTCTCAATGCGCTTGACGAACCAGAACGCCATGCCGCGCTGGCGGCGCCGCGCTCGCGTGCACACCGGGCACTCCACACAGCGCTGAGCCATGGCACGGTCGCGATCGGTTATCGGTTTGTCGTCCATGAATCACTGTCCTCGCAGACTCGCGAATATATCGCAGCCGCCCGAGTACGGCAAGGCGCCGGCTCGTAGCATCTACCCCGGCAAAGCCGCGCACACGTTAACCTGAAGGCCGCGCCGTCTCGATACATCCCGCGCGCCGCGCGCTCGCCGAAGCAACCGCACCGAGGCTCGATATCGAAGGAAGATCTCGCGGTCAGGAAAACACTGACTGTGACTACAACTGCCGCAGCAAGGGCGCAGGGCCGTCTGCCCTTATCGGCTATACGGACGATACCTTACTTCGAACGTAGCCGCCGGGATTTCCTGAACATCAAATCAGAAATGCCATTACAATGCTCTCCCCGTGTTTTGGTCGCGGCCGGTGCGTACACGCCGTGTTGTCATCGGTGGCCTGTGGTCTTTGGGTGCGGAGGGGCGTTCGGCCCAGAGTCAATCCCGAGGCGGCACGACGGGATGCATCGGCAGGTATGACAGTGATTCGCAAATCTGGAGAAATCTCGCAACGATGATGAAGCGGCGGCGCCCGGCGCCCGGTTGGCTGTTCGGCGCACTATTCATGGGTTTGTTGACAAGCTCGCGCATTCTGACCGCGCAGGAAGACGTCCCGCCGGCCGTTCCGGAAGGCCAAGTCGCCACCTCCGAAGCCACGACCGACAAGGCAAGTGTTTGTCCCCCGGAAGAGAAAAAGCCCCAGAATAATCGCCTCTTCTTTATGATGCCCAACTATCTTACGGTGGAGAACGCGGGCGACATCCAGCCACTGACCTCGGGGCAGAAATTCGAGCTGGTCGCACGCAGCACGTTTGACCCCGTCGAGTTTCCCTGGGTGGGCATGGTGGCGCTGGTCAACCAGGCGAGCGATAGCGACCCGAGCCTTGGGCAGGGCTTTCGCGGTTACGCCAAACGCTACGGCACGGCGTTTGCTGACACGACCATCAGCAACTTCATGACGAACGCGGCCTATCCTTCCCTGCTCCGACAGGACCCGCGGTATTTCCAGATGGGGAAGGGAAGCTTCCTGCGGCGTGCTGGTTTTGCTCTGAGCCGGGTTGTCGTCACGCGTTCGGATTCCGGCCACAAACAATTCAACTACTCGGAGATTCTGGGTGCCGCCACCGCGGCGGGCATCTCCAACCTATATCACGTGGCCCCGCGGACGCTCGGAAAAGGTGTCGACATCTGCTTGACGCAAATCGGCTGGGACGCCGTTTCCTTTGAGCTGAAAGAGTTCTGGCCCGATCTCCGCCGCAAAATCCACAAGTAGCCTATCGTCCGGCAATTCCGGAATACCGGAGTTCCTGCTTCACCACGTCGCGCGGGTAAACGATCCTGACGTCATCGATCTTTCCGTTCGCGCCGAAGTGGGGGACGAGCGCCGGATTGATGCCGCTCCAGAACGTTGGCTGGTCAAGCTGCTTGTAGCGCTCGACCACCTGATCGCGCCACGCGGTGTTGAAGTGAATGCCGTCCTGGGTGATAAGCGCTTTGGCCGCGTCGTAATCGCCCTCCGCCTTGATCCGCATGAGTTCGGCCAGCAACATGCCCACGCCCTTCCGCATCTGGTCATAGTCTTTCACAACCAGGTAGACCTTGCCGTCGCGCTCGACGGGCTGGATGGCGCCGGTCTTCTCGCGAATGTAGTTGACGATGAGCTGCGTGCCGCGCCGGTGGTCTTCCTCGATGGTGTCGCCGGTCGGGAACTCATGCAGTTGGGCGAGGGCCGCGCGCGCCTCGCCGTCATAAGCGGCCCGGGCGACCTCGACATCGGGGATGGCGCCGATCTCGATCAATTTCGGGTCGAAGAAGTTCCACAACGCCACGAGGTCGGCGCGCGCTTCTTCGAGCGTCGAGTAGTACTCCTTGAGGTAAACCGCTGGCTCCCCCGTCAACTTCGGGTTCATCTTGCCGGAGCCGTGGCCCAGCACCTCGTGCATGGCCGTGTAGAGGTCGTTCGCAAGCGTACGGTATTTCGCAGCCCGCGCGCGTTCCTCCTCCGAGTAGGCGAACTCGTCCGTCACCTTCGTCCCTTGGGCGGCTGCGAAGGCGCGCGTAGAGCCGGTGAAGATGAAACTCTTGCTCCCGTACTTATCGTGAATCTCCGCCTCGTTCGGCAGGTTCTCGCCGATGGTGGTGATGTCGAAGTCGGCGGTCTCAATTAGCGCTTCGACGGTGTTCACAACGGGCGGGTGAGGCGCCTCCAGTTTGTATTTGTCGTCCCAGGGCGCACGCTGTTCGAAGTACTTCGCGTTTGCGGCGAACTCCTTCATCAGCTTGTTCATCTTCTCGTCCACCACGGTCACGTAAGCTTGCGCCGCGCCCTTCAGTCCCCGGGCGTCCTTGTAAACCTCGATGAACCCGTTGGTGAAATCCACGGTGGCGTCGTTGTGGACCCAGTCGATGTTGAACTGCCGCCAGTCGTCGGAAGAGCCGGTCTGGTAGTAGCGAATGAGATCGCGCAGGACCTTCTTCTGAACGGCATCGGCGCAGGGGAGCGCCATGGTGAGATAGCGAATCGCGCGGTTGAGTTCCGCGGCGTACAGGCCCGGCTTTATCTTGCCGTCGGGCGTGCCGGCGCGGTAGACCTGCTCGATCAGCTTGCCGTCCTTCTTGACCAGGCGCGAGTTGAGCGCGTGCTGGTCGTGGAAGTCCTTCAGGTCGCTCATCGTCACGCCCTGATAGAGGTTGTTGCCACTCGCCGCGAGAGGGTCCTCTCCGTTCTTCGGGTTCTTCACCGTGAGGTAAGGCTGGTAATCAGGGTCGAAGATCGGCTTGCGCAGGTCTTCGAGCTCTTTCTGGAGTCTCGCCTTCGGGCCCAGCCGCGCGCGGTTCTTCAGCGCCCGTTCGGCGGCGGCTTGTAGTTCTTCATAGGTGAACTCGGGCAGGAACTTCTGCGAGGTGAACGAGTAGTGATTGCCATGATTCGCCCAGAAGAGCTTTGTGTAGTCGGTGAGCTTCTTCAGCACTGCCGGGTCAATGCCGCCCGAGTGCGTCACAATCTGCTCCAACAGATGCTTCAGTTCCAGCCCGTAAGCAGAGTTCTGGTCGTACACGATGGGGTTCACGGCGATTGCAGCCATCGACAGCCAATGGGCCAACGCCTTCTGCTGGAGAGGGAGATCCTTGAAACTCTCCGCCTCAAGCTGCAGGAATCCGGTCTGGCCGACGCGGTCTACCAACGGCGAAGGGGGGGACGGTTCCTGCGCGAAGGCTAGGCAACAGGGCAAGAGGGTTAGTAGACATAACAGCATTTGTGCTCGCACGGTTTTGCTCCCGGTCTCATGAAAGTGTAGTTCTGCCACTTATACCAGATTCCACTCCGGCCGGCGCGGCAAAGAAGGCTCTGGTTCAACTTGGCTGCGGCTGGCACGTGCCGATTGAGCGCGATCCGTTACCTTGTGTGTACTAGGGAGTACATCAAAATAGAGTTGCTTCTGTCCTGAAAGGGGACCATAATGTCACTCTCTTAGGGCGAAGGCCGCTGACAATTGACGAGCAAGAAGTGCCGGGGGGGCATGGCGCTTCCGTGACACGAGATCTCGGGCTCCTGAGATTTATGGCGGGGGCGAAGTGCGTACCTTGGGGCTATGGCGGACGCTGACCTGGCACTCATAAACATTTGTTATCGTTGTGATCTGGTTGAACTTATGGACGAAAATCTCTACGCAATGTGTATTTTTTTCCTGCTTACTCCGCCACCGCTACCGCTCCGCGAAAGGTTTCGCGCCGTAGGATCACAGAGATAGGGGGGGATTTGGAAAGGCCATCAATATGCATATGGGGAGTTTTGGTGTCCAGGGGCGAGACTGCCAGGGCTGAGCGTAGCTAAAAACCGAAGAGGCAAGACGCTATCAGCGTGTGAACCTGTTTCAGAAAAGGCTCGGCTGCCAGAGTACAAAGCGTTATTCGTTTGGATGTGCCGGGTGAGTTTTTTGACATAAGGCAACCCGGCAGCTGTTTAGGGCTTCAATTCCGACGGGGCATACCCAAAACCTGAGAAGACCGCCGAGGAGGTCCTACTGGTGTCGCCATTGGGCTTTGGAAACCGGGCTGATAAGGAGGGAACCAACGTGCTTCCCAAAACGCTGTTGTTGCAACTCGCGACACTTCTTCTATGGAGTGGAGCTTGGGTTCTTGCAAAAGAACGCAGCGACGCGCCTGATCCCAACTCCGACCCCGTGATGCAGGCTCTCGGCCATGGCGTGGACCATCTCGATGGAGCTTCTGCTCCGGCCACGCTTCAGCACAGGGGCGTGCGCTACCGAATCGAGGATGGCGACGTCCTCGACCTGCAATTTCAGCTCACTCCTGAATTCAATCAAACCGTCACCGTTCAGCCTGATGGATACATCACGTTGAAGGAAGTTGGTGACGTTCACGTGGAAGGGTCGGACCTTCCGGCAGTCAGGCACGCGATCCAACAGGCGTATGGAAAGATTCTTGCCAACCCTGTCGTGTCGGTGGATTTGAAGGAGTTTGAGAAACCCTACTTCCTCGCTTTTGGACAGGTGGCGAGGCCCGGGAAATATGACCTGCGCGGCAACACCACCGTCTCGGCGGCGGTGGCGATGGCAGGCGGGTTCACCACCAGTTCGAAACACTCGCAAGTGCTGGTTTTTCGCCGCGTCAACGATAGTTGGTCTTCTGTTACCCAAGTAGACCTCAAGCACATGCTCAAGTCTCGCAACCTTGCTGAAGACTTGTCCCTGCACCCGGGAGATATGGTTTACGTTCCGCAGAACCTTATTTCCAAGGTCAAGCCGTTTGTTCCCAATCCTACGATTGGGACGTATCAATCGATCCCCTGAGAACGGCGAACTTGTTGGGCCGACACGCTGGTTGAGGAGAAGCCATCATGCCAGAGCAACGCGGAATGTTACCGGAAGCATCGCCGAGAAGCCTCACGGTCCGAACGGGGACCCCGGCTCGCTCATCCCCTGACACGTTGCGGGAGCTGGTTGCGGTCCTGTTCAGGAACCTGCGGCTGATCAAGATGGTTTTCCTTTCGACGTTCGCGGGCGCGGTATTGGCGATTGTGCTGTTCGGGATCACGTACGAGGCCGAGACGCAGATTGTTGTGAAGCACCGCCGGGCCGATGAAGTGGTTTCCACAGACTCGAATTCCCGGGATCAACAGAGTTCCACAGATGTGCCCACCGAGCGCGAAATCAACACTGAGGTTTCCCTGCTGAAGAGCCAGGACCTTCTGGAAGGCATTGTCAACAACTTGGGTTTGGAGAAGCGCGAGAACCATGTTTGGAACCGCTTCTTCCCCGGACGCGACGAGCACTGGAGGGTGGCGAAAGCCACACGAAGACTCGGTGACGGGCTGAAGATCACCGAGGTTCCCCAGTCCAACGTGATCCAGGTGGCGTACCGGTCCGGCCACCCGGAGCTCGCAGCGCAGATTCTAAGCGAGTTGGATAAGCAGTACTTGGCCAAACACTTGGCGGTTTATCGGCCGCCGGGCGTATTTGACTTCTTCCACGGACAGACCCGGCACTATGAGGAAGAGCTGGAACAGGGAGAGAAAGAACTGGCCAGCTATGACCTGGCGAAGAACTCGACCGACCCGGAACTCGAGAAAGAGATTCTGGTCAGGAAGGCAGGGGACTTCGAAGGAAGCCTGCGCGAAGCCGAGTCGGATATGGCGCAAACGGAGAAGCGGATCAAGGAAATTCATGACCAGATGGCCCGCACGCCGGAACGTTTGACGACGCAGGTCACGACCGGGGATAACCCCCAACTGCTCGCGAGCCTCAAATCGAGCTTGCAGGACCTGGAGACGCGGCGCACGGATTTGCTAACGAAATATCAGCCCACCTACACGCTCGTGGTCGAGGTGGACAAGCAGATTGCGGACCTGAAGAAAGCCATCGCCGCGCAAGCCCAAGATCCTGTCAAACAGGTGAGCGATGCTCAGAATCCCACGTACTTGTTGCTGCAAGCGGCCTTGGTAAACGCCAACACGGACCTGACCAGCTACGCTGCCAAGGTCCGGGCCACGGCGCCCATTGTGGATGCTTACAAGGAGCAGGCTCTCCTGCTCGATCAGAAGGGGCTCCAGCGCCAGGACCTGCTGCGCAACCTGAAGGCCGCAGAACAGAACTACATGCTCTATGTCCAAAAGCAAGAGCAGGCACGCATCTCGGACGAACTCGACAAGAACCGCATCCTGAACGTGACGGTGGCCGAACTGCCCGTGACGCCCTCCTTCCCTGTCTACTCGCCGTTGCTGCTGATTCTGGCGGGGGCCGTCGTGGCGATGATGCTCAGCGTCGCGGCAGCCTTTGTTGCGGACTATTTCGACCCCTCGTTCCGGACTCCGGAGGAGGTCCATGCAGTTCTCGGCCTTCCCCTGCTCGGCTGTTTTGCGCGGGGCGACTCGCCTCCCCGGTTGGGGCTCTTGCCGGCTGCCGCGCCGTCTCTCCGCCCTGCGCTCCGGGAAGGCACGGAAGATGGCAGCGAGTCTCTGTGGTTACCGGGAGAGGGAACTTAGGAGCCGTCTGGTATGTTTCTTCAGTTTTACGGACTAAAGGAGCAACCTTTCGGTGTGACTCCGGACCCTCGCTTTTTGTATATGGGGCCGGAGCAGCAGGAGGCCTTTGCGTCCCTGGTTTATGGGATAGAGGCCGGCTGCGGGTTCGTCGCGCTGATCGCTTCCCCAGGACTCGGGAAAACCACCTTGCTCCTCCGGCTCATGGAGAGCCTGCGTGACACAGCCCTGACGGCGTTCTTGTTCCAGACGCATTCGGACTCCCGGGAGTTCCTGAAGAACGTTCTTACAGACCTCGCGGTGGAACCGCTGGGGCAGGATCTGAGCGAACTGCAGGGGCAACTTCGTGAGGTGCTGGTTCGCGGGTTGCAGTCCGGCAAGCGGGTCGTCCTGGTGATCGATGAGGCGCAGAACCTTGATGATTCGGTTCTGGAAATGGTCCGCATGCTCTCCAACTTCGAGACCCCGCAGGCAAAGCTGCTGCAGACGATTCTGGTTGGGCAACCCGCGCTGGCCGATAAGCTTGCCCGCCCACACCTGGCTCAGCTTCGCCAGCGCATATCGATCATCGCGCGCTTCTCTCCGCTCCCCAGCCGCGACGAAGTCGAGAAGTACATCTATCACCGGCTGCAAGTCGCGGGGTACGCAGGCGGCAAGCTCTTCACGTCCGGGGCCATGCAGATCGTGGCCAAGCATAGTGCGGGTATCCCGCGCGTGATCAATAACCTGTGCTTTCTTGCGCTCTCGCTCGGTTACGCGCGGGGCCGGAAGCGAATCGATGAATCGGTGCTTGAAGAGGTGATCTCCGATCTGGACTTGGAATCTCTGGGCGAGCTGCGCCGCGACGTGTCGTCAGGCCCGAAGCCGCCGGCGGTATTGGACACACCTGCCAGTTCACAGGAGCGCGGCGAACAGGGAACCCCGGGTTCGTCTTTGCGTATGGACTTCGAACCCTCCGGGAGTGATGAGTCCTTTCTGGGCGACATCAATTTCACTGGTTCCGCGCCGGACCGTCTGGTCGGAAACGGTGGCGAGCACCTTTCTGTGCCAAGGGTCAGTGCGAATGCCAGGATAAGGTCCCACTACCCGCCCAAGGCTCTCACGCTATTGGCTGCCGTCGCAGTCTTCGTTTGCGTTTGGGGAGCTCACTGGCTGAAGCCGAGCCTGAATTTCCTGGGACAGACTGCGGTGAGGGTGCGTGGCAGGCCCGAGCTGCAGGCGAGTCTTTTCCCGGGGAATCGGGTTGAGGCTGCCCCATCTGTGCAGATCATGAAGACTCAGACGCCCAGCGCCGCTTCGAAACCGGAGGACAAGCGCGGCATATCCGGAAAGACCGATGCGGTTTCGCAGAAGAATGCTGACGAGCTTTCACCAGTGGCGCGTAGTTCCGCGCTCTCTCCTGCTAGCATCGGATTCCGCGCTTCGTTGCACGCGCGCGCAGTACAGTCCGATCCTGTGGCGCCCCGCCTCTCTGCTGCCAGAGCGGAATCCGATGCTCCTCTGGGCAGCGGCGTCGCCTCCGCCCACGCCGGGCCGCGCGGAACTCGTAGCGAGCTCGTTGTGCAATCGAGTGTAAGCGGCGCACGGATCAGTCTCAACGGGCGGAGTGATCCGCGCTGGGTAACTCCGCACCTGTTCTACCTGGCTTCCGGGGACTATCGGGTTTCGGTCACCAAAGGTGGGTACGAGACGTGGGCGCAGCAGATACATCTGGATTCGGGCAAAGACCGATGGCTCATGGCCGACTTGACCACCGACCAGCAGGGAATCTTCACGGTCGAGACCGAACCGGCCGGAATGCAGGTGTTCATTGACGGCCGCGCCTACGGAGCGAGCCGCGTGGAAACCGCGTTGGCGGCAGGATGGCACGACTGTGAAGTTATTCCCGAGCCGGGTGCTAAACCGGTGGTGGGGAAATTTCATCTGGGCGCGGGGGAGACTCTGACCCGGAGGATTCGGGTGACGACACGCTCCGATTCTTCTAGCCCGCACTCGCAACCGCAACCAGCCGTTACCGTGCCGCAAGGGGTTGAGTCAGGCCCCCAAGGAGAACGCCTTGAGTAGAAACTTCGATCTCTTGCAACGTGTTTCCCGAGAGGGCCAATGGCGAGGCGATTCCACTCCGCCGCCTGTGAGCCGCACGTACGAAATGCGCCCCGTGCCGGACGCGGACGTGCTTTCGCGAGAGGAACTTATGAAATTGGTTCAGCTCGTGTTCCTCTTGCCCCGGAAGGAGCCGCGGAACGTTGTGGTCTTTTCGGGAGCAGCTTCGGGCACCGGGTGTTCCACCATCTGCCTGGGCGTCGCGGAATCGCTTGCGGCGCAGACGGAAGACCCCGTGTGCGTCGTCGACTCGAACCTGCGTTATCCCTCGTTGCATTCCTGTTTGGGCCTGGAGAACCGCCGGGGATTGAGTGAAGCTTTATCGGAGGGGGAGCCGATCCGGGAATATGTCCAGAAGCTTCCCGCTCCCAACTTGTGGTTTCTTCCCAGCGGACTTCGCTGCTCTCCCATGGCGGGCGCCGCGGGTACCGGCCGGCTAACGGCGCGGATCGCAGAGCTACGGCGGGAGTTCCGCTACGTGGTGATGGATTCGCCCCCCGTCAACGTGTATTCCGACGCGATTCCACTCGGGCAAGGCGCCGACGGCGTCATCCTGGTGGTGGCGGCAAATTCCACGCGGCGAGAGGTGGCGCGCCGGGCCAAGGAATGCTTTCAGGGAGCGGGTGCCCAGTTGTTGGGCGTCGTGCTGAACAATCGCACGTATCCGATTCCCCAGGCTGTCTACGACCGGCTGTAAGTTTGGGGAGACCTCCGCGGCCTTTCAGGGTGGCCGCTCAACTGGCCAGCAGGAAGTGAGGGTCCTGCCATGGGACTCACGGGGCGAAGCTATGTCTATGCTCGAAATCGAGACAACGCCTTTCGAATCTCTCCCGGTCTCCTCGGGAACCACGGACGCTGCTTGGTTCGCTTTGCAGACGCGGTCGCGGACCGAGAAGAAAGTCGCTTCGCAGCTCGGGACCAAAGGAGTCGAGACCTTTCTTCCACTGGTTACCGAAGTTCACCGCTGGAGCGATCGCCAGCAAAGCGTGCATCAGCCTCTGTTTCCTGGCTATGTTTTCGTTCGCATTGCCGAGTCGTCCCGTCTACGTCTTTCAATTCTCAACACCATGGGTGTATGTGGCTTTGTAGGAATCCAGGGCGTCGGCCTTCCCATACCTGATAAGGAGATTCGTGACATTCGCACCATTGTGGCGAACCCCGCCTCCTTTGCTCCTTATCCGTTTCTTCGCGCCGGTCAGCGTGTCCGAGTGCGGGGCGGGTGCCTCGACGGCATTGAGGGAACGCTGGTCTCTGCAAACTCAGATCGCAGTGTGGTGGTTTCAGTTGAACTCGTAAGGAGGGCCGTGGCCGTTCGCATCAATGGATACGATGTTGAGTTGATCTAACCTCGCAAGCTTTCCGGTTTTTGTGAGGAACTTACCCCAATCTCCCAGGAGTATCGATTATGGATGTCAGCCGTTTCGGTAATTCCGGTTCTCGATTGCATAAGGTCGCGATTATTGGCCTCGGTCACGTAGGCCTGCCCACGGCGCTGGGTTTCGCCAGCCTCGGTTGGGACGTCATCGGGGCCGATGAAGACACCGCCAAGGTCGATCGGATCAAGGCGGGCGATGCGCCCTTCTTCGAGCCTGGTCTTGATCAACTTCTGCTGCGAAGCCTGGCAAGTGGCAGGTTTCACCCCACAGCGGACGTGGAACAGGCCATTCGAGCTGCTACCGTAGTCTTCATCTGCGTCGGTACCCCACAACGGGAAGACGGTGCCGCTGACCTTTCCCAGATTGAGGCCATCGCCAGGACGATTGGACAGAACCTGAACGGATATAAGGTGATTGTGGAAAAGAGCACCGTGCCAGCAATCACCGCTTTGTGGATCAAGCGCACTATCGAACGCTATTCCTTGATGAAGCGCAATGAGGCGGGCGAACATGGTGAGGATAGTTGGGAGGCCGATTTTGACGTTGCTTCCAATCCGGAATTTCTCCAGGAAGGAAAGGCAATCGATGACTTCTTCCACCCCTATAGGGTGGTGATTGGCGCGGACTCGGAGCGAGCGCGCACCATCCTTCAGGATCTGTACAACGGAATCGATTGCCCTATCGTCGTATCCGACGTTACCACCGCCGAACTCATCAAGCACGCCGCCAACGCCTTCCTGTCCACGAAGATCTCGTTCGCCAACATGGTTTCAGACCTTTGTGATGCAGTGGGTGCCGACGTCACCCGCGTGGCGCAGGGAATCGGGTTGGATCCCCGGATTGCTCCCGGTTTCCTTCAGGCCGGAATCGGATTTGGTGGCTACTGCTTTCCTAAGGACATCCGCGCGCTTGCTTATCTAGCCGAACAACATGGGGTGGATTGCTCGCTGCTGCGTGCTGTCGAACGGATAAACCTCGAACGTGTGGACGTGTTTCTCGACAAAGTTCGAAATGCTCTATGGGTGCTCTCCGGCAAAACGGTGGGAATCCTGGGGCTTGCCTTCAAACCTAACACCGATGACATCCGGGAAGCGCCCAGCCTGAAAGTCATCCAAGCCCTGCTCAAAGAAGGAACCCAATTGCGCATGCACGATCCGTGGGCAATGCCTGCGGTGAGAGCTTTGCATCCAGCCGAAGCCGGAAAGATCACTTACTGCGAATCGCCATACGAGGTGGCGCGCGGGGCGGAAGCGCTGCTGTTGCTGACCGAATGGGAAGAGTACAAGCGTCTGGATTTGGGCCGTCTACGCGATCTGATGCAGGTTCCGCTTTTGATCGATGGACGGAACCACTTTGACCCGGACGAGGTACGCGAAGCAGGGTTCAGTTATGTCGCCATGGGACGCAAGGGCGGCAGTCCGTTTTCGAGGGAACTCGCCGGAGCCGGCCAGATGCGCTCGGCAACGCCCGTTCGCGGGGGAGTGGAGGTGGACATCAATGGTTGAGATTCCGAAAAGACACGTTTCGTTGCGGACCATCGTTGCCGGGGGGGCCGGCTTTGTGGGGTCCCACGTGTGCGACCGGCTGGTTGCGGAAGGCCATCAAGTTCTCTGTCTCGACAATTTGCTGACGGGACGGATTGAGAACCTCCGGCATTTGTGGGATCACTCGCGCTTTGCCTTCGTGATGCACGACGTCACCAAGCCGATGGACCTCGACGGACTCTTGGCTAAAGTGTCCCCCGAGTTCGGTGAGAAATGGGAAGAGACGGGAAGAAGACTGGACTGCTTCCTTCATCTTGCTTCTCCAGCCAGCCCTAAGGACTACAGCCGGCATCCCATCCACACTATGAAGCTTGGTTCGCTGGGCACTTACCACGCGCTCGGAATGGCCAAGAAGTACGGCAGCGTTTTCCTGTTGGCCTCCACTTCGGAAGTTTACGGTGACCCGAGTGTCACGCCGCAGCCCGAGGCGTACTGGGGCCACGTGAACCCCATCGGACCGCGTAGCGTCTACGACGAAGCCAAGCGCTTTTCAGAGGCCATGTCGATGGCCTACGCGCGCGAACACGGGGTCCGCGTGCGAATCATCCGTATCTTCAACACCTATGGTGAACGCATGAGGACCAATGACGGTCGCGCCCTGCCCACTTTCCTGACGCAGGCCTTGCAGGATAAGCCCGTCACGGTCTTCGGAGACGGCAGCCAGACGCGGAGCTTCTGCTACGTGAGCGATCTGGTGGACGGTATGTATAGGTTGCTGCTCTCCGACGAAACGGGGCCGATCAACATTGGAAATCCCCATGAAATTACGCTCCTGGCGTTGGCGCAGACGGTCATCGAACAGACGGGTAGCCGCAGTTCCATTATTTTTGAACCTCTCCCTGTTGATGACCCCACACGCCGCCGCCCGGACATTTCGAAAGCCGCCACGGCGCTGAAGTGGCAGCCACAGGTGGAATTGCGCGCGGGCATCGAAAGGGTTATCCCCTATTTCAAGGCGGAATTGGCAGCGCTAGAGGCAACTCCGGCTTACGCCCAGTGACCAAACTGGTGAAAGGCCTCGCAGTCGGCTTTTCCACACGAACATGCAGAGCGGTGGAGGGAGCTTTCCACATGATGCTCTAGCACGAGCGACGTTTCTCCTCTCCGCCAAGACCTCTCCGGGGTTGGCGAAACGCCCCGGCGAGGAAGGAGTTTTAACATGGGCTCAGTGCGTCGTCGACTTGTCATCAACGCGTTGAAGATCTTTGATCTCGTCGTGATGTTGTCGGCCTTTCTGCTCGCCGCGGTTCCGGTTTCGCAGGGAGGGGAAGGAGTTTCATTCAGCGATTTCCTCTCGATGCGTATCAAAGTGGGGAACTTTGCTTTACTCCTCGTCTTCGTTGTTTTGTGGCACATCCTGTTTATTTCAATGCGCGTTTACCGTTCACACCGGCTGGTGGCGCGGCAGAACGAGGTTCTCGATGTGCTCCGGGCCACTTCGTTGGGCACGCTTTGTCTCGCCCTGATCTCCTTTTTGTTCACCATCAGGATGGTGACTCCGACCTTCTTGGTGGCGTTCTGGTTGATTACAACGGGTGTGACGGTTTGCAGCCGGCTGGTGCTGCGCTATTTGCTCGAGTACTTCCGCCGCCGCGGGCGCAACCTACGCCACATTCTCATTGTCGGCACCAATTCACGGGCTGTCGAGTTTGCGCGCCAGGTCGAATCGCGGGTGGAATCAGGTTACCGCGTCATTGGTTTTGTGGATGTTCCCTGGAGCGGCCTCGCGCAGTTCTCCAAGAGCCATTACTCCCTCGTGTGTGATCTCGATCACCTCGCGGAGTTCCTCCGGAACACCGTCGTGGATGAGGTCATTATCGGGCTGCCGGTAAAGTCCTTCTACCACCAATCTTCCACCGTCGCCGCGCTCTGTGAGTTGCATGGAATTGTAGTGCGTTTCCTGCCTCGGATTTTCAACCTGAGGTCGGCGGAGGCTCTGGTTGGGGATTTCGAGGACGATTCGTTGATCACTCTGTCCACGGGCCCCTTGGAAGGGTGGCCGATCATCTGCAAGCGCCTGTTGGACGTTATCCTCGCCTCGCTTCTGCTCCTCTTGCTGACTCCGTTGTTCCTGGTGGTTGGCCTGCTGATCAAACTGACTTCTGACGGGCCGGTCTTCTTCATGCAGGAGAGGCTGGGATTGAACAAGCGGCGGTTTCGCATCTGCAAGTTCCGCACCATGGTCGTTGATGCGGAGCAGAAACAAGCCGAACTGGAACATTTGAACGAAGTGGCGGGACCGGTATTCAAGATGAAACGCGATCCGCGCGTGACTCCTCTGGGCCGGCTCTTGCGCAAAACCAGTATTGATGAGCTTCCTCAAC
>Ga0335069_10004873_pt1 | contig 19790 bp, 17 predicted proteins | sample Lox_Sample_11_FD_206714 | JGI IMG/M metagenome (GOLD analysis project Ga0335069, IMG submission 206714) | Soil microbial communities from Loxahatchee National Wildlife Refuge, Florida, United States - Lox_Sample_1.1 | ecosystem: Environmental > Terrestrial > Soil > Wetlands | place: USA... | reverse complement strand
TTAGCGGTTTATCGCGTGCGGGTAAGCCGCTAAAGCGGCTGTGGCGCCGTTGCACCCACTTCCACCCCGCTGAAGCGGGGTGTTAATGAGATCAGCCGTGCCGGTGCGCAGAAAGTGAGATGCGCCCGTAGTTCGAGGTGTCTCAGGAATGATATTGCCGTCTGCTTTGGTCGTGCCATACTGCTTGCCGTTGTTGACGCAATGGAGCAGGTGCGGCACTTTCGGAATGAGCGCCGCCGGCCATCACCGGATAGGCGCTCCTCGTTGCGGAGTCTCAACGTTGCCCGCGTGGCGGAATTGGCAGACGCGCTAGATTCAGGTTCTAGTAGGTAACACTGTACAGGTTCAAGTCCTGTCGCGGGCACCACTTTTTTCGGCCTTTTTTCATTATTTGCTTGCTTTGATGACAGATTACTGACACAATCGCGGGCATGAAGAAAACCGCGAATGCTGAGCAGGAAAAAGGGCAGATTCCCGAGGAAACAATCGAGTTCCCTTACACGTACACCAAGCCGAAGTGCTCGGTGCTTTTCAAAATCTACAAGACTCCGCGACAGGAGTACGACGCGTTCACGCTCGTCTATTACCAGGAGAGCCAACGCAAACGGAAACTGTTCAGCACGTTCGAGGCGGCGCTGGCTGAGGCGGATGAGGTCGCGAAGCTGCTCGGCTCCAAGGATGTTGATGTGCTCGAACTGCGGAGCGCGGACCGGGCGGCTTATCGGCGCGCCCGTGAGTTGCTCGACCCGCTCGGCATTAGCATCGAGGCGGCGGCGGCAACGGTCGCTTACTGCGTGAAGGTGCTCGGGGATACGCCGCCGAGCGTGGCCGCGGATTACTACGCGCGCAAACATCCGAGCAAGATCGTGGGCAAGACCGTGCCGGTGGTGGTGAAGGAGTTTCTGGAAGCGAAGGAGGCGGACGGGTGCAGCAAGCGGTATCTGAACACGCTCAAGTACAACCTGGGCCAGTTCGCGAAGCGGTTTCAGGGGAACATCGAGCCGGTTGTGGGCGGCGAGGTTGACGCCTGGCTGCGGTCGTCGGGATTGTCGCCCCGGACGCGGAACAACATCCGCACTTCGCTCTATACGCTGTTCAAGTTCGCCGAGGGGCGGCGGTATCTGCCGAAGGACCATGACGAGCTGGATGCGGTGCCGGTGGTGAATGACCGGGACGGGGACATTGAGGTTTTCACGGCGGCGGAGTTGACCGAGATTATTTGCTGCGCCAGCGAGCGGATGGTTCCGTTTATCGTGCTCGGCGCGTTCGCGGGCATCCGGCACGCGGAGATTCAGCGGCTGGAATGGAAGGACGTGCGGTTCGACGAGGGGCACATTGAGATCCGGGCGTCGATGGCGAAGACTGCCAGCCGGCGACTGGTGCCGATTCTGCCGACGCTGAAGGAGTGGCTGCTCAAGTATCGGCAGCCGGCGGGGCTGGTGGTGTCGCAGCGCAACGTGGCTTTCGAGCTGCATCTGATTGCGAAAGCGGCGAACCAGTTCCGGCGGGCGTCCTGGGCGGAAGCGCACGGCAAGACGGAAGAGGATTTGAAGCGGGCGGAAGCGCAGGCGAAAGAGCTGGCGGCGAAGCGTCCGAAGGGCAAGCTGCGGAGCCAGAAGGGCGAGGTCCCGCCCGGCGCCGAGACGGCGGAGATCGAGGGCTGGGAGCCGTTCGCCTGGAAACACAACGCGCTGCGGCATTCGTTCATCAGTTACCGGCTGGCGGCGATCCAGAATACGGCGCAGGTCGCGCTGGAAGCGGGGAACAGCCCGCAGATGATTTTCCGGCACTACCGGGAACTGGTGCGGCCGACGGACGCGGAAAAGTGGTTCGCGGTCACGGCGGCGAGCGTCGAGGCCGCGAAAGCGGCGCGGGAAGGCGACAAGGAAGGGAGGATTGTCCCGATGCCGAAAACGGCGGCGGCGTGAGGTTTGACCTGGCCCGAGGGCCGGCTATATTAGGCTGGCCCAGTTGGGCTTAGAAAGCGAGGTCCTATGACCAAACTTTTGAACAACCCGGAAACACCCCACGGCGGGGATAACCACAGTCTCGCGGGTTCGCTGAATGGTGGAAATTCGGCAGAGACAATGCGCTGAGGTCAGCGATGTGGGTGCGCGGCAAGGTTTTGTTCCCTCGGTCTCCACTCGCCGAGGGAACTTCCAAACCCAGTCCCTGCGGTGATTCCCTCCAGAGGAAGCGGCAGCTTCCGAACGCGCCGCCCGCGCTTAGGGCTAAAGGCTTGCCCCGCTTTACCCGGCCAGGACGCGGGGGTTGATTCGGGGGCTGCGCGAAGGGGCATCGTCGGGCAGGAGAAACACACTCTAAAAGCAACCTGGTTGCTTTAGAGTGGGTTGCGTGGCAGGAATTGGCGCAGGAATTGCGGCAGAGCGGACAAAAAATGGAGATTTACAGGGGCCGGAAGGGCGGCTATTATACCTGGGAGATACAAAAAAGTCAAATGCCGTTAGAATGAGAAGATTTGTTTTTGACATCGACAAGGCCGTTGCGGCAGCGGCCTACGTGACCCGCAAACGGAAGGGGCAGCGGATTTCGATTTTCGAGCTGCTCAAAACCATGTACGCGGGGGAGCGGGAGGCGCTGGCTTCGTGGCACCGTCCGATTACGGGCGACAATTTTTGCTCGTTGCCGAAGGGTGTTGTCCTGAGCCGAACGTACAACCTGATCAAGGGCGAGGTGATGGGGACCAACTCGGACATGGTGAAGTGGTCACAGCATTTTTCGGCGCGGGATGGAAACTACGTCCAGCTCGTTGCTGAACCGGACTATGATTACCTGTCGGACCGGGAGCGCGAGGCATTGGACAAGGGCGCTGAGCTGATCCGAACGCTGATTGCGAAGCACGGGCGAATTGCTGACGTGCTGCACGATTTGTGGCCGGAGTGGAAGGACCCGCAGGGGAGCGGGAAGGGCTCGATTCCGCTGACGCCGGAGGAAGTGCTCAGCCAGGTGATCGAGGACGATGACGAAGCGGAGCGGGTGGCGCGGGAAATCGAGTCCGTTCAGACTGCAAAGGCGGCTCTTCAAAAGGGCTGAGCCTGGTGAAGCTTGGGGATACGTTTGTCTGGTGTCCGACCGGGGGGATTGACCACCTTTGGATTGTGATTTCTGATCCCGCGGCGCACGGCGGGGAGTGCGTTGTCGTCAACCTGACGGAATCGTCGCACGGGAAATTTTCCTTCACGCTCAAGCCGGGGCAGCATCGTTATATTTACAAGGATAGCGACGTGAATTTTGGCGACGCGTTCAAGACGGATGCAGGTGAATTGAAGCGCCAAGTCGGGGCGGGGCTGGCAAGGCCGCATGACCCGATGGACGGCAAAATTGTGCGGGAGATTATTAAGCGGGCCAAGACGCACGTGGCGTTTCAGCCAATTCTGCGGAGGCTGCTGCCAGCGTAGGGGGTGCCGTTAGGCGCGCTCGAATATCTGGACCGTTCCGTCCTCGTAGCTGACGCACAGGGCTTTGCCTGATGGCGACCAGTCAAACGAACTCATGCGATACCACGAGTCTCCATCTTCAGCATATGACCGGGGCAGGTAGGCCATTGCGCCCGCGAGAGGATCAATAAGAGCGAGTGACTTCTCGGAAAATCCGTGGGTGCATTCAACAGCGAGGATGTCTTGGGTTGGACTCATTACGAGTGGGGGACCACCCGGGCTATACGCCAGGGGCAGAAACCACCTGCGGGTACCGCTGCTTGCGTCCAGGCACTCGAGACCTCTGGAGCAGCAGGCGAAGATCAGGCCGAGCTTTGCGCTTGCGGCGAGCCCGACAACCTCACGAGGGAAGGCGTGCTTCACGAGTAGTTGGTCGTCTCCGTTCGGAGCGAGCTGGTACACCACTATGTGGCCGCTGTGGTGAACAACAAGGTTGTGTTCGCCTAGAAAAGCGGTTTGGCCGAGACCATTCCACTCGACGCTGGCATCGACCTTTAGGCGCCGACAGCCGCCAGTCTCGGTGTCGATTAGGACTGGCGATTGGGTCCAGGACCCGATCGACATCATTGGCTGGGAGTTGTTGGCCACTATCGTCATAGAGTGGAATTGGAGGCTGCTGGGCGTGATTGAGCGTACATGACGGAGCGTGGCGGGGCTGCCTGGTTCCAACTCGTAAACGTCCACCCGATTCTCCTGGGGGACGATTAGACGGTCCTTGGTGTCTCTGGCTGAAATTCGAACGTAGTCGAGGGCTGAGACTTCCACTTGGGTTGAGTCGAGGGTTTTTGGGTCAATTAGCCAGCCCTGCAGTTGTTCTCCTTTGCGTTCGGGGTCGAAGATTGCCAAGAGGCGGTCTTCTGCGAGATGCACGGTACGAAAGTTCGGGTCGTGGAGTTTTCGTGGGGTTACTCTGCGCGAAGCCTGGAGGGCGAGGGGTGCTGCGGCCGCCAAGCGTTTGCGCTGCAGGCCGGCGTTTCGTGGTATGTTGCCGAGGGCGGTAATGGGTAGGTTCAGGCTCGGGCGCTTCGCTGCGGGGGTTAAGTGCGATTCGCCGTTGGTGTGTGGCTGCAGTAGGGTCCCGAGCTCGACGAGGGCTTCCGATGCTTCACGTTCCGCAAGGCACCCCATGACTAGGTCGCAAAGATAGGGAGGGAGCCTGTCGCCGATGACTTCGGTGAGGTGCTCGGGATAAACGTGGATTCTGCGGCGGGCGAGAATTTCGTAAAGGCAGCAGGCGGCGGCGTAAGCATCGTCCGAGGCGTCGGCTTCGGCTGGTGATTTTCGCTGGCGGCGCGAGATGTATAGTACGGATCCAATCTGGTCGCCGGAGAGGGTCAGGTACGCGTCGGAGGAGGAGTCTCTGACGATTCCGAGATCGCTGATCTTTAGGTCGCCGGCCTGCGAGAGCAGAAGGTTGTTCGGCTTCAGGTCTCGGTGAATGAAGCCTTGGGAGTGGAGGAAGAGCGCGCCATGTACTAGCTGCGCGGACCAGCGGAGGGCCGTTTCGTCGTCGTAAGCTGCTCGCTCGATTTGCTTGGCTACGGTTCCTCCGGAAACATATTCCATGACAAGAAAATCGTGGCCACTGGTCTGGCCGGAGTCGTAAGCCTGAACGAGGTATGGATGCTTGAGCCTCAGTGTGTTCCGTATCTCTCTGCGGAAGCGTTCCCTGGCAACATCGGTCAGGGGAAACCTTCCGCCGTGCAGGACCTTGATTGCGACTGGGGCTCCATCTGAAACGCGTTGCCCCTTGAACACGGCGCCGACTCCCCCGCGGTCGATCACAGACTTGATGATGTAGCTGCCTTCGGCGCCCTGGAGCAGGTCCCCGCGCCTGAGCTCGGCTGGGCCGTTTGGGAGGGCGGGATTGTTCATCTTGTAGTGTGGCCTATGTGTACTTCCGCTCTTCCTGGACTTGGGCGTCGCACCTTGGGCAGAGCAGGCGGGTGTTTTCGTGGGTGTAGCCGAGCATGGCCTCCAATCGGTCTAGTACGGCTCCGCGGACCGGGAGGGGCTGCGAGCAAAGCAGGCATGCGCCTTGTTGTTCTTTGAGTTTGTCCTGTTTGAGTTTGCGGCGGTGCATCGGGGTGCCGCGCTCGTCGTAGATGAGATGCTTGGCGAGCTTGCGGCGAAGTGCCCAGAGTAGTTCTTCGTCGGCGCCGCAAAGGGCGCGGAGCTTCTCACGGACCTCGGCTAGCAGCGGGTTGGCCAGGTGTTCAAGTTCGTGCGGCGTTAGCTGACGTGTGGGCATAGCCTAAGCGAACAGGCTTTCGAGGTCGTTTGGCGATTGCATGGTGCGGGCTTTTTTGCGGGTGGCCGGGTCGTTGACGTCTGCGAATTGGAAGCCCTTGCCTTTCTTACGGGCGATGATGAGACGGCCGAACTTCATGCCGTGGTCCTCGGCGAAGACGGCGAGGCCCTTGGCCTTGGCCCAGGTGTCGGTGCGGGTGTCGTCGTGGGGCTCCATGATGTCCACGAGAAAGCCTTTGCCGGATTTGCGGACGATGATGAAGTCAGGATAGAAAGGTTTGGTGACGCCAAGTTCGTACGGGATGCACATGGCCCATTCCCGTTTGGGGAAGTTCCTGAGCCAACCGAGGAGCCCGGCTTTTTTCATCTCGTCACTGAGAATCGCTTCTTCCCAGCCGTTAAGGTCGGCGTAGAAGGCGCCGTCCGATTCGCAGTACAGGTGTTGCGGCCATGCCTTGCCGACTTTCTTTTCGACGATGTTGTCCGGCAGCTCCCACTCCTGCTCGACGGGTTTCCCGCTGGCTTGAATGAGGGCGTGAAAGCGGGCCTTCTCAGCCGGTGGCAGGCCCTTGATGTCGGACTCGTACTTTTTCCACAGGGTTTCGAACTGCTTGCGTGCGGCTTTCTCCATTTCGGGCATCGTGTCCTGATGCCTGAGAACGGCGAAGAGTTCGAGCTTCGCTTCGTTGGGCTTGGCTTTGTCGTGGTAGGCTTTCCAGTAGGTGCGGTGCAGTCCTTCGCCGGCGGCGAGCGTCCGCCCGCACACATCAAAGAGCTGGTCAACGTTTTCGTCGGTTAGGGCGATTCGCGTAGTCTTCGTGCCAGTGACGTTCATCTGCCCGATGGCGACGGTGGTGACGTTGACTTCGATTTCGCCGCCTTCCCGGACCACTGACGCCCACTCGCCATCTTTGGCGGCGAGGGTGTCCCTGAATTGTTTCAGTTTGGAGACGAGTGTGTCCCGCAGTTGCTCGTCGGCGTTTTTGTCGATGTCGTCGTGGACCAACATGCCGGCCAGCCTGAGGGCGCGCTTGATGTCGGCCATTCGGGGGGCGCGCTCGATTGAGTAGGTTGGCAATTGTTTGAGCTGCTCGAACGCGGCCGAAAGTGCGGGGTTGCGGGGGTACTCAGTGGCAGATGTTTCGACACGGGCGGGGAGACCTTCTTCGGCGTCGGGGCTGCGGAGCCGTTTGAGTACTTCCTCCAGTGACTCGGCGTCGTAGTGGGGGAGGAACAACTCCACGGTGTTTAGGACTTCGTCCTTCTCTATTCGACGGGCGAGCGGTGTGCGGATCATGCGGCCGACAAGCTGGGCGATGCTTGTGGGGTCCTGGGCGCGCCGGAAGCTCATCATTATTTCGGCGCGGGGGCAGTCCCACCCGGTGGAGAGGGCGGTTTTGAACAGAACGACTTTTACCTCTCCGGCGTCCTGGATGCGGGAGGCTTCCATCTTGCGGACGATTTTGCCGGAAATCTGGATGTCCGCCTGGTCCTGAAAGCAGTGGACGATTTCGTTGACTGCGAGCGATCCGCTGTGGCGTTCGATGATGCGTATGACGTCCGGCAGGGGCGTGCGCGTCAGGGTGGTCTCGCTGCCGTCTTCGACCTGGACTACGAGGATTGGGCGGACCATTTCTTTTTCTTTTGCTTTGTCGCAGTAGGATTCCCAGTACTTGGTGAACTGCTGCCACCGAATCGCGGCCTGTGCGAGGAGGGTCATGTCCCCGGGCGCATTGGTCTTGGGGTTGTGGACGATGATCATGTCCTTGAGAAGTCCGCTGGACTGGACGTCTTTGGGATCTATGTTCACCGGGCGCTGGGTGCGATTCGTGCTGCCCAGAAGTTCGGTGAACCGCTGCGGAGTTGCGCTCATTCCGAGAACGAGGGGGACCGCGGGCAAGCCGTCATGGTCCGAGCCCGTGATGAATTTCTGCATGATGGGCTTGCGAGCCTTGTCTGTGACCCCGGCGCCGCGATGTGCCTCGTCTATGATAAGGATGAAGTCTTGCGGCGAGTCGGCGACGGTGTTGGCGATTGTTTGCCAGAAGGTGTACTGCTTTCGGTCGCCTTCCTTGGTGAGAAGCTTGTCCTTGCCGAGGAGTTGCGTGTTGATGAAGTAGAGGTAACCGGGCTGGAGGGTGGGTTCGTCGAAGCTCTCGCTGTCGATGGTGACCATGCGGTGGAAGGGAAGGTGGTCGCAGGCCCAAAGGAGTTTGGCTTTGCTCTGGGCGTTAAGTTCGGGTGAGTCGGACAGCCAGAGAAATGTTGTGTTCGGCCTGGAGGTGACACCGTCGCCTCCGCCAAATGTCTGGTCGATGACTGAGGCAACGGTAATCGTTTTTCCCGAGCCGGTGGGTGCGCTGAGGATTACGGCCTGGAGTTTGCCCTTGGCGACGGAGGTACGTGCTTCTTCAAGCTCGTCCAGAACCGTCTGCGTAGTAATTTCTTGGAAGTGTTTGAGTTCGACCTTCATTTGCGGTGGCTCCTTAGGCGAGCGCCTCCTGGGTGTTGAGGCGGAAATTTTCAAGGTAACTTTTGTAGAGCTGGACGCTCTGCGTTTTGCGGCCGATTGCGCGGCGCATCACGGCGAAGTTTTCTTCGGAGTCGGTGATAAGGAATACCCACTGGATGTCGGGGCGCTCTGCAATTTTCTGTCGGAAGGTCCGGAACTCCTTCTCCTTGAGGAGCACTGCGAACGGGGATTTCTTTGGAATGAACCAAGGTTGCGAGCCTTTGGAGTCCTCGCGCTCGCCGGAGCAGCCGGCCATGAGCCACAGGATTGGCAGAATCGCCTGGAAGGCGTCTCCTCGGGCGACTTCGGCAGGGTCGAGGAAGTCGAGGCGGAAGTATTCGAGGTTTTCGAGCAGGCCATCCGCCAAGCGCATTTCTTTGCCGGCCTGGTCGGTGCCGATGTATTTCCCCGGCAGTTCTGTGCCGTCCTCGCGGCGGCCGTTGATGGCGTTCCTGCACCGCGGCCAAGTGACGCTGTCGCAAATCCCCTCCGCCTCGAAAGCAGCGTCACCGGGAAAGACGCCGTCGCTTTGCAGGCGTTTGGCCTTCTTCTCTCCCGGTTCGTTATTGCTGACGAGTATGGTCCGTCTTGCTCCGCCTAGCTGGGCGTTGATGAGAGCGACGGCGTGGGCCGTGGTCCCGGAGCCGGCGAAGAAGTCCAGAACGAGGGCGTTGGGCCGCTTTGCCACAACGGTCAGGAGCGCATCGCGCACGGCGTAGAGCGACTTTGGGAAGGGGAACGCGTCACGCCTGCCTAGCAGGTGATGGAGAAGTGTGGTCCCGTGGGTGCCTGCGTCGTGACGGGAGTTCCACCAGACGGTTTTGACTTTCTTGTTCTTGTTCTTCGGTTCCCAGATGTTGAGGGTCCAAGTCCTGGCTTTCTTGTCGAATTTGCCTACGACCATGCGGCGCTCATCGAGAATGCGGCGCATTGAGGTGGGGATGAAGCGCCAGCAGCGGTGGTTACCTTCCTTGTCGATGGGCCAAACTGCTGTCAGGGTGCCCTTTGGCCTCAGGTCTGGCTTCTGTTCGAGCGGGAGGGAGTCGCCGATTTCCATGACTTGCTTCGCCCGTTCGTCGATGTAGATCGGGTAGAATTGGTTAGGGCGCTGGTGGCGGTAGCTGGATTCGTTGCCACGGCGACGGGCATGGCGGAGTTCCCATTGGTCAGCTTCCTCTGGCGGGAAGGGCCGGTCCCAGTTCGCTAGGTCAACCTCTTCCACCAGTGCTAACTCCTCCTCTTCCTGGGCGCCGTTGCCTTCCTCTGGCTCCTCTTCGTCGGCATCCTGGAGCGTGGCGAGATCGGCGACGGAGTTTCCGTTGATAAGTGGCGTGCCCGTGTTCGGGACGCAGAACAGGGCATATTCGTCCATTCGGGCGAAATTGATTTTGCCCGTGCCCTTCGGGTTGATAACGATCGTGAGTTGGTGGCGGAGGTAGTTGTCGAACGTCTGCTCAAGCAGCATGCCGAGGTGGTACACTTCATTTTCGTCGATGGTGACTATGAGGACGCCGTCTGGCTTGAGCAGGCGCTTCGCGAGCGACAAGCGCTTCTTCATCATCGAAAGCCACTTGGAGTGGCGGAACGTGTCGGTCTTGTCCACGAAGTCGTTGTTGTATTTCCAGTCGCGGGCGCCGCTGTTGTACGGGGGGTCTATGTAGATGGCATCTACCTGCCCTTCGTAGCAGTAGAGGAGAAGCTGGAGCGCATGGAAGTTGTCGGCGTTGATGATGGCGTGCCAGGGCTTTTCTGGACCACCGCGCTGGACGCGCTCCACGGGAACCAGTGCCGGGTAGATTGGGTCGCCGAAATTGCGGACGACGACAAGGTCGGCGAGGGGGAACTCGCGGCCGGTGTCTTCGTGGGCCGGGTAGCCCTCGACGGCGCGGTCGCAGGTGGCGACAGCTTTACGGACGGTTCTGACGCGCCAGAGCTCGTTTCCTGTTTGGCGCTTGAGGGCCACCAGTGAACCTTCGCGGATGGGGAGCAGGGGCAGGCGCACGGTTTCCGGCAGGTGTTCCTCGAAGACCAAGCCAAACTTCTTAGTGCGTTTGAGGGCTTTGACCTCGGTGGCGATTGCTTTCCGCAACCGCTCGTCCGGGACTTGCGAGATCAGGTCTTCGATTTTAGCCATAGTGCGGCCTGAGTTGTAGCGGAAGGCGAGCTAATTTTCGAGAATTTGTTTTTGAGTGACTGGCCGAAAGCCTTGCGATTCAAGGGCGAAACGGCGTTGCGGAGTTGGTGTGACTTATGTAATGCTGCCCGGGAAATGCGCCGGTGCTGTTGCCGGTCGTTCTGCGAGGCCGGGTGGCTGGCCTGCCCGGGGCTGGGTTTTCGGGTAGCCGCCCGGCTTAAACCTTTTCCAGGGCCCACGGGTTTGGTTAAAAAAACAGGGTTGACACGCGGGTAGGGTTAAACTAAAGTCGTTTAACTTAAATGACTAAACCGACGTTTTTCTTAACCGAAGTCGCCCAGGATTGGGATGGCTACAATCTAACCGTCACCAAGGAGACTCTCATCGAGGCCGAGGAGGCGACGCTCCGCCGGGTGGATAAGATCAGGGACCCGTTGTTCGACACGCCGAATTTTCCGAACATTCTGGGGTACACCCGGTGGGTCATGGTGCAGAAGCATCTTGAAATGGCGGCCAAGAGATTCAAAGGCATTACGCCGCGGTGGGTGAACTTAGGAGGGTCCAACGTGTTGGAGTTGTGGGGCCAGAACACGATTGTCACGCCGTGCCACTTGCTGACCGAGGGGCAGACCCCGAATAACACCGATTATCGGCGCGACCTGAGAATTCAGAACCAGGTGTGTCCGTTCTTGTTCCCGTCCCAAAACGGGGGCGGGGATGATTCGGACGAGCAACGGCTTCGGATTCTGTTGGTGCATGGCGGCAAGTATGGCCCCTTTGCGTTTCTGCGCGCTTACATTGACCCTGATGACCACTCAATTTACCGTGACTTGTCCGAGAACATCATGCTTAAGCCGATTTTGCTCCCGTCTATTGACGTTGAGCCGGTGGCCGAGCCACAGGTGGAATTGAAGCCGGCGGCGGTGCAGAGGAAGCGAGCGAGCGGGGAAGCATCATGATCACGGCTTTACCGGAGAGAATCACGCAGGCGCGTGAGCTGGCCGGCCAGACCAAGACGGAGCTGGCCGAGAGGCTCGACGTGTCGGTGGCGGCGGTGAGCCAGTGGGAGGACGGGTCGAAGAATCCGACAGCGGAGAACCTGGTCGCCATTGGCCGCGCCCTGGATGTGCCCGTGGCGTTGCTGTTGAAACCGATCCCGGGCGAGGTTTCCCGGCGGGGGCCGATTTCGTTTCGGGCGCGGTCGGCGGCGAAGACGCGGTTGCTGAGGCGGCAAGCCCAGCGCCTGGCTGAGATGGTGGCTGAGGCGTTCATCTGGCTGGAGCAGTGGGTGTCATTTCCGAATGCGCCGTTGCCGGAGATCGCTGCGGATAGCAGCCCGGAAGATGCAGCGACCGCCTGCCGGCGGGCGTGGGGCCTGGGTGACCGGCCCATTGCGAAGTTGGGGGAACTTTTGGAGTCAAAGGGCGTACGGCTTTGTTCTGCGGGGTTTGGCGATACGCGGTTCGACGCGTACTCGTGCGTGGTGAGCGGACGTGCGTTCGCTTTTCTGGGGGATGAAAAAGAGGATCGCGCGCGTTCGCGGTTCGACGCGGGGCATGAGGTTGGGCACCTGCTGCTGCATCGTCATTACTCGGACGACGAGCTGGAAGCGGCGGGGCAGGAGGCGGAGAAGCAAGCCAATGCGTTTGCGAGCGCGTTCCTGATGCCGGCGGAGACGTTCGCGCGGGATGTGGTTGACCCGAGTCTGGAGGGGTTCAAGCGGTTGAAGCCGAAGTGGGGCGTTTCGATTCAGGCGATGGTGAGGCGGGCGCGGGACCTGGGTTTGATTACTGAGGATACTTACGAGAGGCATTTCAGGAACATTGGCGCGGCCGGGTGGCGGCGGGCGAAAGGCGAGCCGTTGGATGAGGTGGTGCCGCCGACGAACCGTTCGCTGGGGCGAAAGAGCCTGGAGCTGCTCAGCGGGAGCGACCGGATCAAGCCGTGGGAGATCCCGGGGGAGCTGCCGCTGCCGGACCGGGTGCTTCAGAGTGTTTTTGGCGCAGACCTGCGGGCAATGGTGCCCGAGGAGTTGAACAACGTGATCGTGTTGAAAAGTTTCGGCCAGCCGGAGCAGGCGCCCGACACGGCAAGAAGCGATTAGTGGTTAGGCCCGGAAGCGGCAAGATATAGCAACTCGGCCACAGACGGGCCATTCAGAGGGTGGCTCATGGCAACTACAGCATTCAATGGGTGTAGCAATCACGACGGGTTAAAACTGATTGGCGAGGCGGTGCGGAGCCAAGCCGCAGCGATTGGGAAGCTGGCTCAGAAACAGAACCCTGCGTTCTTTTCCGCCAGGAAAAGAATGGATGACGCGGTGTCGAAGCGCGACGTTGCGGCGTCGCAAAAGGCGACTGACGATGCGCTGTTTGCGTCGCTTGGCGTGGACGGCTTCGCCCGGCTGGATGACGCCGAACTCGTGCCGCTGCTGACGGCCAGGTGCGGGGCTGCGTGCCGGTCAAACGACGCGAAGTTTTTCATCCGGCTCGGCCGTGTGCTGAGCGAGCGCGGCGCTGTCGAGCCTGGCAAGCTGGCGGATATTCTCGTTGCGGGCTGGTGCGGCGACCGGAGCCGTCCGGGGCTGTGCTTCTTCACGGATGAGGCGCTGGCGGAGTTCTGCCGCGTGGCGCTCGGCAACGAGCGGCTGACGCTTGATGTGGTGAGAAAGACGCGCCAGCGGCTCGGCCTGAAAAAGGCGGGCAAGGCCCGATTTACGAAGGTGGAGAAAGTGAACGGGGAAATCATTGTCTCTTGAATCTGTATGGACGCGAAGCCTCAGCCTGGGCCGTTCGTTCTTGGGGAGCATTTCGTCATGTCGGTGGTGCTGGCGATGATTGCGGAGCGCCATCCGGCGGGCAGCGTGATGAGGGAGCGAATGGAAGCCTGGGCAAAAGAGAATATCCCGTCGGTGTTGAAGGAGGGGAATGGGACCGGGGACCTGGTGGGGGCGTTCAACCGGTACACCGCCTATCTCCAGGTGTTGCTGAGCCAGAAGGAGGCGGACCGGGATTTGAAGGAAGAGGCCAGCGGGATTGAAGCGAACCGCAAGGCGGTGAGCGACGCGCTGGCCGCGGGGAACGTGAGAAAGGCATTGGAAACGAAGGTTTACTACCTGCTCAAGGCGGAGCGGTACCGGAATTTACAACACCCGGACATTCAGAAGCTGATCGAGCTTGCGGCGCTGGCTGGCGATGACAGCGTGTTTATTCGCCTGGGCCGGGCATTGTCGCAGCCTGCGGAAATTCGCGGGCCGGATGACATGCAGGTGGACAAGCTCAAGTTTGTGCTGGTGGAATGGTGGTTGCGCGGGCCACAGGGACAGATGGGGCTTTGCCGGCTGACGGATGAGGCGCTGACGGAATTTTGCAATCTGGCGTTCGGCGGGGGAAACCTGACGCTGGATTGCGTTCGCAAGACGCGCTACCGGCTGGGCCTGGTGAAGGGTGCCAAGCCGTGGTTTAACCGGGTTGAAAAGACGGGCGAGGGAATTGCCGTCTCGGTGGATGAATAGCGCTGTCCCCGCTGATGTTTTGCAGGCTGCGGCCACCACCGAAGGGTTGCTGGTGTGGCTGACGGTGGCGATGATGGCGGAGCGGCTGCCGCCCGGTGAAGTGATCCAGGAGCGGGCGGAGAAGTGGGCACATGATGCGGTCGCGGCTCTTTTGAGGGATGCGCTCCAGCGGGGTGACTTGTCGGCGGCAATGCCGAAGCATTGGGAGTGGGTTGAGGTCGCGCTGAGCGCATTTTGGGCGCAGCACGAATTGGCCGACCGGCTGCAGGGGATCGAGGCGAACAAGCGGGCGGTAAAGAAGGCGCTGGATGCCGGGGACAAAAAGCGGGCGGCTTTGGAAAAGGGCATGTTCCTGCTGAGGTTCCCGCACTGCCGAAACCTGCGGCACTCCGTTATTCAGGAAATGATCGAGAATGCGCGGCGCGAGGGTGATGCGCAGTTCTTTGTGCGCTTTGGCAGGGCGCTACAGGAGAAGCCGATTTCACCGGAGGAGACGCCCACTGATAAGCTTGCGGCGCTGATTACGGGTGGTTGGCTTCCGAACGAGCATTTTAAGCCTGGGCTCTGCCGCCTGACCGATGAGGCCCTGGCCGAGGTTTGCAACCATCTGCTGGGCCGGAACGATTTGAACCTGGGAATGGTTCGGAAAGCCCGGCAGCGGTGGAAGTTGAAAAAAGCGCCCAAACCGTGGCTGAAAAAGGTGGAAAAGACTGCTGAGGGAATCTTCGTTTCGTAGGTGGACAAAACCCCGTACGCGAGGTTGTCCACGACGATTGCCCCCGTGTTGCGCCAAAGTTGACCCGTAGTGCGAAAGCTGGGCCGTAGTGGTCCGCAATTGCGCGGCGAACTGAAAGGTCAACGATGAACGATGCGAATGTGATCACGCCTCATGACGCGACGCCGATGACGCGGGCGGAGTTTGAGGCATACATAGACAAGCATGAACTGGCGAGACGGATTGGGAAGACGGTCAGGACAGTGGATACGTGGATGGCCGAGGGTTGGATCCCGTTCTACAAGGTGGGCCGGACCGTCTGTTTCCGGTGGAGTGAGGTAGATCAGCATATCCAGGCGCGCTTCCGGGTTGGGGTGCGGGGAAAGTAAGAGGGGGCGGCTTGTGGCGTGTGCGTGGTGGGCGTTGTCGCCCTGGCGCCGCGCAGAGCCGGGGGAATCATGCTTACGATCCTTGAACGTGCCCGGCGTTATGCCGCGAAATGTCCGCCATCCATTAGCGGGCAGCGCGGCCATGATGCGGCGTTTCACACGGCGGCGTCGCTGTGGAATGGGTTCGGGCTGACGGAAGCGGATACGCTGATGCTGTTGCGGGAATGGAATTGCGGGTGCCAGCCGCCCTGGAGCGAGGCGGAGCTGGTTCACAAGGTCAAGTCGGTGGCGAATGCTCGGCATTCGGACCCGCGTGGATACCTCCTCAAGAACGGGACGGGGCCGGAGGCACCGGGCACCGGCAGGCGGAACGGCTGCCCTACGCCTGCGCCAGCGCCGGCGAAGCCGGCGTTTTGCCCGATGGTGTTGAAGCGGGTCGCGGCGAAAGCCGCGGGGGTGCGCGACGTGGTCGCCTTCATCAAGGAGCGGTCGCCCGTGGGCGTCGAGGGGCTGACCTGCGGTGGTTTCCTGCGGCGGTTGTATCCGAAGGGCTCGGGGGAAAAGGTACTGGTCTTTTCGCGGATGCAGTCGCAGGGGCAGTTGGTCTGGAAGGCGGATGCGTGCGATTTGGTTCTGGATGGGGACTTCCCGGCCGGGCCGGACGGGGTTTGGTTCCTGGCGCAGCCGGTGGATGGCGAGTTCCACAACAACCCGCGCTTGGGTGGCAAGCCGTCGCGGCGTTCGGAGGAATCGGTAATCGCCTGGCGCTATGCGGTCCTGGAGAGTGACGAGGCGGAGGCGGATGATTGGCTGCGGTGCCTGATTCAGCTTCCGTTGCGGATTGCGTCCATTTGCGAGTCAGGCGGGCGTTCGATTCATGCACTGGTGCGGCTGGACGCCGAGAGCAAGCAGGATTGGGACACGAAGGTCCGGGCCATCAAGCCGGTGCTGGTCACGTTGGGAGCGGACCCGGGCGCTTTGTCTGCGGTGCGGCTGACGCGGCTGCCGCAGGCGAAGCGCGGCGAGCGGGTGCAGCGGTTGTTGTACCTGAACCCGGCGCCGGATGGGGCCCCGATCTTTCGGCCTGGTCATGGGAGGAACGGCGTGTGAGTGATGGGCAAATCGCCGATATGGCGGAGTGGGCCAAAGAAAACAGCGCCGACGGGCTGCCGGTGCTGATTCTGCCGAGCGGAACCGTGACCATCACGGAATGCGCCGGGGGTCTGTTCAAGCTGATTGCGCCGACGAAACGGCTGTTCGTGCGCGGGGGCGTGGTGGTCAGCCTGGTGAAGCGGGACGATGGCTTGCTGGCGTTGGAGATTATGCGGCCGTCAGCGGCGCGGTCGTATTTCGAGAAGTTTGCCCGGCTGGTGGCGTGGCGGAAGGGCGAGGACAACGAGCTGGTGTTGAAACCGGTGACGTGCCCGCAGGAAATGGCGGATGCGCTGCTGCAAAGCGAGGAAGCGGCGTCCCTGCTGCCGCGCGTGCAGGGGCTGATCAACTGCCCGGTGCTGCGCGAGGTCGACGGCCAACTGACGGTTGGCGGGGTCGGGTATGACGAGGAAACGCGGCTGCTGGTGACCGGTGGAAGCATGCCGCCGGCTGTGGGACTCGAGGAAGCGGTGGGCGCGTTGCTGGCCCTGCTGGAGCAGTTCGATTTTCAGACCGAGGGCGACAAGGCGCGGGCGGTGGCGAGCCTGATTACGCCGGGGTTGAAGGCGGGCGGGTTCCTCAAGGGCCGGGTGCCGGCGGATGTGGCCGAAGCGGATCAGTCGCAGTCGGGCAAGACCTATCGGCAGAAGGTGATTGCGGCCCTATACAACGAGCGGCTGTCGCTGGTGACGAGCCGCGAGGGCGGCGTTGGGTCAATTGATGAGAGCCTGAACCAGGCCCTTGTCGCTGGCCGGCCTTTCATTCAGTTCGACAATTTCCGGGGCCGGTTTGACAGCGCGCACCTGGAGGCGTTCCTCACGGCGGAGGGGTCGTTCCCGTGCCGGGTGCCGCACCGCGGCGAGGTGACGGTGCCGCCTGAGAATTACTTCGTCCTGCTGACGTCGAACGGCGTGGATACGACGCGGGACCTGGCCAACCGGAGCAACATCATTCGGATAAAGAAGAAGCCGGCCGGGTTCGTCTTCACCAAGTTCCCGGAAGGGGATTTGCTGGACCGGGTGCGGCAGTGGCAGGGCTATTACCTGGGCTGCGTGTTCGCCGTGATTCGGGAATGGCACGCGCGCGGCAAGGCCCGGACGGGCGAGACGCGGCATGACTTCCGGGAATGGGTGCAGGTCGTGGATTGGATTGGGCAGAACATCTTCGGCACCGTGCCGGTGATGGAGGGGCATCAGCAGGCGCAGGAGCGGGTGAGCAACCCGGCTCTGGTCTGGCTGCGCAACCTTGTCCTGGCGATTAACGAGGCCGGCGAGCTGAACCGGGCTTTGACGGCGACGGACCTGCACGGCCTGTGCGAGGGGGCCGACATCACAATTCCGGGGCTGCGGCCTGGGTCGGATGAGGACAAGGGCAAAAAGGTCATCGGGTCCATCATGGCGAAACTGTTCCGCGACCGGGACAGCATCGAGGTGGATGCCTTCGACGTGAGGCGGGAGGAGCGGTATGTCGCCCGCGACAACGCGTCGGACGGCGGCAACTTCAAATCGAAAACCTACACGGTGACACGAAGATGACACCCCAGCGAGCGCAGCAACGCACCCACCGCAGCAAGCAGCCAATGAACCTGAAAAAAGGGGGGTGTTTTTCAGGAATTAGGGCGGGGTTACTGCGGTTACTGCGGAGAGAGGATTCTGACTATGGCAGCGATGTTTGAACAGCAACCGAAGGAGAGCGCGAAGGCGTTCGCGGCTTTCAGTGTGTACCTGAATTTGGGGCCTGAGCGGTCTCTGGAGACGGTTCGGGTAAAGTGCGGCAAAAGTTCGAGGCTGATTCAAAAATGGTCGTCGCGGTGGAAGTGGACCGAGCGGGTGGACGCACACACTGCTTACCTGGCGACCGTGGAGCGCGAAGCGGTCGAGGTCGTGGCGCGGGGCAAGGCCGCGGAGTGGGCGAAGCGGCAGCAGGCACTCCTCGAAGAGGAGTGGGCCGTGCATGATGAGTGCATCCGGGCCGGGCGCGAGGCTTTGAAGCGGTTTTACGAGAAGGGCAAGGGGGCGACGCTGGGCGACATCGCCCGGATGTTCGCCGAGGGGAGCCGCCTGGGGCGGCTGGCGTCGGGATTGGCCACGGACAAGACCGAGTTGACGGGTGAGGATGGCGGAGCCATCCGCATCGAGTTCGAGGCGGCGCTCAAGAAGGTATATGGCCGCAAGGCGGCGGTTGTGGACGTGGAAGCGACGGAGCCGAAACGAATCGAGGACAAGCCGTGAGCGAGCTGGAGGACTACATCGAGCGGGGCCTGGGCGCGGGGTGCCCGCCTGAGCAGATTGAGAATTTCGTCCGGGCCGGGGTGGTCCTGCAGCCTCGGCAGTTGGCCGCCAGCGCGGCGGCGCGGCTGTGCGACAGCACAGGGGGGCCGACCGCGATCGGGTACGGCGGCGCTCGCGGCGGGGGCAAGAGCCATTGGCTCCTGGCCCAGATGGGAGCGGACGATTGCCAGCGGGTGCCGGGGCTGAAATGTCTGCTGTTGCGCAAGGTCGGGAAAGCGAACACTGAGCATTTCGAGGACCTGCGGCGCCGGGTGTTCGCCGGCCTGCGGCATGAGTTTAGCGCGTATCGCGGGTTGCTGACCTTTGCGAACGGCTCGCGGATTGTGGCCGGGCATTTCCAGGCCGAAAAGGACATTGATGCCTACCTGGGGCTGGAATACGACGTGATTGGAATCGAGGAGGCCACAACGCTGTCGAGCCGGAAGCATTCGGACATTTCTACGTGCTGCCGCACGAGCAAGGCGAACTGGCGGCCACGGATTTACAGCACGACCAATCCCGGAGGGATTGGGCATGCGTGGTATCGGGCGCGGTTCATCGTTCCTTTCCGGGACGGAAAGGAAACGGAAACGCGGTTCATCCCGGCGCGGGTGGATGACAACGGGTTCAATAACCCGGATTACCGGCGGATTCTGGAGGGGCTGAACGGGTGGCAGAAGGCCGCCTGGCTGAACGGGGAATGGGACATCGCCGCCGGCCAGTTCTTCACGATGTTCCGGCGCGATGTGCATGTCGTGGACCAGTTCGACGACAAGCGGGCCGTGGAATGGTTCGCGGCGCTGGACTACGGGTTCACGCATTACACCGTGGTCCTGCTCGGGTGCCTGGACGGGGACGGCAACCTGTTCATCGTAGATGAACATGCCGCCCGGAAATGGCTGCCTGACCGGCACGCGGCGGCGGTCAAGGCGATGCTGGCGCGGCATGGGCAGGCGGTGGACCGGCTGCGCCGGTTCGTGGCCGGCGCGGATGTGTTCAGCAAGCAGAGCGACGGCTCGACCGTCGCGTCTCAGTATGCCCGCCTGGGCATCACGCTGCGACCCGCGAACATGGAGCGGGTCGGCGGTTGGGCGGAGATCCTGCACCGCCTCGGCGATGTCGAGGCGGGTGTGGTGCCCCGGCTGTTCATTCATGCCAGGTGCGCCCGGCTGGTGGAATGCCTGCCGTCGTTGCAGCACGATCCGAATCGCCCGGAGGACGTGCTCAAGGTGGATGCGGACGAGGAGGGCCTGGGCGGTGATGACGCCGCCGATGCGCTGCGTTATCTCGTCGCGACGAAGTCGCGCACGGTGGCGCAACGCAAGTTGCGCGGGTTGTGAGGCGCAGCCCCCTTGGGGATGGAAGGGGGCGAGCATTGGGGGATGGGTGGGGGAGC
>Ga0335069_10004872_pt1 | contig 19791 bp, 13 predicted proteins | sample Lox_Sample_11_FD_206714 | JGI IMG/M metagenome (GOLD analysis project Ga0335069, IMG submission 206714) | Soil microbial communities from Loxahatchee National Wildlife Refuge, Florida, United States - Lox_Sample_1.1 | ecosystem: Environmental > Terrestrial > Soil > Wetlands | place: USA... | reverse complement strand
AGAAGTGATTTAGAATCAGTAGAGCTTTTCTTGTCGGGGCGTAGCGCAGCCTGGTAGCGCACCTGCCTTGGGCGCAGGGGGTCGTAGGTTCAAATCCTATCGCCCCGACCAAACCTAAAATAAAGCGGTTAGGCGGTTTTCACTCCGGGCCGGAATTCTAAGGCAGGGGGTCAATCCGCGCAAGGAGTTTTCACAGCAGTTTTGCTGTATGATTCCGGCCCAAGATGACAGTCTCACCATCCGCGCTCTCAGAAATTGATTCAGCTCTCAAGGAATACTGCAACGCGGTCTTGGCGAGTGACCTGAGCGCCGCGTCTCAAGACATCTACATTTATCACGCCGACAATTTTGTCCGATGGCTGCACGGTGAATTTGACCCCGGCTCTCGCGTGAATCCCCACCCTCTCAAACGAAGGAAGACGGACCCCGTGGCCCCTACACCGTCATTGTGACGCGCCTTGAGTAATGCGGATTCAGCGCGAGGATTTTCCGGCCTTTTCTTTTGTGCGCGGTGCGCTCGGACAGCTACTAAGTGGGCGCATGAGTCATCACAGCATTTCTGTTTTGGCCCGGTGAACGGCCCTGGACGGAGACTTGGCACGAGCGTGGAGAAAGTAGGCCGCCGCGCAAACATTCACTTCATTGCTAAAAACCTTGTCAAGAGCGATTTTTAGCACAATTTAGCACAAGCCTGTAATTCACATGTCGGTAAGTGATTAGTAACTCCCGCCTTTCTCTTAAGAAAAAGTACATAAGTTACTTGTCCAACGTCTTCCTCACAATTTGATGGTAAGGTGCGGTTAACGGGGACGTACAAAACGTCATCGGGAAAGGCACCTCGTATGCGGACACCCCAAAAGACCACGGCAGATCGGTTGCTTGACGCGGAAAGCGCCGCTGAATTACTCGGTGTCCGACCTTCCACAATCAGATCGTGGTGGTCAACCGGCAGGCTGCCCCGGACTAAGCTCGGGCGGCTCACGCGGGTATGGGAAAGCGAGCTGTTGCAGTTAATCCCGCACGAACAGGGGCGACCACGATGACGCCGAAGCAGAAGCGTACCGTTCACACCCTGCTCAGTACCCACGGCTTGCTTGACGAGGAAGGGATAGACGGATGGCAGGTTGTGGTCCGGAACTTAGTAAAGCTCGGAGTAGTGTGGGAGGGAAAATCAGCCCCAGTCGGGCGGGCCGGGCTTAGGAACCTCCTGCGAAAGGGAGGCCCCGAAAAGGAACTGTTCGTCGCAGCGGGCATATGTGTGTTTAGGCACAAGGTCATTTTCATCGACCGGGCTGTGCACCCGGACGACTTCGAACAAACCCTGCTCCACGAAATTGCCCACGCCTTGGTTGGCAAAGGCGGTCACGGTCCAGAGTGGCGGAAGGTCGCGCGGCGAATTGGCTATAGGTTTGGAAAAGTCAGGATGGGTGGGCTATGAGCGCACCGACCAAGCCCAACTTCTTTGCCCATCAGATTGCCCTCAGCATCCTGCGGCGACGTTCTGTGTACCGTCCCGGCGTCACTGCTGATGAAATTCAGCGGCACATCCAATGGCTAATCGAAGAGATGACCGCTGACGGCTATCCGCGCGAAGTCATCCACGCACTGCTGACACACCATGCGGACATCGCGGTCCGAGAGGCAGCCGAGCACAACTGCAATACACACCGCGCCGCATTCTTTCACGATCTTGTGTACCTGGAGCTAGAGCAATGAACACAATAATCACTCTCCGCAGTCCGTTTTTCGCGCTGGACTCTGCCGCAATCCCCGAACTGATGGGGAAGGTAAGCCGTGCGCCTGTCCAGCACAATCACAATCCAGCCGGTGCCGTGGGCGGCGGCGGGCCGCGCTTCTGGTTCTCGGTCTCGCCCCAGCTGCAGCAACTTAACTATGCGCAAATCATTATGGAAGTCACGGACAAGGAAATTACGCCCGAGTTCGTGAAGTACCTGCAACCCATCCTGTCGGCCAGCATTCCCGGCGCGCGCATCGATGTGCGGCAACTGCAGTACGCAGCCATCGAATTTCCGGTGGATATCCTCATCGCCAACAACGCCGATGTGAGCGCAGGGCAGTCGGCGGAAGACATTCGCACCCTTCGCCGCCTCTCGGCACAACTCGAAGATATCTTCCGGTCGCTTCCGAACACAGCCGGGGTACGTAACGACTGGGATACCGAAAGCTCCGGCGTGAAACTGAAGATCGATCCGGATCGCGCCAACCTGGCGGGAATTACCAACCAGGACGTCGCAGCCTCGTCCACATCGGCAATCAGCGGCGCCGAGGTTTCCACTTTGCAGGACGGAAACAAGGAAATCCCAGTCGTTGCGCGTTTGAAGGTAGAGGAGCGAGCTCAGCTCTCGGACCTGCAGAGCCTCTACGTGTATGCCATGCAAGGCTCGGCGAAAGTTCCACTTACACAAGTTTCGAAAATCGAGCACTCCATGGACACCGAACGCATCATCCGCCTCGACCACTTCCGCACGATTGCAGTGCGTTGCTTCCCGAGGCCGGGCGTACTTTCGTCGGAGGTGCTGAAGGCGGCGGGACCAAAACTCAAAGAGTTCGAAAAGAATCTACCGCCTGGATACAAGATTCGCATGGGCGGGGACTATTACCAGCAGAACAAGGGATTCGGCGAACTTGGCGTAGTCATGGCTGCGTCGATCTTCCTGATCTTCCTGGCGCTGGTGTTTCAGTTCAACAACGCGGTGAAGCCTCTGCTGGTCTTTGCGGCAGCACCGTATGGCGTTGTCGGTGCGGTGGCAGCGTTGTGGATCATGGGCACTCCTTTTGGCTTCATGGCATTTCTTGGAGTCGCCAGCCTGATCGGTGTAATCGTGAGCCATGTGATTGTCCTATTCGATTTCATTGAGGAAAAACACGAAGAGGGCGAGCCGTTTGAAGAGGCGGTGATTGATGCCGGCATTATCCGACTGCGTCCGGTGATGATTACGGTCGGCGCGACGGTGCTGGCACTGTTCCCTCTGGCATTGCACGGCGGGCCGCTCTGGCAGCCACTTTGCTATACCCAGATCGGGGGCCTATGCGTAGCGACCTTCATCACCCTGCTGCTTGTTCCGGTGCTGTACGCGATCTTCGTCCTTGATCTGAAAATCCTCAAATGGGAGGTAAAGGAAAAGAACGTTGAGGAGGCCACCGCAGCGCTGGCTGCTGACTAACGGAGCTTCAGGGGCAAAAACGCACTGGCATCGTGGCCAAAGGGAAAGCAACACGTTTGTCATGAGGGGAAACGCCCTTGCCGGGCGTTTCCCTCACGATTTTTTCTCGGCAGCTCCGACCCTGCCCTACCAGTAGAGCTTCAACGCCATTTGTACTTCGCGCGGGCCGTTGCAGGTGTAGTAGATCTTGCCGAAGTTGTCGTTCTGAGCGCCAAACGTGACGTCCGGCCCGCAGAATTGTGGATGGTTGAATGCGTTAAAGGCTTCCAGCCGGTACTCCATGCGCATGCCTTCCCGGATCGAACCCATCCCGAATTCCTTGAAGAAGGACAGGTCAGCGTTGGTCTCGCCCGGGATGCGAACCTTGCCCAGCATACGTGGCGCTGTGCCGATCGCGTACTGCGCGGGCTGAGCGAGGAAATCGCTGCCGTCTGCGCTGGTGAAGTACTGGTTGATCCATTCGAAGTGACTGCCGCCCTTGCGGTGCGGCGTCCCGATCAGGTCAGGACGTTGCGCGCCGTAGGTGGGCAGGCTCTGCGATTCATAAAGCGATGGCGCAATCGGCCGCCCGCTCGAAAACCGCCAGATGCCGTTCGTCCGCCACCCGCCGACGAATGCGTTGAGCACGCGGTTCATGCCGCCGCCGATCCACTTGCCGCGCCCGATCGGCAACTCGTAGGTGTAGCTGATCTGCAGCACCTGAGGAATATCGAATGTGGAGAGACTCCTCTCTCCGTTCGGGTCGTTGGGGTTCTGCAGGCTGTTGAAGCTTCCCAGCCAGATGTTGTTGGTGCTGGTCAGGGAAGCATTATCGATGGATTTGGAAAAGGTGTAGGTTGCCAGGAATTCCAGTCCGTGCGAAAAGCGCTTTTCCGCCCGGACCTGCAGCGCGTGATAAATAGAGTTGGCGATCGGTGGTTCGTCGCCGCCAAACCCATAGAACTGCGGATGCGCCATTTTGAGCTGGAGGTTCTGCATATCCCAGAGCAATGGGCTGTTGGGATCTGTGTTGATTTCGGTGAAGTTCGACCGTTCCGGATCAGCAAACGGACTGGGGTTGAACGTGAGCAAATCTTCGATCTGGTCCTGCGTGTAGTGTTCAATCTCCCGGCCAAGGTGGTCCTGGTACCCGGCATCGGCGAAATAGAGGTGAGTTCCCTTTTTCCCGATGTAGTTCGCATCGAACACAATGTTGCCCTTGAGTTCGCGCTGAATACCGAAGCTCCAGCTTTGCTCGTTCGGAATTTTCTTGCTGATGGCGCGAATCGGGCCATAGCCAAAATGACCGATGTCGTTCATCAAACCCAGGCTGCCGCGCGTCGGTTTCATGGGACCGTACGGATAGGGGTTGCTCATTCTCGCAGCGGGCGTGACCCCATCGCCCCAGAATGAAGCGACCAGGTCTGTGACCTGCATAAAGCTCTGTTGTCCGACGCCGGAAGTTCCTGCGACGGCTCCTCGCCAAGCCGAGAAATAGATGCCGTATCCTCCGCGAAGAACGGTGTTCTTCAGCAGCCGGTAAGAAAATCCGAAGCGCGGTTGATAGTTGTTCAAGCTGGTTTCGTAAGACGACCGGTCTCCGGAATGGGCAAACAGTTCTCCGCCGGTCAGGTGCACACCATCGAGTGTGATCGGCGACTCGACATTCGGGTCGAGCCAGTTCAGTTGGTCATGCCGCTCGGTACGAGGCAGGACCACCTCGTAGCGCAAGCCGAGATTCAAAGTCAATCTGTCATTCGTCTTCCAGTTGTCTTGCAGGAACCCGCCAAACTCGAAGTTCTGCGACGCGACCGAATTCGGAATCTCGTATTGACCGCAGCAATCGTTCGGTTGTGCGCCGATCAGGAAGCTGGCCATGCCGTCGCCGCCATGATTCAGGCACTGGATGTCATTATCCGGATCCGGAGTGCACGCGGGATCGTAGTTGGAGGTCCCCGTCTGATCGAAATAATAGGTTCCCCCGGGCGCATAGTTCGGCTGAGTGTAGTTGAGGCGGTGCATGCGGCCTTCCGCGCCGAACTTGAAGTCGTGCCGTCCCACGGTCCAACTGAACGTTCCGATCAAGTGATGACTCTCCTGGCCGAGGCGTCCGTAGCTCCAGGGATTGCCGCCGATGCTATAAGCGCCCGCCCCGGTGTAGCCACCGCCAATACTAACGGCCGGGAACCAGTTGTATCCCGACTCCTTCATATACTGCGGTTCGCCAAGGACATCTACCGGAGAAACGTCTGGATACGTGCTGGCCACGCCCTTGTAGGAGTATCGACCCCGGGACAACCCGTAGGAAACCGTCAGAAGCTTGGTGGGCGAAAAGGTGTGAGTATCGTTGATGGCCACCATGTGAGCGCCGCTGGTCGAGGGACCGCTGCTGCACGGGTCGGCGGGATTGTTGAAGCAGTTGAAGGACTCCGAATAGGCGGCGTCGTGAGAGTACTTTCCGCTCAGCAGGTTTTTCTCACTGAGGCGGTGATCGATCTTCAGATCCCACTTGTTGTCGTGACTCCGCACCGCCCCCGAATCGACGCGGTTGGTGTAGGGGTTGTAGTCAACGCTGTCGACGTTGTAGTTGGGCTCCGGGAAGTAGCTCATCAGCTTCTGCGCGACCGGATCGATTAGATTTCCCGGACCATCGGGCAAGCGGTAAGGCGCGCCGTCGGGATTGTCCCACAACCTTTGGTTTCCGGGGTGTTGATCGTCGACTGTGCTGGCATAGGTCGCGAGGTTATTGAAGGGGATAAAGGCCGACGGATCACGCCGTGCTCCACCGACCGCCTCGTCGTAATTTCCCGCGTAAGGATCCCAGAGCTGACCATCGAGGGTCGAGCATTTTCCCTGGCCATCAAACGTGCCGCCTGCCTGCGTGCACAGTTCACCGAAATCCCCTTGCCGCTCGGCATCGCTCGGGACTCCATAGAAGATGGCTCCGGTAGCGGAAGTCGAGCGCATTCCTTCGTAGTCGAAGAAGAAGAACGTCTTGTTCTTGACAATGGGACCGCCGAACGTTGCGCCGAAGTTGTTCTGCCGCTTCGGCTGAAGCGGGTCTCTGAATGGGTTGAACCAGTAGTTGGCGTCGAGCTTATAGTGACGCAGAAATTCGTAAGCGCTTCCGTGGAAGCTATTCGTGCCGGAGCGCGTGACCATGTTGATGATGGTCGCACCGCTGAATCCGTATTCCGCGCTGAAATTCGTCTCCTGCACCTTGAATTCTTCGACCGCGTCCACCGAAGGCGTGTAGGTGTCAACGCGAATACCGCTGTTCTGCTCGTAGTTGGTGGTGGTCACGCCGTCCATAAGGATGTCGGCAGTGGCGTTGCGGGTTCCGTTGGAGATGAAGTTGTTGGCGGAGCAGCCCATGCAGCCGGCGTCGACTTCCGTAACTCCGGGAGCCAGAAACGTCAGGTTGAAGACACCGCGGCCGTTCAGAGGAAGGTCGTTGAGGAACTTCCGATCGACGACTTGCCCGGTGGTCGCATCCTCGGTCGATAGGAGCGGCGCAGTCGTAGAGACGTTCACGGTCTCAAGCGTGCCGAGCATTGGCATGGAGAAATCAGCGCCGACATTTTGGTTGATGTCGACCTTGATGGCGGTGCGCGTCTGATCGCGAAAACCCGCGGCTTTCGCGGTCAGGTTGTAAACGCCAGGCGGCACCGACCGGAACAGATATCGCCCAGCGCTGTCGCTCTTGGTCGTGAAGGTGAAACCCTTGTCCGCATCGACCAGAATGACTTCGGCTCCGTTGATGACGGCGCCGGTGGGATCGCTGACCACGCCGGTAACCGATCCCGCATAGAGTTGGGCCTCAGAGCGGATCGTTCCAAAGCAAACGAGCGCCGCTACCATCAATGCGCCCGCGAATGCGCGCAGCGCGGAGATCCTGCGCCGGCCGTTGTGGCCGAGGACTTCAGATATGGCGATTGCAATCATTGCGGTCTCCTTGGTTCTCATCTCTCTTCCGGACTGCGTTAAGGCAATGGCGCTTCGACCTCTTCGAGGACCCAGCGATCGGGCGTCTCCAAATGGCAGTCGTAGGCGTAAAAACGGTTGTTAAAGATGTGCTGGAAGAGGCAGGCTCGCTGGCCACTCATGATGGGATTGCCGGCGACAGGCTGAAAATCACCGTCGGGGGAATCCGCCGCGAAGATCTTTACCTGCCACTCGCCTTCGGGATCGGTTGTATAGCGATGCGGATAGATTTCTGTCGCGAGGTAGTAAACGCCTTTCTTCTTGCCTTCCGCGCTCACCGCATTCTTGACATAAAGTAAGGTCGGAGCCGCGACTGTCGTCTCCGACTTGAGCAGGACTTTCTCGGGGGCCTTGTCGAGGTCCACGACCGTGTTCGCACTCTTGCTGATGATCTCGAAATAGTCCTTGTCGTTGCCGCGATAGAAGGTCAGGTAAAAACGGCCGGTGCGCGGATCACGAAACAAGTTCGGATTCTGATTGCGCTGGTTGGGAACGCCTGCCACGAGGACCTTCTCTTCGGTCAGGTGAATGCCGTCGCGGGAGGTAGCCAGAACGATATGGCTGGACGGGGTATCGTAGTCGCGCGTGATCGCGAAGTAGAGGACGTCTTTCTGCTTCGGGTCTGCGCCCGGCAGCACCGTGGGCCAGCGCGCGTTCGACCAGAGCGGATTCTGGTCGTACTTGGTCCAGGTCACGAGGTCATTGCTGCGCGCCAATCCGATGCCGCGGCCTTCGTTGAGTCCGTACCAGCCCCAGTAGCGGAAGCCATCGCGTTTCATCTCCAGCACCGACATCGTGTGCGGGAACTCATTCCCTTCCCATTTCTGTGCATCGGGAAGAACGTGACGTGGAGCGGTGAGCTTCAAATACGAGAACGCCGGCTTGCTCTCCTGCTGCTGGGCAATGACAGTGATGGCAGCGAAACCGAAAATGACCAGGACAACGCAAAGAATTCGCAGCTTCGGTGTTGCGCGGAACATGGACTCTCCTCTTCGTAAAATGACGTTTTGCTTCAGTTCTGCTTTGCCATCGCCGTGTCGATCACGGTCCACATGGAGCCGGGGCGCGGATCGCGCGGCACCATGTCGATGGCAAATTCCCAGTAAAAACCTCCGCCCACCCAGTTTGAAACGTTGGGGCGCAGGGCGTAATACCGCGAGATAAGGTCTTTGACGACTTCGTTGGACGATCTCGAATTCGACCATCCGAATTCCGAGATGCCCAGCCTCGAGTTCGGAAAAATGTCGGCAATGCGGCGGAACAGAGACTCCCAGTCCGGACGGTGTCCGGCGCAATCGACTTCGTAGTAACTGATCAACACGTAGTCGAGGCCGGTCTTCATGCGCGCCGGGATGTTGGCGTCGACCCAGGCAAACATCTCGTTCGCGGCGGGGCGACGGCATGGACTGTTGTAGTAAAGCGTGAGCGCAGCGACCTTGCCTCGTGACTTGACGTAGTCGTAAGCCTCGACCATCTTGGTGACCACATCGGCCTGCGACGTCTGGTCGACCGAAGCTTTGGGCCGGCACTTGCGCGTGCTTCCGAACAACCATTCCCCGTTAATCTCGTTGCCAATCTCCCAGATGTCGACGGCTGAGCCGAGGGTGTCAACGTAGTCCTTGAAGCGCGCCAGGTGTTCCGCCGGAGTAAAACAATGCATGTAGAAAGAATCGACAGGCTGACCCATCACATAAGCCACACTGCGGATCTGGAGCGTGGCTTCGAGGTACGAACTCGCCACGAATCGGCCCTTCTTGTTGCCCGGCGTGTAGACGATTCTTGCCGTTGGCTTGACAGAGAGGTGACTCAGGGAGTCGAGCACCTTCGGCAAAACTTTCGCTTTGCGGATGTCGTGTTTGTCATCGATGGTAACGCCGTGAATCGGCGGCGGGACTTGGGCGAGTAATTGAGGAGACACTCGTAGAGAGAACGCAGCGATGGCGAACAACGCGAAGCTGTATGACCGCATGACTGCCCCTGCACGCATGATGGCGATCGGCTTCATGCTTTGGCGCTCGCAGTCTCGGCAGCGTCTTGCCGTTTCAGGATCGTAGCGTTGGTGATGATGGGTTTCGCCCAGAAGCCCACGCTGAGCACACATCCGAAGGTCAGATACAGAAACGCGACGCCGGCCCGCAGTCCGGCGAAGTCGCCGATGCGTCCGATGATCAGCGGCACCACGGCTCCGCCCGAGATTCCCGTGCTCAGAATTCCCGCGAACGGCCCGTGATGTTCGGAGACCGAATTCAGACCGAGGGACACCAGCACCGGCCACATGATTGAAGCGAAGAGCCCGATGGCGGGAAAGGCAATCAACGAGACCTTCGCCGGTCCGAACAGCGCAGCCGTCAGGCAAAGCAGGGCGCCGCAGCAAAAGCCGATGAGAACCTTGCGGCTGTCGAACAGCTTCAACAGTCCCATGCCGATGAAGCAGCCGGCCGTGAGCAAGCCCCAGAACCAGGAGACGGCAGTGGCGCCGGTTGTGTGGGGATCGTACCCGTGATACTGCGCGAGGAACTTGGACATCCAGTCAGCCGTTCCCTGCTCGCAACCCACATACGCAAACACGCAGAAGAAGAACGCCCACACCATCGGCTTACGGAGCAGGCTGCCGTACATGTCGAGCGAGCCCGCCGATTCGTCGGCTTTGCGCTCAACCTTGGGGAAGCGCAAGAAACCAAGCAGAACCACCATCGCGATCGCACATGCAGCGAAAATCCAGTAAATGGACGCCCAAGGCAACGCCGGCGGCGTGACTTTCGCTAACGTGCGCAGTAGCGGATCGCTGTGTGACGCGGGCTTCCCAAGGTTCTCGACGAGATAGGAATAGATCCGCGGGCTGGCGAATGAGGCAGTGCCAAAGATCAGCTGTGCAAACGCGGAGTTGAACGCAAAATGCTCTTCTCCACCGGAGACCCGCAGAAGCGGATTGATCGCAACCTGGAGGGTCGCCATCCCCGCACCGATCACGAATACCGACGCGACCGCAACGTGATAGGTCGGGAAGAGAGCAAAGCTCAGCGACCCGATTGTGCCCGCCAGAAAAGCCGCGATCATCACCGGCTTCTCCGTGTAACGCTCGACCCAGAACCCAGCCGGAATGGACATCACGCCGTAGGCGATGAAGAAAGAGAACGGCAACAGCGCCGCCGCCGTCAGGCTCACGCCGAAACTGCTGATGATGTCGGGCACAATCGGCCCCAGAATGTTGGTCAACAGTGACATCACGAAGAATGTCAGGAAGACCAAGCCGACCATCGTGCGGTTTCGCGCCATAGCGGTGAATTCCCTTCTCGCTGCTCCTACTCTGTCGTTGTGACTTTGGTTGCCAGTTCAAAGCGACCGGGTTCGCGCCCGGCCAGGGCGGCCAGCGCCAGCGTCATCATTTGCACCGGAAGAATTTCCAGAATCTGCCGAATGCCGGAACCGTGATCGGCGATCCGAAACACTGGTTGTGGCGCGTCGGTAGCCACGAATTCCGCGTTCCCGTCCTGTTGCCGGATGTCCAGCAGCAGCCTCTCGTTCAAGTCGCGGGTCCTGGCATCTCCCGCGAACACGAGGACGAAGGTCTCCGCGCCGAGCATTTCGACGGGTCCGTGCCGAAATGCTGCACTGCTCATCCCTTCAGCGTGAAAATGCGCCGACTCCTTGACGATCAACGCCCCGGTGCCGGCGCTCGCAAGCGACGCCCCTCGTCCCACCAGAAACAGGTGGCGCGTGCTCGCGAGCATCCGGGCCAGGGCGCGCGTGAAATCCTTCCAATCCGCCAGATACGCCGCAGTGGCAGGGCCAGCATGGCTTAAGTCCCGGCGGGTCCGATGCAGATCGCGCTCACACAGGACGTCGCCCAGCCACTTCAACGCCATCAATGCGGCCACGTATGTCTTGCAGGACACGGAGAATTCGAGCCCGGCCCGTGTCACAACCGCCGCGTCGGCGTGCTGCGCCAACATGCTGTCCGGCGTGTTCGTCACAGCAATGACCGCGCAGCGTTTGTGATTCGCTTGCACCAGTCGCAGCATCTCCGCACTTTCCCCCGACTGGGACACGGCGATCACCAGCGTCTTGGGGTCGAAAAAGCGGGACTTGTAGTGCACCAGTTCGGAGGTCTCGACCATCAGCGCCGTATGTCCCATCCCGATCAACTCGAGGTTGAGCGGATGCAGAGCGTGAAAGGACGACCCCATCCCGGTGAGAACAACTCTCTGAAAGTTGCCCTTGTTCAGGCGCGCGGCGATGTCCGTGAGCGGCTTTGACGTCCCCAGGCCTGCGAGCGTGTCCTCCAGAGCATTTGGCTGGTGGAGGATATCCCGCAAATACTCGCCCTCGATGACCGCAAGGTCTTCAACCACGTTCTCCTCCGTCCTCGGCAAAGCGGTGATGCCACACACGCGCTGCGCCAATCAGGTTCGCATCTTCTCCGAGCGAAGCCAGGGCTAGTTCAGCTTTTTCAAAGGGAACATAGCGGCAAGAGCGCGTGATGGTCCGGCGAATTTCCTCCAGGAAGAGAGAAGCACTCTTCATCACGCTGCCGCCCAGCACGATAGAATCCGGTGCAAACGTCGTGACAAGATTCGCCAGGCCGAGCCCCAGGTAATGAGCCTCGCGCGCCGCTGCCTGCAGCGCCAACGCGTCACCCGCGAAAGCCAATCCGCAGATTTGCTTCGCCGAGAGATTCTCTGGATGCGGATAGTTTTGCGGCCGCTGGCTCTGAAACCAGGCAGCCAGCGCTGGACCTGCCGCCAACGATTCCCAGCATCCCTGGAAGCCACACGAACAGGGCGGCCCGGAAGCATCGATGAGGCAATGTCCGATCTCCGGGTGCGCGCCATCGACGCCGCGGTAAACGTGTCCGTCGAGGATGACACCGACGCCGATGCCCGTCCCGACCGTGACGTAGATCAGCCTCTTCTTATTTCGTCCAGCGCCCCAGCCCGCCTCTCCCAGCGCGGATGCGTCGGCATCGTTCTCCATGGCGGCTTTCACGTGGAAGCGTTTCGCCAGATCCTGGACAAGGTTCTCGCCACGCCAGTTGGGAAAGAAGTTGACCTCGCCGAATTCGCCGGTGAAGGGATCGACTGGTCCGGTGCTTCCGATGCCGATACCTGTTATCTTTTCCCCGGCTGCCTGGGAGGTGCCGCGCAACATCTGTTCGATCCGAGAAAGAGCTTCTTTGTATCCCCGTTCCGCGTCGGTAGCACACTCCGCACGGGCAAGCACGCGACCGTTGTCGCCTACGATCCCGACCGCAATCTTGGTTCCGCCGATGTCAATGGCTGCGATCACTCTTCCTCCGGGCTTCATTTCCATTCCACGATGGTCGCTTCGTACGGTCCGAGGTCGAGCTGCCAGCCCGAGGCGGCAACCGCAAGCGGCTTGGGACTTTCCGGCGTCAGCACGCGGACTGACTGCAAGGACAGCGATGATGTGATCGTGACTTTGTGCGCTTGTGCGCTATGGTTCACCACGAACGCGTATCCGTGGCGGTCACCACGAAGCGAGGTCACTTCGACTGATGGTTCGTCGCTTCGGAAGGCGGGCTCCACGCCGGTCCAGTCCCGAAACGCGGCGTAAATACGGTGCGTGCTCTCTGGCTTCTCGAAGGCGGCCGGGGTGTTTGCGATGTATGTTTCCAGCGGGTACGCCGATAACAGCGTCTTACCCTTGCCCAGCGTGTTGATAACCAGGGCGGGACGTCCGTCCTGATCGACCGCAATTACCTTCCCGCCTTTCACTTCCAGTAGCGCTCCCCACACTCTAGGGTTTGCGCCGGGTACGAAGTAGTGGAAGGTATCGCCGGGCTTCAGGCCGCCAAATGGTTCGACGATCTTGAGCGTGACTTCGGACGCAGTATTTGAGTCGACAAGACGCGCTCCGAAAAGTGATTCCATGCCGGGGATGGCGCCATCGGCCGCGACCGAGGCATAAAGGAATCCGCCACTTTCAACATATTTCTTTGCTTTCTCGTAGAAGTCGGTATGCACGTGCGCGATCACGCTCGCGGTACTCGTGAGTGGTGACGGCATCAACAATATCGGGCGCTTGTTCCAGTCGTCGTACTCGCGCGGGAAATCCGATTTCAATCCAGCACGGCGCGCCAGGATGAAAGCATTCAGCGCCGAACTGATCAACCACTGGTTGTCGCCCGACATGTTTGGAGGCGACTGGCCGGGCATGGCATCGCCGTCGAAGGTCGAAACATAGGGAGTGACCTCCGGTCCCGTTAGTCCGAAGCGCGAGAAGTCGCCATGCGTTCTGGCCCACTCGCCGGGAATCACGATGGCGGCCTCCGCCGGCGCGGGCGCAACACGGTTCAAGTCAAGCTGGCCAACGACTTTTGAGAACTTTTTGAATTCCGTGGCCAGCGGCTTGTCCTGCCGATCCCAGGTCGTCATTCCCCACTGCGTCTCTTGCGGCGTCCGCAGGTATGGGGCTTTGTGATATTGCTCGGGCGAAGCATCGGTATAACACCAAAGATCGACCCCGATCGACCCTGCCGCGAGCCCCGCATACATCTGCAGCCGATCGTAGAGGGCAACGCGCTCCGGCGAATACTGCGCGGTCGATCCGCCCATTTCGTGGATCATCGCCGGACGTCCCGCGCCGCTCGCCAGCGCGATCTCGAACGCGGCCCCGTACGTGCCGCGTTCGGAAAGCATCGCGTCGGGAAACAGATCCTGGTTGTAGATGGTGAAAGGGTGCACGCTGAAAAAGTCGACTTCCCCGGCGATGTTGTCGGGACGGAAGGGTCCGTGACCAACTTCCTCTCCGCTCGTCCCGACAACGATCGGATGAAGCTTGTCTTCGCGGCGAATCGCAGACGCGATCAGGCGCGTCCAGTTGATCGCCATCGCGTCCGTGGTCTGGCCCTGGACGATCCAGAATGGCGGCTCGTCGGTAAGGTCCCAGGCGATGATGCCGGTTTCATTGGCGTAGCGGCGGCCAAACTCCGCCGCCAGATTCGTCTCCAGCCGCAGCATCTCGGGATCGGCATGAGGATGCCGTCCATGACGCCACGGAACGTCCCAATACGCCTCTCCTACTTCGCCGCCGATGAATAAAGAGGGGTGCAGGTAGATCTGATACTTGTGGGCGAGGGTGACCAGGTAGTCGAGTTGCTGAAAGGCGACCGGATTGTAGTCGCCCGGACGCGGCTCAAACCACGCCCACATCATGTCGAAGCGCACGATGCTGTAACCGAGTTCGTGCATCTTCGCGAAATCGGCTTCGACATCTTTCGGGTCCCACTGTACCGGCCACTGCATGGCGGCCTTGGCCGGAACCCAGTGCGCTCCGACCGGAATGAAGCGCTTGCCATCGCGAATGAAGTACTGGCCATCGAGATGAACCGCCGGCAGCTTCCGGACTTCCGTCGCATTGGTCTGCGGAGTTTCTCCGCCGAATACGGGCGCAGAGCCCAACTGCATGACAGCACTGATAATCAGGATCGCCGTTCCGATCGCTTTCCAGTCTCGATTGATGTCGCGCACTTCCCTACCTCCATGTACTCGTGTCGCCGGATTAGGCCTCACCGCCGCACTTCGATTTCATCGACAAACGTCCAGCCCGCCGACCATCCTGGCGTCACCTGCATGCGCACGTAGCGGCCGTGGAAACCCGCCAGGTCAGTCAAGGTGTACCACCGCGACAGGTTTTCGTCGCCGGGAGCCGGCTTTGTCACCGTGCCTGCGAAACCGAAGTTCACACCGTCATCGGAGATTGACCAACTGATCTGCTTGGGAAGGAAAACGGCCGACGGCTTGTCCTGAAGCCAGTGGCTCCGCACTTCCCGGATCACCTGTACCTCGCCGAGATCGATCGTGAACGAGTAGGGCTTGTTGGTCGCACGTCCCTGCCACGAGGGGTCGGCATAATTGGTAGAGTCCAGCGCTCCATCCGTCAGTTCGACTCCACTTGTGTCGGGATAGCTGGCATTCGCAGCCATCGTTGCCGCGTAGGGTCTTCCCAACGCGATGTTGACGGGATAGAGGTGTGGCTGGGGGGTCGTTGCGGTCGCGGCATCGCTTACGTCAGACTCATTCCCCGCGGCGTCGAATGCCTTGATCTGATAGCGATATGTCATCTCCGAATCGAGCCCCGAGTCGACGTATGCGCTCGATGCGTCGTGCGTCGTCGTCACTAGCTGATCGTTGCGGCGAATCCTGTAGCCCGCCACGCCCACGTTATCGGTCGAAGCTGTCCAAGTCAGACGGATGGTCGCCGCATCCGGGGCCGCCGCGCCGAGTTCGGCCGGCTTGCTCGGGGATACCTTCTCCACCTTCCCCGTCTCCAGGAACTGCATATAGGTCCGGTAGTACAGCGGATTCACCTGTTGTGGACTGAGGAAATGATTGAAACTGAAACTGAGATAGCCGCTCACGTAGCTCTGCACCGCGCACATGTCGTTCACGATCGAACGGATCGCCATCGGCTGCAGGTCGCGGTCGAAGGTTTCCGTGTCGACCCAGAGCTTTGCTTCGGGACGAGATTTCTCGATCGCGGCCTTGACCGCCCCGAACCATGTAGGGAGTTCGTCGCGGTTGGCGTGACTCGCTCCGATGCCGTCCTGCACCGCGATGACATCGATTGGGCTACGTTTCAGCACATACTCCCACATCGTTTGCCACTGGGAAGGAGACAGGCCTAGCTTTGAGTTGAAGAACGGCGAGATCGCCACCGGCTTTCCCGCCGCCAGCCGATGCAGATGGTTACCGGTGCTTCGATAGAACGCAACCAGGTTGTCCCAATCCGCGGTCCCCGTTTCCACGTTGTCGACTTCAAACGGCAAGTACCATCCCGCAAACGACGCGTGCTGCCCATATCGTTTCCACAGCTCGCTCGCAAGCGCATGGGCGATCTTGGCTTCGTTGCGGAGCCATGGCCCGTCGGAAATATAGCGGGTCCACCAGTCGTCATTGATCTGCAGCCCAATATAAACCTGAGCGCCGGCGGCGTCGGCCGTCTTGAGCGCTTCCTCGACGACATCATGCGTGGTGTTCTGGGCGTAGCCTTCGAGTGCGGAGGGATAAATTGTGGTCTGGCTCTTGCTGTCGGCGGTCCACTGAATCACCATCTGATCCAATCCCGCGTCCTTCATATAGCGGAACTCAGCTTGCCATTGCTCCGGAGTCCAGCTGTCGCCGAGCGCAGGTTGCAGGAAGGATCCACGCAGCGCGGGATGAGAGCAAGCGGGGGCCCCTGAGGCAGCCGTCGAGAAAAGACAAAGGGACACGACAGCCAACAGGAGCCGCCATAACCGGGACTGGGAGCGACGTGGCACGCGAGTGTTCGCATCCAATACGCAACATATATACATATGTTGTCAAGTGGAATTTTCGACGTGGATGGACACTGCACAGGTTGTGATTCGATGATGTGGCACAGCTCTAATGTCATGTATTTATTACATTTACTTTGCTAAAATCCACAACCCAAGAACAGACACATGCGGAAAGTCGATCTCCCACATAGTAACGTTATATAATATGTGATAAGGTATCGGATGTCATGAAAACCGATCGCGAGGCAGGCTCGCCCGTTCCTCCCGCACTCCTTGGCCTCGCGCTCGACGGCACCAGCTTCGTCCCTTTCTACGAACAGATCGCCGAACAGATTCGCACGCTGGTCAAGGAAGGCCATCTCCAGCAGGGCCGCACCTTCTGCTCCGAAGGAGAGATTGCCTCCGCTCTGGGCATCAGCAAGATGCCCGTCCGGCATGCTTTTCAAAAACTCCGCTCCGAGGGCCTGCTGATCATCGCGAAAGGCAAGCGGCCTCTCATCGGCTCTGGTCGAGTTCCCTGGGACTTTCAGCAGCTGCGCGGGTTCAGTGAGGAAATGCGAAGGCGCGGCCTGATTCCTTCCGCGAAGGTTCTGGCGCTTGACATGGAGGAGCCGGATCCCGAAATCGCACAGGCTCTCAAGCTCTCGTCGGGAGAGAAGACCTATCGGCTGAAACGTCTCCGCTTCGTGAACAAGAAGCCGGTGGCTGTCGTGACCAGCCATCTCCCTGTCAGGATCTTCGCCGGGCTCGAACGGCACAACCTAGAGAAGCAATCGCTTTACCAGGTCTACGAAAGCGTCTATCGCCGCAAGCTGCAGTGGGCTGAAGAAGTAATCGGCGCGGTGAACGCCGACGAAGAGGATGCCCGGATCCTGCAGACGTCCGCGGGCAGCGCGCTCTTACATATCCGCGAAACCACTTACGACACGCAGCACATTGCCATTGAATACAGCGTTTCGCTGCTGCGCGCCGATCGCTATACGGCAACCGTGATCTCTGTCCGAAAAGCGAACGGGTAGCGCCGTTCCTCTACCGCGCCGGCTTCAGGACCGCCGTGTTGCGCTCATCCCCCGCAATGCGGCGGTAGAACGTTTTCAACTCGTCCATCTTGGCGACCGGAACACTGAGCTCCTTGATTTCCATCGTGCGCGTGTAGCGCAACACATTGCCGCTGCTTTCCGTCTTGCTGTGATAACTGGCAAAGCTGTAACTCAGGTCCAGCGGCGGTGGCAATTCATCGACAACGAATCCCTGGGGCAGCATGATCTCGAAAGTATCGGTGTCCAACGCGGGGCCTTCGAATTCGTAGGGAAACTGGCGAGGCTCCTTGGTCTCCAGGACTCCGCTGGACTTCGATCCCACTACCCGCGGGCGAACCAGCAGCAGGTTCCCGGCGGTCTTCGCATATCCGGGCGAGACGACCGAAAAGTGATACTCGAAGGGGAGAGCGGATTCCTGAGAATTCGCAACGGTGGCCTTCGTGATTTGAAATGTCGATAGCGAATGGGAAAGGAGTGTCTCAATGGGCTTGATCCGATCAGCGTCCTTGGTGACGGAGCGCAAGGCTTCCCGTTGTTGCGCGGCACGGTCTCCCATGCGCACCTCATCAAATTCACCCGTGAGCGTGCCATCGGATGCCAGTGACAGTTTTGCGGTGCGCCGAATGCTGTTCATGCCGGCAGGCTGTTCCGGCAGGCGTACGAGTTCCCCGCCGTCCGGCCCGACCAGCAGACCGTAGTTCGCCTGAAGATAACCACCGATCTCCCCAAACGGTGTGACCTCATTGGTGGGATCGAAGAACAGCAGGGTACCCAGTTTGGGATGTCGCAAGACCGCAAAGAGCGATGGATCCGAAAATCCTTCGGGGAGTCTGATCGCCAGAATGGCGTGGTCAAAGGCGCCCATATGCGCCTGGACTTGAGGAGTGACAGAACCACGCTCGGTGTTGATCACGACATAGAACGACTCGATGCCGATCTCACGGAGCATGGCACCCATGAGCGTGGCTTTGTCCTTGCAATCACCGTACCGGTGCTCAAAGACCTCCAAAGCTGGATGGGGCTGCCAGCCTCCGATGCCGAGCTCGATGGCTACATAGCGGATGTCGCGCTGGGCAAAATGCGCGATCACCCGCATCTTATCGAGCGGCGTAGCAGCGTTGGCGGTAAGGGCCGTGACTTTTTCCTTGATGAGGGACGAGGATTCTGCGCGTCCCTTGGTAAGATCCGCATACCAGGCGCCCATTTGGCGCCAGTCGGCAAACGTCTTTCCTGGCACAGAGCCACCCGAAGGGAAATAGGAAATGATCATCTGTCCCGCCACACCGTTCCACGGCGGCATGTCTTCCTCGCCCCGCAGCGCCTTGACGTCACTCACCGACCACTGCCACTGGTTGCCGGCTTGCGTAGGCTTGATCTCCGGAGCGTTCAGAAAGGCCGCCTTGAACTCCCATCCAGCCGGAAGCTGTAGAGTGTAGCGGGATTCACGAACGGGAACACTCTGCTGAAAATGCCACAGGTCTTGAAGGGCAAAGGGCTGCTCTTCCCGATCATATTCATAGCCAACGATGTTGCCGGGGTCGGCGGCGGGAATTTGCAATACCTTGGCGCGAACATCGGAGACCAACTCCGCACCCTCGATCTTCGGCAGAGAGACCTCAGCTCCGTCCTTATCCTTAACCTCGTAGTCCTTTCCTTGCGCCGGGATGCACCATCCGTGGAGATTGCTGATCTTGGAGTGCGACTCGAAAGACACGACGACGAAGCCATAGTCCCTTCCACCGGGCCGAAGGATCTTGTACGCACGGCGCACCGTCGAGCGAATCTTGTCGGCTGACTGAACGTTGACGATCTCTTCGGCATAGAGGAGCACGGCCTCGGTCTTCTCATCATGGGCCGGAAGCGGAGCGTTGACGACCGCGTGCATCCAGGTCGGAGCGTCTCCAGCGATGGCTCGCACCGGAAGCACAAGACAGGCCGCCAGCAGGCCGGCCGCGAACGCAAGTCGAAACCGTCTGGTGAAACTAGCTCGTGGGTTGCAGCACGACCTGTTGCTCATCTCCGGTCCTCACCATTTGAAAGAATTGCCGCAGGAGCCCGTACTGGGCTTGGCTGATCATCAAAAGATCGCAATGCATGGTGCGGCTGATGTGCAGCGAGCCCTTTCTATTCTCGGATTTCAAAATGTAGCCGACAGCTGGGCCATCCTCGCCGACCGGATTGGGCAAGCTGCTGATACTCCACCCTAAGGGGAGGGTAATGTTGATTTCATCGGACTTGAGGTACGGATGATGGAAATAGACGTTATACACACGATCGGCATGCTCAAACGTGTGTTTCTCGGAATTGCCGAACAGACCTACCG
>Ga0335069_10004871_pt1 | contig 19793 bp, 21 predicted proteins | sample Lox_Sample_11_FD_206714 | JGI IMG/M metagenome (GOLD analysis project Ga0335069, IMG submission 206714) | Soil microbial communities from Loxahatchee National Wildlife Refuge, Florida, United States - Lox_Sample_1.1 | ecosystem: Environmental > Terrestrial > Soil > Wetlands | place: USA... | reverse complement strand
CGGGATCCTCTCCAGCCTGCGCGGTCAGGCTGTGAACCGGCTGCGTGCGACCTGGACGTCGCCTCGGAACGTCCACGTGCGGTTGGCGGCGAACGTCGCCACCGTGACGAGCGGGAGCACGGCGGCGTAGGCTGCGACGCCGCCGATCAGCCAGAGCAGCCCGCTCGTCGCGGCGGCGCCCGCCGCCTGCACCGTCGTGTACCGCCACGCCGATCCGGGGCGGCGGAACGTCCAGCGGCGGTTCAGGAGGAACCCGTTGACGGCGCCGACGGCGAACGCGAGCGCGCCCGCGACGGGCGGCGTCACGTGCGCAGCCACGAGCAGCGTGTAGACGACCGCGCTCAGCACCGTGTTCGTCACGCCGACGGCGGCGAACCGGACGAGCTCGGCGGCTGCGCTACGAGGAGGCACTCGCGATCGCGTCCGCCTTCCCGGCGCAGTCGTAGAGCGTCGCTCCGGAGCTGCCGGACCACGTGCTCGACGGGACGGCGGTGCAGATCGACTCGATCGTGCTCGCCGCCGCGTTGCTCGAGCCGCCCGGGCCGAAGCCGGAGCTGCCGCCGAGGAGGAAGTAGCGCGCCTCGCCGGAGCGGACGAGCGACGAGAGGTACGCGTTCGTCAACACCGTCTCGCGACCGGTGAACCCGCCCATCGCGGCGACCGGCTTGCCGGCGATGACGTACGGCGCGGCCTCCTGCTCGCTCGAGACGATCAGGCCGAACCGCTGCGCGGCACCGTGCGCCTCGACGTAGGCGAGCGCGCGCGTGACGTCGGCCGAGGTCTGCGTGCCGAAGCCGCCGCCGCCTCCTCCTCCGCCCGCGCCACCGGAGCCGCGGGACGGGGGCGTGAAGCCGCCGCCGGCCCCGCCCTGCGACGGGGCGCCGAAGCCGCCGCCTGTCCCGCCCTGGGGCGGTGTGCCGAAGCCGCCGCCGGTCGAAGGCGCGCCGAAGCCGCCGCCTCCGCCGCCCGGGCCGGCGCCGCCGCCCGCGAAGCCGAAGCCGCCCGTCCCGGCGGTCGCCAGCCCGGAGACGAAGTTCGGGCCGGCACCCGGGAAGACGCCGTTGACGGCCGCCTTCAGCGTCGTCGCCGACCAGGCGGCCGGCGCCGCGAGCAGCCCGGCGATCCCGATCGCGAGCGCCGCGGCCGCGAGCTGCGACCGCCGCCCGGACACGACGGCGGACGCGGCGAGCACGGCGAGCGCGGCGACCGTCGCCACGATCACGACGGTCTGGAGCCATGGGAGATACCCCGTGCGCCGGAGCAGCGCCACCTCGAGCCAGCCGCAGAGAAGCAGCGCCGACGCAGGCAGCGCGAGCCACGCGCCGCCGCGACGCGCGTCGCGCGCGAGCGACACGGCGCCCGCGCCGACGAGCGCGCTCGTCGCGGGCGCGAGCGCCGAGAGGTAGTACGTGTGGACGATCCCGCTGGAGTAGCTGAACACGACCGCGGCGGAGACGAACCAGCCGCCGATGACGGTGAGCGCGCCGAGGTCGCGCCTTCGCCGCAGTCGAATCGCGGCGACCGCGAGCGAGATCCCCCCGACGATCGCGAGCGGGAGCAGCCAGCCGCCCTGGTCGCCGAGCGCGCTGTTCAGCAGCCGCAAGAAGCCCGGCGTCCCCGAGAACGCGCCTCCTCCTCCGCCGAACGAGGTGCCGCCGGTCTGCCCGGTGACGCGGCCGAGCCCGTTGTAGTCGAGCGCGAGGCTGAGAGCGCTGTTGTTCGTCGTGCTGCCGACGTACGGGCGCGCGCTCGCCGGCGTCAGGTCGACGGCCGCGATCCACGAGAACGAGACGACGGCCGCGACGACGGCGGCTGCCGCGAGATGGCCGGCCCGTACACGCCACGGCCGCGGCGCGAACGCCGCGTAGCCGAGCAGGAGCCCGGGCACGACGATCCCGGCGGCGAGCATCTTCGCGTTGAACGCGAGCCCGAACAGCAGCGCGGCGAGCAGCACCGTGCGCAGCCGCCCGGACTCGACCGCGCGCGCCCCGACGTACACCGTGAGCACGAGCAGCAGCACGAACAGCGCATCCGGGTTGTTGTCCCGGTTGATCGCCACCGAGACGGGCGAGACTGCGAGCGCGAGCGCGGCGACGAGCCCGGCGGCGCGCCCGAAGTACCGTGCGACGAGCAGGTAGAGCACCCAGACGGCGAGCACCCCGGCGAGCGCCTCCGGCAGGAGGATCGACACACCCGAGTAGCCGAACAGCTTCGCGCTCGCCGCCTCGGCCCAGAGCGCGAGCGGCGGCTTGTCGACGGAGACGAGCCCGCCCGGGTCGAACGAGACGAAGAAGAAGTTGTGCCAGCTGCGCAGCATGCTGCGGACCGCGGCCGCGTAGTACGTGTTCGCGTAGCCGTTCCTGCTGAGCCGGAAAAAGTCGAGGAAGGCGGCGAGCGCGAGCACGCCCACCAGCGCGACGACGTGCCACGAGGCGGACAGCCGCCGGACGCCGCCCACCGCACGCGGCGGCGCCGCCTCGGTGAGCGCGCTCACGTCCCGACCGCCTCGGGGCGCGGGAGGTCGGCCTGGTCGCCGCTCCAGAGCGAGCGGCGCATGCGCCAGAGGCCGCGCAGGTCGCCGGCGATCGTCGGCATGAGGTCGACGCGCGAGTCGAGGTCCTCGATCCAGTCGACCGGCACCTCGTGGATCCGCAGCCCATTGCGCTCGGCGAGGAGCAGCAGCTCCGTGTCGAAGAACCAGCCGTCGTCGCGCACGAACGGGACGAGGCGCCGCGCGACGTCGGCGCGGATCGCCTTGAAGCCGCACTGGGCGTCCGAGAACGACGCGCGGAAGCCGGCGTGGATCAGGCCGTTGTACGTCCGCGAGAGCACCTCCCGCTTGAGGCGGCGGCGTACGTGGGCCGACGGCGCGAGCCGCGTGCCGATCGCGAGCTCGCTGTGTCCGGAGAGGATCGGCGCGACGAGCGGCAGGAAGCTCTCGAGGTTCGTCGAGAGGTCGACGTCCATGTACGAGACGACGTCCGCCGTACTCCGCAGCCAGGCGGTCCGGAGCGCGAGGCCGCGGCCCTTGCACTCGAGGCGGAGAGGGATCACCTCGACGTGGCGTGCCGCGAGGGCCGCGGCCAGCTCGGGGGTCGTGTCGGTGCTCGCGTTGTCGGCGATCACGACGCGAAAGGCGAAGGGAAACTCGATTCGGAGGTAGTCGAGGAGCACCTCGACGTTCCGCTCGATCGTGCGCTCCTCGTTGTAGACGGGCACGACGATCTCGACGGTCTGCAGGTTCGCGTTCATGCACTCATCGAACCGCCGGCCGCTAAGCCGGGCATGACAGCGACCTGAGCGTTCGCTGTGTGTGGCCGAGCGGCTAGGACGCGGCCGGGAGCTCGATCGTGAACGTCGACCCCTCCCCCGGGGTCGACGTCGCCGTTGCGCGGCCGCCGTGCGCCTCGGCGACGGCGGCGACGATCGACAGCCCGAGGCCGACTCCGCCGTTCGCGCGGGCACGCGACTCGTCGGCCCGGTAGAAGCGCTCGAAGACGCGCTCCGCGTCCTCCGCGCTCATCCCCGGTCCGCTGTCGCGGACCTCGACGAACGCGTTGCCGTTGCGGCTCCCGACCGACACCGTCGCCGCCGACGCGGGCGGCGTGTGCGCGCGGACGTTCGCGAGCAGGTTGTCCACGATCTGGCGGAGCCGGTCGCGGTCGCCGAGGACGGAGACCGGCGACGCGTCGAGCTCGACGGGACGGCCCGGATCGACGGTCCGCGCCGTCTCGACCGCCTCGCCGACGAGCTCGTCGAGGCGCAGCGGCTCACGCTCGAGCGGCCGTCCCTCGTCGAGCCGGGCGAGCAGCAGCAGGTCGTCGACGAGCACCGACATGCGCTCCGACTCGCGGCTGATCCCCGCCATCGACCGCTCGAGATCGGCCGGCCGGGTCGACGCGCCGCGCGTGAACAGCTCCGCGTACGCGCGCACGGCCGCGAGCGGCGTGCGCAGTTCGTGCGACGCGTCCGCGACGAAGCGGCGCAGCCGGCGCTCGGACGCCTCCTGCGCCTTGAAGGCCCGCTCGATCTGGCCGAGCATCGCGTTGAGCGCGAGCCCGAGCCGGCCCACCTCCGTGCGCGGCTCGGCGCGCTCGACGCGCTGTGCCAGGTCGCCGGCCGCGATCGCCGCGGCCGTCTTCTCGATCGCGCGGAGCGGTGCGAGGCTGAGCCGCACCACCCAGAGGCCGAGCGCCGCGAGCCCGACCAGGACGAACCCGGTGACGAGCGTCTCGATCAGCACGAGCCGGTGGAGCGTGCTGTCGACGGAGTTGAGCGGCGCGGCGACGAGCAGGACGCGTCCCGGCGCGCGCGACTCGATCGACGCGCGCAGGCGGTAGCGGCCGCCGCCGCTCACCGCCGGAACGGTGAGGTAGGCCACGCGGTCGCCCTCGGGCGTGTTCGGCGTCTGCGGGAGCGCGATCGAGGACGGGATCCGCGGCGCCGGCAGCGCCGTGGACTGGGAGAACTGCGGCGTGCACGTGAGCCGCTGGAGGACGGTGCCGCCCACCGCGCGAACCTCGACGCAGTCGCCGGGCGCCGCGCGTCCCGGCCCCCCGGGGCCGGGCGGTCCGCCGGGACCCCCGCCGCCGCGGCCGAACAGCGCGACGTCGACGCTCGAGTGCGCCTCGTCGAGCGACGAGTCGACGCGGTCGACGAGGAACGAGCGAAGCGAGGCGTACGTCGCGACGTCGGCCGCGCCGAGACCGACGGCCGCGAGGACGATCACCCCGAGCACGAGGCGCGTCCGGAGCGAGATGCGGTCGAGCATCTCGTGCCCCTTCAGGCGCGCGTTTCGAGGATGTACCCCGCCTGGCGGACCGTCCGGATCAGCGACGGCCCCTTGCGGTCGAGCTTCTTGCGCAGGTAGCTGACGTAGGTCTCGACGATGTTCGTGTTCCCGCCGAAGTCGTACTTCCACACGTTCTGGAGGATCTGCCCCTTCGACAGCACGCGCCGCGGATTCAACATGAAGAAACGGAGGAGGTTGAACTCCGTCGCGGTCAGCTCGATGAGCGCGTCGCCCCGGAAGACCTCGTGCCGCTTCTCGTCGAGGACGAGGTCGCCGAACCGCAGCACGTCGCCGGGAAGGTCGCCCGCCGTCCGCCGCAGGATCGCGTGGACGCGCGCGATCACCTCGGCGAGGCTGAACGGCTTCGTCACGTAGTCGTCGCCGCCCGCGCGGAGCGCCTCGACCTTGTTCTCGGTCGCGTCCTTCGCGGTGAGGAACAGCACCGCGCACTTGAACCCGCGCTCGCGGAGCCGCCGGCCCACCTCGATCCCGTCGATGTCGGGGAGCATCCAGTCGAGGACGATCAGATCGGGCTCGCGCAGCGACACGGCCTGGAGCGCCTCGCGCCCGGTCGCGGCCTCGTCGACGTCGAAGCCCTCGTAGCGAAGCGCCGTCGCGACGGCGTCGACGATCGACGGCTCGTCGTCCACGACCAGGATCCGGTGTCCCATGGCATCAGCGTGCCGCGGGTTCCTGTGAACCGTCTGAGAAGAGGGCCGCCGGCCGAGGACGGCCCTGTTCCTAGGCGCAGACGTCGGTCGGGTCGCTGGACTGCTCGATGACGCCGTCGGGGTTGAGCTTCCAGGCGAACCAGTTGCCGATCTGCGAGTAGACGCAGTAGTGCGTGGCGTCGAGGGTCGCCTTGGCGGTGACACCGGCGGCCTCGGTCGCGCCGCTGTTGTTGACGAAGTCGGTCGCCGGGATGGCCTGGTCGTAGTCGGACTTCAGCAGGGCGATCGTCATGCCCATGTAGCCGTTGTCGGTCGTGCTCGTCGCCGGGTCGGGGTCGTTCGGCCCGTTCGGGACGTTGTCGGCGTTGTACGACTCCACGCTCGGCACGAGGGAGCGGACGTTGGCGGCCGCGGCCGTCTTGTTGGCTCGATCCTTGAAGCTCAGATACGACGGGACCGCGATCGCGAGCAGGATCGCAAGGACGATGATAACGACCAGCAGCTCGATGAGGGTGAAGCCCTCGTCGGGGCCGAGGCGGCGATGGATGGCGAAGATCATGGAGGGGCGGCTCCTTCCACGATGTGGCGGCGATTTGCGGCCTGTATCGGCCGGAGGCGCCCGCCGGGCTAGCCTCGGACAGGGGATTCGCTCCCCCGGAGCGGGGGAGCCCCGGGGACGGCCCGCGCGTCGTCCTCCTGGGATGATGCGTCCCGTGGCCCTGACGGCCTAGAGTCGGGCGGTTCCGGCGGTGGAGGATCGGGGGCGACGATGAGCACGAGCAGCACGGCGGCGACGGCGAGCGGCATCGGCCGCTACGTCTCGGTGCTCGACGGGATCCGCCCGTACCGGAAGGAGTGGCTCTCGAAGGACGTCGTCGCCGGCGTCACCCTCGCAGCGCTCGCGATCCCGGAGACGATGGGCTACACGAAGATCGCGGGGATGCCGGTGATAACCGGCCTCTACACGATCCTGATCCCGATCGCGGCGTTCGCGCTGCTCGGGTCGTCGAAGCACCTCGTCGTCGGCGCCGACTCGGCGACGGCCGCGATCATGTACGCGGGGATCGCGTCCCTCGGCATCGCCGGGCTCGAGCCCGCGTCGCCGAAATGGGTCGCGCTCGCCGGGCTCTCGGCACTGCTCGCCGGCGGCCTCCTCCTCCTCGCGCGGGTCGCCCGGCTCGGGTTCCTCTCGAACTTCCTCTCGCGGACGGTGCTCGTCGGCTTCCTCACAGGCGTCGGCGTCCAGGTGGCGAGCGGACAGGTCGGCGGGATGCTCGGGATCCCGAAGCAGACGTCGTCGGTGACGTTCTTCAGCGACAACCTGCTGAACTTCTTCAAGACCCTGGGCCACATCGGCGACGCGTCGTGGCAGACGACGCTCGTCTCGGCCGCGGTGCTCGCGATCCTCATCGTCTTCGGGCGCTGGCTGCGGGTCGTGCCGGGAGGGCTCGTCGCCGTCGTCGGGATGATCGCGCTCAGCTGGATCTTCGACTTCTCGTCGCACGACATCTCGATCCTCGGCCCGGTGCCCAGCGGCCTGCCGCACGTCGGGTTCCCGAGCGGTGTCACGCTGAGCGACGCCGGGAAGCTGATGGCGACGGCGATCTCGATGTTCATCGTCATCCTCGCGCAGAGCGCCGCCACCTCCCGTGCCTACGCCGTCCGGTACAACGAGCCGTTCGACGAGAACACCGACCTCGTCGGGCTCGGCGTCGCCAACATCACCGCCGGCTTCACCAGCACGTTCGTCGTCAACGGCAGCCCGACGAAGACGGAGATGGTCGACGAGGCGAAGAGCCATACGCAGGTCGCGCAGCTGACGACCGCGGTCGTCGTCGCGATCGTCCTCCTGTTCCTGACGAAGCCGCTGCAGTACCTGCCGAACTGCGTGCTGTCCTCGGTCGTCTTCCTCATCGGCGTGAAGCTCATCGACGTCAAAGGCATGCGCGAGATCTACCGGCTGCGGAAGGACGAGTTCTACGTCGCGCTGCTGACGGCGATCGTCGTCGTCGTGATCGGCGTCGAGGAAGGGATCATCCTCGCGATCCTGCTCTCGCTCGTCCTCCACGTCCGCCGCCACTACGTGACGACGGACTTCGTGCTCGTGCGGAACGAGAAGGGGCACCTGACGAGCGGCCCTCCGGTTCCCGGTGCGACGACGCTGCCCGGCCTCGTCGTCTACCGCTTCGGCGGCGGCATCTTCTACGCCAACGCCGAGCGGCTCTCCGACGAGATGCTCGGACTCGTCGACACGGATCCCCGGCCGCGCTGGCTCGTCCTCGACGCGGCGGCCGTCGACGACATCGACTTCACCGGGGGAAAGACGCTCGCCGAGCTCGCCGACCAGCTGCGCGGGCGCGGCGTCGTGCTCGCGCTCTGCGAGGTCGACGACAAGGTGCGACCCGAGCTCGACACCTTCGGGATCACCGAGAAGGTCGGGGCGGAGCACGTCTACGAGACGGTCGAAGAGGCGGTCGACGCGTTCCGGCAGGCCGGCTGACGGGATCATCCGATGTGGACGATGCCGCCCCCGGCCGTTGCGACGAGCCTCAGAGCGTGACCACTCATCCCGGTCCGGTGGTCGTCGGCTTCGACGACAAGGAGCCGGCGCGGCGCGCGCTCGAGCGGGCGATCGAGGAGGCGCAGGCGCGGCAGGCCCAGCTCGTCGTCGTCGCGGTCGAGGAGATGCTGCTGGACCCGGAAGGCCCGCAGAACTTCGGGAGCCTCGACGACACGCCGGCGCGGATGATCCCGCTCGTCGCGCCGCCGGACCTCCAGGACATGTTCGCGGACGCGCGCGCGCGAATCGACGAAGCCGGGATCGAGGCCGACTACCTCTGGGCCGCGGGCGACCCGGCCCAGGTGATCGCCGACGCCGCGCGGGACCGGAAGGCATCGGTCGTCGTCCTCGGCGCGCACCACCATCGGTTCATGGACAAGCTCTTCGGTACCGACGTCCCGGCCGAGGTCGAGCGCGAGCTCGGCGCCGACGTCGTCGTGGTCGAGTAGTCGGATAAGGGGCAAACACCGAGTCGCGGCGCCGCGCGAATTGCTAGGACTACGGACGTGGCGAAGACCATCGGCATCCTCACCGGCGGCGGCGACTGCCCGGGGCTGAACGCGGTCATCCGCGCGGTGGTGCGCCGGTCGGACACGGCCGGCTGGGATTGCGTCGCGGTGCGGGAGGGCTGGCGCGGGCTCGTCGAGGGCACGTTCGAGGATCTCGGCACGCACGAGGTCTCGGGCATCCTCCCGCGCGGCGGCACGATCATCGGGACGAGCCGGACGAACCCGTACAAGCTCGACGGAGGCGTCGAGAACGTGCTCCGGAACTTCTCCGACCGGGGACTCGACGCGCTCGTCGCGATCGGCGGAGAGGACACGCTCGGCGTCGCCGCCCAGCTCTACCGGGAACACGAGTTCCCCGTCGTCGGCGTCCCGAAGACGATCGACAACGACCTCTCCGGCACCGACTACACCTTCGGCTTCGACACGGCGGTGACGATCGCGACCGAGGCGATCGACCGGCTGCATACGACCGCGGAGTCGCACAACCGGGTGATGGTCGTCGAGGTGATGGGCCGTCACGCGGGCTGGATCGCGGTGATGAGCGGGATCGCCGGGGGCGCCGACGTGATCCTCATCCCGGAGCAGCGGATGACGGTCGAGTCGGCGTGCGAGGAGATCCGGCGGCGGCACGCGCGCGGGAAGAACTTCTCGATCGTCGTGGTCAGTGAGGGGTACGAGCTGAGCTACGAGAGCGGCGAGAGCACGCTCGTCGGCGAGGAGGCGCGGGCGAGCGACCAGTTCGGGCACGTGAAGCTCGGCGGCGTCGGCGACGTTCTCGGCCGCGAGATCGAGGAGCGCACCGGCTTCGAAACGCGCGTCACCGTCCTCGGCCACATCCAGCGGGGAGGATCGCCGACCGCGCGCGACCGCGTGCTCGCAACGCGGTTCGGGCTGAAGGCCGCGGACCTCGCCCACGCGGGCGGGTTCGGGCAGATGGCGGCGCTGCGCGGCGACGACGTGATCGCCGTCTCGCTCGACGAGGCGACCGCGGAGCTGAAGACGGTCACGCCCGAGTGGTACGCGGTCGCGAAGGCCTTCTTCGGCTAGCGGCGCACCGCGACGATCGCCGCCATCTCGATCGTGACGAGGATCTCCGTTGCGACGAGCCGCGGGTCGCGGAGCAGGAACTCGCGCACCGGGTCGCCGTCGACGGGGCGGCCGGGCGTGAGGTCGTCCTTGACGATCAGACCGCCGGGCCCGACGACCCCGACGATCGCCTCCCAGTCGTAGCCGTTCGCGTCGGCGAAGCCCAGTCCGAACGGCCCGCGGCCGCGGAGCAGCGCGTACGCGTCGCCCTCGAGCGCCTCCACGTTGCCGAACCCGGCGAGGCGCGCGCGTGCGATCGCCGCACGTTCCGGGTCGAGCTCGATCGTCACGACCGACCGCGCCGTCTCCGCCATCGCCGCCGCCGCCTCGCCGAACGCCGTACCGGTCTCGAGCACGTCGCGGCCGGCGGCGAGGACGCGCAGCAGCGAGCACACCTCGGGAATCGAGCTGCCGCCGCCGGTCAGTGCCTTACACCTCCGCGAGCGGGAACGACCTGTGGCGCCGCGGCGGGACGAGGAAGTTCTGGCGGTGCGTCGTCCGGAGCACCGAGTTGAAGCCCTGGCCGCGCGCGCCCGCCTGCAGCGGCATCGTCGTCCCGTCGGGCAGCACGCCGTCCATCGCGAGCCGGTTGCGGTGGAAGTCGTCGCTCGACGGGTTGAAGACGACGAAGTGGACGCCGGCCGCGGCGCCGGCGACCATGCCGTCGCGCTCGGGGTCGGCCGACCAGGCGAACGGGTTGTCGAGCGTGTTGAAGTCGGCGCGCTGCGGGATGGCGGTGCCCTTCACGTAGACGGTGCCGTCCTCGCCCGTCGTGTCCTGGAGCAGCCGCGAGCTCGTCTGGATCGACGCGCTGTGACCGAAGCGGCCCGCGCGCTTGAAGTCGCGCTCGACCTCCTGCGCGCTCGCAACCTGCTTCGGCCCCTGCGGAACCGTCTGCGCGTTCTCGGCCACCTTCAGCCCGGGACGGAAGGCCGTGTCCACGCGCTCCTGGAAGGCGAAGTTGAGGTACCACGCCTCGAGGTCCTCGAAGATGTGCGACAGGTGCATGTGCGTGCCGCCGCGGAAGTAGCCGCCGCGGAGGTCGACGAGCCCGAGCGTCTCGAAGTTCGCGATCCGCCGCGGTCCGAGCCCGGCCTTCTGTGTCGAGGTGAAGCCGAGGAACAGCTCCGAGTCGGGCGGGATCAGGTCGGCGCCGGGGACGCCTGCGGCGACGGCGAGCTTGCGCGGGAGGTCGCCGCCGACGAAGCCGCGGCGCAGGCTGCGCGGCTCGAACACGGCGAGGTCGTCGAGCAGCGTCTTGCGCGCGTCCTCGATGTGCTCGAGGCGGTCGCTGCGGATGAGCAGCGCGACGTCGTTCTCCTCGAGGAGGGTCCCGTGCGGGTCGCTCGGGAAGGAGCGCGTCGGGAGCAGCGCCGGCTTCTGCGCGCGCCGGTCGAACGGGAGATGCGACGCGGCCGCGGCCGAGACGTAACGGTCGAAGTACGGGAGCCCCCACGCGAGCGTGATTCCGAGCCCGGCGGGCGTCTGCTCGTAGCGCGACTCGAGCTCGCGGAGCGCGTGCTCGAGCTCCGGCTGCGCCTTCGCGAGATCCGTTCCCGGCTTCAGCGTCGCGGTGACGACGAGATGGTGGCGCGGCGGCACGACCACCTCGACGCCGTTCTCGACGACGACGGGGACGCCGTCGAGGACGTGCTGCTCGGGCGGCCGCGGGCCGAGCGGGACGGCCGCAGTGCGGGCCGGCGACTCCGAGAGCTTGTCGGCGAGCTCGTAGATCCCGGCCGCGCCGAGGGCTGCCCCCGCCGCACCCGCGACGAGCTGGCGGCGCGTCAGCTTCATCCCGTCCCTACTGCGCCGGCTCGATGAGGACGAGGCTGTGCATGAGCTTCTTCAGGTTCCGCGTCACCTGCGCGTACGTGTACGGCGGGATGACGTGCTCGCTCACGGTGTAGAGCGAGCCGGCGTGGTGCCACGCGTAGAGAACGTGCCACTGGTCGGCGTCCTGGTTCACCGTGTAGACGGTCGCGAGGATGCTCCCGACCTTCAGCGTGCCGCGCGGGTCGGCGAAGCAGTTCACCGTGCCGCGGACGACGCGGTTGCCCTCGATCGCGACGGTCGCGCACTTCGGGATGGCCGTCCTCCCCGGGTAGCCGCGGAAGTTGACGTGGACGTCGCCGCTGCCGAGGTCGCCGTGGGCGAGAAAGCTGACGAGGTAGCTGCGGTCCTTGCCGATCGAGTAGATGTCCGTCCACTGGCCGCCGATCTTCGCGTCCAGCGGGTTCGGCATCCACGTCGGGCAGTAGACGGGCGCGTCGATCTTCTGGGCGAGCTTGACCCAGCCCGCCTTCCACACGGCGGGACAGACCGCGCCCTTGCCGGCGGCCGGAGCCGCCGCGGTGTCCGCGGCGAGCACGAGGACGGCGGCTGCCGCGGCGATCGCCACCAGGACCCGGACCCTCACCCGCGAAAGGGTAGCGCCCGATTTGCAAAAAAGGAAAGGCGCCGGCGGCGGGGACGGCTCAGACTTCGGGAGGCGGCCCGCCCGCGAGCAGGGCGATGTCGCCCTCCTGCACGATCACGGCGTCGACGCCCGCGCGCTCGAGCTCGGCGACCTCGTCGAGCGTCGTCAGCGGCAGGTCGGCGATGGCGAGCTTGCCGGCGGGAACGGCGGCGAGGAGATCGAGCACGACCTCGAGGGGCGTCTCGTCGCTCTCCGCCTCGAGCGGCGAGAGCAGGAAGATCTCCGGATCGATGCGGTCGAGCGCCTGCTCGAGCTCCTCCTCGTTGCGGACCTCGACCGCACAGTCCAGCCCGAGCTCCAACGCCCGGTCGTGGAGCTCCTCGAGGCGGCCGTCGTCGTCCTCGAGCGCGTCGAACACGAGCATCACCGCATCGGCGGCGGCCGAGGCCTGCTCGAGCGAGCCGGCGGAGCGCCAGAGGATCGGCAGCGACGTCGCCTGGCGGACGGCGCTCGGGTCGGTGCGGACGACGAGCGCTTCGGCCCGCTGCGCCTCGGCAGCTCGCGCCGCGTCCGGGTCGTCCACCGCGGCGATGACCGAGATGCCGTCGCCCTCGGCGATTGCGTGACTGAAGCGGCTGTTCGCCATGCCGTCGCCCGTAGCCTATCGAGGGCGGCCGCGTCAGGTGCCCATCGGGTGCCAGACCGTCTTCAGCTCGAGGAAGCCGGCGATCTCCCACGGGCTCTGGACGTCGGCGCGGCCGTGCACGACCCGCTTCACGTTCTCGGCGGCGAGCCGCTCGAGCTCGGGCCGCTCCCCGTCGGAGCCGCAGACGTCGAGCGCGTTCACGTCCATGTGCGAGGCGAGGACCGGGCCGAGCTCGCGGCGGAACCCGGTGAGCAGGTTGACGGCGCCGCCGGGAACGTCGCTCGTGGCGATCGCCTCTGCCAGCTCGACCGCGGCGAGCGGACGGGTCTCGGAGGCGACGGCGACGACGGCGTTCCCGCCGACGAGCGGCGGCAGCAGCCGCGTGACGAGTCCGAGCAGCGGCGGCTCGTCCGGGGCGAGGACGGCGACCACGCCGGTCGGCTCCGGGATCGTGAAGTTGAAGTACGGGCCTGCGACCGGGTTGGATCCGCCGAGCACCTGGGGGAGCTTGTCGGCCCAGCCGGCGTACCAGACGATGCGGTCGACCGCGCGGTCGACCTCGTCGCGGCCGCCGCACAGCGCGGCGAACGCGGGGGCGCGCGTCTCGACCATCTCGGCGAGCCGGTACAGCACCTGGCCGCGGTTGTACGCCGTCGCGCCGGCCCAGCCGGGCTGCGCCGCGCGCGCCGCGCGCACGGCGTCACGCACGTCCTTGCGCGACGCGCGCGCGACGTTCTGTCCCTCCGCCTCGTACGTCCGCCCCGACTCGCTCCGCGGGAACGCGCCGCCGACGAACAGCTTGTACGTCTTCTTGACGGGGAGCCGCTCGCTCACTTCTTCACCACCCGGACGATCGCGGCAAGATGCGCGCCGCCCGCCGTCGCCGTGAGCCTCCAGCAGCCGACGGTCGGGAAGTAGAGCAGGCTGGGAACGAACGGGCCGCCCGGCGCGGAGCTCACGGGCCCGACGTCGGCGCGCATCGGCGGCGCCGCCGCATCGAGGCGCTTCCCGCTCACGCGAAGCGGGCCGCTCGCGCGCCACCAGCCGATCTTCGTGCGGATCCAGCCGTCGCCCTGGACGAAGGCCCGGCCCGGCTCGTCGTCCGGGACGGCGACGAACGTCGCCTTCGGCGGGAGGTCGACGGCGATCCGCGCGTTCCCGTAGTTGAACGACGGCCGGCCCGCGACCGGCCGTGCCGTCGTGCTCGAGACGTGGCACGGGAACGACGCCGCGAACGCGGCCGCGGACGCGAGCGCGAGCACGCTCGTCACGAGCCGTCCCCGTCGTCGAATCGGAGGTAGGGCTCGAGCCCGTGCAGCCCACCCTCGCGGCCGAATCCGGACTCCTTGTACCCGCCGAACGGCGATGTCGGATCGAAGCGGTTGAACGTGTTCGCCCAGACGACGCCTGCCCGCATCCGCTGCGCCATCCAGAGGATCCGCGAGCCCTTCTCCGTCCAGATGCCGGCGCTCAGCCCGTACGGCGTGTTGTTCGCCTTCTCGACCGCCTCGTCCGGCGTGCGGAACGTGAGGACGGAGAGCACCGGCCCGAAGATCTCCTCTTGCGCGATCCGGTAGCTCTGCGCGACGTTCGTGAAGACGGTCGGCGCGAACCAGTAGCCCTTCTCCGGCAGCCGGCACGGCGGCTGGTAGATCTCCGCGCCCTCCTCGACACCCGACTGCACGAGCGACCGGATCTTCTCGAGCTGCATCGACGAGTTGATCGCGCCGACGTCGGTGTTCTTGTCGAGCGGATCGCCGACCCGCAGCGTCGTCAGCCGCCGCTTCAGCTTCTCGACGAGCGGCTCGTGGATCGACTCCTGGACGAACAGACGCGACCCCGCGCAGCAGACGTGACCCTGGTTGAAGTAGATGCCGTTGACGATCCCCTCGACCGCCTGGTCGAGCGCGGCGTCGTCGAAGACGATGTTCGCCGCCTTGCCGCCGAGCTCGAGCGTCAGACGCTTGCCGGAGCCGGCGAGCTGCCGCTGGATCGCCTTACCGACCTCGGTCGAGCCGGTGAACGCGATCTTGTCCACACCCGGGTGGTCGACGAGCGCGGCGCCGGTGCGGCCGTCGCCGGTGACGATATTGACGACGCCGGCCGGCAGCTCCGCCTGGCGGAGGACGTCGCAGAAGAGCAGCGCCGTCAGCGGCGTCGTCTCCGCCGGCTTCAGCACGACCGTGTTGCCGCAGGCGAGCGCGGGCGCGACCTTCCACGCGAGCATCAGCAGCGGGAAGTTCCACGGGATGATCTGGCCGGCGACGCCGACCGGCGCCGGGCGGCGGCTCGGGAACGCGTACTCGAGCTTGTCCGCCCAACCGGCGTAGTAGAAGAAGTGCGCGGCTGCGAGCGGCAGGTCGACATCACGCGACTCCTTGATCGGCTTGCCGCCGTTCAGCGACTCGAGCACGGCGAACTCGCGCGAGCGCTCCTGGAGGATGCGCGCGATGCGGAACAGGTACTTCGCCCGCTCCGAGCCGGAGAGCGCCGACCAGCCGTTCGCGAACGCGTCCCGGGCCGCCGCGACAGCCGCGTCGACGTCGGCCGCGGTGCCCTGGGCGACCGTCGCCAGCGGCTCCTCGGACGACGGCGAGATGGTCGCGTACGTCTCCGCCGGCTCGCGCCACTCGCCGCCGACGAAGTTGCCGTAGCGCTCCTCGAGCCGGACGACGTCACGCGACTCGGGCGCCGGCGCGTACGTCCACTCCTTCGGCGCAGGCGCATGCCCCCGCTTGCGGTCGAGCTCAGCCACGGCGGGTTCCTGCGGACGGCGGGGATGCGGTGCGCGGCCGGGAACGCTCCGGGCTCGTGGCGCCTCGTCCCACCACCCGCCCCCCACCCTCTTGGGTGGGGCTCAGGGTAGGAGCGGAACCGTCACGCGTGTGTGCCGTCTTCGTCGAGAAAGTCCGAATCCTGTCCACGGCTAGTCGAGCGTGAAGTAGTCGGGGGACTGATACGCGCCCGTCTTCTCCTTGCGCAGCTGCATGAGGATGTCGTTGAGCAGCGACGACGCGCCCAGGCGGTAGAGGTCGGGCGTGAGCCAGTCGGGGCCGAGCGTCTCGTGGACGAGCACGAGGTGCTGCACCGCCTGCTTCGCCTGCCGGATGCCGCCGGCCGCCTTGAAGCCGACGCGCCGGCCCGTCTCCTCGTGGACGTCGCGCACGGCCTCGAGCATGCAGAGCGCGACGGGCAGCGTCGCCGCCGGGTTGATCTTCCCGGTCGACGTCTTCACGAAGTCGGCGCCACCTGCGATCGCGAGCAGCGTCGCGCGCCGGACGTTGTCGTATGTCCCGAGCTCGCCCGTCTCGAGGATCACCTTGAGATGCGCGTCGCCGCACGCCTCCTTCACCTGCACGACCTCGTCGTAGACCTTGGCGTAGCGGCCGGACAGGAACGCGCCGCGGTCGATCACCATGTCGATCTCGTCGGCGCCGAGCTCCACCGCGCTCCGAACGTCCGCGACCTTCACTGCGGTCGGGTACTGGCCCGACGGGAACCCGGTCGCGACCGCGGCGACCTTGACGCCGCTCCCGCGCAGGCGCTCGCGCGCGACGGGGACGAGATTCGGATAGACGCACACCGCCGCGACCGACGGGACGCCGGCGTCGCCGGGATCGGGACGAACGGCCTTCGAGGAGAGCGCCGCCACCTTCCCCGGCGTGTCGGCGCCCTCGAGCGTCGTCAGGTCCGTCGTCCGGATCGCGAGCTCGAGCGCGAAGACCTTCGCGTCCTTCTTGATCGAGCGCTTCGCGAGCGACGCGGCACGGTCCTCGAGCGCAACGGCGTCGACCGAGCCGATCCGGGGCAGCCGCGGCTCGAGCGGAAGCTCGAACCCGGCCGGAAGTGCGGGCGCCTGCGCCACCCCGGGAGTGTAGTCCCGGCCCCCTAGGACGACGGCGCGGCGAGGTGGTTCAGCGCCATGCCGAGCCAGCGGACGGCGTGCGACTGCCACAGGGCGTTGTCGTGGCCGCCGGGATAGAGGTCGAACACGTGGGGAATGGCGGCGGCCGTGAGGAGCCTGTCGAGCTCGACGTTGTCGGGCACGAAGGTCGGATCGCTCCTGCCGACATAGAACGCGTAGAAGGTCGGCGCCGCGGCGAACGCCTTCTTCAGCTGCGGCATCTGCTGGAACACGCTCGCATAGGCGTCGGCCGCGTCCGAGCCGACGTCGAGCGTCTTCTCGCCGGTCGGGTCGGTCGGCCGGAAGTAGCCGCTCCACGACTCCATCACCGCGTACTCGCCGGGATGATGCGCGTCGAGGATCGCGGCGCCGTACCCGCCGGCGGAGAGGCCGACGACCGCGCGCCCCCGGCGGCTCGCGATCGTCCGGTAGTTCGAGTCAACCCAGTGCGGCAGGTCGACGGCGAGCGCGGTCTCCCAGTTCCGGCCCGGACCCCAGTCGTGATACTCCGGGTCGCCGTTCTCGACACGCGTGCCCTGCGGGATGACGACGATCGCGTCCCGGCCGGTCGTCTGCGCCGCGGACGCGACCCACGCCACGCTGCGGTACGCGGTCGGCCCGGCCGGCAGGCCGTGCAGGAAGTAGACGACCGGATAGCGGAGCCCGCTCGTGTCGTAGCCCGGCGGCAAGACGACGAGGACGTGCAGCGTCGCGTCGAGCGAGGCGGAGTGGAAGCCCGTGTCGATCGCCTCCGGCGTCGGCGAGTCGAAGCCCGTGCGCCGGGCGCCGAGCACCGTCGCGGCGGCGCTCCCGAAGGCAAGCGCGAGCGCGAGGCCGATCGCTGTCAAGCGTGGTCCCGTCACGGCAAGGCGCCTGCCCCGTTCCGTTCACCGTACCTCGCGCGTCAGGCGAACGGCGGCCTCCGCCTCCAGCTCATAGGGATTGCTCACGTACCCGCGGACGAGGTACGAGAGCGGCATCGCGAGGGGCCGGTGCTGCATCTGCCAGACGTGGCAGAGCTCGTGCGTGACGAGGTCGCCGTCTCCGAGCAGCGCCGCGTCGCGCAGGAGGATCGTCCACCACGCCGCGTAGCCGTCGAACCGCCGGAACCACGGCAGCCGGAAGAGCGGCGGCACGACGCGGACCCGCACGCCTCGGATCGACACCGGGCGCGGGTAGAGGTCGAGCCGGTCGAGCCTCGCCTTCGCCCGGGCCAGCGCCGCGCGCGCCGCGTCGTCCACCCGCCCACGCTATAGCGTTGCGAAGCCGTGAAGCGCCGACTTCTCCGCCTGCTCGAGCGCACCGGGCTGATCGGCCCGGCCTTCCGCACGTGGGAATCCGCGCAGGCGCTGCTCGCGGGCCGCCGCACGCGGGTGGACGCCGACGACGCGCTGCCGGTGCCGCCGCCGCAGCTCGTCGTCCGCGTCGCCGGGACGGCGGACGTCGACTGGTTCCTCGAGGGCGGCCGGCTCGGCGCCGCGAGCGTACGCGGCGCGCTCCGGCGGCACGGCGTCGCGCTCGAGGAGCTCGGCGGGATGCTCGACTTCGGCTGCGGCTGCGGCCGGGTGACGCGGAACTGGGCCGGACTCCCGGAGACGGTGCGGGTCGCCGGCACGGACCTGAGCCGCCCCGCGGTCGACTGGTGCCGGCGCAACCTGCCGTTCGCGCGGTTCGAGGAGAACGCGCTCGATCCGCCGCTCGTCTTCGAGGACGAGAGCTTCGACCTCGTCTACGCGCTCTCCGTGTTCACCCACCTCACCGCCGAGCTCCAGGTCGCGTGGCGGGACGAGCTCCGCCGCGTGCTCCGCCCCGGCGGCTTCCTCCTCGTCACGACGCACGGACGCTCGTACCTGCCGCGGCTCGCGGACGACGAGCGCGAGCGGTTCGAGCGCGGCGAGCTCGTCGTGCGCTGGGGCGACGTCGCCGGGACGAACCTCTGCAGCGCGTACCACCCGGAGCGGTACCTCCGCGAGACGTTCGCGGAGGGATTCGCGTTCATCGAGCTCGAGGCCGAGGGCGCGCGCGGCAACCCGACGCAGGATCTCGTCCTGCTGCGAAAGGCGTAGGAGGGTCTGGCGGCACAGCCGCTATGTCGCCAGACCCTCCTAGTGCGTGAGCGTGATCTTCTGGAGGCCGGCCGGGCTGTCGACGTCGAGGCCGCGCTGCTGCGCGAGCCGCATCGCCGTGATCTGACCGGGAATCACCGCGGTCAGCGGGCTCAGCCATTCGGGAACGCCGGGGACGAGCGGCAGCCGCGTGTGCGCCGCGGCGAGGACGGGGTCGGCGTCGGAGACGGCGATCACGCGCGCCTGCCGCTCGCGCAGCGGCTCGACGAGCTCCTCGACGCTCTCCTGCGCGGGACCCGTCGGCGCGACGAGGACGACCGGCCAACCCGGCTGGATCGCCGCGATCGGTCCGTGCATCAGGTCGGCGGGCGAGTACGCCTCGACGAGCAGCCCGGACAGCTCGCGGATCTTGAGGGCGATCTCGAAGGCGGAGCCGTAGTTGACGCCCCGGGCGACGACGGTCGCGCCGATCGCGTCGCGGTACTCGTCGAGCGGCGGCGCCGTCCCGAACGAGAGCTCGATCTGCCGCTCGAGCAGGCCGGGCATCCGTCCGAGCTCCTCGCGCGCGACCGCGTCGTCGCCGAGCGCCGTGAAGAGCAGGGCGATCGCGCCGAGCGAGTTGAGATAGGTCTTCGTCGCGGCGACCGCTCGCTCCTCGCCCGCCTCGAGCGGCAGCACCGCCGCCGCGGCCATCCCGAGCGGCGACGCGGGGTCGTTCGTGAGCGCGATCGTCGGGCGGCCCTGCCGCCGCGCCTCGAGCAGCACCGAGACGACGTCCGGCGACGCGCCGGACTGCGAGATGCCGACGACGAGCCCGCCGTCGAGCCGCGGCGGCTGCCCGTAGATCGTGTAGAGCGACGGCGTCGCGAACATCACCGGTACGCGGTGCGCGCGCCCGAGCACGTACTGCGCGTAGCGCGCCGCATTGCCCGACGTGCCGCGCGAGGCGATCAGGACGTAGCGGATGTCCTCCTCGTGGAACGTCGCCGCGAGCTCGCGGACGCGCTCTCCCTGCAGCTCGAGGAGCCGGGCGAGCGCGTGCGGCTGCTCGCGGATCTCCTGCTCAAGCCACGACACGGGCCTCTCCCGCGCAGAGCACGCTCGCGATCTCGAGCCGGTCGTCGAGGACGACGATGTCCG
>Ga0335069_10004869_pt1 | contig 19802 bp, 23 predicted proteins | sample Lox_Sample_11_FD_206714 | JGI IMG/M metagenome (GOLD analysis project Ga0335069, IMG submission 206714) | Soil microbial communities from Loxahatchee National Wildlife Refuge, Florida, United States - Lox_Sample_1.1 | ecosystem: Environmental > Terrestrial > Soil > Wetlands | place: USA... | reverse complement strand
CGAGCACCCCGACGCCGACGGCCACGAGGCAATCGCGGCCGCCGCCGAGACCGTCATCGAGGACACACTCCACATCTAGTGCAGCGACCGGATTGACGGTCGCGCTCGGACGAACTAACCTCGGAAGCGCTCCGGCGACTGCTGGTCGGCTGGAAGGGGGAGAGCAGGGGGCAGGCAGCGAGGCACGGCGACTGCGGCGGGATGCGGCACTCAACGAGGGCTGGCAGGCGAGTGCTCGATGGTCACCGTCTACATTCTGGGAGAGGTTCGCCTCTACCGCGAAGGTCTCGCGCAGATTCTCGGTCGCGTGCCGAGCCTGTCCGTCGTCGGCGTCGGCGCGAGCTACTGGGACGCACGTGAGCCGTTGGCGCAGCTCGAGCCGCAGATCGTCCTCCTCGACATGGTCTCGTCCAGCAGCGTCGCGATCGCGCGCGCGATCCTCGCCGCCGGGCGGCCGCCGAAGATCGTCGCCCTCGGGGTTCCCGACGCCGAGGACGATCTCGTCAGCTGCGCGGAGGCGGGCATCTCCGGCTACGTCACGCGCGAGGACCCGATCGAGACGCTCGTCGCGGTGATCGAGAGCGTCTCACGCGGAGAGCTGCTGACGACGCCGCGCATCGCGGCCGTTCTGCTCGAGCGGGTGGGGACGCTCGCCGCCGCGGTGCACCCGCACGGGGAGCTCCGCTTGACGCCGCGCGAGCTCGAGGTCGTGGAGCTGATCGGCGACGGGCTGTCGAACAAGGCGATCGCGCAACAGCTGCGGATCGAGTTGCCGACGGTGAAGAATCACGTGCACAACATCCTCGAAAAGCTCCAGGTGAAGGGCCGAGCCGACGTCGCCGTGCGGTTCCGCGCCGCGCGGCGGTGAGCGACGGGAGCCCGACCGGGTCAGTCGCTCCTGAGGATGTTCGCGGCGTGGACGGTGAGCGTGTTGCCGTACGTGTCGCTCGTCGTGTCACCGTCGCGTAGCACGAACGTCGAGCCTTTCTGCAATGTCGTCGTCGCGGCCGTGAGCGTGACGGTGGACGATCCGTTGACCTGCGTCGTCCCGTCCGCCTTCAGGCCGCTGAAGGTGAACGTGCAACTCGCGGAGTGGATGACCGCGACGCCGCCGATCGTCAGCAGCGGATACGACGTCTCCGTCACCGTGCCGGGTGTCCACGTCCCCGACGCGGCGGGGGAATACATCACGGTGCCGGCCGTCGCCGAGGTGTCGCCGAGCTTCGCCGCGGCCGTCGGCGGCATCAGACGAACTCCATCCGGATTTCCGTGCCGACGAGCGGCGGCCGGCCGAGCGCCTCCACGGTGACGATGCGGGCCACCGGCTCCGAGACGAGCCGGAACCTCGCCGTCCCGGACGAGAGCTTGACCGATCGGACCTGCTTCCCGTTCGTGTCCTGGAGCGTCCCGCCCGTCGAGCGCAGGAAGACCTCGTCGTTGTCGCTCTTCCGTCTGAGCGGCTCGCCGTTCGCGTCGACCTTGCCGATCGTGATCGTCGCGTAGCTCCTGCCGTCCGCGGCGAGCTCGCCGACGCCGTCGACCGGGTGCTGGTCCTTCGCGTCCGACGCGAGCGTGAGGATCGCGGCGTCGGCGCCCGGCAGCGGGGGCAGCACGACCTTGCGCGCCTCCGCCGACGCGAGCTTCCCGTCCGTCGCGACCGTGTACGTCCCGGCGGGAACGCTGAACGACGTCTCCGGCTGCCGTGCCTGGTCGCGGACGAGCTCGCCGTCGTCGCCGAGGAGCGCGATCCACGTGTGGCCGGACGCGCGCGCGACGACGACGTTGTCTCCGTCCTTGACCTTGATCGTCCGTTGCTCGATCGCCGGCTGAGCGTGGTGTCTGGGCATCGTGGCTCCTCTCACGGAACGACGCGGATCGACACGCCGTAGATGTCGGTGACGTTGGCCGCCGGCGTCGTGTAGACGGTGAGGTGGTAGTAGTTGAGCGTGTTGTCGACGGGCGGCTCGGTCGCCGGGATCGAGACGACCTTGTCGTACGCGCCGGCGATGTTGCTCAGGTCGGCGGCGACGGCGGTGTTCAGCGTTCCGTCGTAGCGCGAGCGGCAGAACTGCCAGCTGAGTGTGCCGGCGCTCGTGCCGCGGACGTGGATCTGCAGGAGCCGTGCGCCGTCGGGGACGGGGAGGTGGAGCGCGCCCATCGCCGTGGCCTGCCCCGACGGCTTCCGTGCGACGAGCCTGTAGGGGAAGAGGCTCGTCTCGAGCTGGAAGGCGGGCTGCGCCACACCGAGGTAGGTCACCGGTACGAGGAGCGGCGCGTACCCGAGCTCGCGCGCGCCGAGCGGGAGCGCATACGGCTTGACGTCCTGGATCTGCGCGGCCGTGATCGGGCCGGGCGTGCGCGACATGATCGCGATCGCCAGGAAGGCGTGACCGGCGGGCGGCGCGGGCGGGGGTGACGTCGCTCCCTCCGCGACGCGGAGGACGACCTCGCGCTTCAGACGCGTGGACGTCTCGAGAGCGATCGCGCCGTTGATCAGGTTCGGATCCTCGGCGCTCGTCACCTCGCGCTCGAACACGTCGAGGTAGACGCAGTCGATCCGTGCCGCGGCCGGCTGCGTCAACGGTGCCGCCTGCGCCACTCCGTCCGCCGCAGCCGTCGCCGCGTTCGCGTACCGCTGCGTCGAGTACTGCAGTGCGGCGAATGTGCGAATCGGGTGCCCGTCGACGACCGCGCGACCGGCGCTGACCACGATGTCGTTCGCCGCCGCGGGCGCGACGTCGAGCCCGCCGCGCGACGCCACGTTGGCGGATGCGGAGCGCAGCGCCTCGTAGACCTCGGTCCGCGTGACGTCCTCGAGCTCGTTCCAGTCGGCGTCGACGAGCGGCACGCCCTGCTCGAGCCGGACGGCGACGTAGTTCTTCGTCGGGTCGAACGTGTTGCGTGAGAAGTTGCCCATCGTCGCTCCTCAGAAGGTCAGGTGGAGTGTTCGCTCGAGGGTGAATCCCGGCTGCATGTCGATGCGCGGATGCGCGCGGTGGTTGATCAGCACCCCCGAGTTGGCCGCGACGGTGCCGCCGGCGAACAGGCCGAACTCGCGCAGCGGCCCTGCGGGGACGTCGGCTGTCGTGAAGCTCGAGATGATCTCGAGACGGTTGGTGAACGCGCCGCCGAGGAACGCGACCGAGCCGCCGGGGATCGCCTTCCGCCCGACCTCCGCGACCAGGTGCGTGTAGGTCTGCCGCGTCGCGTCCGGCGGCGGTCCGGGCGGGTTGTCCCAGGAGACCGCACCCGAGCCGACCGCCCACCAGCCGAGCGGGTGCCCCTGCGGGTCTCCCTTCACGAGCGCGGCAAGGAGCGCTCGCAGCGACGTGACGAGCACGTTGTGCTGCCAGTCGCGCACCCAGACGACGCGACCGTCGGCGTCGCGCAGGACGTCGCGGTGCGTGCCTGACATCGTCGTGGGCAGGTGCTCTTCCATCGCGCTCCTCCTCGTCTCGCTCACGGGCCCGCCTCCACCCCGACGTGGCGCGTCCGGTGCGAGAGGTCGACCGGCACCACGGCGGTGTTGACCGAGCGGGAGGCGAGATCGTTCGTGGTGAACCAACGCCACTGCGGGATCTTGTCGAGCGCGTCCTCGAGCGCCGCGTCGTAGTCCTCGGGCTCGAGCAGCAACCCGGTCGTCGTCACGTCCTCCTGCACCTCCGTCGTGGCGACGTAGGGATCCTCGTTCGTGACGCCGGGCCGGATGAAGAGCACGGGCCGGACCTCGATCGGCAGGAAGTCGCTCAGGATGTCGCGGACGCGCTCCCACGTCTGCTGGAGGACGAACGGCTCCGTCTCGACGTCGGGCGTCGCGTAGATGCCGATCGTCTCGCGGTTGTACCAGACGGCGTCGTTGCGGATGTAGCCGCCGGCGGGATCGGGGATGCCGGCGTCGTACGTGTACGCGGTCGTGTCCTCGAACGTCCGGTTGCGAAGCCGGAACATCGCGTTCGCGTCGGAGGTGTCGACCGTCCCGACCGGCACCTTCTGCGTCGACAGCACCGGCGGCGCGCCGTCCGCGACGGCGCTGCCGTCGAGATACGCGACGACGTTCCCTTCGAGATGCTCGACCCGGGTCGAGTCCCAGCTCACGACGACGTTGCGCGCGAACTCCTTCACGTCGGCGGTCCAGCCCGTGAGGCGGTTGACCATCGCGGCGATGTTCGGCTTCGTGCCGAGAGTCCGGTAGACGTCGTTCGCGAAGATGATCTCGTTCCGCTGGCCCTCTTCCGTGAGGTACGCCTTGAGCTCCCAGCCGATGAAGTCGGCCATCGACTCGAGCAGGCGCGAGTCGACGCGGCGAGGGTCGTGGAGGTCGCGCAACCCGTCGGCGAACCCCAGCAGCATGTCGCCGTGGATCTGGACGGTGCGCAGCAACCGCTCGAGCTGTCCGCGGCCGTGCTCGGCGTTCTCGACCGTGAAGGGCTCGGGAGTCTCCGTGTCGCGCTGCTGGTCGATCGCCGGCAGGAGCGGGAAGAGCTGCGGGCCGCCGGGCCCCGTGGCGATCGCCGACGACTGCGTGCGGCTGCTGAAGCGGAACGTCGGCCCGGTGAAGGCCGTGTAGTAGTAGATCGTCCCGATCTCCAGCGCCGCGCGGTCGACGAAGCGGACGACCGTCCTCGTCGGAGGCCCGCCCTGCGGCGGCGACTCGCGCCGGATCGTCCGCACGAGGACGCGGTCGCGCGGCGTCCCGCGGTAGACGAACTGCCGCGTCGTCGCCACCCGGACGTCGGGAAAGACCTCCTCGCGCGTCTCCTCGATGTCCCACTCGACCGCCGCCGTGTCGTAGACGACGTCGCCCTCCCCGAGGTCGGCCGGGGTCGCCGTGACCGGGACGACGCCGCGCCGGCCCGAGCCCGGGAAGCGGCGCACGCGGCGCAGGACGCGGAGCGCGACGGAGTCCACCGCCGCCGTCGGGTCCGGCAGCTCCCAGACGAGGTCGATGGCAGGCCCCGCCGGGTCGGTCTCGACCCGGAAGCGAAGCGCGTCGAGGTCGACCACCGGGAGGATCTTGATCGCGATCCCGCCGATGAGCCCCGGGTCGAGCTCGGGGAGGTGCGGCCCGCCCGGGAGCGGCAGCGCCGGGACGAGCGGGCTCACGCCAGGCCGCCCGTCGTCGTCACGGTGACGGCGCCCTGCCGCGGGAACTCGCGCGGCCGAAGAGGGATCCGGCCTGCCGCCGCCGCCGCCGGGTCGACGACCTCGCCGACGGGATACGAGCGCACGCCCTGGAAGAGCGAGACGTCGGAGTACGCCACGCCGTCGATGCTCTCGACCGCCTCGTACACCTTGCTGAGGTAGAACGGCTTGCCGAAGTCGGCCTCGTCGAGTGAGAACAGCGCCTCGAGCGCCTCGCTCGCGCGCTGCTGGACGTCCCCGGCGTAGAACGTCGGCTCGACGCCGACGTCGACCGTGAGATCCACGGAGACGAACACCGGCTCGCGGATGCTCAGGATGGTGGTGACCATCCGTCGCGTCTCGAAGTACTGCATCAGGCCCGCGCGCAACTGGTCGGTGAGGTTGAGGCTGCCGCTCGCCACGACGATGAGGTCGATGTAGTTCCAGGAGACGAGGCCGGGGCCCGCCTGCGTCGCCGTCGTCGGCCCTGCCGGGACCGTGTGATCCCAGCCCGGCGCGACGGCGACCGCGCGGGCGACGCCCGGGAAGCTCTCGGCGAGCCGCGCGAAGTCGTCCGAGGTGACCGCGCGCTGCTGACTCCGATAGACGCCCGGGGCGTTGCGCCGCGCATGGTCGATCGTCTCGCGGTCGGCCCCGCCCGAGGCTCCGATCGGGTTCGTCACCGAGGCCTGGACGCTGACGCCGGACGAGATGACGGTCACGGTGTCGGGCGCGACGTTGCCCGCCGACCCGCCGCCGACGAGGTAGCGGGCCCGCACCGGCGCGTTGAGCGGCGGGATCCGGCCGTACTGGCCGTCGCCGAAGATCACCGTCGCCGCGTCGTTCTCGTCGACCCGAACGATGAAATGCGGGTCGTTCGAGAGGCTGTAGAGGAGCGTCGTCTGTCGCGCCCACTGCTCCCAGACGCCCCCGCTCTGCACCTCGATGACGAGCCCGTCCCAGACGGACGGGTCCCGCGACAGGATCACCGGCGTCTGCGGCAGCGCGAAGCCCTGGTTCTCGAAGCCGTTCGACTGGCCGAGCGGGCTGCTCACCGGCGACGCGTTCAGCGCGGTCAGCATGATCGGCTGGACGATCCCCGTCCCGGCGTCGACGACGGGCATCTGGTCGATCGGCGCGCCGTTCTCCGGCAGGTAGTAGAAGTCGACGGCCGGCTTGCCCGCGGCGGCCTGCGTCATGAAGTGCGCGCCGACGTCGACGTGCACCGGCACGGTCGGGTCCTTCGGCGTCAGCGCGAGCTGCACCGCCGCGGGAGCGGGCGTGTCGAGGGCGTAGCCGATCAGCGACAGCAGGTCGATCACGCTCCGGCGCTCGACGGCCGTCGCGAGAAACGCCTCGTTCGCGACGCGGTCGAGGTAGTACGTGATCATGTCGCCGACGTAGGCGAACAGCTCGAGGAGCAACCGTCCGATGTCGTTCTCGGACCGGTCGGTCCACTCCGGGAGCTTCAGCGCCGCGGCGTCGAGCAGCGACGCGACGAGGGAGTCATAGTCGCGGTTCGTGTAGTCGGTGATCCCCGTCGTCGCCACGACTCACCCGACCTGGATCGCCGTCGTCTGCACACCGGGCACCTCCGCCTGGATGAACTGCACCCGGACGAAGAGCTCGCCGTCCTGCGGGATCACCGACACGTCCTGCGGGAGGACGCGCGGCTCGTAGCGGAGGATGGCGGAGCCGATCTGGTTCTTCGCGACGGCGATCAGCCCGTCGTTGATGTTCTCCTGCACGAGCGACGACGCGCCGCCGCCGTAGTCGCGCAGCATCAGCCGCTCGCCGATGCGCGAGAGCAGCAGCCGCTCGAGGTTCTCCGTCAGCTTGTGCGGGCCCTCGGTCGCGGCGACCCCCCCGGAACGCGGGTCGATCCGGAACGGAAAGGCGACCCCGCGGAGTGGGAGCGTGCCGTTCGTCATCAGGCGGCCTGCACGTCGACGGATGCGCCCTTGAGGACGATCGGCTTGCCGGGGGACTGGATGGTGATGCCGGTGGAGGCCAGCTCGATCGAGGAGCCGCCCTTGTCGCTGATGACGACCTTCTCGTCCCCGGCCGTGTCGTCGAGCACGATCTTCTGCCCGGCGTTCTTCGAGTGGATGACGATCTTCTCCGAGCCGGCCGTGTCGTCGAGCAGGATCTCGTGGCCGCTCTTCGAGACGATCAGGCGCTTCACGGGAGGCGTCACCGCCGCGTCGGCGGGTGCGGCGCCGCTCGGATACCACTGACCGAGCCACACCGGCGCCGTCGGGTCGCCGTCCTCGAACGCCACCCAGACCTTGTCGCCGACCTCGGGGACGAACATGTGCCCCCACGGCTGGCACGGCGTCGCCCACACGGCCGCGTCGGGGGACGTGAGATCGAAGACCGCGGGCACGTTCACCTTGATCCGGCCGCGGTGGGTCGAGTCGTCCACCGCGGCGACGGTGGCCCGGTAGAGGCCCGGGAAGGACGGCTGCGGCGCGATGAGGGGCAGAGGCGTCTGCATCAGCGGGTGCACACGAAGGAGCAGGCGTACGTGCGGAGGACGAGATCGAGCTCGTGGCGGACGCGTGTCAGGTACCAGGTGCCCGACCAGCGGCCGCCGTAGCCCTGCACCTGCACGCGCGCGCGAGGCTGGAGCCAGATCGAGCCGCTGGCGCGGCCGCGGCCGGTGTGGCCGCGGTGCCGGAGCCGGTCGCCGTGGGCGCGTCCGTGCTCGCTCGCCGCGCGCGGCGGAGCGCCGACGAGGCGCGGCGGCACGCGCTGGACGTCGCGCATCCGCGCCCGCGCGCCCGCAGAGGCGCCGACGAGCGCGGTGACGCGGGCCGCGCCGTCGCCGAGCCGCGCGATCCGCGTCGCGTCCGGTGTCCAGGTGATGTCGTCCGGGCGGAAGAGGGTCTCGTCGACGGTGACCCGGTCGCCGCTGTCGGGATCGGTCGTCACGACGTGCTCCTCCGGGTCGGCCGCCCACGCGTCGAACCCGACGCGGAAGTCCTGGAGCGTCGAGTTGAAGACGAGCGTCTGCTGGAGCGGCGTCGCATCGAGCAGGCTCTGGTTCGAGACGAGGTTCAGCGAGTCGACCGGATTCGAATGGTCGACGTAGAGCTTCGAGTCGTACGCCCGCGCGAGTCGCTGGAGGAACGCGAGGTCGGTCTCGGCGACCTGCTGGGCCGGGTGGTCCTCGGTGAAGGCCGCGTCCTCTCCCGGCGCGATCGTCCCCGCAACGAGCGAGTTCGCGAGCGCGATCTGCCGTGCGATCGAGCTGACATTCGCGACCCAGCGCTTCGTCTGCGGCTTCATCGCCAGCAGGATGAGGCTGTCCTGCGCGACGAGCTCGACGAACGGCGAGCCGACGCGCGGGAACGTCGCCGTCACCGAGGTCGTGACGCCACGGAAGACGAGCGCGTGCTCGTCGCTGCGACCCATGTCGATCTCCACCTTCTGGCCCTCGTGGATGACGTCGCAGAGCACGAGGTTCCCGTCGGCGAGAGTGACGCGCGCGACATCGGCGCGGGTGTCGCTCTCGTCGACGACGATGCGGACCACGTAGTCGACGAGCTCCTGGCCCTCGATCTTCACCGACGCGAACAGGGTCGTCTCGGTCATCCGGCTCTCCGCACGAGGGTCGCCGCTTCGAGCGACGGCACGTTGACGAGCTCGCCGGTGACGAACGAGTCGGGCCGGCGGCCGTCGTTGGCGTCCAGGAACTGCCAGTAGAGCGACTCGCGCCCGAGGTAGCTCCGGGCGAGGAGGTCGACGGTCTCGTAGCCGGCGAGCAGGTGCCGGCGGACGACCGGCGGCAACGGCGCCGCGAGCCGCCGCACCGGCAGCGACTGCGTCTCGCCGCGCGACGCGTGCTCGACGACGATCACCTCGAGGTCGCGATAACGGCTGAACGGTGAGACTGGCATCGCTCAGAAGATGACGTTGAGGATGTCCTCGTAGTCGGTGTAGTAGAAGGTGCGGCCGATCCGCTTGACGGAGTCGAGGATGAAGCTGATCGAGTCGATCTTCTCGACGATCGTCACGTCGACGTCCGCACGCGTGGGATCGAGGTTCGAGTTGAAGAGCGTCTCCGTGATCTTCAGGTCGGTGACGAAGCCCTCGACGCTCATGCCGCCGAAGACGAGCGTCATCGTCGGCGGGCGGTTGAACCAGAGGTTCGACCACGTCGTCGCGGTGTCGAGGCCGCCGCCGCTGCTCAGGATCCCCGCGGCGCTCGCCATGTCGAGCCAGTTCGCGAGCTGCGGGTAGACGAACGAGCGGATCACGGCGAGATCGCCGACGATGTCGCCGGCGTCGTTGCGCCGGCGGGAGGGCTCTCCGTCGCGCTGCTCGCGCCCGTCGATCGTGAACTTGAAGTTGACGGTGCGCGCGTCCTCCTTCTGGAAGCGCTTGATCTCGGCCGCCGAGAACGTCCGGCCGAGCTTCTCCGTCGACAGCCCGATCCCGGCGAGCCCTCGCGTCCCGCCGGGATGCTGGTCGTCGTACTTCGGGCCCCAGTCGAGCTTCTTCGAGTCCGTGATCTGCGTCGGGTTGTACTGGAACGGGTAGATGAGCGGCGGGATCGTCCAGATGTTGGCGATGTAGCCCCGCTTCGGCTGCTCGAGCTCCGGATGCGCCACGTGTCGCTCCTACGCCACCGACGCCGTCGGCAGTCCGCGGCCGAAGCGTTCGGCCTGGTTCAGTCGTGCGAGCTCGTCCATGATGTGTTGCGCGATCACGCGCGCCGTCTCCTCTGCGTTCTCCATCGACACGGTCTCGGCCCGGATCGCGACGCTGATGCCGCCGCTCACCGTCGTCTGCGGCGCCGGCCGGGCGCCCTCCGGGCCCGTCGTCGCCGGCGGCGTCTCGAGCAGCCGCTCGAGCTGCGGGGCGGGCGACGGAAACTCCGGGAGACGGAGCCGCGGCGCGCCGAAACGCGGGCCGGTGAAGGTCGGCGGGGTCCCGGGCGCGCCGGGGGCGCCCGGCGTGCCCGGCGCCGGCCGCCGGGGCGCCGGGCCGAAGAGCGCCTCGGCCAGGTCGGTCCCGAGCGTTCGGCCGGCCGCGAAGCCGCCACGGGCGATCGTCGCCCAGTCCGGCGTGGCCGGCGCCCCGGGCACGGGGATCGAGACGCCGGGCAGCCGGTTCAGCAGCTCGATCAGGCCGCGCCACGCCACCTGCGCGGCATACGTGATCGCGGCGGAGATGATGCTTCCGGCGGCGATGACCGCGGCGAAGATCGCACCGGCGATCGACGCGACGGCCGAGCGGAGTGCGTCGCGCACCATCGCGTCGACGGCGGGCCGGATGATGCTGTCGACGAGATACGTCACGTAGGCGGCGAGAAACGTGGCGAGCGCGTTGACGAGGTTCGTGACGTAGGTCGCCACCCGCTCGAAGTAGCGCCCGAGCCAGTCCGTCACCGTCTCGATCACCCGCTCGAGCCACAGGACGATCGGCTGGACGTGCAACAGCACGAGCGTGATGCCGCGGTCGATGAGGAAGAGGAGCGACGCGATCAGCCGCGAGACGGGGAAGATCCCGGCCGCCGTCAGCTCGTTGAAGAGGAGGACGATCAGCCCGCGGATCGACGAGACGAGCTCGTTCGCGATCCTGCGCACCAGGGTGAGGATGTTCTGCACGCGGTCGAGGATCCCCGGCAGCCCCGCCATCAGCGCGACGATGTCCCCGAACAGAAGGAAGGGCGAGGCGGCGCCGCCGACGATCCCCCCGACGATCCCGCCGATGAAGCCGCCGATCCCCGTCGCGATCGCGCCGAAGAGTCCGCCCGGGCGCTCCGGCGCGGGCGGCGGGTTGACGACGAACACCGGCACGCGGTCGTTGACCACGCGCACCTGGACGATCCCGCCTGCGCCGAGCGCCGGCCCGCCCCCTCCCGCCGCGGCGCCGGCCGCGACCGGAGCCGTCACGACCCCGCCGCCGCTGCCGATGGCGGCCGCGAGCCGGTCCGCCGCCTGGTCGAGCGCGGACGAGATCGAGCGCATCCCCGTCTCGACCTGGCGTCCCTGCTCGCGGATCGTGGCGGCGAAGCTGTCGCCGAGCCGACGCAGCTCCTCCAGCTGCTCGTTCACTGCTGCGCACTCTCCTCGGTCGCCTGCCGCTCCAGCTCGAGCTGCTCGACGAGCAGGCGCAGATAGGCGCGACGCTCGGTCACGGGCAGCGCGAGGATCTCGCTCGGCTGCCACTTGAGGTGGTAGCCGAGCGCGAACACCTCGCGGCGCAGGCTCTCCTCCGCCGTCATCATTCGAGCTCGAAGAAGTGCGACATGTCGAGGGTCTGGCGCTGCTCCTCGCCGCAGCGGTCGCAGGTCACCGCGCGCGTGAGCTCCGGCCCCGGCACCTCCTCCTCGAACCGCCGCTGGATCAGCCGGCGATCGCCCATCGAGAGATCGGTGAGGACGCGGACTCCGAGCGCGCGCATCCGCCGGGGCTCGAGGTCGCCGACGCGGAGGAGGCAGTTCGTGATCAGCGCGTCGCGCTGGCGCGACGGATTGTCGTCGCGGAGCGCATGCGCCGCCTCCTCGTCGGCTCCCGTCGGCAGGCGGAAGGTGAACTCGCGGTGGACCGCGCCGTCGGCGTCCCGGTAGCCGTCGAGCACGCAGACCTCGATCTCGCCGTCGGACGCGCCGTCCTCCACGGTGCGCACGGGCAGCTGCGCGAGGTCCTCGACCACCCGGGTCGTCCCGCCGCAGCGCGGGCAGACGTACTGCGCCTCCATCAGGTCGCCGAAGGTCAGCCTGCGCAGCTCGAGCAGGAGGAAGTTGCGGTCGGCGGACGTGAGCCGCCGCGCCGCGTCGGTGCCGAGCGGCTTCCCGTCGACGCGCGCGCAGCCGGCGATCAACGCCGTCACGAGCTTGCCGCCGTTCCGCCGGAGCTTCGGGTCGGCGAGCGCCGCCTCCTCGTTGCCGGTCATCTTGCGCAGCGTGACCTCCCGGAGGACCTCGCCGGTCTCCTCGTCTTCGAGGCCGACCGGCAGCGTCACCGTCGCCTGCCAGGTCGGCGAGATCTCGACGTCGGTCATCTCGTTCCTCCTTTGGCCGTCACGACGGCAGGATCAGCTCGAGGCCGTCGTGCTCGAGCACGACCGTCTGTTTGAGGAGCGTGGACGAGCCCGCGTCGAGATCGCCGAACGACGCCGACTTGACCCACGCGCCGTAGAACGCGATCCGGAAGACCTCGGTGCCGAAGTGCTTCTTCACGACCGAGCCGTCGCGGCGCACCCGTGAGCCCTGGCCGCCGTGCCCGTACTTGAACATCGACTCGAAGAAGTCCTTGAAGAGCGTGTCGTCCGCGCTCCCGTCGACGTACCGCTCGATGGTGAGCGGGTGGAACTTCACGACACCCGACGAGACCTTGTGGACGATGTTCGTACCGCCCTCCGGCGCGTCGATCGTGTCGGTCTCGCCGAGGTTCAGGCCCGTGATCTTCGAGACGGTCGGGCTGGCCGTCGTCCCGATCTCGAGCACGAACTCGTTCGCGCGATATGGATCGGTCGCCATTCGTGCTCCTTTCGCTACCGCTCGGCGGCGGTGGCGCCGCTCTCCTGCTGGCCGACGATGATGAGAATCGTCTCCGCTGGCCGAGACGGGAAGAAGTAGACCTCGATCGTCAGGTTCCCCAGCTCGATCTGGTCGGGCGGGTTGTTCTCGGGCCCGCAGACGACGGTGAAGACGTCGCTCGGCGTGCCCGGCCCGAACGCCCCCGCCTGATACAGCCGGAGCAGGAACGGGGTGACGCTCCCGAACTTGATCATTCCCCAGAGGGCGTCGCGGTTCGGCTCCTGCTTGACCCAGCGCAGCCCGTCGCGGAGCGACGACTTCACGTAGTTGAACAGGAGCCTGACGTTGACGTAGAGCCAGCGCGTGTCGGTCGAGAGCGTGCGCGACGCGTCGAGCACGATCCCGACGCCGGCGATCGGCCGGATCCCGTTCACCGATCCGTTCTTGACGAGGTCGGTGTGATCGGCGTCGGTGACGGTGGTCTCGACGTCGAGCGCCCCGCGGACGAGCGCCTCGTCCCCGGCGGGCGCCTTCCAGATGCCCCGAGTCTGGTCGATGCGCGCGTAGACGCCCGCGACGTGGCCCGACGGCGGGATCGTCCTCGTCGGCGTCGGCCCCGCGCCGATCGGGTCGGTCACCACGATCCAGGGCCAGTACAGCGCGCCGTAGACCTTCGCGCCGCGGTACACCTGGCCGAAGGACTTCGCGCCGTCCTCGTCGCGCCCGCTCGGCGTGTGCCCGACGTACATGCAGTCGCCGCGGTTCGCGCAGTAGTCGAGCGCAGCCCTCGTGACCGCGCCGAGCATCGCCGAGGACATCACCTCCGGGACGAGCATGAGCTGGACCTGGACCGTGTCGTAGCGCGACAGCGCGCCCGTGTAGTCGGCGGTCGTCGGGCTGCCGCCGTCGTTCCCCGCCTGGCGCACGAGCGCCGCGGTGTCGGGCGTCGGCAGGCCGAGCCGGATCGCGGTGCCGAGTGCCGGCGCGTCCTGGCCGTTGAAGGCGCCGGGGTTCTGGTCGACGACCGTGACGTACGCGGACCCCGCGAACGAGTCGTTGACGAGACTCGGCACGTAGCGGGCCGCGGTGGGGTTCATGCTCACCTTCTCCCACGTCTCGACCGGGACGGGGGCGGGGTCGGTCGGCCCCTGCTGGCGGACGACGAGGTCGAACTCCGTGGTGGAGAGCGTCGCGTCGTCCTGCGTGCGGTACTCGTTCTGGTGCGCCGCCGCAGGCGGGGTGAAGTGGAGGTGGAACTCGATGCCGCCGCCCATCACCGCCCGCTGCTCCAGCTGCGTGATCTGGACCCAGTCGGAGCTGATGCCGTCGTCGAGGCGGACCCAGTCGCCGACGACGAGGCTCCCGAAGCCTCCGACCTGCACCTCGTCGTAGGTCCCCGCCGGCCCGGCGGCTCCCGTGACGGCCGCGACGTTGAGCCCCAGGAGCGCCCTGGTCGGATCGTCGAAGCCGGCCATCGCCTCGACCCGCGACGCTGCCCCTTTCTGTCGCGAGACGATCAGCAGGCCGCCCGCGCTCGCCGACGCGACGACGTGCGCCCCGGCGACCTTGTTGATCGCCGCGGCGACGTCGTCGGGCGTCGCCGCTGCGAGGACGGGCACCGACGTGGGATCGAAGGTGATGTCGAAGTTCGGGCCGGAGTCGACGTTGATCCGCAGCTTGCGCGCCGGGTTGACCCCTCCCACGGTCAGGTCGATCGTCGTGCCGGCGAATGCGTTCCCCTGGAGGCGCGCGGGCTGGTTCCCGACGCGCGTCGCGGCGAGCGGGGTCGAGAACTCCGGGTTGTCGCGAATGTCGACGTAGAGGCTGTCGCCCCAGGTGCCGACCTCCTCCGCGCCGCGGTAGCCGGCGGCGACGCGAAGCGTGGCATTGCCGCCACGGTCGACGAGCGTGACGCGCGCGGCGGCTGCGCCGGCGCCGACGACGCGCGACACCCACGCCTCGCGGCCGCCGTTTCCGAACAGCCCCTGCACCGCGTACGCGCCGGTGTAGCTCGAGTCGAAGGAGCCGAACCGCTGCGCGAACTGGCGGAAGTTCGACACGCGCACCGCCCGGTCCGTCGGTCCGCGCTGGCTCCGGAGCACGACGGCGGCGACCGACGTCGCAGCCGGGGCAATCGCGGGCGCCGCCGAGCCGTCGGTCTCGATGACATTGATGCCGATGGTGCTCATGTATGCCTCGCTTTCAGCAGGGGACACGCGGCGATCACACGGCCACCGCCTCGGGGTCGCTTCGGTTGTCGATGTCGCCGACGAGGAGCAGCGGGACGGCCAGCGGGCGGAACGTCCGAACGCCGACCTCGACGGGGAGCAGCAGACGGTAGAACAGCGGCGTTCGACCCGGCGGGACGAGGTCGGCGAGCTCCTCGGGGTCCAGGGCAATCGGGTCGAGCCGGTAGGCGACGTCGTCGACGACGAGGGGTTCGAGCAGGTCGGCGACGATCATGTCGAGGAGGAACGACTTCTGCCCTCGGTCCTCCGCCCAGACGTCGATCCGGTACTGCAGCTCGACGAGTGCCGGCGAGGGTCGCACGTGCGCTCCCGCGGCGGTCGCGTTGTCGGTGACGTCGAGCTCGCCGCCCTTGTTCCCCAGCGGCAGCACCGACCACGGCGTGACGAGGATGTACGGCGGGCCGAGCTCGGCCGGCGCCTCGGGCAGGTCGATGACGGCGGGGACCGGCGTCGGCACGCCTGCGACGGGGACCGACCAGCGGGCGTCGAGCCGGGCCAGCAGCGCCGCGTCGGTGTCGACGATCGCGAGCGGCGTCGTCGCGATCAGGTCGTCGACGGCTCCCGTGAACGCGATCCGCCCGTCGAGGCTGCGGAGCCGCAGGAAGCCGACCGCCTGCCGCAGGGCCGGGCTCATGTCGCCGAGCCAGAGGACGACGAGCTGCCATGTGTCCGCCTTCGCGACCGGCAGCAGCCGTTGCCACGCGGGCCCCGCCGGTGGATCGGTGGTCGCCTCGGCGACGAGATACACGGGGCTCGCCGAACCGCCGTCACCGGGCCGGCTGCTGCGAAGCCAGAAGCGCAGCTCGTCGAAGTCGCGCAGGTCGAGCGCCGGCGCGAAGTGCCGCTCGGCGGACGGCGTCGGCGCAGCGGTGGCGCCGGCCGCGGCGTGGATCTCCAGGCCGAGCCCGTCGGCGCCGTAGCGCGCGGCGCTCGAGGTCGAGGCGAGCGTCCACAGCCCGGACGCATCCGGCGTCCAGGGAGCCGCGAAGGTGTCGACGACCGTCGCGCTCATCCGTGCATCGCCTCGAGCAGCGACTCCGGTGAGAGGTCGCCCAGCGGGACGGCTTCCGGAGTCAGCCGGTAGAGCACCCCTCGCGCGCCGTCCCCCGCGATCGTCAGCACACGCGTCCGCGGGTGCGCCTCGAGCAGCGCGCCGATCTCACGCTCCTCCGACCCGCTGTCCTGGGTGACGATCACGTCGGGGTCGTACTGCCGGGCGGCCGTCGCGAGGTCGGACGGCGACGCCACCTCGCCGACGACCTCGAGCGTCGGGTCGCGCGCGGCGACGTCACGAACGATGTCGCGCAGGATCCGCGGCATGTCGATGAGCAGGATCTTCGTTCTTACCAACCAATCTATCCCCGAAATCGATCCTCCTCTGCGGTCGCCGAAAGCGAAATAGATCTGGCGATCCAAATTGGATTCATCGCGGGATTTATCGGACGGTTCAGCTAAGGATCCGGGTAGAAGTGTGAACGGGAACTAGATCCGATTCAACCGAAGACCTGAACCCTTGTTCACGGCATGATCATGCGGAAAAGCGCACATTGCGGTCCCGGCATCGGCATGCGGAAATCGTTATTGACATCGTAAACCCCAAGTAATACCTTGAGGCTCTGTCCACGCCGATGGCGTGGGATGATCGGCCGCGAGAGGGGGAGTGCATAGGTGGCCACCAGGGACAAATTGGCGAGATACGCCCCGAATCTGCTGACACCGCCGCAGGCGTTTCTCGACGAGAAGCTCAAGCTCTTCAACATGAGCTCCGAGAACTTCCAGAAGCTCGATCCCCTCATCATCTGCCAGTTGCGGCAGGGTGTGGTCGTCCGTCCTTCGATGATCAAGCCGAAGCTGATCGACATCGTCTCGCACCAGAGCGTGGTCAACCCGGGCACGATCGACGAGCTCAAGGAGCTCGCGGGAGTCCCGAATCGCGCGTTCGCCACCGCTCCGAAGCAGGTGCCGGTGCAGTACGGGATCGAGTCTCGCGAGATCGCGGCCCTGCCGTCTCCGATCAGCATCCCGAGGCTCGCACCCCAAGCGAAGCAGACGTTCTGGCAGGCGAGCCACAACATCCTTCGAGGCCCGACCGATCCGAAGATGCTGGCGAGCCCCGGCTACAAGCAGGTGGCCGCCGCGATGCTCAAGCTCGCGCGCAACATTCCCGTGTTCCTCGCGCCCGACCTCATCGTGTGCGACAAGGACGTCGTGACGTTCTCCGGCTTCGGAGCCCTCTACTTCAACAACGTGCTCGTGTACGGGAGCGGCCAGATCGTCCTCGGCCGCAACACGACCCTGCACGCGTACCAGATCAAGCGTGTCTAGAGGAGGCTAGAGATGGCGACCTTCAGCGGCCCGGGTGCCGACGGAACCAGCGGCACCGACGGCAGCGACGGCACCGTCGGCAGCCCGAAGCCGGCGACCGCCTCGTCCGGCACGAACGGGAGCGACGCCGACTGCAGCGTGTGGGGCAACACGCCCGCGACCGCCGGCACCGGCGGTGGCAGCGGCGGGACCGGACAGTCCGGGACCGCAGGCTCGCCCGGATTCCCCGGCACCGACGGGACCGACGGATCGATCAACACGATCCACGCCGAGCTGTTCACCGGCCAGATCACCCTCGACTTCCACGGCGGGAAGGGCGGCAACGGCGGGCGCGGCGGCCGAGGTGGAAACGGCGGAGAAGGGGGCGACGGCGGGAACGGCGGCAGCGGGGGCAGCGGCAAAGGCTGCGAGGACGACAAGCCCGCGGGCATCGGCGGCACGGGCGGCCGCGGCGGCCGCGGCGGCGACGGCGGCCACGGCGGCAACGGCGGACGCGGCGGCAACGGCGGTCAGATCACGCTGCTCTACAACGGCACCCAGGCGATGCCGTCGTACGTCGCGGACCCGGCCAACGGGCTCGCCGCCGGCTCGGGCGGCGCGGGAGGCCCCGGCGGCGTTCACGGGACCGGCGGCAGCGGCGGCGCAGGCGGCGCGCCCGGCGGCGGCAGCGGCCCGCCCGGCCAGGACGGTGCGGACGGCTCGCCCGGCGCGAACGGAGCGAACGGTGCCGCGGCCATTGTCACACCGATGGCCGTCTGATCCGCGCGAGGCGCCGCGCCGATTCCTGGCGCGGCGCCTCGCGTCCAGCGACGACCCCGCGCTGCACGCCGTGCACGAGTTGCTCGTCGCGGCGGCGACCGAGGAAGCGGCGCCGGCCCGGAGGCGACTGCCGTTCGTCGCGCTCGACGGCACGCCGTTCGTGTACTCGCACAAGACCGGCTCCGGAGGCTTCCGGCTGCTCGCGGAACCGGGCGCTCTCGCCCGCGACGTGCCGTCGCAGATCGACTTCGCGCTCGAGACGCTCGACGGGATCGTCGGCCTGCTCGGCTGGCGCGCGGCCGCCGGCGACGTGAACGACGTCGTGCGCGCGGCGTTGCCGCCCACCGCGGATGGCGCGCGGGAGCTCCGCGGCGGGGTCGCGCTCGGCGTCGCCGCGGACGACGAGCTCGAGGTTCGCGTCTACCTCGACCTCCGCGGCGGGACCGGCGTGGAACGGTGGCAGCGCGTCGCGAATGCGCTTGCGCCGTTCGCCGGTGCGGAGGTGGAAGCGACGTTCCGCCGGCTCGTCGAGCGTGCGGCGCCCCTCGCCGTCCCGGTCGGGCTCGCCGCCGTGCTGCGCGACGCGGCGCTGCGTGGCCTGCGCCTCTACGTCGGCGTGGAGCGCGCGGGCCGGGCCGAGCTCGAGGCGCTGACCGCGCTGCCGGCGGCGATGCTCGATCCGTTCCGCGACCTGCTCGGCCCGTTCCGGCCGCAACGCGTGACCGTCGCCTTCGACTTCGTCCTCCTCGACGGCGCCCTGCGCGCGGCGCTCGCCCGCACGAAGCTCGACGCGTGCCGGCTCTCGGTGCCGGACGACGCGGCGCGCGCGCAGATGGCGGACCTCCTCGACGCGTACGCGCTCGACGCGACGTCCGCCCGGAGCTTCCTCGAGGATCTCGACGCGAGCTTCGGCGGCGCGACGATCCAGTATCTCGGGCTCGGCGTCCGCGGCCCGACGACGGAGGTGACGGTCTATGCGCAGCCGGCCAACCTCGCGCGGGGCTGAGCTCGTCGCCGCCGTGGCGTTTCTCGTCGAGCGGCAGGACGCGGACGGGCTGTGGCGCGACTACGCGCTTCCGCCGGGCCCGAGCGACGCGTGGACGACGAGCGTCGTCGGACTGGCGCTCGCGCCGTTCCCGGCGGCGGCCGCGGCGGTCGCTCGTGCGCGGACAGCCGTTGCGAGTCTCCGGCGTCCCGACGGCTGGGGCTACAACGCCGCGACGGCGTGCGACGCCGACTCGACGTCGTTCGCGCTCCGGTTCGTCGGCGGTGATCCGGCGCCCCTCGCGCGCTTCCTCGACCGCCGGGCTCGCGCGCACACGTTCGTCGGTGCCCGGTTCGGCTCGTGGTCGTGGGCGCATGCCGACGTGACGGCGACCGTCGGGCTCGCGCTCGACGGCGCCGCCGCGCATGCGGTGCGCGACGCGGTGCTTCGACGGCGCGAGGCCGACGGCCTCTGGCGGTCGTTCTGGTGGACGACCGACGCCTATGCGATCGCGCGCACCCTCGAGCTGCTCGGCCGGACCGGTGGGATCCCGGCGGGCGTCTGCATGGACGCACGCGATTGGCTGGAGCGGCGACCGGCTGCGGAGACGGCTTTCGAGGCCGCGCACCTGCTCACGGTCGCCTCGCTCTGCGGCGCCCCGACGCACGCGCACGCCGAGGGGCTTCGTGCGTTTCGGTGCGGCGACGGCGGCTGGCCGGAGTCGCCCGTCCTGCTCACACCGATCCAGGCGGACGGATCGCCCGGCCCGCCGCATCCGGACGTCAACCGCCTCCTGACGACCGCCGCAGCCGTGCAAGCCCTCGCGGACGACTCGGCGCAGGCCTCTTCTCGATACCGGTGACGCAGGTCA
>Ga0335069_10004866_pt1 | contig 19807 bp, 15 predicted proteins | sample Lox_Sample_11_FD_206714 | JGI IMG/M metagenome (GOLD analysis project Ga0335069, IMG submission 206714) | Soil microbial communities from Loxahatchee National Wildlife Refuge, Florida, United States - Lox_Sample_1.1 | ecosystem: Environmental > Terrestrial > Soil > Wetlands | place: USA... | reverse complement strand
GTTTCTTCGCATATCCCGGATCGAGCGCATGCTCGGCATCCACAAACGCCGCCATACCGCCCGTTTTCTGCGCCTCGGCAATGACCTGCAGCGTAATGGTCGTCTTACCGGACGACTCCGGCCCGAATACTTCCACCACGCGGCCGCGCGGGAAGCCGCCCACGCCCAGGGCCGCATCGAACGAAATCGATCCCGTCGAAATCACCGCAATCGGCAGGATCGCGTCCTTCGCCCCCAACCGCATGATCGATCCCTTGCCAAATTGCTTTTCGATCTGGGATACCGCCAGCTCAATCGCCTTGCCCCGCTCGTCCGCCATGGAAGTGGCTCCTTTTAACACTGCGAATTATTAGTGCTGTCTAAGTTTGGTCGGATTATACATAGGAACGGAAGCGAAGAAAAGGCGAATCAAGAAGATTACTGTGGAAACCGTCCCGAAACGGGCCTGAGAAGCCCTGAGGCATAGCAATTCAAACAGCCACCGCCCTGTCATCCTGAGGGCCGCCTTTTTTGCGGCCCGAAGGACCCATGCATTCGCTCGCACCGGCAGTGCCGCCGAGTAGAAAATTGGTAAGAGTCCCAGGCGGTCTCCGTCAGCAACGCCAAGTATCACCAAACGAGAAGCGGCGAAGCGCCTACCTCTGCAGCAAATCCACCGGCGCCGTCACATCATGCACCCGGAAATACTTCGCCAGCGCCGGATGTTTCCTCGCCACAGCCTCATACATCGCATAAGCCACGTTGCGGTACGACACGTGCCCCGCCGGCGTCGTACGCAACTCGGAAATATAAACCGCCTCCGCAAAGTCCATTTTGAACAGCGCCCGCTTCTTAAATGCCAGCGGGATCGCATACTGCGAATTCTCTTCTGCCTCCGGAGTGCCACGCCCAGCCAGTTTCTCCACAGCGCCTTGCACACGCCGCATGGCGGCATCGAAGCGACCGCGCACGCCGGCATCTTCCATATCCATCAGCATCTCGTAGCCATGCACGGTAGTGGCCGCCTGCATCACCTGGATGCAGCGCCGGTGCCGGTGCATGTCGCGGAATCCGCCCGTGTCCATCAGGATGTCGAAGCGGAACTGCTGCCCCGCGCGGAACCCACGCAGCATCTCGTCATGCTTGCCGCGATGCCGCAGCCCCAAATCGATAATCTCCCGCCGCCGCCGTTCCCCGGCCACCTGCACCGCCTGCCGGATTTGCCGATAGGAATGATGCGAGTGCTCATACAGGAGTGTCGTCGCAATTTCCACTTCCAGCGGCTCTTCGTCCAGCAGATCGACGATCGCCTTCGACGGTGCCAGTTGTTCATGCGCCATCAACTCTTGCGCCGCCTGCCGCAACTCCCGACGCGTCTCCATCTCATATGAATTTGGATCGGCATACTTCACCAGCGTCGGCGCCACGCGCACTTCCCGCAGCAACTCCTGCTCCGCCCGCGCCCCCAGTTCCGCATTCACTCCCCGAATCTCCTCCACCAGCGCGCGCAGCGAGTCTCCATTCACGTTGTAAGCCGCGCCCGTCGCCGCCTTCTTCAGCGACTCGCCCAGCGCCCGCACCTCCTTGTGGGTGTGCGAAAGAAGATGCGCCACTTGCGTTTCCAGCGTGCGGGCATTCACGATCTCCCCCAGCGAAGTATTCGTCGCCAGCGGCAGCAGGTAGCGGGTAATGTCGAACGCGCGCGCCTTGAGCGTCCGCTCGTACGCATCCTGCTTCATGTCGGCAGGTTTCGGCGTGATGCTGATCAGGTAGTCGGTCATCACCACCGACATCGCGTCGTATTCGGCAAACAGGAAATCCAGTGTCTCCCCGTAGAGCTTGCGCGCCTCATCATCGCTGCCAAAATCGGGAGTGTAGTAGCCGCTCTTGCGGAAATCCTGATACCGGGTCGAACGCTCCTGCCCATCCCAGCGCTGCTCGTCCGCCAGTTCGATCGCTGCCAGGATCGACAGCCGCTCTATCGCCAGCGCGATGTGCGCCAAATCGGCAATCGAACGATGCCCATACTGGAAGTAAAAAGTATTAAGGAATTTCTCCGCCTTCTGTGTACTGATCTCCCGCAACGACTCCTTCATCGAAAGCGCCGACCGCGAATACTTGGCCATGGCATACGCCTGGATCTCCGGCTCAACCCCAAACACGGCGAATACTTCAGTGGAAGGCTCCGCCGATGCGGCCGGTGTGCCGCGGCCAGCGTCCGCTGTTTCGCCCGCGAGCGGCTCGGGAGCCAGCCCACCCTCGAGCGCAGGCTTCTCCAAAGCCGATCCGCGATGTGGAGACCGGTGTCCCGAAGATTCAGAATTCGTGTTGGAAGGCTTAGGCATGGTCACAACGTTCGAGCCGGAAGTTGTCATGGGAGTGCCCGCATGTTAACCGCCATCTCTGTGGATTAGCAATCATCATGTAGGGACAGCCGCCCCCGGCTGTCCGGTCGAGCAAATCTCGACTGCCCGCCTCTGCCAAAGAGCATGGAATCCGGCTTAAACTACCCAGTGCACCCTCTGCTCCGACAAACGGCACACCGACCGTGGCCTCTTCCACCCTGGCCGTGGATCATGCAACAGACCTGGCACGATTTGCTGTTCGCCCACTGGCCGGTTTCTTTCGAACAACTCCGGCCGCTCGTGCCTGCCCAACTCTCACTCGACACGTTCGACGGCCAATGTTGGATTGGCGTTGTCCCTTTCTGGATGAGCGGCGTGCGCTCCCGCGGACTGCCTCCTGTGCCCGGGCTTTCCCGTTTCCCCGAACTGAACGTGCGCACGTACGTCACCCACGACGAAAAACCAGGCGTTTACTTTTTCAGTCTCGACGCTGCCAATCTTCCTGCGGTCTGGGGCGCACGCGCCTTCTATCACCTGCCGTATTTCTGGGCTGCCATGAAAGTCATCCGGCAGAATGGACCCACAATCATCTACAGATCATCGCGCCGCAAGAACCCGGCAGAATTCCACGCGGTCTACTCGCCGAACCACCCCATACAACTTCGCGAAAAGGGATCGCTCGAGCACTGGTTCACCGAGCGTTACTGCCTCTACACCGTTCACCAACAACGCGTGTTCCGATGCGACATCCATCACCTTCCCTGGCCGTTGCAGGATGCCGAAGCTGAAATCCTGAAAAATACAGTCGCATCCCCCGCAGGCATTATCTTGCCGGCGACCAAACCACAACTCCAGTTTGCCGAACGCCTGGACGTCTTGATCTGGCCTCTGAGAAGCGCTGACTAGAGCACACCCGCGTATAATTCCCGGTTTCACGCATTCCTAAATATCTTCGGGAGAAAGATCATGTCCCTTTCCACCCACGTCGCCTTCGTCACCGGCGCATCCCAAGGCATCGGACGCACCATCGCGCTCCGCCTGGCCAAAGAAGGCGCCACTGTCGCCGCCGCCGCGCGTAGCCAGGAGAAGTTGGCAGAACTGATGAGCGAAATCGAAGCAGCCGGCGGAAAAGCCGCCGCGTTCCCGCTCGACGTTGCCGACGAAGAGCAAGTCAAAGCGACCGTCAAAGCCGCCATCGCGCAATTCGGCAAGATTGACATCCTGGTCAACAACGCGGGCATCACCAAAGATCAACTGGTCATGCGCATGAAGCGCACCGACTGGGACGCCGTCCTCCAGACCAACCTCACCTCCGCCTACCTGCTCACCCAGCAGGTCATCAGTTCTATGCTCAAGCAGCGCTGGGGACGCATCGTCAACATCACCAGCGTCTTCGGCCAGATGGGACAAGCCGGGCAAGCCAACTACGCCGCCTCGAAAGCCGGACTCATCGGCCTCACCATGGCCATCGCCCGAGAGGTAGGCTCGCGCAACATTACCTGTAACGCGGTAGCCCCGGGATTCATCGAAACAGCGATGACAGCCGTTCTGGGAGATGAATTCAAGCAAAACGCGGTCAAGCAGATTCCGTTGGGCCGCGTCGGATCACCCGAAGATGTAGCAGGTGCCGTAGCGTTCCTGGCCTCCGAAGACGCGTCTTACATCACAGGTCACGTGTTGAGCGTAAACGGCGGCATGCTGATGGGATAATTCCAAGTCGATTCCCGGATGAAAGAGTCCGGACAAAGACCTCAGAAAGTTAAGCCGGTTCCGATGCCACCAGATTCCCCCGTGCCCCCAGTGCCCCCTGTGGTGAAGGCCTTGAAACTAGTACAAACCCAGTCCCCAACCCAAATAGCCCAGGCCCGCGAACTCTTCCTCGAATACGCAAACTCGCTAGGCTTCAGCCTCTGCTTCCAGGACTTCGACAAAGAACTCGCCGCACTCCCCGGCAAGTACGCTCCTCCCGCAGGGCGCCTTTTGCTGGCAATGTATGAAGAACAACTCGCCGGATGCGTCGCCCTCCACAAACTCGAAGATGAGATCTGCGAGATGAAACGTCTCTACGTCCGTCCTCAATTCCGCGGCAAAAAGCTCGGCCGCGCACTCGCCGACCGCATCATCGCCGAAGCCCGCCAGATTGGCTATCGACGCATGCGTCTCGACACCGTCGAGCCCGTGATGAAAGATGCCGTCGCCATGTACCGAAAGCTGAGCTTCCGCGAAATCCCTCCATACACGGTCAATCCCATCGTAGGCGCTCTCTACATGGAACTGTCGTTGTAATCGGGCGTTTTACGAATCGAAACTTCTGCAGACAAATCAGAATGGATCATTGCCGAGGAGAGTTCGTTACTTAAACACCGTGTAAATAACCGCAAGCTCCAAGCTCGCAGCGCGTAGATGACAGCATACGACACCATTTTTCCACATGGCACGAATGTCCGACTCCTTGGCACGAATTTCCACTTGCCAGAAGTTGCCGCTCTGGTTACTATGACGCATCCTGAAATGCTCCCTACCATGAACATCGGCGAGACGATCCGCAACTACAGGCTCCAAAAAGGGATGTCTCAAGGCGACATCGAGAAACGTACCGGCCTGCTGCGTTGCTATCTCTCACGCGTCGAAAACGGCCACACCATTCCGTCCCTCGATACGCTTTCGAAAATCGCCGGCGCCATGGAACTTCCGCTGTCCCAGTTCTTCGCCGAACCCGGACACAGCAACGGCTCCAAGGGATTGCCTCAACTCTCCGATGACGAAGTCCGCTTCCTGAGCCAGATTCGCCGCTATTCCACCAGTCTCAACGACAGCGACCGCAAGCTGGTCCTGGCCATGGTAAAAAAAATGGCCTCCAACTCCAGCAAGTAATATCTGCCAAGTCCTCAACTCATCCACTTCTCTCTGTCATTCTGAGCGCAGCGAAGAACCTCTGCATTCCTGCCGCCACTCGCCCACTCCCATTACCTTCGTACCATGTCCCTCGGTGACCAGCCGATACCTCCACCACCCCGTTCTCCTTGGCTAAACTGTGCTTGGAGATCGCGTGTGACCACCGACGAGGAACTGAATCTTCTCGACTCGCAGTTGCGCCGCCTGAAAATCGAGTACGAGATTTTCTTCAGCAATCCGACCAAGCGCCCCCCCACCGATGTCGAGTGGAAGGTGCTCAGCCTGCTGCGCAAGTTCTCCGACGGCGGCCGCATGAACTTCTCCCAGCGCTACCGCTACAACGAAATGGCCCAGCGCTATGCCGTCTACAGCGACCTCTGGCGCAAGAAGTCCCGCATCCGCGAAGAAGGCTACCGCCGCCCGCAGGATGCCCTGCTATCCGTACAAGGCGTACGAACCACCGAAGAAGAACTCAAGCCGCATCATCATCACGCGTACGGCGTAAGCCACGCCGCGGCCGCCGCCGCGGCACCGCACTTCACATTGCACAACGTCGATCAAGGCGAAAAAGAGCAGGTCGAACGTCTCTACAACTCCCTCGTCGCGGCCAAGAAAAAAGCCGGTGAGAGCGTCAGCGGAAATCTCGATTCCTTCACCAACTTCGTCCAGAAAAAGACTGAGCAGATTCGCAAGCAGTACAAATGCGAAAACGTCGAATACTCCGTCGAACTCGCCGACGGTCACGTCAAGCTGAAAGCCAAAGCGAAAACCTAGTCGCGTCCGGTGCTTCCTTCCTGCTGATCTCTGCCCGCCTTCGCCGCCTTTCCCTGCCATCTTTGCTCGTCCCGTCCGAGGACTGAGAGCCGCGCATCCTGATAGAATCTTCGGTCGCAATCCTCATTTCTCCAATCAGCCGAGGCCTCATGTCCGCCCCAATCCGCCGCGCCATCCTCTCCGTGACCGACAAAACCGGCCTGGTCGATTTCGCACGCAAACTCGCTGCGCTCAAGATCGAGCTAGTCTCCACCGGAGGCACTGCCAAGCTCCTCCGCGACTCCGGCATCGCTGTCAAAGACATCTCCGACCTCACCGGATTCCCCGAGATGCTCGACGGCCGCGTCAAGACGCTCCACCCCAAGGTTCACGGAGGCATCCTCCATCGCCGCGAAGATCCAGCCCACGTCGCCGCCGTCGAGCAGCACGGCATTCAGCCCATCGACATGGTAGTGGTCAACCTCTACGCCTTCGAGAAGACCGCTGCCAAGCCTGGCGTGAAGTTCGAGGAACTCATCGAAAACATCGACATCGGCGGCCCATCGATGATCCGCTCAGCCGCCAAGAACTTCCACGACGTCGCTATCGTTACTTCGCCCGCGGACTACGACTCCATCGCCGACGAACTGCAGAAAGAAAACGGCACCCTTTCCCAGGCAACAAAGTGGCGTCTCGCGCAAAAAGCCTTTGCGACGACCGCCGCCTACGATTCCGCCATCGCCAGCACGCTCGAGCAAATCACCGGGCCGGGGACAGCCGCCCCCGGCGGTCCAGCGGAGCAAAGCTCCGCGGCGTTTCCGCCGGTGCTCCGGTTGTGGTTCACCAAAGCCCTTGACCTGCGCTACGGAGAAAATCCGCACCAGAAGGCGGCCATGTACTCCGACGGCTCCGGTGTCGGCGTCGCCAACTCCCGCCAGATCCAGGGCAAGGAACTTTCCTACAACAACATCGTCGACCTGCAGGCCGCATGGGATCTCGCCCAGGAATTCGACGAGCCGGTCGTCGCCATCATCAAGCACACCAATCCCTGTGGCACCGCCACCGGCAAGACGCTCGCCGAGGCCTACAAACGCGCGCTCGAATGCGATCCGGTCTCCGCTTTCGGAGGCGTCATCGGCGTGAACCGTCCCATCGACCTCGCCACCGCCGAAGAGATGCACAAACTTTTTCTGGAAGTGATCGCTGCCCCCGGCTTTGACGACGCCGCCAAAGAAAAATTTGCCAGCAAGAAAAATCTCCGTCTGGTCGAAGTACGGCCGGCGAATCAGAAGTGGGTGCTGAAGAACGTTTCCGGCGGGATGCTTCTCCAAGACGTCGACATGCGCCCTCTCGCCGATGCCGACCTGAAAGTAGTCACCCGTCGCCCGCCCACGCCGGAAGAAACCCGCGCCCTCCTTTTTGCATGGAAGGTCTGCAAGCACGTCAAATCGAACGCCATCGTCTACGCCCGTGACGGTCAAACCGTCGGTGTCGGCGCCGGCCAGATGTCCCGCGTCGACTCCGCCAAAATCGGAGCCATGAAGGCCCAGCTCCCCCTCAAAGGCACGGTCGCCGCTTCCGACGCATTCTTTCCCTTCCCCGATGGCGTCGAAGAAATCGCCAAAGCCGGAGCTACCGCCATCATCCAGCCCGGAGGCTCGCAGCGCGACCCCGAAGTCATCGAAGCCGCCGACCGCCTCGGCCTCGCCATGCTCTTTACCGGAGTCCGCCACTTCCGCCACTAAAAACTTTGATTTCTGATTGTTGGATTGTCGATGGAAGAACCACTCGTCCCGGCCGCGCGTGCAACAATTCAAGCTCAACAATCAACAAGGCTTGTTTACGTATTTTGACCATCCACCGCAGTCTTCCGCCCCGCCAGTCCCTGACCTTCTGGTCGCCGTCATTTCTCTATCCCGACGCCGTGGCTCGGGGTAGAATAAAGGCACCTTCCCCCCAGCGGTTTTGCATCCAACCAAGCTGAGGTCCGGAATCGCGCGCAAGCGCAGTCAAGTCAAAGCGTTCAGGTTAATGATGAGCAAACTTTTTCGTCTTTTCTCTCTGCTGCTGATCACCGCCTCCTTCTGTGTCGCCCAGAGCAGTCCGTCTTCCTCCCCGTCCATCCAGCCCGACACCAAGTCGCCCCAGGCTGCCCCTCACAAAGGCGATCGTGCGGCTGCTTACTATCACTACTCTCTGGCCCACATGTACGAAGAGATGGTTACCGCCTACGGACGCAGTGACTTGGCGAATAAGGCCATCGAGGAATACCGCCTCGCCATCGACGCGGACCCATCTTCCGAGTTCCTGACCTCCGGCCTCGCCGAGCTCTACGTCAAGACCGGACGCATCCGCGACGCCGTGCTCGAGGCCCAGGACATCATTAAGCGCGATCCCAATAACCTGGAAGCGCACAAGCTCCTCGGACGCATCTATCTCCGTTCCCTGGGCGATATGCCCGGCGGCAACGGCTCCGATAACGTCCTGAAGCTCGCCATTGAGCAATACGAGCAGATCGTCAAGATTGAGCCCGACAACGTCGACAATCACCTTCTCCTTGGCCGCCTGTACCGCCTGAACAACGATCTGCAAAAAGCTGAGAACGAACTCAAGGCCGCGGTCAAGATCGACCCCAACTCGGAAGAAGCCGTCACCACGCTGGCCATGCTCTACACCGACGAAGGCGATACCAATCACGCCCTCAAGGTCCTGAGCTCTGTGCCGGATGCCGGCCGCTCCGCCAAGCTGTATTCCGCGCTCGGCGCCGCCTACGAGCAGCGCAAGGATTACAAGAGCGCCATTGACGCCTATAAGCACGCCATCGTCCTCGACCGCGACAACCTCGATGCCATCCGCGGCCTGGCGGAGAACCTCCTCAATGACGGCCAGGCTGATGCCGCGCTCGAGCAATACAAGGTCATAGCCGACGCCAATCCCGAAGACGCACAGACCTACCTGCGCATCGCCGAAATCTATCGCCGTCAGGGCAAGTTTGATCAGGCCCTCGAGAATCTGAAGAAGGCCGACTCCATGGTTCCTGATTCCATGGAAGTCCCTTACAACATGGCAGCGGTTTACCAGGCGCAGGGTCGCTACGACGATGCCGTCCGCCTCTTGCTCGATCTGCTCAAAAAAACCGAGAAGAGCGATTCCAGCTCAAGCCAGGCCGACCGCAATAACCGTGCCATCTTCATCGAGCGCCTGGGCATGATCTACCGCGACCAGGAAAATTACACGGCCGCCGTCGACACCTTCCGCAAGATGCTTCCCCTGGGCGAGGAAAATGCCCGCTCCGGTTATCAGGAAATCATCGACACCTATCGCGAGGCGAAGCAGTGGAACCAGGCCACGGCCGCCGCCAAAGAAGCAGTCGAAAAACTTCCCAACGATCGCGACCTGCGCATGGTGTTGAACGCCCAGCTTGCCGACACCGGCGAAGCCGATAAAGCGCTCGCCGACACGCGTGCCATGCTCAAGGGTGGCCCCGAAGATCGCGAAGTCTATCTCCGACTTGGCATCATGTACACGCGCGCCAAGCGCTACAAAGACGCCGCCGAAGCACTCGACAAAGCCGAGCAGATGGCCACCAAGCCGGAAGAGAAGTCCTACGTCTACTTCCTGCGCGGCGATCTTTATCAGCGCCAGAAAATGTACGATCAGGCCGACGCCGAGTTCCGCAAAGTCCTGGCCGCCAGTTCGCCCAGCGATCCCTCTACCGCCGCCACGCTCAACTATCTCGGATACATGAATGCCGACCGCGGTGTGAAGCTCGACGAATCGCTGAACTACATCAAGCAGGCTCTCAGCTTCGAACCCAACAACGGCGCCTACCTCGACTCGCTGGGATGGGCTTACTTCAAGCTCGGCAAATATGACCTGGCCGAAGAAACCTTGACCAAGGCCGCTGTCCACATGGGTTCCGATCCAACCGTGCAGGAGCACCTCGGCGATCTCTATCAGAAAACCGGACGCCTGAAGCAGGCCGCTGCTCACTGGGACCGCGCAGTGCAAGAGTGGAACAAGACAGTCCCGGCAGAAGTCGACACCGAAGCCTTCGCCAAGGTCCAGCAAAAACTCGACGCCGCCAAAGTAAAGCTAGCCAGGGAAGACACCGAAAACAGCAACACCAACAAATAAATTTCTCTGTAGGGACAGCCGCCCCGGCTGTCCAGTCGAGCAAAGCTCGACCGCGTTCCAAAGTAGGCGATACCAGGCGCCAATGCTGTTTGCAATTCCCAGGACCGAGATCGACGAGCAAAGCGTCGCACCTCGGGCCCCGCGGCGAAATGCTAAACTTCCCCCATGCTGGCGCCTTACGCGGTGCACCTCGAACAATCCCGCGGACGCCGCTTTCCCGAACCCGCCCATCCCTACCGCAATGATTTCCAGCGCGATCGAGACCGTGTAATCCACGCCCGCGCCTTCCGCCGCCTCGAAGCGAAGACACAAGTCTTCACCCGCCGCTACTCCGATCACTTCCGCAACCGCCTGACCCACACCCTCGAGGTCACCCAGATCTCGCGCACCATCGCCGGCGCCCTCCAACTCAACACCGACCTGGCTGAAGCGCTGGCACTGGTCCACGACATCGGCCATCCGCCCTTCGGCCACGCCGGCGAAAAAGCCCTCCACGCCGCCATGCAAGGGCACGGCCTTTCCTTCGATCACAACCTGCACGCCCTTCGCATCGTCGAGGACTTCGAGCAGCGCTACGCCGCCTTCCGCGGCCTCAATCTCACCTTCGAGGTCCGCGAAGGCATCATCAAGCACTCCCGCGATTACAGCCCCAGCAACCATCCTGAACTCGCGGAATATCTGCTCGATCAGCGGCCGCCGCTGGAAGCACAGCTCATCGACCTCACCGACGAAATCGCCTACGACACCGCCGACCTCGACGACGCCTACGAAGCACATCTGCTCCCGCTCGATAAAATCCGCTCCGGCGTGCCCATGTTCGAGCGCTTCTATCCCGAGGTCGAGCGACTTTATCCCGACGCCGCAGAAAAGCTCAGGTTCAACGAGGTTCTCAAACGGATGCTGAACCGGTTCGTCGACGACCTGATCACAAACACCCGTGCATCGTTGCAAAACGCCGGCATCACCTCGCTCGAAGATGTCCGCCACCATCCCCGCCGCCTCGCCGCTTTCAGCGCGACGGTCGACAGCGAACGGAAGCAAACCAAGACCTTCCTCTACGAAAATGTCTACTTCAGCGCTTCGCTCACCGGGGAAAAAGACGACGCCGAGCGCGTAGTCTCTGACCTGTTCCAGTTCTGGATGGAACATCCCGAAGCCCTTCCCCAGAACTACCAGGAGAAAGCCAGGCAAGACGGCCTGCCTCGCACCATCTGCGACTACATCGCCGGCATGACCGACCCCTTCATCTTCGAGCAGTACGAAAAACATCTGGCGGGATGAATCATTCGCAGCCCGCCACTCAATCTCTCTTGCGTGAAACTCTTTGCTCTACGCCCTTGCTATCCCAGCCGCTTTCCCGCAAACTGGTTGTCCCCCACACGCCGGTCCCAGTTAAATCGAGGTCTTCCATGCCATACCAGATGCGCGCGCTCATCCTGATTCTCGCCACAACCGTGACTCTGAACGCGCAAAACAACGCGGCCGCGACTCCCTCCGCGTCGGCCCAATCGTCCGCCGCTGCCGTCGATCCCGACCGCCAGAAAGCCGCTGACCTTTTCAACTCCGGCAAGTTCGTCGAAGCCATGCCGCTCTTCGAAAAACTGGCCGCCGCGCATCCCAAAGACGCCGCCATCAAGCGTGATTGGGCCTTCTCCGTCGCCGCCTACGCCGCCACATTGAACGATCCGGAACTTCGCAAAAAGGGCCGGATCCGCGCCCGCAATATCGCGCAGCAAGCCCAGAAGCAGGGCGACAACAGTGCCATGGTGCAACTGGTTTTGCAGATCCCGACCGACGGCTCGGAAGTTGCTTTTTCTCAGACCAAGGAAGTCGACCAGGCCATGAAAACCGCTGAAGCCGATTTCGCTCGCGGCGATCTCGACAAAGCGCGTGAAGGATACCTTCAGGCTCTGGTCCTGGAGCCGAAGAACTACGAAGCTACGGTCTTCATTGGAGACGTCTACTTCAAGCAGCACAACAATGGCAGCGCCGCCGAATGGTTTTCCCGTGCCGCTCAACTCGATCCCACCCGCGAAACCGGGTATCGCTACTGGGGAGACGCTCTCTCCGCACTAGGCAAGAGCGCCGAGGCCCGCGAGCAGTACATCAATGCCATCATCGCTGAACCCTACACGCACTCGCCCTGGTCCGCGCTCGCTGAGTGGGCAAAGGCCAACAAGACAACCCTGAACTGGTTCCGCATCCAGGACCGTTGCAAAATCGTTTCCGACCAGAACGGCGTCCAGGTCATGCTCGATCAATCTCTCACGCAGGAGGATCCCATGTTCAAGCCGTGGGTGGCGTATTGCGGAGCGCGCCAGAACTGGCAGAAAGAAAAATTCAAGCAGCAGTTTCCCAACGAAGCGAAATACCGCCACACCCTGCAGGAAGAAGTCGACGCGCTCCACCTGATGGCCCAGGAACTGGAGAAGCCCGGCATGGCCGCCAAGCTCGACCCGACGTTTGCATCCCTGGTGAAAGTCGATCAGGCGGGATTTCTCGAGCCCTACTCGCTGCTGAATCGCCCTGACCAGGAAATCGCCCAGGACTACGGCCCTTACCGCGCCGCCCATCGCGAGACCCTCTATCGCTACTTCAACGAATACGTAGTCCCCAAAGCCCCCTAAAAAATATGTAGGGACAGCCGCGCCTGGAATGTAGGGACAGCCGCCCCGGCTGTCCAGTCGAGCAACGCTCGACCGATGTTGCTGAACCGCTATTGCCGAACCGCAGCTACTCCCCCGCCACCTTCACCACCACGTCATACAGTACCCGCGGCCCACGCCGCACTTCCTCCACCCGGATCCGCTCATCGTTACCGTGCTCCGTATTCCCTTCTTCATCCGTCGCCGTATACGGATTGAATCCGTACGCCACAATCCCCAGTGGACGATACCGCTGGTTCTCCGTGTACCCGCTCGTGATGTGCGGCACCACCGGCGTGTTGGGAAAATATTTTCCCGACACCTCGCGAATCGCCGCATACAGCGCTGTATTCGTGTCTGAATAATTCGCCTGCCGGAACTCTGCGTTGATGGGCTCAATCGTCACTTGTGGATCATCCACTACCTTGCGCAGTCCCTCTACCACCGCTTTCGGATCGCCTCCGGGCAAGATCCGGACATCCAGGTTCGCCCACGCTTCCGGAGGAATCACATTCGTCTGCTCCGATCCTCCCATCATGGTCAGCGAAATCGTATCGCGCAGCAGGAAATTCAGCGACTCATCCCTTTCCACCAGTTCCTGGAATCTTCTGTCCTGCACCGACTTGTTCAGGTTCCGGAAATACGCGGCCCGGTCGCTCGGCTCGAACGGAGCCATGTCCCTTAGGAACTCATCCACCACCGGCAGCACGCGCAATGGCGTTCGATACGCAATGATCTTATTCAGCGCCCGCACCAGTCGGTTCGGCGCCGAGTCCGCATTTGGCCTCGACCCGTGCCCCGGACGCCCGTGCGCCACCACCTTCAGCCAGTATGTCGTTTTCTCCCCAACGTCGACGCCCACGTACCGCACCCTGCCGTTCTCCAGCAGGTTCTCTCCACCTTCATTGATCAGGAACTCCGCATTCTCCAGCAGATCGGCCTTGTTCTTGATAAACCAATCCGTTCCCGTTCCGTCCGCTTCCTCGTCGCTCACACCCAGGAAGATCACATCGCGATCCAGCGCAACTTTTTCTCTCTTCAGCATCACCATCACGACCAGTTGCGCCAGTCCCTCGTCCTTCATGTCCTGCGCGCCGCGTCCCCAGATGTAGCCATCGCGAATCTCTCCACTGAAAGGCGGCACCTTCCAGTGCGAAGCGTCGCTCGTTACCACGTCCATGTGATTGAGCAGAACAATGGGACGCTTCGCCGCACCCGCCGCATGCGGAATTCGCGCCCACAGATCTCCCCGCCCCGGCGCATACTCGAACGCGCGGTTCTCAATTCCCTCCGCATCCAGAATCTTCTTGTAGAACGACACCGCCCTCATCTCGTTCCCCGGAGGATTCGTCGTGTCCACGCGCAGGTACTCCTGCATCCACTTCACCGACAGATCGGAGTACTGCTCCAGGTGCTCGGACGAAATACGAGCGGACGCCAAGCCTCCCGCCGCCGGCTCCGTAGCCCACATGACGTTCATCGACAGCAAGGCCAAAACAGCGGCAACTACTCCCAACGTCCGTAGGCCATCCAACACATTCCGGCTGCTGCTGCGCAAAAGTTTTCCCAAGGAAATCCTCCCCATGATGCTTTTCTGGTTACTCCAATTACCGGCCCCGGCCTGACCTGCATTGCCTCTTTTTTGCAACGCAGTTTTTATATCAGGTTTCCCAAAATTACCCTGCCACCCTCTCCATCCCACTCGCCACGAGAGTATAATGCTAGCTAAATCAATATGTTAGAAGCTTAACGAAAACCCAGTCTTTGGCATCCAACTTGTAATAGCAACGATAGGTGCCAACAGGTTCGGCGCCCAGATTTCAGGTTCGGCGTTGCGTCAGCGCCGTTCCGGCTCAGCAAACTGCTGGCCTTCTTTTCAGTTCAGGGGACGCACCCTAAATTTCACGCACGCACCGCGTGCCGGAGTGGAGCCCCAACGCTCCCCCATACTTGGAGGAAGTTATTATGAACAACCGTTTGCTCATCGCCCTGCCGCTGGCTGCCGCGCTCTCTCTGCCGGCTCTGGCGCAGACCACCTCGTCCACCCAGGATCAGTCTCAGCCCGCCGCCGCGCAGTCGTCTTCGTCTGACAATGCCAACGCGACCGGCAAGGCTCCCCTGGCGCCGCCCTCTCGCGAAGGCTTCTGGGGACGCGTGAATCCCTTCGCCCGCAAAAGCTATGTGAAGCGCCAGACTGAACCCATCCGCGATCGCGTGAACGAGTTGGACGAACTCACTTCCGCCAACAGCAAGCAGATCAAGGATGTGGACTCGCGCGCGACGGCGGGCATCAAGCTGGCGTCGGATAAGGCTTCGCAGGCCGACCAGCACGCGATCGACGCCGGCAACAAGGCGACCGCCGCCCAGCAGTCCGCGCAGCAGGTCACCACTCGCGTTCAAACCGTCGAGACCGTGGTCAGCAACATCGACCAGTACAAGGCCTCGAACCAGACTGAGATCCGCTTCCGCCCCGGCCAGACCGTCCTCAGCAAGAACGCCAAGGACGCTCTTGACCAGATGGCCAGCGGCGTCAAGGGACAGCGTGGCTACATCATCGAAGTGCAGGGCTTCTCGTCCGGCAAGGGACAGGCTGCCATCACCACTTCGCAGAAGATGGCCGAGTCCGTCGTCCGCTATCTCGTCCTCAACCATGAGATCCCCGTCTACCGCATCTACCTCGTCGGCATGGGCAACGCCCCTGTCTCCTCCGACGACGCTTCCAAAACGAAGCGCGTCAGCGGTGGCCGCGTTGAAATCAGCCTGCTGAAGAACGATCTCGAACAGCTCTCCGTCAACAACGGGGCGCCCGGGATGACCCAGGATCAAGCGCAGCAGCCCAAGTAACCAACGCCGGCCAACCGCCGGCACAGAAATCACTCCCCCATCGAAGCCTCTCGCGAAAGCGAGGGGCTTTCGTTTTGTCCCGGACTCCCTCCCACCTCTGCTTTCCCTTCTACCGCACCCGCGTCCAAGCCACTAGCCATGTCCAACTTCCGATCCGCCCTGCGCCAATTCCAGAAATCCCCCGGATTCGCCGCCACCGTCATCGTCACCATCGCGCTTGGCATTGGTGCCAACACCGCGATCTTCACCCTTGTTCACGGGATCCTCATGGCCTCCCTCCCCGTCGCCAATCCCTCGTCCCTCTACCGCATCGGTGACCGCGACGACTGCTGCGTCAACGGCGGCTTCATGAATGAGGACGGCGATTTCGACATGTTCTCCTACGATCTCTACCGCCACCTGCAGGACACAACTCCCGAATTCGAGCAGCTCGCCGCCTTTCAATCCGGCAACAACCTGATGAACGTCCGCGTTGGAAATGCCTCCGCCAAGCCCGAACGCACCGAATACGTCTCAGGCAACTACTTCTCCACCTTCGGCCTGGGCGCCTATGCAGGACGCCTCTTCGCTCCCTCCGACGACGTCCCCGGCGCCGCGCCGGTTGCCGTTCTCAGCTATGCCGCCTGGCAAGCAGCCCATGCCGCCGACCGCAATGTCATCGGCTCTACATTCTTCATGCAGAGTCATCCCGTCACTATTATCGGCATCGCTCCTCCCGGATTCTTCGGGGATCGCCTCACGCCCAATCCCCCTGCCTTCTGGATCCCGCTAAACGCCGAGCCCATTCTCGAGGGCAAGACCAGCCTCCTGCACACGCCTGACTCCAACTGGCTCTACGCCCTCGGACGCCTCAAGCCCGGCATCGCGCCCGGAAGCCTTCAGGCCAAGATCTCCAGCACTCTCCGGCAGTGGCTCGCTACCCAGCCCGGCTACACCTCCAACGGAGGCGATTCCCAAATCCCGAAACAGCATGTTGTGCTGTCTCCCGGCGGCGCCGGAATTCAGAACATGCAGCAGAACACCGGTGAAGGCCTCCGGCTTCTCACTGGGATCTCCGCTCTTGTGCTACTGGTCGCCTGCGCCAACATCGCAAACCTTCTGCTGGCCAGGGGAACCGCCCGCCGCATCGAAACTTCCATCCGCACCGCCCTGGGTGCCGCCCGCTCCGCCCTGATCCGGCAAGTTCTGATCGAGAGCATCCTGCTTGCGGTTTCCGGAGGCATCATCGGCATCGCCATTGCCTACCTCGGCGCGCGCATGATTCTCAATCTCGCGTTTCCCGACGCCACCATCCAGACACCGATCCACGCCACTCCATCCCCTGTCGTACTCGGCTTCGCCTTCCTGTTGTCCTTGGCGACCGGGATCATTTTCGGGATCGTGCCTGCCTGGATCTCTTCTCACTCCGATCCCGCCGAGGCTTTGCGCGGCATGAATCGCTCCACCGGCGACCGCTCCCTCCTGCCGCAGAAGACCCTCATCGTCCTGCAGGCCGCTCTTTCCCTCGTTCTGCTGGTCGGCGCCGGATTGATGACCCGATCCCTGCGCAACCTCGAACATGAAAAGCTCGGCCTCGCCACAACCAGCCGCTATGTCATTCACATCGATCCCATGGGCGCGGGATACGATCTGAAGACCATCGCCGCCTTTAACCAGCAACTGGAACGCGAGTTCTCCGCTCTTCCCGGCGTCAGAAGTGTCGGCATCGCTCTCTACAGCACCCTCGAAGGCAATAACTGGAGCGAAGGCCTCTACTTTGAGGGACGCCCGAGCCCCACCGGGGTTGATCACAACTCCACATCCTGGGATCGCGTGAGTCCCCGCTTTTTTGAGACCCTCGGTCAGCCCATCATTCGTGGCCGTGGCTTCACCGATCAGGACACCGCCACCTCGCGCATGGTCGCGGTCGTCAACCAGTCCTTCGTGAAAAAATACTTCCCCAACGAAGATCCCCTGGGACACCACTTCGGCACCATGGATCAGCGATACGCCGGCGACTACGAGATCGTCGGTGTCGTTGCCGATGCCAAGTACACCAACCCGCGCGAAGATTTCCGTCCCATGTACTTCCGCCCGCTCTCCCAGGCCAACCAGGGGTTCACCGAACAGCGGATGATCATCGCCGAGAACCGCTCGCTGTTTCCCAACTCCATCACCGTCCAGTTTGCCGGGGACGCCGCCGCCCTCGAATCCATGGCCAGGCGCACCCTCTCCAATATCAATCCCGATCTCACCATCCAGGACTTCCGCTCGCTCGATCACCAGGTCGCGGACAACTTCAATCAGGAACGCCTGATCAGCCGGCTCACGGGCTTGTTCGGTTTACTCGCGCTCGCCCTCGCCTCGGTCGGCCTCTATGGCATCACCGCCTACTCTGTCGCCCGCCGCACCAGTGAGATTGGGCTGCGCATGGCCCTGGGCGCCAATCGCTCCAACGTGCTGGCCATGGTCCTGCGTCGCTCCCTCGTGCTGGTGGCTATCGGACTCGTCATCGGCATCCCGGTGGCGCTCCTGGGTGGACGTCTCATGTCCGCACAGCTATACGGCGTAAGCTCCTACGATCCCCTGACCATGGTGGGCTCGGTCGTGGTACTGACTGCTTTCGCCGTTTTGGCAGGATTCATCCCGGCCCGCCGCGCCGCCAACACGGAACCCATGAACGCCCTGCGCACCGAATAGAATGTTCTGTCCCCCGTACTCCCGGGACTCGCAACACGCTTCTTCCACGTCTTCTTTTCTCGAGTGGCGCTCTTCGCGCCACTCCTGAAACGTTCCCCTCCCTCTGCGCACTATCCTCCAGACCGCTGTGGGGAAACTCTCACAAAACAATTCTCAGGAGGCACAATGGCTCAGGCTCAGGCCCAATCTCTTTCTCTCAGTCATTTCACCAGCGCGGTCCAGTCCGCAGTGAAATCGGCCGTTCAAAAACATCCCAAGTTCAAGCTCGAAGTTCCACAAGGCATCACCTTTTCGTATCTGATCCGGGGAATTCCCGTTCCGGAGGCGATCCTCAAAAACGTCACGTTGGCAGAGACCCAGGAGTTTGCCGACCAGATTGCTGCCGAGGTTGGTCAACAGGCTGGAATCGCAGAGTTGAAATCGGGTGGTCAAGGCGCCGTCTACTCGTTTGGACGTCACGTCATTCTTGGCTTCCCGCCGGTCGAGCAGTTCCTCATGAAGGAGTAAGGAGGCCAGTCATGTCGAAGCTTTGTCCCAGTGCTCAACCAGGCATGGACAATTGCCGCGTTCTGGGGGTGGTCCAGCAGGACGGACCTGCCCCCAGGCTGGTCTATCTCAACCAGATTCTGCCGGCCACTCCCGAAGTGCTCGCCATGTCGGCGCCGCTGAAACCGACGGAAGTTTTTCGCCTCTCCGCCACCTGCGCCGAACACAAGTGCCCGCACTTCGACGGCGCTGATTGCCAACTCGCCACACGTATCGTGAACATCCTTCCCGCGGTCGTCGACACCTTGCCGCCCTGCACCATCCGCAAGGATTGCCGCTGGTTCTCCCAGGAAGGCGGAGCCGCCTGCCAGCGCTGCCCGGAAATCACGACCGTAAGCTACGACCTCTCACCGGTAACGCGAGAAGTCTCAGGCCTGCCGGTAATGCAAGAACACTAAAAAGAAATCAAGCTTTGGTGCCCCATGTCTCGCCGCATTTGCGAGACGTGGGGATTTCTTGCCGCAGAAGGCCAGCCGCCCCCACTCCCTCCACTTTTCCACAGGAAAAATCCGCCCCATTGTGACGCATGACCTTGACCAGGATTTTAAAAAGTTCACACTGGATGGGTGCGCCACCTGTCGACGCTCGCGCCTCTCTCCACGGCGTCGGCCACGCACACTCACCAAACCTCCACCCCTAAGTCCTTATTCCGGAAGATTTTGCCCGCAAGTTCTTTGGATTCAGGATTTTGCATTCTTCAACCCCGATCAAAATCGTGCAACCCCAATGTTTCCAGGATTTTACCGACCTGGTCTCCAAAATTATTTTTCATGCACTCACGCGGTTTACTCCGATTCCAAGCTCCATTGACCCCACTTTACCGCCTGACTAGAATTCCTTCACCTTCAACGTGGGGTCTTCCATGAAGAACACTCTTCGCGTGTTGCCCGTCGTTGTCCTCTGTTTCGCCATCGCCGCCTTCGCCGACGACGAAAAAGACAAAGAACATCACCATCACGAAGATCTCTCCGAGATGCAGCTCGG
>Ga0335069_10004865_pt1 | contig 19809 bp, 20 predicted proteins | sample Lox_Sample_11_FD_206714 | JGI IMG/M metagenome (GOLD analysis project Ga0335069, IMG submission 206714) | Soil microbial communities from Loxahatchee National Wildlife Refuge, Florida, United States - Lox_Sample_1.1 | ecosystem: Environmental > Terrestrial > Soil > Wetlands | place: USA... | reverse complement strand
CGTCGAAAGGGTTCCGGGGTGCCGCGGCGGGCCGGATCGGCGGCGCGCGGCAGGTCTTGCGGCGCATCGTAACCGGCGTGCAGCGCCGCGGAACGTATGATGCGCAGCCCGGGGTGGAGGCCCTCTCCCCCAGCCCCTCTCCCGCTTCGCGGGCGAGGGGAGTTTCGTCGTCGGCCGTTGAAGCGACGTATGCCATGGCGACGACGAGGCTCCCCTCGCCCGCGAAGCGGGAGAGGGGCCGGGGGAGAGGGCGGTCGCCGCGGCAAGAGCGCTCGGGAGGGACATGCGACAACCGGATGTCGTCGTGATCGGTGCCGGCCACAACGGGCTCGTCTGCGCCAACTATCTTGCCGGCGCCGGCCTGTCGGTGACCGTCGTCGAGAGGCGCGACGTCGTCGGCGGCGCCGCGGTGACCGAGGAGTTCGTCCCCGGGTTCCGCAACTCCAGCGCCAGCTACACGGTGAGCCTGCTGCAGCCGAAGGTCCTGCGCGACCTCCGGCTGGCGGAACGCGGGCTGCGGATCGTCGAGCGACCGTTCTCCAATTTCGTCCCGCTCGACGGCGACTACCTCAAGTTCGGCGGCGACCGCGCGCTCACGCTCGCGGAGGTCGGGCGGCACTGCGCGAGCGACGTCGACGGCCTGGCGCGCCACGACGCGCGTCTCGACCGCCTCGCGCGCCAGTTGAAGGACTGGGTGCTGCGCGCGCCGCCGAACCTGGGCGGGCCCTGGGTCGTTCGCGACGCCCGCGACGCGATCGCGGCCGCGCGGCTGCTGTGGCAGTTCGGGCACCTGGCGATCGACGGGCAGCGCGACCTGGTGGACATCTTCACGAAGAGCGCCGGCGACTGGCTCGACCGCGCGTTCGGCGGCGAGGCGCTGAAGGCGGTCCTCGGGTTCGATGCCGTCGTCGGCAATTTCGCGAGCCCGTACGCCGACGGTTCGGCCTACGTGCTGCTGCACCACGCGTTCGGCGAGGTCAACGGCAAGCCGGGACGCTGGGGCCACGCGATCGGCGGCATGGGACGCATCACGGAGTTGATGGCCGACGAGGCGCGCTCGCGCGGCGTCGCGATCGAACTCGGCTGCGGCGTCTCGCGCGTCCTCGTCGAACGCGGCCGGGTCGCCGGCGTCGCGCTGGCCGATGGGCGCGAGATCCGCGCCGCCCGGGTCGCGGCGAACGTCAATCCGAAGCTGCTCTACGGACGCCTCGTCGAGCGCAGCGCGCTGCCGCCGGACTTCGCGCGCTCGATCGACGCCTATCGCTGCGGTTCCGGGACCTTGCGCATCAACGTCGCGCTGTCGGAGCTGCCGGACTTCGCCTGCCTGCCCGGGACGGCGCCGCAGCCGCACCACGCGAGCGGCATCGTCTTCGGCTCGTCGCTCGGTTACATGGACCGCGCCTGGCGCGATGCGGTGGCGCACGACATCGCCGATGAGCCGATCGTCGAGATGCTGATTCCCAGCGTCGTCGATTCGTCGCTCGCGCCGGCGGGCGCCCACGTCGCGAGCCTGTTCTGCCAGCATTTCCGCCCGCAGGCCGATTGGGACGCGCTGAAGCCCCGGGCGGTCGAGGCGGTGTTCTCGATGGTCGAGCGGCACTGCGCGAACTTCCGTCGTGCGCTGCTCGGCTATCGCGCCTGGAGCCCGCTCGACCTCGAGCGCGACTACGGCCTCGTCGGCGGCGACATCTTCCATGGCCATCTGTCGCTCGACCAGCTGTTCTCGATGCGGCCGGTCCTCGGACACGCCCGCTATCGCGGGCCGATCCCGGGGCTCTACCACTGCGGCTCCGGCGCGCATCCGGGCGGTGGCGTCACCGGCGCCCCGGGCCACAACGCGGCGGCGGAGATCCTGCGCGACCGCGGGCGGCGCTGACGCCGGCCGGCGCGGCGCGATCGAACCGTATAAGATCCGAGGCGTCAGGGCTACCAAGTCGGCGAGGAGCGGTCGATGAAAGTGCTGGTCGCTGTCAAGCGGGTGATCGACTACAACGTCAAGGTCCGCGTCAAGTCGGACCAGACCGGCGTCGATCTCGCGAACGTGAAGATGTCGATGAACCCCTTCGACGAGATCGCGGTCGAAGAGGCGACGCGGCTGCGCGAACGCGGCATCGCGACCGAGGTCGTCGTCGTGTCGTGCGGCGTCGCGCCGTGCCAGGAAACGCTGCGCACCGCGCTCGCGATCGGGGCCGACCGCGCGATCCTCGTCGAGACCGATGCCGAGCTGCAGCCCCTGGCCGTCGCGAAGCTGCTCAAGGCGCTCGTCGATCGCGAGAAGCCCTCGCTCGTGATCCTCGGCAAGCAGGCGATCGACGACGACGCGAACCAGACCGGCCAGATGCTCGCGGCGCTGGCGTCGCTGCCGCAGGCGACCTTCGCGTCGAAGCTGGAGGTCGCCGACGGCCGCGCCGAGGTCACGCGCGAGATCGACGGTGGCCTCGAGACGATCTCGGTGAGCCTGCCGGCGGTCGTGACGACCGACCTGCGCCTCAACGAACCGCGCTACGTGACGTTGCCGAACATCATGAAGGCGAAGAAGAAGCCGCTCGAGGTCGTCAAGCCCGCCGACCTCGGCGTCGATCCCGCGCCGCGCCTGAAGACGCTGCGCGTGAGCGAGCCGCCGCAGCGCAAAGGGGGCGTCAAGGTCCCGGACGTCGCCGCGCTCGTCGCCAAGCTCAAGACCGAAGCCAAGGTCGTCTGAGCCGCTGCCGCGGCCGCCGCGGCGCGTTGCCACGCACCCACCGATTCCTGCCTCACGGAAAAGCCGATGACCGTCCTCGTCCTCGCAGAGCACGACAATCACGTCCTCAAGGTCTCGACCGCCTCGACGGTCGCCGCGGCATTGCGCGTCGATGCCGCGGTGCACCTCCTCGTCGCCGGGTCGGACTGTGCCGCCGCCGCGCAGCAGGCCGCGACGCTTGCCGGGGTCGCGAAGGTGCTTCACGCCGACGGCGCGCAGTTCACGGCCGACCTGGCCGAGAACGTCGCGGACCAGGTCGTCGCACTGGCGCGCGGGTACACGCACGTGTTCGCGCCGGCCACCTCGTTCGGGAAGAACGTGCTGCCGCGCGCCGCGGCGCGCCTGGACTGCGCGCAGGTGTCCGACATCCTGGGCGTCGAGTCGCCCGACACGTTCACGCGGCCGATCTACGCGGGCAACGCGATCGCGACCGTTCAGTCGACCGATCCGATCAAGTTCGTAACGGTGCGGCCGACGAGCTTCGATCCGGTGGGCGGCGGCGGCGCGGCCGCCGTCGAGCGCATCGAACCGGTGGCCGACGCCGGGCTCAGCCGCTTCGTCTCGCGGACCGTCGCCAAGGCCGACCGGCCGGAGTTGCAGGGGGCGAAGATCGTCGTCTCCGGAGGCCGCGGCATGGGGTCGGCCGAGAACTTCAAGCTGCTGGAGCCGCTGGCGGATCGGCTGCATGCCGCGATCGGCGCCTCGCGGGCGGCCGTCGACGCCGGCTACGCGCCCAACGACTGGCAGGTCGGCCAGACCGGCAAGGTCGTCGCGCCGCAGCTCTACGTCGCCGTGGGCATATCCGGCGCGATCCAGCATCTCGCCGGGATGAAGGACTCCAAGGTGATTGTCGCGATCAACAAGGATGCGGAAGCGCCGATCTTCCAGGTCGCGGACTACGGTCTCGTCGCCGACCTGTTCCAGGCCGTGCCGGAACTGGTGAAGGCGCTGGGCTGATCGCGAGGACCGCCGACTCACACGAAGGACGCCATGGACTACGTCGCTCCGCTCAAGGACATGCGGTTCGTCATGTCCGAACTCGCCTCGCTCGCCGAGGTCCAGAAGCTGCCCGGTTGCGAGGACGCGAGCGACGAGACCGTCGCCGCGGTGCTGGAAGAGAACGCGCGCTTCGTCGGCGAGGTGCTCGCGCCGCTCAACCGCGCCGGCGACCTGCAGCCGGCGACGCTGCGCGACGGCGTCGTCACGACGACGCCGGGATTCAAGGCGGCGTTCCGCGCGTTCGCCGATGCCGGCTGGCAGGGCCTGCAGCATCCGCCGCAGTATGGCGGCCAGGGCCTGCCGAAGCTCGTCGCCACGCCGTGCATCGAGATGCTGCAGGCGGCCAACCTGTCGTTCGCGCTGTGCCCGCTGCTGACCGACGGTGCCATCGAGGCGCTGCTGACGGCCGGCTCCGACGCGCTGAAGGCGGAATACCTGCCGCGACTCGTCGACGGCAGCTGGACCGGCACGATGAACCTGACGGAGCCGCAGGCGGGTTCGGACCTCGCGCTGGTGCGGACGCGCGCGGAGCGGCAGGCGGACGGGTCCTACCGCCTGGCCGGCCAGAAGATCTTCATCACGTATGGCGAGCACGATCTCGCGGAAAACATCGTCCACCTCGTGCTCGGCCGCGTCGCCGGTGCGCCCGAGGGGGTGCGCGGCATCTCGCTGTTCGTCGTGCCGAAGTTCCTCCCCGCAGCGGGCGGGGAAAAAAGCCGGCGCAACGACGTCGTGTGCACGTCGATCGAGCACAAGCTCGGCATCAAGGCGAGCCCGACCGCGGTGCTCGTCTTCGGCGACGGCAAGGGTGAAGTCGGCCCCGGCGCGATCGGCTACCTCGTCGGCGAGGAGAACCGCGGGCTGGAATACATGTTCGTGATGATGAACGCGGCGCGCTTCGCCGTCGGCATGCAGGGCGTCGCCGTCGCGGAGCGGGCCTACCAGAAGGCGGCGGCTTTCGCGCGCGAGCGCATCCAGGGCCGCGCGGTCGAGGGCTCCAGTGGCCCGGTCGCGATCGTCAACCATCCCGACGTCCGGCGGATGCTGATGTCGATGCGGGCGCAGACGGAGGCGGCGCGGGCCGTCGCCTATGTCGCCGCCGGCCTCAGCGACGTCGCGCACCGTCATCCGCACGCCGATGCGCGCGCGCGCGCCGGCGCTGCGTACGAATACCTGGTCCCGATCGTCAAGGGCTGGAGCACCGAGATGTCGATCGACGTCGCTTCGACCGGCGTGCAGGTCCACGGCGGGATGGGGTTCATCGAGGAGACCGGCGCCGCGCAGCACTACCGCGACGCACGGATCCTGACGATCTACGAGGGCACGACGGCGATCCAGGCCAACGACCTCGTCGGGCGCAAGACCGCGCGCGACGGCGGCGCGGCGGCGCGGTCCTTCGCCGACGCGATGCGCGCCGACGCGCGCGCCGCAGCGGCGGCCGGCGATGCCGACATCCGCGCGATCGCCGCGCGGCTGGCGCCTGCGATCGATGCCTATGCGCAGGTCGTCGACTACGTCGTCGGCAGCTACAAGAGCGACATCCGAGCGGTCTTCGCCGGTTCGGTGCCGTACCTGAAGCTCGCCGGGATCACCTTCGGCGGTTGGCAGATGGCGCGCGCCGCGCTCGCCGCCCGCGGCCGGCTCGATCGCGACGCCGGCGCCGATGCGCCGTTCCTGAAGGCGAAGATCGCGACGGCGCGGTTCTTTGCCGACCACTACCTCGCGCTCGTTCCGGCGCTGCGCGAGTCGATCGTCAGCGGCGCGTCGTCGACGCTGGCGCTCGGCGTCGACGACTTCTGATACGTCAGTGACGGTACCCTTCGCCCGCGATGACGCATACGCGCTATCGCGCGAGGCGGGCGCTCGCATCGCGCGCGGCAGAACACGATCGTCCGATAGCGACCGACTATCGCTGCCCTAGCGAGAGTCAATTTGTCCGATCGCGCCGAGGCCCTTACATTATTGGAGCCGAGCGCCGAGCGGCGGATCGCGTCGACATCGCGCGGCTCCAGGAATTTCATCCGCACAACCTGATGGGGGCTGGTATGCAACTCAAGGGTTCCAAGACCGAACAGAATCTGAAGGACGCGTTCGCCGGCGAATCGCAGGCCAATCGCCGCTACCTTTATTTCGCATCGAAGGCCGACGTCGAGGGCTACAACGATGTCGCCGCGGTGTTCCGCTCGACCGCCGAAGGCGAGACCGGCCATGCGCACGGGCATCTCGAGTACCTCGAGGCGGTCGGCGATCCGGCCACCGGGCTGCCCATCGGACCGACGAAGTCCAACCTGAAGGCCGCGATCGCCGGCGAAACGCACGAGTACACCGACATGTACCCGGGGATGGCGAAGGCGGCTCGTGGCGAGGGCTTCGACGAGATCGCGGACTGGTTCGAGACGCTCGCGAAGGCCGAGCGCTCGCACGCCAACAAGTTCCAGCGGACGCTCGACGGGATCGTCGACTGACGTCGCGCGATCGTCGCGATACACGGGCCGCAGCGCGGCCCGTGTCGTTTGCGGGCCGGCAGGCGCCAGCGCGGCTGCCGGTGCCGGCTGTTCGACCAAGGAGCCCATGTCATGGCAGTTCGCGAGGGATCGCTGGAGGCGCCGACGCGCCACGCGATCGACTGGAAGAGCGCCGAGTTCCGCGACCAGGCCGCTCTCGACAAGGAACTGGAGCGGGTCTTCGACATCTGCCACGGCTGCCGCCGCTGCGTCAGCCTGTGCGGCTCGTTCCCGGCGCTCTTCGACCTCGTCGACAACTCGCCGAGCGGCGAGCTCAACGGCGTGCCGAAGGAGAAGTACGCCGACGTCGTCGACCAGTGCTACCTGTGCGACATGTGCTTCATGACGAAATGCCCGTACGTTCCGCCGCATGCGTGGAACCTCGATTTCCCGCACCTGATGCTGCGGGCGAAGGCGGTGCGCTTCGAGCGCGACGGCGGGACGCTGCGCGATCGCGTGCTGTCGTCGACCGATGCGCTCGGAAGGTTCGCCGGGATCCCGATCGTCACCCAGGCGATCAACGCCGTGAACCACACCGGTGCGGGTCGCGCGGTGCTCGAGAAGTCCCTCGGCGTCGATCGCAAGGCGTGGCTGCCCGACTTCGCGCCGCGCAAGTTCCACTCGACGGCGCGCGCCGACGAGGGTCCCGCGGTGCGCGACGGCGAGCGTACGCCGGGCAAGGTCGCGCTGTTCTCCACGTGCTATGTCAACTACAACGAGCCCGGGATCGGCCACGACCTGCTGAAGATCCTGGCGCACAACGGGATCCCGTACGTCCTCGCGGGCAAGGAGGCGTGCTGCGGGATGCCGAAGCTTGAGCAGGGCGATCTCGCCGGCGTCGAGCGGCTGAAGGACATCAATGCGCCGCGGCTCGCGAAGCTCGCGCGCGAAGGCTACGCGATCCTGAGCGCGATTCCGTCGTGCACGCTGATGTTCAAGCAGGAATTGCCGCTGCTGTTTCCGCAGGACGCCGACGTGCAGGCGATACGCGGCGCGATGTGGGACCCGTTCGAGTACCTGGTGGCGCGCCGCAAGGACGGCCTGCTGAAGACCGACTTCAGCCACGCGCTGGGCGCCGTCTCGTACCACGTGCCCTGCCACGGGCGCGTGCAGAACATCGGGCGCAAGACCGAGGAGATGCTGAAGTCGTTGCCGGGGACCCAGGTGACGACGGTCGAGCGCTGCTCCGGGCACGCCGGAACGTTCGGCGTCAAAAAGGAATTCCACGCCACCGCGATGAAGATCGGGCGGCCGGTGTTTCGCGCGATGGCGCAGGCGACGCCCGACTACATCAGCTCGGATTGCCAGCTGGCCGGCCACCATATCGCGCAGGGCATCGCGGAATCGGCCGCCGGCGCGCCCGGCAGCAAGGAGCCGCAACTCGCGCACCCGCTGACGCTGGTGCGGCTCGCCTACGGACTTTGACACGCGGGCCGTGACGCGCGGCCTGCGAAACCCGGACTTTGGCGCCTGGACGCTGACACCTTGACGCTGGCATCTGGACGCTGGCATCTGGACGCCGCCACCCCCGACGCTCTGAAGCGAGGAGGAACGAGGACATGACGATCACCCGCGACAGCCTGCTGACGCTGGAAGCCTACGCGAAGCAGCGCGTCGAGATGCGCGCGCGCGTCATCGCTCACAAGAAGAACCGCACGATCGCGCTCGGCGACCACGTGACGCTGATCTTCGAGGACGAACTGACGATCCGCTACCAGATCCAGGAGATGCTGAGGGTCGAGAAGACGTTCGAGGAGCGCGGCATCCAGGACGAACTGGACGCCTATGTCCCGCTGGTGCCCGACGGCGCGAACCTGAAGGCGACGATGATGATCGAGTACGAGGATGCCGCCGAGCGCGAGGCGGCGCTGGCGCGGCTGCGGGGGATCGAGGACCGCGTGTCGATCCAGGTCGGTTCGCAGCCGGCGGTCTTCGGCGTTGCCGACGAGGACCTGGAGCGTGACAACGAGCAGAAGACGTCGTCGGTGCATTTCCTGCGCTTCGAGTTCACGCCGGAAATGATCCGCGGGTTCCGCGGCGCCGAGCCGGTCGCGCTCGCGATCGACCACCCGCAATACCGGGCGCGCATCGACGAACTCGCGCCGCAGGTCCAGGGGTCGCTGGCGCGCGATTTCTCCGCTTGACGACGCGTGGGCGGCGCCGCGACCTCAGAACAGCGAAAGCTGCGCGTCGCCCGGTCCGGGAATCCGGAACTGGCTCGAATCCAGTCGCGGCCCGGCGCGATCGAAGCCGAGGCGCCCGCGGGCGACCTCGAAGCGGCGCCGGACCAGTTCGGCAAAGATGCCGGTGCCGCGCATCCTGCGGCCGAACGCCGGGTCGTTGTCGCGTCCGTCGCGCATCTGCTGCACGAGGCTCATCACGTGGCGCGCCCGCAGCGGAAAGCGCTGCTCGAGCCACTGGACGAAGAGGTCGCGCACCTCGAGCGGCAGGCGCAGCACCGTGTAGCTCGCGGTCGCCGCGCCGGCGCCGCGGGCGGCCTCCAGGACGCGCTCCAGGTCCGGGTCCGTCAATGCCGGGATGATCGGCGCGACGATGACGCCGGCCGGTATGCCGGCCGCGGCAAGGCGCCCGATCGCTTCGATGCGACGCGTCGGCGAACTGGCGCGCGGTTCCATCCGGCGCGCGATCTCCGCATCCAGCGTCCCGACCGAGACCAGGACGCGCGCGAGGCCCTTCGCGGCCATCGGCGCGAGGATGTCGATGTCGCGTTCGCACAGCGCCGACTTCGTCGTGATGCCGACCGGGTGGTTGAACTCCGACAGGACGCGCAGCACCGCGCGCGTGATCTGCAGACGCCTTTCGATCGGCTGGTAGGGATCGGTATTCGCGCCCAGCGCAATCCATTTCGGCACGTAGCCGGGCCGCCGCAGTTCATCCTCGAGGACGGCCGCGGCATTCGGCTTCGCGTACAGCCGGGTCTCGAAATCCAGGCCCGGCGAAAGGCCGAGGTACGCGTGTGTCGGCCGGGCATAGCAATAGACGCAGCCGTGCTCGCAACCGCGATAAGGATTGATCGAGTGCTCGAAGGGAATGTCGGGCGAGTCGTTGCGACTGATGATCGAGCGGGCACGCTCCTCGGTGACCGTTGTCGCCGGGCGCCGTTCCTCGTCGATGTCCGGGTCCGTGCCGGCCTCGGGGTCGGCCTCGCGCCGCCACGCGTCGAAACGCGAGCCCTCGTTCGTGCTCGCGCCGCGCCCCTTGATCGGCCGGATCGGAATCGTTTTCGGTGGGTCGGTCGCCATGCGCCGCGGGTCCGCCACCGGCCAGGACGGGCCGGCGAATGCGCAGGATGATAACTGTATATATTTACAGTATCAAGCGGGCGATGCGTCGTCGTCCCTCAGCCCCCGCCTTCACCCCCGCCCCGGCTTTCGCCGATGCTTTGGCCGATGCCTTGGCCCACGCGTCCGCCCGCCGGCCTCCTCGACTCCACGAGGGTCTGCACCACCAGGACGATGACCGTCAGCGTGATGATCGACCCGACGATCATCGTCGCGATCGCGACCAGCACGGCATCCCAGCGGCTCCGGTTGCGACGCGGCGACGCGGCGTTGAAGCGGGCATCGAAGCGGTCGTCGGGCGTCAGCGCGATGACGATCGCCTCGACGAAGCCGATGACGACCGGGACCATCGCGACGAAGAATGCCGGCGACTGGAACCAGGCCGGGTCGCCACGGAGCCAGGGAACGCATGCCGCGACGGCGAGCGGCGGGACCCACCATCCCGGAAGCCCGAGGTAGAGGCGGTGCCAGCCGAGTCCGCCGCCGACGAACGCAAGCAGCGCCGCGAGCGCCTTGTGACGGAACGGTGTTTCGGGGCCGGTTTCCTGCGCCTTGCCGGGCATGCGTCGTGCCGGTTGCCGCCGTGGGGCGAGCCCGCTAGAATACAAGGCTTTTCATTGGGAATTGAACCATGGTAGTCATTCGATTGGCGCGCGGCGGCGCGAAGCGGCGTCCGTTCTTCAACATCGTGGCGACCGATTCGCGCAGTGCGCGGGACGGCCGGTTCATCGAGCGCGTCGGGTTCTACAACCCGGTCGCGGCCGGTGCCGAGGTCAAGTTCCGCGTCGCGCAGGATCGGCTGACGCATTGGACGAGCGTGGGCGCGCAGGTCAGCCCGACGGTTGCCCGGTTGCTGAAGGAGCACGCGAAGGAAGCGCCGGCCGCGGCTGCGTGATTGGGCGCAACGCGTCGGCGGCGGACATGCCGGCGGGCATTGCGGTCGGCGTCCTGAGGGGCGCCTACGGCGTGCGCGGCTGGTTGCATGTCGCGCCGGCCTCGCCGGACGCCGACGTGCTCCGGGCCGCGAGGACGTGGCGACTGATCGGCGGCGGCGGCGGCGGCGGCGGCGCGGGGCGCGTGGTGCATGTCGCGGCCGTCCGGCGACACGGCGGCGGGCTCGTCGCGAAGCTCGATGGCGTTGACGGGCCGGAGCAGGCCGAGGCGCTGCGGGGAATGCACGTCGAAGTGGCGCGCAGCGAGTTTCCGCCGCTCCCCGAGGGCCAGTATTACTGGGTCGACCTGATCGGGGCGCGCGTGGTCAACCGCAGCGGCGAATGCCTCGGGTCCGTCGTCGGGCTGCGAAGCAACGGGGTCCACGACGTGCTGGAGGTCGCCGGGGATCCGCCGGCGCCCGACGCGAACATCGGGGGCGGCGAGGGCCGCGGCGCGGCCGCCGGCTCGCCGAAGGTGATCCTGGTGCCGCTGGTTGCGGATTACGTCGACCGGATCGACGTCGCGGCGGCTTCCGCGGGGACCGGTCCGCGCGTGCTCCACGTCGACTGGGAGCGGTCTTGGTCGTAGCGCGATGGCCGCGACGGCTTCGACGGGATGGGCGGCAGGGCAAGAGTCGTTGATCGGGGTATGGGGCGCGCCAAGTGCGATTCGACGTCGTAACGCTGTTTCCGGAGACGCTCGCCGCGGTGAGCGCCTCGGGCATCACGCGGCGCGCGCTCGAGCAGGGGTTGTGGCAGCTTGCGGCGTGGAACCCGCGCGACTTCACGACCGACGCGCACCGGACGGTCGACGACCGGCCTTTCGGTGGCGGCCCCGGGATGGTGATGCTGGCCGAGCCGCTGGCGCTGGCCGTCGAGGCGGCCCGTGCCGCGCAGCGGGCTGCCGGAGCCGCGCGCTCGCGGGTCGTCGTGCTTTCGGCGGCGGGACGCCGCTGGCGGGATGCCGATGCGAAGGCCGCCGCGACCGCCTCGGGCGCCGCGGAAGGCCTCGTCCTGGTCTGCGGGCGCTACGAAGGGATCGACCAGCGCTTCATCGATGCCTGCGCGGACGACGAGGTCTCGATCGGCGACTACGTGATATCCGGCGGCGAACTCGCGGCGATGGTCCTCATCGATTCGATCGTGCGCCAGCTCCCCGGCGCGCTGAAGCAGGAATCGGTCGCGCGCGAGTCGTTTGCCGACGGCGGGATCGACGGCCCGCAGTACACGCGCCCGGAGACATGGCGCGGGCAGCCGGTGCCGCCGGTCCTGCTGTCGGGGCATCATGCGGACATCGAGCGCTGGCGGCGCGAGCAGGCGACGCGACGCACCGCGGCGCGGCGTCCGGATCTCCACGCGGCCGCCGCAGCGACGGAATTCAACGAGCAGCAGGTGCGCGGCGACGCGCGACGACGTTCCGCATCGCCGGGCGGCACGTCGATCATCCACGGCAACGATCCATCCTCTGGACGGGACACCCCACACGGCGCGGCGTCGGAATCCGGCGCGGCGTCCAGCCACACCCGGGCCACGATGGCATGAAGGAAACAGCGATGAACGTCATCCAGCAGATCGAAAACGAAGAAATTGCGCGCCTGACCGCGAACCGGGCGATCCCGGAATTCGCGCCCGGGGACACCGTCGTGGTCAACGTCAACGTCGTCGAGGGCACGCGCAAGCGCGTCCAGGCCTACGAGGGCGTCGTGATCGCAAGGCGCAATCGCGGACTGAATACCGCGTTCATCGTCCGCAAGATCTCCAGCGGCGAGGGCGTCGAGCGGACCTTCCAGCTCTACTCGCCGTCGATCGCGTCGATCGAAGTGAAGCGGCGCGGCGACGTTCGACGCGCGAAGCTCTATTACCTGCGCGACCGCTCCGGAAAGTCGGCTCGCATCCGCGAGAAGCTCGAAAGCCGCAGCGAGCCTAAGAGCGAAGGCTGATCGCGTGCGGCACCGCTTCGCGTGCCGCGACGCCGGCGCGTCGCGGCACGGCGGTCGCCGATGACGTCGAATAGCACGCCGGACGTTCGCGGCGGCAGGTCGCGGCATCCGGGGTTCGATCCGACCCGGGCGGCGCGGGATCCGGCGTTCGAGGATCCCGCGGTTCGCGGCGCCGCCGTCGACGCGAGGCGGATGACGGCCGCCGAGCTGCGGCGCCGATTCCGGCAGCCGCCGCGCTGGTCCCCTGAGCTCGCGGGCGACGACCGCGCCGCGGAGGACGGCGGCGTGCCTCGCGCGGCGGCCGTGCTCGTGCCGCTCGTGCTGCGCGACGCCGGCGTCACCGTGCTGCTGACCGAGCGCACCGCGCATCTGCACGACCATGCGGGCCAGATCAGTTTTCCGGGCGGTCGCGTCGAGGATACCGATCCGGACCCGGTCTCGGCGGCGCTGCGCGAGAGCGAGGAGGAAATCGGCCTGGCCCGTGCACGCGTCGAGGTGCTCGGCCACCTGCCGGTGTATCTCACGGTGACCGGCTTCGAGGTGACGCCGGTCGTCGGCCTCGTCGCGCCCGGTTTCGCGCTGGCGCCGGATCCGTTCGAGGTCGCCGAGGTCTTCGAAGTGCCGCTCGCGTTCCTGATGGATCCGGCGCACCACGAGCGGCGGCTGATCCAGGCCGCCGAGGGCACGCGCCGCTTCTACGCGATGCCCTATACGGCAAATCGAACGTTCTTCATCTGGGGAGCGACCGCGGCGATGCTGCGCAACCTCTACCTCTTCCTCCGCGCCTGACGTGGCGCATCACCTGACGGGGCATGTGCCATGACGTGGCTGGCGCTCGTGCTGACGCTGCTGCTGGAGCAGGTGCGACCGATGCGCGCGGGCAATGCGCTTCATCGGGGCGCCGCCGCGGTCGTCGACGCGGCCGCCCGCAACCTGAACGCCGGCCGGCGGCACCACGGCATCTATGCCTGGATCCTCGTGATCGGCGGCGCCTTGATCGCGACGCTGGCCACGTTCTTCGTCGCCCTGCAGTTCTCGCGGCTGGTCGCCCTCGCGTTCGACGTCATCGTGCTCTACGCGACGCTGGGCTTCCGGCAGTTCAGCCACAGCTTCACCGCGATCCAGCGCAGCCTCAATGGCGGCGACTTCGCCACCGCGCGGACACTGCTAGCGGAATGGCGCGCGGCCAACGGCGAGCCGACGCCGGCGAGCGGGGCCGCGGAGCCGGACCCGACCGAGATCGTCCGGCAGTCGATCGAGACCGGACTTTGGCTCGCGCATCGGCGCGTGTTCGGGACGCTGTTCTGGTTCGTCATCCTGCCCGGTCCGTCCGGCCCGGTCCTCTATCGCCTGGCGCAGTCGGTCGCCCGCCGCTGGCGTCGGCCCCCCGACGTCTCCTCGTCGCTGCCGCCCGACCGCTTCGGCGACTTCGCCCGCGTCGCGTTCGCCGTGATCGACTGGCTGCCGGCCCGCGCGACCGCGTTCGCCTTCGCGATCGTCGGCGACTTCGAGGGCGCGATCTACTGCTGGCGTCGATTGCCGGCCGCGCACTTCGAGGCCGACGGCGTGCCGGCGCCGGATGCGCGCACCGTGATCCTGGCGGCCGCCAGCGGCGCGCTCGGCGGCCGCGTCCTTCCGGAGCCGGAGGCCGCGCGCCTCGCCGACGAGCCGGGCGGCGAAGGCGCCGGGCTCGCCGAGCCCGACCTCAACCTGTTGCGATCCGCGGTCGGGCTGGTCTGGCGCGCGATGGTCTTCTGGGTGCTGCTGCTGCTGGTGCTCTCGATCGTCGCTTTTCTCGCCTGATCGTCGCGGCGCGCGGCGCGCGCGTCATCGGGTCGGTCGTTGCGCGCCGCAGTTCCAGCAGGTCGCGAACTGCGGCTCCAGCCATTCGGCGCAGCGCGGACAGGACCAGTGGGCCGCGTCCGGCGCACGCTTCAGCTCATCGAGCAGCTGGCGCGCGAGCGGCTCGTCGCCGGCGTGGCGCAGCCACAGTTGCGGCGCGCATTCGAGCCATGGAATGTCGCCGATCGCGCCGCCCAGCGCCGTGTTGCGCAGCTCGCAGGCGATCCCGGCGGCGCGCAGCACGTTGGCGACGTGCTGCGCGTGCAGCAGGTGGTCGCAGCGCATCAGCAGCTTCATCGCGACAATTCGGCGAGCAGCTCGCGATAGAACGCATGACGTTGCGCATCGATGGCGCCGCGGTCGACCGCGGCGCGGACCGCGCAGCCGGGCTCGGCGAGATGCCGGCAGTCGGCGAATCGGCATTGGCCGGCGAGTTCGGCGAATTCCGGCAACAGGGCGTCGAGCCGGCGCGGCGCGACATGCGCCAGGCCGAACTGCTGGAAGCCGGGCGCGTCGACGAGCGCACCGCCGCCCGGCAGGTCGAACCAGCGCGACGCCGTCGTCGTCTGCCGTCCAACATTCAGGCGTGCCGAAAACTCGCGCGTTCGTTCGCTGGCGTCCGGAACCAGCAGGTTCACGATCGACGACTTGCCCATGCCGCTCTGGCCCACCAGCAGCGTACGGTGGCCCTCGAACACCTCGCGCAGCGTGCCCCGCGCGGCCTCGGTCGCGCCGCGCACCGAGACCCTGACGCCCGGCGTGCCCCGCGCCCGTTCGTCGTCCAGGAGCCTTGCGGCGCGCCCGTCGGGATCCGGCAGGTCGATCTTGTTCAGCACGACCACGGCCGCGACGTCCGCGGCGGCCGCGGCGACCAGCGCGCGCCAGATGAAATGCGAATTGAACGCCGGCTGCGCGGCAAAGACGATCGCGACCCGATCGACGTTCGCCGCGAGCAGCTTCGTGCGCGTCGCCGCAGACCGGAACAGCAGCCGCGAGCGCGGCAGCACGGCCTCGATGACCGCGTCGTCGTCGCCGAGCCGTCCGCAGACGACTTCGTCGCCGACGACGACGTCGTCGCGCTTGCCGCGGCGGACCGCGCCGCGCACCGCCGGCGTCGCGGCGGCGGTCGCGACGACGAAGCGCCGGCCGAAGTCCGCCACGACGCGCGCGGCGAACGTCGCCGGGCCGGATTCGGCGAGGTTCAAGCGGGTGCGGCGCCCGCGCTGTCGACGAGCCTCGCGATCCGCAGCGCGGCCGGCGGATGCGAATCGTAGAACGCCGAATGCAGCGGGTCCGGCGTCAGCGTCGAGGCGTTGTCGCGATACAGCTTGGTGAGCGCCGAGACGAGCGATGCGGACGACGCGTGCCGCGACGCGAACGCATCGGCCTCGAACTCGTGGCGCCGCGACAGCAGGCTCGCGAACGGCGCCAGCACGAACGTGAAGACGGGCGCGGCGAGCGCGAACAGCAGCAGCGCGACCGCATCGTTGCGCGCATCCATCCGCGGCACGACGCCGAGCGCCTCGTAGAACCACGCCTGCCGCGCGAGCCATCCGAGCGTCGCCAGGCCGGCCAGGCTCGCCGCCATGGAGAAGAGCAGCCGCTTGACGATATGGTGCAGGCGGAAATGCCCCAGTTCGTGCGCGAGGACGGCCTCGATTTCCGGCGCCTCGAGGCGCGCGAGCAGCGTGTCGAAGAAGACGATCCTCTTGGAGCGGCCCAGCCCGGCGAAATAGGCGTTGCCGTGGCTCGAGCGCCGCGATCCGTCGATCGTGAAGACGCCGCGCGAGCGGAAGCCGGTGCGTGCCAGCAGCCCGTCGATGCGGCCCATCAGCGTCGCGTCGGCGAGCGGCGTGAAGCGGTTGAACAGCGGCGCGATCACCGTCGGATACAGGACCTGCAGCAGCAGGCCGAAGCCGACCCAGACGATCCACGCATAGAGCCACCAGGCCTCGCCGCTGCGCGCCATCAGCCACAGGATGCAGGCGAGCAGCGGCAGGCCGAGGACGGCGGCCACGAGGAGTCCCTTCAGGTGGTCGACGATGAAGAGGCGCGGCGTCATCCGGTTGAAGCCGAAACGCTGCTCGAGCCGGAACTGCCGGTACGCGTCGAGCGGCACATCGATGGCCGACAGCAGGACGCCGACGCAGGCGACGAGCGCGACCTGGCCCGGCAGCCCGCGTCCGGCGACGCCCGCGACGAGGTCGCCGAGGCGCTGCAGGCCGCCGAGCAGCGTCAGTCCGAGCAGCACGGCGGCGCCGAGGAGCGTCTGCGCCATCCCGAGGCGCTGCTTCGCGATCGTATAGGCGGCTGCGAGCTGGTGCGCCTGCAGCGGGATCACCGTGTCGAACGGCGCCGGCACGCGGTCGCTGTGCGCGCCGACCGCGGCGACCTGGCGCTGCGCGAGCCAGAGCTTCAGCGCGACGACGAGCAGCACGGCGACGGCAAAGCCGCTCGACAGGGCGGTCAACATGGCGCGGCAGGCGGCGCGGCGCGCCGGCGGAGAAGGTCCGGCGCCGCGCCGCCATGGGCTTTCGGCGCCTTCGACGACGGGCGTTGCATGCGACAATTCACGCCCGGATTATCCCATAGGGGTCCTCGTTGCCTGCCACGTCGCCCGCCTCGTTGCCTGCCGCCGCTCCGTCGCCCCGACATCCGCGCTTCGACGACAACAACCTGGTCTGGGTCGACATGGAGATGAGCGGCCTGAATCCGGATTCCGACCGCATCCTCGAGATCGCGCTGGTCGTCACCGATGCGCACCTGGAAGTGCTCGCCGAGGGCCCGGTCATCGCCGTGCACCAGGCGCAGGCGGTGCTCGACGGCATGGACGCCTGGAACCGCGCGACGCACGGCCGCTCGGGACTCGTCGATCGCGTGCGCGACTCGACGGTCGACGAGGCGGAAGCGGAGCGCACGATCGTCGAATTCCTTCAGCCGGTCGTGGCGCGCGGCAAGTCGCCGATGTGCGGCAATTCGATCTGCCAGGACCGCCGGTTCATGGCGCGCTGGATGCCGCGCCTGGAAGCGTACTTCCATTACCGCAACCTGGACGTGAGCACGCTGAAGGAACTGGCGCGGCGCTGGAAGCCGGAGGCGCACCGCAGCTTCGAGAAGCGGCAGCGGCACGAGGCGCTTGCCGACGTCTACGAGTCGATCGACGAATTGAAGCACTACCGCACGACGCTGCTCGCGCTCTGAGCCGCGGCGGGCCGCTCGCCCGGCGTCAGGTAGGTCGCTTGTCCCCCCGACAGGAATCGAACCTGTATCTAGCGCTTAGGAGGCACTCGTTCTATCCATTGAACTACGGGGAGCCATCCTGGACCGCTTCGAGTATACGGATGCGGACGGCGGGCGCCTCCGGGCGGACCGGCGGCGGCCGACTCGCCGATAGAATCCCACTCCCGCGGCGTGCCGGCCGGCGCCGCTTCGACGACGTGACTACCCGCTGATGACGACTGCTGCCCGTCCGCGTGGCTCGAACCGCGTGTCCAACGACTACAGCGAAGCCTCGATCCGCGTGCTGAAGGGCCTGGAGCCGGTTCGCCAGCGACCCGGGATGTATACGCGGACCGACAGTCCGCTGCACATCGTCCAGGAAGTCATCGACAACGCCGCCGACGAGATTCTCTCGGGGTTCGGCCGGCGCATCGACGTCGCGGTCCACGCCGACGGGTCCGTCAGCGTCGAGGACGACGGTCGCGGCATTCCGGTGGGGCTGCATCCGGAAGAGCGCGTCCCGGTCGTCGAGATCGTCTTCACCCGCCTTCATGCGGGCGGCAAGTTCGACAAGCGCGCCGGCGGTGCGTATTCGTTTTCCGGCGGTCTGCACGGCGTCGGCGTGTCGGTCACGAACGCGCTGGCGTCGCGGCTGGATGTCACCGTCTGGCGCGAAGGCAAGGTCCACGCGATGGCGTTCGCCGACGGCGACGTCGTCGAGCCGCTGAAGTCGCGGCGCGCGGCGGCCGGCGAGAAGGCGAGCGGCACGCGGGTCACGGTGCGCCCGAATCCGAAGTACTTCGATACCGCGGTCGTGCCCGTCGAGGAACTCGAGCGCCTGCTGCGCAGCAAGGCCGTGCTGCTGCCGGGCACCGAGGTGACGCTGGCGGTCGAGAAGACCGGCATGCAACGGCACTGGCGGTATGACGGCGGCCTGCGCCAGTACCTGCTGGAGCGCCTCGGCGGCATCGAGCCGCTCGTGCCGACGTTCGAGTCCGAAGGCTATGCGGCCGCCGACGACGCGGCCTTCGCCGAGGGCGAAGGCGCCGGCTGGGTCGTCGCGTGGACCGAGGACGGCGCCGTGGCGCGGGAGTCGTACGTCAACCTGATCCCGACGCCAGCCGGCGGCACGCACGAGTCCGGCCTGCGCGAGGGGATGTTCCACGCGCTGCGCACGTTCGTCGAGGCGCACAACCTGCTGCCCAAAGGGGTCAAGCTGCTGCCGGAAGACGTGTTCGCGCGCGCGAGCTTCGTGCTGACGACCCGCGTCCTCGACCCGCAGTTCCAGGGCCAGATCAAGGAGCGCCTGAACAGCCGCGACGCGGTGCGGCTCGTCGCCTCGTTCGTCCGCCCGCAGCTCGAGTTCTGGCTCAACCAGCATCCGGAGCACGGGCGCCGCCTCGCGGAGCTCGCGATCCAGCAGGCGCAGGCACGCTCGCGCGCGGCGCAAAAGGTCGAGAAGAAGAAGGGTTCGGCCGTCGCGGTGCTGCCGGGGAAACTCACCGATTGCGAATCGAGCGACCTGGCGCGCAATGAACTGTTCCTCGTCGAAGGCGACTCCGCGGGCGGCTCGGCGAAGATGGGGCGCGACAAGGAATTCCAGGCCATCCTGCCGCTGCGCGGGAAGGTCCTCAATACGTGGGAGGTCGACCGCGATCGCCTCTTCGCGAACGCCGAGGTGCACGACATCGCGGTGGCGATCGGCGTCGACCCGCACGGCCAAGGCGACGACCCGGACCTGTCCGGGCTGCGCTACGGCAAGATCTGCGTGCTGGCCGACGCCGACGTCGACGGCGCGCATATCCAGGTCCTGCTGCTCACGCTGTTCTTCCGCCATTTCCCGCGGCTGATCGAGCGCGGCCACATCCATGTCGCGCGTCCGCCGCTGTTCCGGATCGACGTCTCCGCGCAGGGCCGGCGCCCGGCGCGGCGCCTCTATTGCCTCGACGAGGCGGAGCGCGACGCGACGCTGGCGAAGCTGAAGGACGAGGGCGTCCGCGAAGGGGCATGGGAGATCGGCCGCTTCAAGGGACTCGGCGAGATGAGCGCGGAGCAGCTGTGGGAAACGACGATGAATCCGGACACGCGGCGACTGCTGCCCGTGACGCTCGGCGACTTCGCGCTCGACGCGACATCGGCGACGATGACGATGCTGATGGGCCGTGCCGAAGCCGCGGCGCGGCGCGCCTGGCTCGAGGAGCACGGCAACGAAGTCGAAGCCGACGTCTGAGCTTGCGGCGCGGTCGGCACCCGCGGCCGGTTCCGCCGACGATGGCCGGACGCGCGGGTCGATCCCCCACTCGTCGGCCGGGTGTCCAGCGTGTAGTGTTC
>Ga0335069_10004864_pt1 | contig 19810 bp, 22 predicted proteins | sample Lox_Sample_11_FD_206714 | JGI IMG/M metagenome (GOLD analysis project Ga0335069, IMG submission 206714) | Soil microbial communities from Loxahatchee National Wildlife Refuge, Florida, United States - Lox_Sample_1.1 | ecosystem: Environmental > Terrestrial > Soil > Wetlands | place: USA... | reverse complement strand
ACTCGACGGACGCTTGCGGCTGGCTCACTGCCCCAAACCCCTTACAGCCTCGCTGACCGCCGGGACGTCGCTGCAGGCACGTTCCACGGTCGGTGTCAGTTGCACCGGACCCGTTCATTGGACCGTGTATCTCCCCGTTACGGTGGAGAGCAAAATCGAAGTGCTGGTATTGACGCGAGCGGTCAATCGCGACGATCACCTCGTTCCGTCGGACGTAGTGGTCGAGACGCGCAGAACTGCAGGGCCCGGCACGGCCTATCTCACGAAGTTGTCTGATCTGAGCGGGCGCACCGTGAAACGGCCGCTCGCAGCCGGTTCGGTGCTCTCAGTGGATATGTTCACGCCCGATCTGATCGTGCGGCGCGGGCAGCAAGTGACTCTTCTGTCTTCCGGCGGGGCCATCGAAGTGCGCGCCACGGGGCGCGCCATGGTTGACGGCGCCTCGGGGGCACGCATCCAGGTGCAAAACCTCAGCTCCATGCGAGTGGTCGAGGGTGTGGTGGAGAGCGCCGACCTCGTCAGGGTGGCGCGCTGATGCAGCACCTTGCCTACCCACTCTTGTGGGAGTTGTTCCGCCGCTCCTGTGCCGGCCGTGCCGTGGGCGCCCAGCCGAATACGATTGCGCGACTTGGGTCTCAGGCTCATCGCGACCGGGCGGCTATCCTCTGTCACGAAACCAGGAGGGCCGTCCGTGCCCGTCAATCTGAACGGAATTGATCTGAGCGGCGCCTCGATGGCGCCTTCGCGCAAGACCACCGCCACGCACGGTCCGGCAGCCAGCCAGAGCGATGCGGCTTCCCAGGAAGGGCAGGGCGAGGTCAGCATCACCAGCACCGCCGCTCTGATGGCGAACATCGAGCAGTCTCTCGGCGCCAAGCCGGCGTTCGATGAAGGCCGCGTGGCGGCGCTGCGTCAGGCCATCGCCGATGGGTCCTATCAGGTACAGCCCGGACGGATCGCCGGGGCGCTGCTGCACACGGAGCAGGCCCTGTCGCCGCTGCCGCTGGCGGAGATCTGAAGAGCGTGGATCCCACACAGTGCCGTGAGAAGCTCGGGCGTCTGATGACTGATGAGACGGCCGCCCTGCGTGAGCTCGCCGGGATGCTCGACCAGGAATACGGTTTTCTCGAGAAGAACGACGTCGTCTCGCTCGAAGGGGCGATCCGGGAACGGCAACGCTGCGTGGCGCGGATCTATCGGATCGACGAGCAGCGGCGCGCGCTGTGCCAGGAGCGAGGCGTGTCGCTGGACCACCTCGGCCTGGAGGCGCTGCTGCGCTGGTGCGACCCGGGCAACACTTTGGCCGCGGGCTGGGCAGACTGCACGGCGGCCGCCACGGTCTGCCGGCAGCTCAACGACCGCAACGGCGCACTGGTAGCCGCGCGCCTGCAGCACGTGCAGGCCCGCCTGGGAACCCTGATCAGCACCCAGCGGGCATCGGTGACCTACGGACCCCGTGGCGTTTACGCTCCAGCTGCTTCTGGTCGAGTCCTGGCCACCGAGGCCTGAGCGGGGCCCCGGCCGGCCCGCCGGCCCCGGCCCCCGGCCCCCCGGCCTCCCCGGCCTCCCCGGCCTCCTGGGCCTCCCCGGCCTCCTGGGCCTCCCCGGCCTCCTGGGCCTCCCCGGCCTTCGGCGCCCCGCGCCCACCCGAGTGGGTCGGGACCGTGATGGACTTCACACTCTAAAGTTCCTGCTGCGGCGGCCGATAACCTGGCTGAGAGGAGCCCAGGAGTAGTCGGCGTGCCAAGTAAAATCAGCGGAATCGACAGCAGCCCGATTGGCTCGGTCGGCGCCGGGCGTGCCGTACAGCGGCCGCAGGACGCCACCACCGGTGCAGCTGCGTCCGGCAATTCTCCCGACGACGTCCAGATAACCGGTACCGCCCGCCAGCTGGCCGATCTGGAGCAGACTCTTCGGGACCTTCCGGCCGTGAACGAGACGCGCGTGGCGGAGATCCGCACGGCGCTCGAAAAGGGCACCTACACCATCCGTCCGCAGCATGTTGCTGAGCAGCTGATGTCGCTAGAAAAGGCGCTCAGACAGTACCCGTCGGACGACTCCGAATCCTCGAACCCCGGTAACGCGGGGAAGTAAGTCGTGGACACTGACGTGCGCAGCGGGTCCGTCGATCCGGACGTCTGCCGCGATGACCTTGCGAGGCTCCTAGCCGAGGAGACCGGCGCGTTGACCCAGCTCGAAGAGGTGCTCGAACGCGAGCACGAAGTTCTGGGCCAGAAGAACGTAGCGGCCATCGAGCGCACCGCAAGAACCCGCCAGCAGATGATCGGCACGCTAGCGCGCACCGAGGAACAGCGGCGCGCGCTGTGCTCGATGCACGGCTGCACTCCCGACTGGGTTGGGCTCGAGAAGATGTTGCAGTGGTGTGACCCACAGGGGTCGCTGCTGGCACGCCTGCGCGAATGCGCGCAGCGCGCGTCCCGTTGCCGTGACCTCAACGACCGAAATGGCGTGTTGGTTGCCGCGCGGTTGAAGCAGGTGCAAGGGCAACTTGCGGCCCTGACTGGCGCGTCTCAATCGGTGACCTACGGCCCCAGGGGCTCCTCGGCCACTCTGCGTCCCAAGCGCGAACTCGGCGCCGCCTGACATCGAATGGGCGGCCGCCTGGCGCCGACCCCGACGCCATCCTGACACCACCCTTGTAATGAATGTTCCGCGGCCCGGTTCGGTGCCGCGGCACAGGACTCTCAGCCGAGCGCCTCGCGCAGCGAGTTCGTGTCCTCGGCTGACTCGGCGATGAACGCCTCGCAGGCGGCCGCGTCGAGGCGGAGCTTCTGCAGCGGCTTGGCGCAGTGCACCTGGGCCTGCAGCACCTGGGGCTGGTTGTGGTGCTGGGCGAGGATGACTCCCACGGTCAGCACGTCGGCAAGTGTCACGGGCCCGCGCGCATCGCGCTCGAAGTTCTCCGACTCATGCACGGCCTGCACGATTTCCTCGGCGATCGTCCAGTTCTCGAGCAACGCCGCGGCAATGCTCAGATGCCAGTCCTGCTCGATGCTCTGGTAGACCTCGGGATCGGCGAACAGCTCGCGGTGATTGCTGGCGCGCGTCAGGATGTACAGCCGGCCGATTCCCTGCAGTAGACCCGCCAGCAGCGCCGTATCCGGACTGATGGTGGACAGCTTGCGGGCAACGACGCAGCTCAGACTCGCAACCAGCACGCTGTTCTTCCACAGCACGCCCAGAGGCCCTTCCAGGCCCTTCAGCAACGGCGCGTCCTTGAGCTGCTTGACGGCGAAAGCGATGGTGGCCGAGCGGACCGTGTCGAGGCCGACACGAGCCACGGCCGCGCGCAGATCGGTGACCTGCGTGCCGGTGGTATTCAGGGCGGCCGAGTTCGCCATGCGCACGATCTGGGAAGCGAGCACGGGCTCGCTGCCCAGCACGCGTACGATGCGCGTCGCATCCGCGGTCTCGTCCGAGAGGATCTTCTGCACCCGCATCACAATGTGCGGGAAGCCGGGCAGCTCGATCTTGCCACCGGACAGCTCCGCGGCAAGCGCCTGCACGAAGTTGAAAGCCAGACTTCCCTGATCGCGGCTGCCGGATTCGGAACGGATGGAGGTCTGCGGCAGACTCATGAAGGGTTCTCCAGGTACGCGCCTCAGTCGCCCAGCGCCGCCATGAGATTGTCGATCTCGTGCTCCGACTCGTCGATGAGTCGCTCGTAGGCGGCCCGGTCGAACTTCATGCGCTTGCACGCGGCGACGTCGTGCATGTTCAGTTCGATCGATTCCGGATGATCCTTGAAGGCGGCCAGCATGTTGCCTACCGTGACGACATCCGTCAGGTCCACCGGACCGGTGTGTTCGCGGTCCAGCTCCTCGTAGCCGCTGACCGCCTCGATGATCTCGTCGGCCATCTCCCAGTTCTCCAGCAGCGCCTTGGCGATGGCGCCGTGCCAGTCGCGCACGATGGAGTTGTAGGCCGCCTGGTCGGCGAAGAGGCCCGGATGCTTGTTGCAGCGGGTCAGGATGTACAGTTTGCCGATTCCGTGCAGCAGGCCCGCGAGCAGCGCCGTGTCCGGGTTGACGCGCGAGAATCCGCGCGCCACCGCATAGGACATCGAGGCGACGGTGGCGCTGCGCTTCCACAGGTCCTGCAGCGGCTTCTCCAGGCCCTTGAGCGCATCGACCTTCTTCAGCTGCACCATCGCGAAGGCGATGGCGGCACTGCGCACCATGTTGAAGCCCATGCGCGAGATCGCCGCGCGCAACTCTGTGATCGGCTTGCCGCTGAAGTTGATGGCGGCCGAATTGGCGATCTGCATGAGGCGGGCGGCCAGGGCGGGCTCCGAGCCCACGACCCGGACCACCTTGTCCTGGGAGACGTTCTCGTCGGAGAGCACCTTGCGCACCCGCAGGGCGATGTCCGGGAAGCTCGGCAGGTCCACCTTGCCGGAGGACAGCTCGGCGGCAAGGGCCTGAACGAAGGCGAAGGCCTCCTGGTCAGTGGGCTTGCTGGGGGTCGGGCTGGAAGCGGTTTTCATCATTCTGTCTCAGGATCGGTAACGGCCTATCCTCGCGGGAATTGACGACCCAGTCCTCAAAATGGGTCACGCCTCGCGAGTTTCACGGGTGATATCCATCGCATCCGCCAGTGACCGTATCTTCGCGGCAACGGATTCGAGGGGCAGGACGTGCTGCGCGGCCCCCATGGAAACCGCCTCTCCGGGCATACCCCAGACCACGCTGGTGGCCTCGTCCTGGGCGATCGTCCGGCTACCGGTGTCCAGCATCTCCTTGAGCCCGCGGGCGCCGTCCTTGCCCATCCCCGTCAGAATCACGCCAATGGCGTTGCGCCCCGCATTCTGCGCCACAGAGCGGAAGAGGACGTCCACGGAGGGCTTGTGTCGGTTGACCGGCGGTCCGTTGTCCAGGCGGCAGACGTAGCGCGCCCCGTCGCGAACCAGCATGAGGTGCTGGTCGCCGGGTGCGATGTAGGCGTGGCCGGACAGGACCTGCTGACCGTCTTCAGCCTCGTAGACCGTGATCTGACAGCAGTCGTTCATGCGCTTGGCGAACGGGGTGCTGAAGGCTTTCGGGATGTGCTGTGTGATGACCACGCCGGGCGAATCCGGGGGCAGCCGCATCAGCACTTCCTTGATCGCTTCGGTGCCGCCCGTGGAGGCGCCGATGGCAATGATGCGGTCCGTCGTGCGCAGCTGCTTGTTGCCGGCCGCCTTCGGCAGAACGGCGTCCGCCGTGAGACTCGGCCGGACGGTGATGTTGGCGGCACGCAGGGGATCGAGCGCGCGCACGCTGGCCCTGGAGGCCGACTTGATCTTCTCGATCAGCTCTTCGCTGTAGTCCTTGAGTGTGGCGGCCAGGTCGATCTTGGGCTTGGACAGGTAGTCCACCGCACCGATCGACAGGGCATCCAGAGTGACGTCCGCACCCCGTTCCGTCAGCGAGGAGACCATCACGACCGGCATCGGCCGCAGGCGCATCAGGTTCTTCAGGAACGTGATGCCGTCCATCTTCGGCATCTCCACATCCAGAGTGAGCACGTCCGGGTTCAGGGCCTTGATGCGCTCGCGCGCCACGTGCGCGTCGCTTGCGACTCCCACCACCTCGATGGCGGGGTCGGAGTTCAGGATGTCGGTGAGGAGGCTGCGCACCAGGGCCGAGTCGTCCACGATCAGCACGCGAATGCGTTTGCCGGGCGCGGCATTCGGGCTGGAGGCGGGGTGCATCGTCATTGTCATTCTCCGTCAATGCGTCAATCGAACAGCTCGACATCTCCGCCGCCCGAGGCCTGATTGCCCAGGGTGGCCAGATACAACTGCTCACGTTGGCTGATGGAACGGTTCTCGACAGGGCGCAGCTTGCGCATCTTGACCCGTCCGCTGACGGGAAAGTACACGACCTTGCGGGGGTGCTGGCCGCCCAGGTCCTCGGCGGTGATCCTGTAGCCTTCCAGCTGCAGATAGCCGCGGATGAAATCGATGTTGCGCGCGCCCACGTCGGTCATGCCCGAGAGTACGGCGCCACCGCCGAATACCTTGATCTCCAGCCGCTCGCGCGTCGCACCTAGCTTCAGCAGATCGTTGATCAGGCTTTCCATTGCGTACGAGCCGTAGCGCGTCGCCAGGCCCACGGCCGGGTCGAGCCAGGTATTGGCGCCGTTCGGGGAATCCTGGGGCAGCATGAAATGGTTCATGCCTCCGACATTGCGCACCGGGTCGCGAACGCAGGCCGACACGCACGAACCCAGTACCGTCGTGATCGCCTCGTCGTTGCGCGTTACGTAGTACTCGCCCGGCAGGATCTTCACCGTCCAGTTGTCGATCTGCGGGTCCCAGAATCGCTGCATGTGCGCGAACGCAGGCAGCATCTCCTGCGGCTCGGATCTGGGGCGGATGAGGGGGTTCTTGCTCATCAGGTGCGCCGGTACACCGTCTTGCCCATGAGCGCATAGACCTCGCTCACCTTGAAGAGGCTTTCCGAGTGGCCCAGGAACAGCAGGTCCCCCGGGCGCTGCAGCTGGGAGATGCGGCCGAACAGCTCGCGCTGCGTCTCCTTGTCGAAGTAGATGATCACGTTGCGGCAGAAGATCGCCTGCAGGGGGCCGCGCATCGGCAGCGGATGCATCAGGTTGAGCTGCTTGAAGGTGATCAGCTCGCGCAGCGCGGGTGCGACTTCGTAGTACAGCCCATCGCCCTCGCGCTTCTGGTTGAAGAAGCGGTCGCGGCGCTGCGCGCTCAGGTTCTTCACGCGATCCTCTGCGTAAACGCCGCGCCGGGCCCGCGCGAGCACATCCGAATCGAGGTCGGTGGCGAGGATGCGCACATCCCAGCGGCGCAGGTCCGGCAGGCTCTCGAGCAGCGTCATCGCGATGGAGTAGGGCTCCTCGCCCGTGGAGCACGCCGCCGACCAGATGCGCAGCCGCCGCGTGCCGGCCGCATCGCGCGCCAGTGGCTGCAACAGCTGATCGCGCAGGTAGTCGAAGTGATGCGGCTCGCGGAAGAACGACGTCAGGTTGGTGGTGATGGCGTTGCAGAACTCCACGAGCTCCTGGCCGCTGTCATCGTCGAGCACCTTGCGGTACTGCGCGAAGCTCGTCAGGCCCAGGGCCCGCAGGCGACGCGCCAGCCGGCCGTACACCAGTTCGCGCTTCTGCTCCGACAGGTGAATGCCCGTGACCTGCTTGACGAGCTGGCGCAAAGCCTCGAAGTCTTCGTTTCCGAAAGCGAACTCGCGGATCCGCGCCGCTGCCGCCGCTTGCTGCTCGCTCAAGGGAGCACCCTGGCGATGGTCGCCAGCAGGCGTTCCGGATTGAATGGTTTGACCAGGTGGCCTGCGCCACTCAGCGTGATGTCCACCATCTGGCGCATCGCCGCCGAATCATCCACCGCCAGTATCCTTGCCATTGCGTTCTCCCGTTCCGTTGCGCGGTCGGAATTCCTGCCACACGGAATCAGCCCCGCCCGCTGCCGCGAGTTCCGCGTCGCCGCCCGCCGGTGCAACCGCCGCGTGAGTGCCATGCCGTCTCAGCGCTGCCGCCCGCCTGCGTAACCGCCGTGCGGGGTTCAGACCTGCAAGGGCAGGTGCCTAGGCCGCCTGGGACGCCAGATGGGCGGAGAGGGCGGTCAGCTCGGTGCCGATGAGACGGTCGATGTCCAGCAGCACGATCATCCGGTCGGAGTAAGGCAACAGCCCGCGGATGTAATCGGTGGCAGACTTCGAGCCCAGCTCGGGAGCCGCCTTCACTTCGGCCGCCTTGACGTCAACAACGTCCGAAACGCCATCGACGACCACTCCGAAATCGCGCCGACCGTTGCCGGCGGCTACCGACACCACGATGATCACGGTGACCGGCGTGTATTCGACCTGCTCCAGCTCGAAGCGCATGCGCAGGTCCACGATAGGTACGATCGATCCGCGCAGGTTGAGAACGCCGAGCACGTGCCGCGGCGAGTGCGGAATCCTGGTCACCGAGGACCAACCGCGGATTTCCTGCACGCGCAGGATGTCTACGCCGTAGGTCTCGCCGCCCAGGACGAATGTCAGAACCTGGTGCGATTCACCACCCGGGCGCCTGCCGTTGTTTGCCGGTGAGTTGGACGACATGGACGTGCTTCCTCGATGGCAGCAGCGGCTCTCAGGCCGCGGAGCGCATGTTCAGCGCGCGAATGAGACCCGGGATGTCCAGGATCAGGGCGACCGAGCCGTCGCCCAGGATGGTGGCTCCGGAAACGCCCTGGACATTGCCGTAGTTGGTTTCCAGGGACTTGATGACGACCTGTTGCTGTCCCAGCAGTTCGTCCACGAACAGTCCGATGCGCTGGTGTCCCTCGCCTTCGGCCACCACGATCAGACCCTCGTCGAGCTTCTTCGTGCGCGGTTCGACTCCGAACACCTCATACAGCCTGACGATGGGCAGGTAGTAACCGCGGAACGAGAACACCTCGCCGTGCCCGGACAGGCGGCTGACGGCCGAGGCCTTCAGCTGCATCGATTCGACAATCGAGATCAGCGGCACGATGTAGGTCTCACTGCCCACCGAGACCGACTGGCCATCGACGATGGCGAGCGTCAGGGGCAGGGTTATGATGCATCTGGAACCGCGGCCGCGTTCGCTGCGCAGTTCGATCTTGCCCCCGAGTTCCTTCACGTTGCGGCGGACCACGTCCATGCCGACACCGCGGCCTGAGACGTCCGTGGTCTTTTCGGCCGTGGAGAAGCCCGGCATGAAGATCAGGTCGTAGACCTGTTCGTCGCTCAGCACGTCGTTCGGACCCACGAGGCCGCGATCGCGCGCCTTGGCGAGAATGCGGTCCTTGTCGAGGCCGCCACCGTCGTCACTGACCTCCACGGCGATGTTGCCACCGCGATGGCAGGCATCCAGGTGCACGGTGCCGGAGGCCGGCTTGCCGGCGGCCGTGCGCACTGCGGGCATTTCGATGCCATGGTCGACGCTGTTGCGCACGAGGTGCACCAGTGGGTCGCCGATCTTTTCCAGGACGGTCTTGTCCAGTTCGGTCTGCTCGCCGGTGAGCTTGAGTTCGATCTGCTTGCCCAGCCGCTGCGCGAGGTCGCGCACCATGCGGGGGAAGCGGCTGAAGACCACGTTGATGGGCAACATGCGCACGCGCATGACGCTTTCCTGCAGCTCGCGCATGTTGCGTTCGAGCTGGGCAAGACCGCTGCGCAGCTTCTCCGCCGTCGGTCCCTCGACCTGCGAGCCGAGCTGACTCAACATGGCCTGCGTGATGACCAGCTCGCCCACCGTGTTCATCAGCTCGTCGATCTTCTCGACACTGACCCGGATTGAGCCCGAATCACCCGAGGCTGGCGTCGCGGGGGCGGCGCTCGCGGCCGGGGCCGCCGCGGCCGCTGGAACCGCTGTCGGGGCCGCCGCCGTTGGGGCCGGGGCCGCCCTGGGCGCTGCCGCCGCCACTGACGCTGCGGGTGCGGCCGAAGCCTGCGCCGGGGCTGGCGCGCTGGCGGCCGGGTCCGCTCCGAAGCGGGCCAGCGTCAGATCGCAGTCCCCCTCGGTCCAGTCGAAGACCTGGCGGATGGCCGGTTCCTCGATCGCCCCCGTGAGGCGCAGATCCCAGGCCAGGTGACAGGTCTGCGGGTCCAGCTCCGCAAAGGAGGGCAGTCCGGCGAGACTCGTGGTGACCTCGAGCGTGCCGAGTTCGGCCAGTTCGCGCAGCATGCGCAATGGGTCATTGCCCCGTGCGAACAGCTGCGGGTAGGGCCGGAAGGACATCGTCCAGCCGCTCGCCTGAGCGGATGGGGCCGCGACTGCGGCAGAGGCGGTCGGCCCGGCAACACTGGCCGCAGGTGCCGTGGCAGCAGGTGCGGGTGATGCGGGGGCAACTTCGGCAGCGGGTACCGCGGCCGGCGCCGCAGGAGCTGCGGACGCCGCGGGTACGGCTGCCGGCGCGGCGTTCTTCTGCGCGATCATCATCTCCAGATCGAACTGCAGGTCCGAGACGCGCTGGCTGTTCAGCGGCTGCTTGGACTGCACGCTGCGCAACATCTCGCGCATGACGTCCACCGACTTGAGCAGCAGGTCGGACATCGGCATGGTGACCTGCATGGCCCCGGCGCGCAGCTCGTCGAGCAGGGTCTCCAGGCTATGCGTGAACGAGGCGATCTCGGAGAAGCCGAACGTCGCGCTGCCGCCCTTGATGGAGTGTGCGACGCGAAAGATGGTGTTGATGAGCTCCTTGTCGGGAGCGCCGACATCGAGCTTGAGGAGGGCGGCCTCCATCGAGTCGAGCGCTTCCAGGCTCTCCTCGAAGAAGGCGTCATGGAACTGTGTCAGGTCGATCGTCATGACTCAGGCGGGCAGCTTCAGTTCGGAGGTGAGGCCCAGCAGGCGTGCAGCGTTGCTCAGAGCCGGTGCTGAGCCCTGCCACTCGACCCGCAGACCCTTGCGATCGCGCTCTCGCACAAACGCCGTCAGCAGTTGCATGGCCGCCGTGTCGATTCGCTGCAGAGCGGCCACGTCCAGCGTGACCGGGCGCGAATCGCCGACCAGCCCGGCCAGGCTCTCCTTGAGCGCCGCGGCGTCGGCCACCATGCAGTCGATAGGCAGTGCGAAGGAGGCAGGCCCCGGGTCGGATCCGGCGGCGGCGCCACCGGCGCTCCTGGGGGACTTGCGCGCGGTCCGGGACGCGGCTTTCTTGGGCTTTTTCATGACTGGATCGTTGCAGCTATGATTTCGGCACGTCCGCTATCGGCTCGTGTCGCAGGTTGCTTGAACAGGTCTCGGGAAAGCTGGACACAGGTCCGCTAGGCGGCGTGCGTGTGTGCGCCTGCGGTCTGGGGCGCGCCCGCCCGGCCACGCGCGCTGTGCGGCGAGTGCAGACGATGCACCAGTTCGGCCTCATGAATGGACAGTCCACATTGCGATATCAGGTCTTCACGCGATGCGCCGCTTTTCGCGAGGCGGATGGCGATCTGGTACCCCGGAGATGCGGCAACAGCCGTTGATCCTAGCTGCTGAGGCGCGCTGATGCGTTCTCCCAACTGCGAAACGGAGACCCTCGTCGCATCGATGCGCGATTCGAGATCGGCGAGGCGTTGCAGCACGATGTCATGTTGGGCCAGGACGTCCGCGAACTGCTCGCGTGCCGAGCGCCGCCAGGCGTTGAATGCAAATGCAGCAATGATGAAGGAGAACACCAGGAACACCGCCCGACCGGCGATGAGCAGGGTGTCGATGGAAGGCACGGTCATGTGTGCTGGTCTCCCGTGAGCGAGTTCACACTTGGCGCGCCTGCAGCCGCGGAAACGTCGGGTTTCCGGCGCTGCGCGCCAGGGCCTCTGCTCAGGGTGCAGAAAACGTGCCAGCGCGCGCTGGATGTCGTTCGGCGGGGGCGGCCAGATCAGCCGTCGGCGGCGGCGCGGGTACCGGGATCGCCTGCGGGGATTCTCCTGGCAGCGCAATGGCGCCTCCCGAGCCCTCTTCGGTACTGTCGAGCGCGGGGGGAGCGGGGGCCGGTACGGGGGCGGTGGCCGGCCCCGCGGAACTGGCAGGCCCCTGGAGTCTCCGGGCGGCTTCACCGGGCACCGCGGTGGTTGTCGGTGTCGTATCGGCGGTGGCGCCGGGAGCCCTCAGCGATCCCGGATCGTTCTGGCGCATCAGCTCCGTAGACAGGATCACGACCACGACCCGCCGGTTGGCGTTACGGCCGTCGGCCGTGTCGTTGCTCTTGAGAGGCCGCTGCTCTCCATAGCCGATCACGGCCAGCCGTTCCGGAGCGACTCCATGGCTGGCGAGCACGCGCACTACGCTGCCGGCCCGCGCTGCGGACAGCTCCCAGTTGGAAGAGAACACCGCGGTCCTGATGGGCACGTTGTCGGTATGTCCCTCGACGCGGATGGGGTTGGGGAAGGGCGCGAGCACATTGCCGAGCTGTTCTATCACGTCCCCGGCGCTCGGTGCCAGCCTGGCGCTGCCGCTGGGAAACAGGATGTCCGTGCGCATCTCGACTTCGATCCAGAAGTCATTGCGACGGATGGTCACCATGTTCTTCTGCACGAGCGAGTTCATGGCGTGTTCAACTTGATCGGCTACCTGCGAGAGCGCCGCCGCCGCGGCTGCGGCCTGCGGCGGAAGCTTCACGCCCGTCAATGCATTGCCGTCGTGTGCAGCCGACTGCACCGGAATCGGCGCGAGATGGGTCTGTGCGCGCTTGTCCAGATTCGACTGCTGCACGACCGTGGCCTGCATGTCCGCGCCGGAACCGCTTTCGCGCTCGCCGATCTGGATCGGCTCCATGGCGCGCTGCTCGCCGCGGAACGCTGCGAACAGCGAGTCCGAGAGCACGCGGTACTTGCCGGCGTTCACCGAGGAAATCGCGTACATCACGACGAAGAACGCCAGCAGCAGTGTCAGCAGGTCGCCATAGGGAATGGCCCACGCCTCGTGGTTGGCATGCTCCTCATGCTTCCTGCGCTTGCGTACCATGGCGTGGCGGTTCCGGTTCAATGGAGGTATCCCTGCAGCTTGGCTTCGATGGCGCGCGGGTTCTCGCCCTGGGCGATGCACAGCATGCCGTCCACCACCATCTCGCGGAACTGCGTCTGGCGCGCGATGATCACCTTGAGTTTGGCGGCCACCGGCAGGAAGAACAGGTTGGCGAGCCCAATGCCGTACACCGTCGCGGTGAACGCCGCCGCGATGCCGTGGCCGAGCTTGCTCGGATCGGCCAGGTTCTGCAGCACCGCCATCAGGCCGAGCACCGCGCCGATGATGCCCAGCGTCGGCGAATACACACCCATGCCTTCAAACACCTTGGCAGCCGTGGTGTCAGCGCTTTCGCGCATGTTCAGATCGACGTACATGACACTGCTGATGTTCTCCGGCTCGGTGCCGTCCACCACCAGCTGCAGCGCCTTCTGCACGAACTCATCGTCCTCGCTGTCGATCATCATCTCGAGGCCGAGCAGGCCCTGTTTGCGCGCGATATGACTCCACTCGACGATCTTGGCGATCAGCAGCTTGCCGTCGCGCACTGGCGGCCGCATGACCCACGGAAAGATGCGCAAGGCGCGCCGCATCACCGACAACGGCGTCTGGATGAAGATCGCGGCCATCGTACCCACCACGACGATCATGAATGCGGCCGCCGAGACGAGCGCCATCAGGCCGGCGCCCTTGAGCACCGCGCCCACGAGGATCGCGTTCAGCGCGAGTATCAGCCCGATGATGCTCAGAATGTCCAACCGCGCACCTGGTTACCTTACATGCCCAGACCGGACAGCAGCGCGTCCACGTCGTTCTGACCCGAGGCCACCTCGCCCGTGGGCACACCCGGTACGGAGGGTCCGTAGCCCTTGGTAGGATCCACTTTTTCGCTCCTGGGGCTGCTCTGCACCGCGCCGCCCGAGATGCGCGACAGACTGCCCAGCGCGGTCTCGAGTTCGGCGACCAGCTGCATGACGCTGCGGATGATCTGGCCGGTGAGATCCTGGTAGCCCTGCGCGAGCAGCACGTCAGCCAGGTTGCGGCGGATGAGTTCGGAGTCGGCGCGTGCCGCGGGCAGGAAGCTCTCCATGGACTGGATGATGGGCAGCAGCGCATCGATGGAGCGCACCACGCCCTCGAACCCCGGAGTCTCCTGCGTGAGCTTGCGGGAGGCTTGCAGGGATTCCAGCAGCGCCGCGGCCCGTTTGGCGGTGCGTTCCGCCAGCGGTCCGGATTTCTCGACGAGGTCGAGGGTGCGGTGAGCGGCCTCGTCCGTCATCTTGATCACGTGCGTCAGCCGCGCGCGCGCATCGGGAATCTCGTTCTCCGCGATGTCCTGCAGGCGCGACTCGATGCTGAAGCGCTCCAGCGCCTGCTGCAGATCCCCGGTCAGCTTGCGGATCGCGGTGACCATGACCGGTTCGCGCATCGCCACGATGTGGTCGACAGCGTTGAAGAACGCGGTCTCGTCCTCGGTCCGCAACGCCTCCGCGAGGGCTTCCACGCAGGCGCTGTATTCCAGCTTCAGTACGGCAAGACTCGACATGACACCCTCACTTCGGAGCCAGGATCTTGTCGAGTTTTTCCTTGAGGGTCTCGGCCGTGAACGGTTTGATCACGTAGCCGTTCACGCCGGCCTGCGCCGCCTCGATGATCTGCTCGCGCTTGGCTTCCGCGGTCAGCATCAGCACCGGCATCCTGGCCAGCCTGGCGTCCTGGCGCACGGCCTTGACCAGCTCCAGGCCCGACATGCCGGGCATGTTCCAGTCCGAGATGAGGAAATCGAAGCCGCCGGCCTGCAGCATCGGCAGCGCCGTCTTGCCGTCATCGGCCTCCGTCACGTTGGGATAACCCAGGTCATGCAGGAGATTCTTGATGATGCGGCGCATCGTCGAGAAGTCATCCACCACCAGAAATTTGAGATCTTTGCTCACAGCTCGCACTCCGTAACACGTTGGCGGGTCCATGCCGGACCCGGACCGCCACTACCGCCCCACTCGCCGTTCATGCTTGTTCATCCAGGCCCGCCTCGCGCCAGTCGGACAGGCGCGCCTTGAGCCGTACCAGGGCCTGGCCATGCAACTGGCAGACCCGCGATTCGGTCACTTTCAACACGGCCCCGATTTCCTTCAGGTTCAGTCCGTCGCTGTAGTACAGCGACATCACCAGGCGCTCGCGTTCGGGCAGACCCGCTATCGCGTGAGCGAGCGCGGTGCGGAAGCGTTCGTCCGCCGCTTCGCTGAACGGGTCGGCGCTTCCCGCAGCAGCTGCTGCAGTCGCATCATCCAGGCTTGCCAGTCGGCAGCTCGCCGCGTCCTGCACGATTGCGTGGTATTCATCCAGCGTCACTCCCATGCCTTCGGCGATCTCCGCATCGCGCGCGTCGCGACCGGTGCGGCGTTCGATTTCCTGCATCGCGGCAGCAGCGGCACGCGCCTTGCGATGCACCGAGCGCGGAGCCCAGTCGAGCTTGCGCAGCGCATCGATCATCGCGCCCCGGATCCGGATCCCCGCGTACGTCTCGAAGCTCGCGCCCCGGTTGGCGGCATAGTTCGAGGCAGCCTCCAGCAGCCCGAGCATTCCGGCCTGGATCAGATCGTCCACCTCCACCGACGGCGGCAGCCGGCCGGCGAGGTGATAGGCGATGCGCTTCACCAGCTCGGCATGCTGCAGCACGAGCCGGTCGGCTTCGCCGGTGGCGCGGCTGGCGCTGTATGCGCTGGCTGCGTTCATTGCACCGTTTCCACCCGCGGGCCTGCGCGGCGCACGAGCCGCTCCACGAAGAACTCGATGTTGCCCCGCGGGCCGGATGGCACAGGCCAGGTATCGGCACGCGCGGCCAGTTTCTTGAATGCCCGGGCGGCCGGACATGCCGGATAAGCCTCGAACACCGGACGCTGCTCTCTCACAGAGCGGCGAAGGTACTCGTCTTCAGGGATTTCGCCTGCGAACTCGAGCACTACATCGAGGAAACGCGCGGCCACGACCTCGAACCTGCGAAACAGCTCGGCGCCCGTGCCGGGCACGCGCACCTGGTTGGCCACGACGCGGAAGCGGCTGACCCCGTGGTTGCGGCTCAGCACCTTGACGAGCGCGTAGGCATCGGTCAGCGAGGCCGGCTCATCGCAGATCACCACGATCACATGCTGCGATGCTTGTGAGAACTGCAGCACACTGTGGGCGATCCCCGCAGCCGTATCGACGATCATCACGTCAACCTGGGCGGCGAGCGTGCTGAAGGCCTGCACCAGGCCCAGATGCTGCGTCTCGCTCATGCTGGCCATGTCGGCCGCGCCGGATGCTGCCGGCACGACCAGGAAACCCTGCGGCGCCGAGATCAGCACTTCATCGAGAGTGCGCTCTCCCGAGATGACGTGCGCCAGTGTGTAGCGGGGCGACAGTCCGAGGAACACGTCCGCGTTGGCGAGGCCGAGATCGCCGTCGAGCAGCACGACGCGCTTTCCGGAGGCGGCCAGCGCGGTGGCGAGATTGACGGAGACGCTGGTCTTGCCCACGCCGCCCTTGCCGCCGGTGACGGCGATGACCTGCACGGGCTGCGCCAGCCTGTCGAGTTTCGAGTTGTTGATCAAGTTGAGCTCAGGTGATGCCATGGGCGGTCTTTCCAAATCGTCGTCGCAGCAAATCCTCGTCGGCGGCGGCACCGCGTGCCTTCGCGAGCCGCACCGCCGTCGAGACCAGTTCGAGCGCGCGCGCCGGTCGCAGATCCTCCGGGACGCGCTGACCCTCGCTCACGTAGCTGACGGGCAGCCTGGCGCGGATCAGGATGGACAGGACCCCACCCAGGCTCGCCGCCTCGTCCAGCTTGGTCAGGACGCAGCAGGCGGGATTCGCGGGCGCGAAGTGCTGAACCGCCTCCTCGATCGCGCCGGCCTGCGTGCTCGCGGCCAGCACCAGCGCCGTCTCCAGCTTCGAGGCCGAGTTGGCCAGAACCGCGAGCCGGCTGCCGAGTTGTCCGTCACGTACGCTCGAACCCGGTGTGTCGATGAGCACCAGACGTTCGGTCAGGCGGCCCACGAGATCCGGCAGGTTCTCGAAACGCTCGGGTGTATGAACGGGCACGCCCAGCATCTGCGCGAGCGAGCGCAACTGGTCCTGCGCGCCGATGCGGACCGCATCGCCCGCTACGAGCGCGATGTCACGGGGACCGTGTCGCAGGACCCAGCGCACGGCGATCTTCGCGAGCGTGGTCGTCTTGCCGACTCCGGTTGCGCCGGCGAACGCCACGCGGCCGCCATCATCCAGCCAGCGATCCCCGGTGACCCGCAGGTACTGGGACAGGCCGGCGATGGTGAAACGCCGGCCGAAAGTCAGGTCGGTGTCCTCCGGCAACTGGCGCACCAGGTGTTCCGCCAGGTCCTGCGTGATGCCGATCTCGGTCAGTTCACGCAGGATCTCGGAGCGGATGGGCGCGCGCCGTGTCAGATCGTTCCAGGCGAGCTGCGCCAGCTGGGTCTCCAGCATGCGCCGCAAGGTCTTCAGCTCATTGCCCATCGAATCGGCGATGGCCGGAGACACGGGGGCGGGGGCTGTATGGAATTCCGTGGCCGCCGGAATGTCGTCGGGGCCGAAGGAATTCAGGGAGTCGGCCTGGGCCTGCTCCACGACGCTGTCGGCCCCAACGGTGGGGTTCGCAGCGGTGGGGCTCGCGGCCGTGGGGCTCGTAGCGGTGGTGCCGCGAAACACCGGCACGTCCGTTCGCGATCGGGCCGGCGAAAGTGTTGGTGCGGCGGCGGCGACTGCTGCATCCGCAGCAACGCCAGCTGCCAGTTCGGCATACGAAGGGGCCCTTGCATGCGCTTCGGCAGTCGGCGGCGCACCGACCGGGGACGCAGACGCCTCGATCGATTCATCGAGGGGCGCTTCGTCAGCGATCACTTCATCCACGCGACGGGCCGGCGTAACGCGTCCGCTCCTGGCGTCGTTGGCGCCTCCGCTCCTGGCTTCCGTCGCGCGAACCTTGCGCCCCGACCCACGAGCACTCGCGGCCGGTACGGCGTGGGTTGCAGCCCGTGATTCCTGTGCGAAAGAGGCCACCGCCTCGCGCGCAGCGGCGGAAATCCACTCCGTGTCGTAGGCCGGAGCACGTTCCACCAGCGGGTTGAAGGCCGCCGGCTCAGCACGTTCCACCCCATCAACATGCCAGGAAGGCCTGGCCGCGTCGGCCTCAGCCACTGCCTTCGACCGACCGGGCGCAACCGCACGCGCAGGAGAGCGGGTCGAGATGGGCGCGGCTTCGGGGGAAGGCGTCCCGGCGAACCCGCCGGCCTCGAGGTTGGCCGCATCGAAGTCCACCGCCGCGGTGACTTCCACTCCCGCGCTCGTCCGTCGCGATGACAGGATCACCGCGTCATCGCCAAGCTGTTCGCGCACGGCGCGCATGGCTTGGCGCATATCCCTCGCGGTGTGTCGAATGATCTTCATCGGGCTACTCCCAATTCACTCCAGTTCATTTGCCGACCGCGCTCACGAGGCGCACCTTGCGGTTGTCGGGGATCTCGTTCCAGGCGAGTACGTGCAGGTTCGGCAGGCTCGAGCGCATGAAGCGCGCCAGCATGTGGCGCAGTTGTGGCGGCACCAGCAGCACCGCCGGCTCACCCGAGCCTTCCTGGCGACGGGCCGATTCGGCCACGCGCTGTTGCAACCGCTCGGCCAGTCCAGGCTCCAGGCCCGGGCTCGCCGTCGTGCTGTTGAGCGAGGTCTGCAGCAGGCGTTCGAGATCGGGTTCGAGCGTGATGACGGGCAACTCCGCACCCACGCCAGCGATGTCCTGCACGATCTGCCGGCCGAGGGCGACGCGCACGAAACCTTGCAGGACCAGGGGGTCCTGGGTCTTCGGCGCGTGCTCGGCCAGCGTTTCCACGATCGTGCGGATGTTGCGGATGGGGACGCGCTCGCTGAGAAGCCCCTGCAGGACGCGCACCACGACTGACAGCGGCAGCGCGCGCGGCACGAGATCCTCCACCAGCTTGGGTGCGGTCTTGGCCAGCGTGTTGAGAAGGTGCTGCACTTCCTCGTGGCCGAGGATCTCGTGCGCGTGGGACTGGATGATGAAACTCAGATGCGTCGCGATGACCGTGCTCGGATCGACAACGGTGTAGCCCAGCGTCTGGGCATGGTCGCGCGCTGCCGGTTCGATCCAGATGGCATCCATGCCAAAGGCCGGATCGCGCGTGGCGATGCCCTGCACCGTGCCGAACACGCGGCCCGGATTGATGGCGAGCTCGCGTTCCGGGTAGATGATGCTCTCGCCGACCGGTACGCCGGCGAGGTTGATGCGGTAGACGTTCGGGGCGAGATCCAGGTTGTCGCGGATGTGTACCGCGGGGATCAGGAAGCCCAGATCCTGTGAGAGTTTGCGGCGCACGCCACGCACTCGCGCCAGCAGGTCGCCGCTCTGCTTCTTGTCCACCAGCGGCACCAGCCGGTAACCGACTTCCAGGCCGATGAGATCCACGGTCTGCACGTCGTCCCAGGTCAGCTCGCGGGACTCGGGTGGCACGACAGCGGCCGCCGGTGCGGGCGCAGCCGGCACCGGGCGCGCCCGATGCCTGGAGAGCAGATAGGCGCCGGTGCCGCAGGCAGCCGACATCAGCAGGAAAGCGAAGTTCGGCATGCCCGGGACCAGGCCGATCGTGCCCAGCAGTCCGGAGGCCACGCCCAATGCCTTGGGATGGCCGAACAGCTGCCTGGTCAGTTCGCCACCCATGTCCTGGGCGCGCGACATGCGCGTGACGATCAGGGCCACGGCCGTGGACAGCAGCAGGGCCGGAATCTGCGTGACCAGGCCGTCACCGATGGTGAGCAGCGTGTAGGTGCGGCCGGCTTCCGCGACCGGCAGGCCGTGGCCGATCGTGCCGATCGCCAGGCCGCCGATGATGTTGATGAACAGGATCAGGATGCCCGCGATGGCATCGCCGCGCACGAACTTGCTGGCACCGTCCATGGAGCCGTAGAAGTCCGCTTCCGAGCGCACTTCGATGCGGCGGGCACGGGCCTCGTCCTGGGTGATCAGGCCGGCATTCAGGTCGGCGTCGATCGCCATCTGCTTGCCGGGCATGGCGTCCAACGTGAAACGCGCACTGACTTCCGAGATACGTCCGGCGCCCTTGGTCACCACCACGAAGTTGATGATGGTCAGGATGATGAACACCACCACGCCGACGGCGAAATTGCCACCGATGACGAACTCGCCGAAGGACTGGATGACGTGTCCGGCTGCCTGGGGCCCGCTGTGTCCGTTGAGCAGCACGACGCGCGTGGAGGCGACGTTCAGTGCAAGTCTGAGCAAGGTGGCCAACAGCAGGATGGTCGGGAACACGCCGAATTCCACCGGTCGGGCGAC
>Ga0335069_10004861_pt1 | contig 19815 bp, 24 predicted proteins | sample Lox_Sample_11_FD_206714 | JGI IMG/M metagenome (GOLD analysis project Ga0335069, IMG submission 206714) | Soil microbial communities from Loxahatchee National Wildlife Refuge, Florida, United States - Lox_Sample_1.1 | ecosystem: Environmental > Terrestrial > Soil > Wetlands | place: USA... | reverse complement strand
CGATGATCCCGGCAGCGCCGCCTGCCGTGCAATTCTGGGTCATCAAGCACGGCATCAAGATGAGTGGCATGCCGGCCTGGGGCAAAACCCATTCGGATGACGAGATCTGGAACATGGTGGCGTTCCTGCAGAAGCTGCCGAAGCTCACCCCCGGCGAATACAAGATGCTCGTCGGCATCGCGGCGGGGCATCACGATCATGACAAGATGAAGATGTAGACCGGCGATAAACGAATGGCAGAAGTCAAATCAATGAGATGCTTTATCAAATCTCCGGGCTAGCGGACCATCTCTTCATACAACTCACCGATTGCGGCTCCGCGAAGCAGAATGATCACTCCATTTCTGCCATCCGGACTAACTATCCACTTCACGTCGATGTCTTCTTCGCTCACGGGCGGTTCAAACAACGGTTCGTGGCGCGCGAATTGAGCGGAATTCCGAAACGGCGCCCCTTCGCGGTCCGTCCATTCCGGTTCAGCAGGCGTTGCTTCCCGATTGTAGAGCCAGACATTTGCGCATATATGGGCGTCTTGGCCGTGTAGATAGCCGTAACCGGTACGCCCGTCGTCTTCGAACGCAAATGTCAGCGGTCGTTCCGGGTGATCGATCAATTTTACTATGAGCGATTTTTGTTCCGGCACGCAGCCCTCACAGACTCCGCTTCACCATCATCTGCTTGATCTCGGCGATGGCCTCGGCCGGGTTCAAACCTTTGGGACAGGTGTTGGCGCAGTTCATGATGGTGTGGCAGCGGTACAGCCGGAACGGATCCTCGAGATTGTCGAGGCGCTCGCCCTTGGCTTCGTCGCGGCTGTCGGCGAGCCAGCGATAGGATTGCAGGAGCGCCGCCGGGCCGAGATAGCGATCCTGGTTCCACCAGTAAGATGGGCACGACGTCGAGCAGCAGGCGCAGAGAATGCACTCGTAGAGCCCGTCGAGCTTGGCGCGGTCTTCCGGCGACTGCTTCCATTCGGTCTCCGGCGTCGCCGACTTCGTCTGCAGGTACGGCCCGATCGACGCGTATTGCGCATAGAAGTTTGTCATGTCCGGCACGAGGTCTTTAACGACCGGCATGTGCGGCAAGGGATAGATCGACACCGAGCCCGAAATGTCCGAGATCGCCTTGGTGCAGGCAAGCGTATTGCCGCCGGCGATGTTCATCGCACAGGAGCCGCATACACCTTCGCGGCAGGAGCGGCGGAAAGTCAGTGTCGGATCGATCTCGTTCTTGATCTTGATGAGCGCGTCTAGAACCATCGGCCCGCAGCTGTCGAGGTCGACGCGGTAGATATCCATGCGCGGATTGGCGTCTTCGTCCGGATTGTAACGATAGACTTTGAAGTCCTTTGTCCGCTTGGGCTTTTTGCCGTTCGCCGTAACCGGGGCGGGCCACGCCTTGCCCTTCTTGACCTGACTGTTCTTAGGCAAGTTGAACTGGACCATCGCTTCCTCGGGGATTTCGGGCTGGAATCTGCATATCAAGCGGCGCGCCCAGGGGCAAACGCCAATCGGCCGCAATCGTCAGCTGTGGGTCACCTGCTCGAAGGCCCAGGATAGCGAGACCGGCTGGTCGCGCACGGCGCCGGTAATGACGATCTGCTCCGAGCGGCGGACAGTGTCGCCGCCCAGATAGATGCTTTCTTCGATTCCCACGGGACCGGTGCTCGCATGAAAGCGCCAGCCCTCGCCGGTCGGCATTTTGAGGAGCACGTCGCCGCCCTGTGCGATCGAGCAGCGCAGATCGGGATGGATATGGAATCGGACGGCGAACGGAAGGCCTTCTCGCCGGGTTCTCTCCTTCGGTGTGATCGTATCGACACCCATCAATAGATTGCCCGTGGGCGACAGGGTCAGAGCACGCGCGTGTTCGACGCCGAAATGGCGCAGATAGCCGTCATGGCGTGCGTCGACGCGCCAGCCGGACGGCGTTTCCTGGCGAGATGTTTCTACTTTCGTCGGACCGCCGAGCAGCCGCGGCCCCAACAGATCGCGCGCCAAGCCTCGCGGCAGGATGCTGGCCATCGACGTGTCGGCTATGGTGACGGTTGAGTGGGCGGCGGTGGCCCTCAGCGCGCCGTTCCATTTGATCTGGCCGCCGGAGGCGCTGCCGCAATTGACGACGATCCTCTGCCCTGCGGCACTGAATTCAAAGGCAAGGCAGCCCGCATGGGCGTCGTTTGAAAAGCGGCCTTCCGGAGTCAGCCCGACATCCATCAGCGCCAGCGAGCGTCCCGCTACCAGCCGCTGATAGGCCGAATGCGGCGCAAACACGAAAGGCTGGCCGCGCACTTCGTCGCGCGCAAGAAGGCCGGCGATAGTCCGTGCACTGCCCTCCTTGCCACCGTTGAACAAGGCCAGCGCGCCGTCGCCGTGCCGGAAGAAGCGGATCATCGGCGCCATGCGGTCATGCGCGCTGATGATCGTCTGTGGGATGCGGTAGCCGACGGCGGACAGCGCATCCATCACCATCACCACATGGCGATAGCAGTCGAGCAGCGCCTCGGGCGAGCGGCTCGCATGCCCCCCATCGGGCAGGATCTGGCGCGCAAGCTGGGTTTCGAGACGCGCGATTCCGGCACCGAGCCTCTTGTCGCTGTCGTCGAGACAGATGCCCGACAATGCGAGCGCGGCCGCCGCTTCGAAGCGTGGCAGACCTTCCGGCGCTTCGTCGACATTGCGCGCCAGCTGGCGGCATTGCTCGCGCAGCGACACGAAGAGTTTCGAGCGCCACAGCATGTCGGAGTTCGACAGCACCAGCCGGCCATGCGCAAAGATATTGATGAGGCGGCGGCCCATCACATGCGGCGCCCAGGCAGGCTCGCGATATCGACTGAAGCGCCTCACCCATTGGGTCATCAGATTGGTCGCAAGCCGGCGCGCGGGATCGCCGCCGGCGGCCGCGAGCGGCGGAAGCCAGTCGAACTCCTGCAGCGCCAGCGACCAGGAAGTCGACGGCGGGCGCTTGTCGAAGACAGATCCTTCCGCGACTTCAACCGTGTCGCCCGCGAAACGGAAGCGGCCTCTCAACAGCGCATCGGCGTCTTCGAGACGGCGGGGCATCGCGTCATAGGGATAGTAGATCACCCGGTCCGGCATCTTCCCCGTCAGCAGACGCCGATAGAGCCACGATCTCCGCCACACGACGCGAAAGGGACGGAAGCCGCGCGCGAGCAGCGCTTTCAGGAACTCCGGCAGGAGCACCAAGGGCGGCAGCAATTTCCTGGGGCCGTTCTCGGACACGTCTCAGCCGCGCAATCGCGCAATGTTGGAGGCGTAGTGCGCCGGGCCGTCCTTGAAGACAGCCGTCCCGGCCACCAAAACGTCGGCGCCCGCCGCGATGGCGCGCTTCGCGGTGTCCGGCGTGATGCCGCCGTCGACTTCGAGATCGATCGCGCGGCCGGATTTTGCGATGCGCGCCGCCGCCGCTTCGATCTTCTTGAGCTGGCTGTCGATGAAGCTCTGCCCGCCGAAGCCCGGATTGACACTCATGATGAGCACGAGATCGACAAGGTCGAGCACATTGTCGAGCGCGTCGACGGGCGTGCCGGGATTGAGCACGACGCCCGGCCTCTTGCCGAGGCTCGCGATGAGCTGCAGCGTGCGATGAATATGCGGGCCCGCCTCGGGATGCACCGAGATCGTGTCCGCGCCCGCCTTCGCGAAGGCTTCGACGAATGGATCGACCGGCGAGATCATCAGATGCACGTCGAACGAGATCTTTGCGTGCGGACGCAGCGCCGCCACGACGGAAGGTCCGATGGTGATGTTCGGCACGAAATGGCCGTCCATAACGTCGACATGCACCCAGTCGGCGCCGGCCGATTCGATCGCCCTGACCTCGTCGCCCAGCCGCGCGAAATCGGCGGAGAGTATCGAAGGCGCGACTCGGATGGGCTTCGGCATGGCCGTTAAGTGCCGGATTCCCTTAAGGGTCGCAAGGCGAACCTCGGCAAATCCCCGGCTATCAACACAAGGCTGAACGGCGCCAGCCAGATAAGCCGCGATTGATAGCGGTCATGCGGATTGGAGAGCGCTCCGCAAATCGCCGCGTTGCCGGCAAGGGCCCATAGCATGAAACCCAGGAAGACCGCGTTCTTATGCTGGCGTCGCCGCAACGCGTAGCCGAAGGCGACAAAAAGCCCGACGAGCGACAGCCAGGCAACCGTCAGATGCATCGCATTGACGGGGCGAAAGTCTATCTGGCCTTCCTGCTGGTGCGCGGCCAGATAGGCACGCATCTGCCGGGGGATGAACCAGCCGAGGGGCTTCGACAGGATCCACTCCTGCGGCTCGATCTGGTCGCCCGTCTTGAACATCACGAACTGGCGAAACGCGTCGGACATCGCGGCCTCGATCTGCATGCCCGGATAGCGAAGGATGCTGTCGCGGATGATCCGCGCTGATTCGGCGCTGCTCCCCTCAAAACGCCCGAGTTCCAGAAACGGACTGCCCCTGCCCCACAGCCACTGATCCGCGGTGCGCGGCAGGACCTCTTTGTACGCACAGAGCCGGTAATGCGATTGCGGGCAGGTATCGTCGAGGAGGCGCATCACGATGCGGTCCTGCAGCATCCGCGCGAAGATGAAACTCGGCCCGGAGCGGCTGACGAAGAACTGTCCCGTCAGCTGATGGTTGCTGAGAACGACCAGCGCAAGGCCCAGCACGCAGGCCGCAAAGGGTTGCGCCGCGCGCGATGGCGGCCAGAGATTCCTTTTCGCGAGATAAACGACGGCGCGATAGATCGCGATGACCATCGTCAGACCGCCGGCCAATAACAAATGCGAAGGATGCACGGCGACGGAGAGCGTCGCGACGGCGAGCATGAACCAGCTGCGCCAGCCCGCGAGCAACGCGCCGTGAAAGCCGAGCAGATAGATCGACAGCACGGTGATCGCGGCAAAGCAGTCCGGTTCGATCTGGCCCACATACCACGGCATGCCCGTCAGAAGGACGAGCCCGATGCCGAGCGCGATCATCGCCGCCAGAGTCATCCGCGGCGCCAGCGCGCGCGCGGTTTCGACCATGACGAACGCCGTCGCGGCGGCCTGCACGAGCGCGATCAGCCACAGGCTCGCACGAGCACCGCCATAGTCGAGGAACAGCGAATAGACCGGCGAGCGTTCCGCCAGAAACACGCGTCCCAGTCCCTCGAGCAGATATGCGCCGGTGTCGTAGAAGATGATCGGAAATCCGTTCCAGAAGGCGACCGCGAGTGACAACGGGACGAGCGCGAGAATCGCCACGGCTTCCGCACGGCTGTCCGCCATCTGAAGGCTCGACAGCCTCGCCAACCATTCGGCTGGTCTCACATCCGATGCAGCGAGATTGCCCTGCATATCCGAAGAACCTTAATCGCAAAATGGATATATCATCCCCGCGGCCATGCATTGAACGGCGCAAGCCGCGAAGACGCGACAAATGGGACCGGCCTCGCGGTTGACTTGAGGGGTCCCACCCCTACACTCCGGCCCGGTTCGATTTTGGTGACTTTCCATGGCGGAACAGGCCAAGGCCACGCGGGCGCGCCCGTTGTCGCCGCATCTTCAGATTTATCGCTGGCCTGTCTCGATGGCGACATCGATCACGCACCGCGCCACGGGCATCGCGCTCTCGGTCGGCGCGCTGGTCGTCGCCTGGTGGCTGATCGCTGCCGCGACCGGTCCCGAAGCCTACGACACCTTCTCGACCTATGCGCGATCGCCGCTCGGCCTTTTGATCCTGTTCGGCTTCGTCTGGTCGCTGTCATTCCATTTTCTGAGCGGCATCCGCCATCTTGTCTGGGACGCAGGCGCCGGCTTCAACCCGAAGAGCGCGGAACGTATCGGGGTGCTGATCTATGCCCTGTCGATCGTGATCGCCATCGGCGTGTTTCTGTATGGCTGGAGGACTTCGCCGTGAGCACTCGCACCCCGCTGGGCCGCGTCGAAGGTCTGGGCGCCGCCCATCGCGGCACGGAGCATTTCATCAGCCAGCGCGTCACGGCGCTGGCGCTCGTCCCGCTGTCCATCTGGTTTGTCGTTTCGGTCCTGTCGCTGATCGGCGCCGACCGGGCCGATGTGCTGGCCTTCTTCGCCAGTCCGGTCAACGCGGTCGCAATGGCCGTCTTCATCATCGCGGGCCTCGCGCATATGGCGCTCGGCCTGCAGGTCGTGATCGAAGACTACGTGCACGGCGAAGCCGGCAAGGTGACGCTGCTCGTCCTGAACAAGTTCGCGGCCTGGGTCGTGGGCGCGGTTTCTCTCTTCGCGCTTCTCAAGATCGCCCTGTCGCGTTCGCTCGGCTAAGCATTCGGACAAAGGTTCATGACCGCCTACCCCATCATCGATCATACATTCGACGTCGTCGTCGTGGGCGCCGGCGGCGCAGGTCTCAGAGCCACGCTCGAATCCGCCGCGCACGGCCTCAAGACCGCCTGCATCACGAAAGTCTTCCCGACACGCAGCCATACGGTGGCGGCGCAGGGCGGTATTGCAGCCGCGCTTGGGAATATGGGCGAGGACGACTGGCGCTGGCACATGTACGACACCGTCAAAGGTTCGGACTGGCTGGGCGATCAGGACGCCATCGAATATCTCTGCCGCAACGCGCCCGAGGCCGTCTACGAGCTCGAGCATTTCGGCGTGCCCTTCAGTCGCACGGAAGAGGGCAAGATCTACCAGCGCGCCTTCGGCGGCATGACCTCGCGCTACGGCGAAGGCATCGCGCAGCGAACCTGCGCCGCAGCCGATCGCACCGGCCACGCGATGCTGCACACGCTGTACGGCCAGTGCGTGAAGCACGAAGTCAATTTCTTCATAGAGTTCTTTGCGCTTGATCTCATCATGGATGAAGGCGCGGTGCGCGGCGTCATGGCGTGGAATCTGGAAGACGGTTCGATCCACCGCTTCCGCGCTCACAAGGTGATCCTCGCGACCGGCGGCTACGGCCGCACCTATTTCACCTGCACCGGCGCCCACACGCAGACAGGCGACGGCAACGCGATGGTCCTGCGCGCGGGCCTTCCCGTGCAGGACATGGAATTCGTGCAGTTCCACCCGACCGGCATCTACGGCGCGGGCGTCCTGATCACCGAAGGCGTGCGCGGCGAAGGCGGCTATCTCACCAATTCCGAAGGCGAGCGCTTCATGGAGCGCTATGCCCCGCACGCGAAGGACCTCGCCTCCCGCGATGTCGTCTCGCGCGCCATGACCATCGAGATCCGCGAAGGGCGCGGCGTCGGTCCGCTGAAGGACCACATCAATCTGCATCTCTCGCATCTGGACCCGAAGATCATCCACGAGAGACTGCCGGGCATTTCGGAGTCCGCGCGCATTTTTGCAGGCGTCGACGTCACCAAGGAGCCGATCCCGGTTCTGCCGACCGTCCACTACAATATGGGCGGCATTCCAACGAGCTATATGGGCGAAGCCTATACGCTGAAGAACGGCAATCCCGACACCATCGTGCCGGGCCTGATGGCCGTCGGCGAAGCGGCTTGCGTCTCCGTGCATGGCGCCAACCGCCTGGGCTCGAACTCGCTGATCGACCTCGTCGTCTTTGGACGCGCAGTGGGTCTGCAATGTGCCAAATCGATCGAGCCCGGCCAGCGCCATGCCGACTTGCCCAAAGGCGCCGGCGACGACGCCCTCGCCCGCCTCGACCGATTCCGCTACGCCAAAGGCTCGACGCCCACAGCGAAGCTCCGGCTCGCGATGCAAAAGGCGATGCAGGAAGACGCCGCCGTCTTCCGCCAGGGCGACACGCTGCAAAACGGCAAGAAGCGCATCGCCGAGATCTATCGCAGTGTCTCCGACATCGGCGTCTCCGACCGCTCGATGATCTGGAACAGTGACCTCGTCGAGACGCTTGAGTTCGAGAACCTGATTCAGCAGGCGATCGTCACCGTCGAAGGCGCCATCAACCGTCAGGAAAGCCGCGGGGCCCACGCGCGCGAGGACTTTGCCAAGCGCGACGACCAGAACTGGATGAAGCACACGCTCGCCTGGCTCGATCCCAAGACCGGCACGGCGAAGCTCGACTATCGTCCCGTGCACACCTACACGCTGACGAATGACGTGGAATACATCCCGCCGAAGGCGCGGGTGTATTGAAGCCTTGACGCTGGCGCCGCTCATTCACGCGTCGCCGGCCATCCAGGTCCACGTCGCCACGGTCGTGCCGGCTTTCGCGATCGGAACCTGGCAGATATTCTTCAGCCGCAAAGGCGCGCCGTACCATCGCGCGCTCGGTTATCTTTATCTGGGATTGATGACGGTCACGGCCGTCGCAGCGCTGTTCATCCACGCCCTGATGCCGCACAGCCCCGTCTTCGGCATGAGTCCCGTCCATCTCTTCTCGGTGCTCACGCTGGTCGGCATCGCCGCCGCCCTGCGCGGCGCCTGGGCGCACAACGTCGCCATGCACAGGGGCGCGATGCTGGGCGTCTATATCGGCGGATTGCTGATCGCCGGCTCGCTCGCCTTTTTGCCCGGCCGCATCATGCACGCCGCGGTGTTCGGCTCGTAGCCGTCCCGGTGCCTCGCAGGTCCGATCGATTTATGGTATGACTGCCTCATTCGGCGGAGTTGCGAATGTGTTTCGCGTGTCCGTCTGACCACGAGCCGTGGCGCGTTGCGTTTCGGAAATGCGGACACTTCGCAGCCCGGCGCCGTTCGCGCGCTTGTGGGGAAATCGATGCGCAATCTTCTCGGGAGCATTTCCGTTGTTCGCGCGTATGCGCTTGCAGCGCTTTTCGTTTTCTGTGGCACCCTGACGTCGTCGGCGGGCGGGAATCCGCCGGGCTCCTATCAGGAGTCATGCAAGGACGTCTCCTATCAAGACACCGCGATGAAGGCGGAGTGCAAAAACGACGACGGCAATTATGTCGAGGCCTCCGTGCCCTACCCTGGATTCTGCCAAACGGGATTCGAGAACAGCAACGGCAAGCTCCAATGCATTCTCCCGCCCGGTGATTATCGGACCACCTGTCACGACAAGACTCTCGTCCTGGGCATTCTCAAGGCGCGATGCGACGGCCTGCGGGGCACCAATTCGACGTCGCTCATGATCGCCGGTATTTGTCCCAAAGGCCCCATACACAACCTCGGCGGCCAGCTCTATTGCAATTATTTCGGTCCCAGCAATCTGCCCGCCAAATTCCAGGGCAGCTATTCGCAGACCTGCGGCGACATCGCCGTGTCCGGCACGATGATTACTGCGGTCTGCGAAACGGCTTCGGGATCGGTTGTACAGGCGACGCTGAACGTGGGCGCCAGCTTCTGCCTGTTCGGCATCAGCAACAACAATGGAACGCTGGTCTGCAACACACCGGAGAATCCGCCGCCGCCATGCACCGGGCCGGGCTGCGCCGTCCCCAACGGCCAGACGACCCCGGAGGCTGGCTGCAGCGCGCCGAACTGTCCGCGGCAATAATCAAGCGGGCTCCTCGACGTCCTCGCATCCGCTTTTGGAAAGATGACCCGGAGAGAGATGTGCTCACTCTCCGGGTATTTGAGACTTTACTCGTCGCACTCCCAACGGCTCTCGAGTTTGCCGTCGTCCCCGCGGCGCCAGCGCATGTGGATCGGGCGGCGAGAGGAGTGTTCGCGCGTGATGAAGTCATCCTCCCGATCGCCGAGCACGAACCGGAAGGGATACGCGACAATGTCGCGGAGATTTTTGAATTCGAACATGGCGGCCACGAATGCCTCCTGTTGGTCAAAGCGTTGAAGCTTTGCCAGGAAGGTCGCCCGCCCTCGGGGGTCGCTTACGCGTCTTTCGAGTGTGGAGGTGCCTTCCTAGCCGGGAAGATGACCGGCGGCAGGCACGACGACGGAAACTCCGCCACGGTCGCTGCCGACGGCCTTGGTACTGGCATGCGGACTCATGTGGTCGGTCCCTTTCTTTCAGCGGCTCGCTCCGGCTTTCGCCCCCATCGAGCCTTGCGTGCGAATCCATTCGCAGCACTCAGGGTTGCGGATATAAACCGAGTGCGCTGCAGTGCAAGAGTTTTGTCACAAAACCTTTAAATTATTTTTTGGCGTGGGGTCATTCGCCCTTCCACTTGGGCGGCCGCTTCTCCGCGAAGGCGCGCGGGCCTTCGACGAAATCAGCGCTCTTGAACATCGCTGCGACGGCCGGAAAGCGGCCCTGATCCTTTAGGGCCGCAGCCAGAGAGGCCTGGTCGAGGCCTTTGTAGACGGCTTCCTTCGACGCCCGGATCGACATCGGCGACAGCTCGAGGATCTGGCCAGCCCAGCGGCGCGCCGCGTTCATCAGCTCGTTCGGCGCCGTCACCTCGTTCACGAAACCGAGCGCCTCGCCCTCCCTCGCCGTCACGCGACGTCCAGTGAGTATCATGCCGAGCGCGCGCTTCGGCCCTATCGCGCGCGGCAGCCGGTGCAGGCCCCCGGCCAGCGCCGCCAGGCCCACACGCGGCTCCGGCAACGCAAAGACGGCCGCTTCGGAGGCGATGATGAGATCGCACGCCAGGGCGATCTCGAAGCCGCCGCCCATGGCGATGCCGTTGACGGCCGCGATCAGGGGCTTGTTGAGATCGAAGCGCGACGTCAGCCCCGCGAAGCCTCCCGGCGGAGAAGACATCTTTCCGCCGGAGGCCTGGTATTTGAGATCGTTGCCGGCGCTGAAGGCGCGGTCCCCTGCGCCCGTCACAATCGCCACCCATTGCGCCGGGTCGGCCGCGAATTCGTCGAAGACCTTGTTGAGCTCGAAATGCGCCGGCGGATGAAGCGCGTTCATCACCTCCGGCCGATTGAGGGTAACGATTGTTAACGGTCCGTCCCGCTCGACGCGGCAGAACTCATACGTGCTCATGGCTTTCCTCCTACTATTTTGCGCATTTCCGACACAGTCTGCCTTTGCGGCAAGTCTGGGGTAATCTTTTAATCCTACCCTTGGCTGTGGGGCGTTTCGGAACCGGATATGTCAGCCACCTGGATGGTCAGTGTCGATGGCCGTGCCTACGGCCCCTACACGGACGCCCAGATGGCGGCGTTCGCCGCCGAAGGACGGCTCGCGCCTCAGTCTCTGATCGCGCGCGCCGGACAGGAGGCGTTCCGCTACGCGGGCGAGGAGCCCTCGCTGGCCGCGCTCTTCCCGCCGAAGCAGCGCTCCGAGCCATTGGCTTCATTCGGCTGTCTCAAAGGTGAGAACCGGGAGAACGGCGCGCCGTCCCACATTGTCATCGTGGCCGACGTGAAATCGCACGACGCCAAATGTCTCGAAGAGGAAATCTACCGCCTTGGCCAGGCCTGCTCGCTTCTGCCGCAGATGTGGCTTCTGAAGACCGAGAAGAGCGTCAACACCGTGCGCAACCGCCTCGTCCAGCAATTGGGCCGGCTCGACGTGCTGTTCGTCGTCGACGCCACCAATAACAAGGCGGCGTGGTTCAACTTTGGCGCAGAAGTGGAGACGCGCATCCGCCGCGTGTGGAACGACGAGCCGTCGGATCTGCGTGCCGCGGAATAGCGTCAACCGATCGCTTTCAGCTTCTTGCGGAAGCGCTTGTAGTTCTGGACGTAAACCCCCGACGACATCTTGAGCATGGAAAGCTGCGGCTCGGTGAGCTGCCGCACCACGCGGCCCGGCGAGCCGAGCACCATCGAGCCATCGGGGATTTCCTTCCCTTCCGTGATCATCGTGCCGGCACCGATCAGGCAGTTCTTCCCAATCCTGCAGCGATTCAGCAGGATCGATCCCATGCCGATCAGGGAATTGTCTCCCACCGTCGCCGAATGAAGGATCACCTTGTGTCCGACGGTGACATTGGCGCCGATCACTGTCGGCTGTCCCGGATCGGTGTGGATGACCGAGTTGTCCTGGACGTTCGAGCCTTCGCCGATCTCGATCAGATCGTTGTCGCCGCGCAGTATGGCGCCGAACCACACGCTCGCATCTTTCAGAAGCCTCACCTTGCCGATCAGAACCGCGTCGGGCGCCACCCAATATTCGCCGCCCGGCGGGAACTCCGGCTTCCAGTCGTCGAGCGCGTAGATGGTCATGCGAGCCTCGGTGTTGCTTAGTCGCCGCGCATCATGGCAGCGCGCACTCCTTTGAAAAAGCTTCAAGAAAGATTCACCGCACACTTGCATCCGGCGGGGGACGGAATCCCCAAAACGCGATACCCTGAATGCGGCTGATTGAGTCGCGGCCGGAGAAAAGCGGGTGCACGATCGCACTGTGGGGACCATCGGAGACAACGCCGCGCCAAGCGGCCTCCGGGTTCGCACCTCCTCGCAGACGACTCCCTCGGCCTTCTTCCCCAGATGCGTTCTGTGATCGACCAAGGAGACTCCATGGCGAAGCGTTCCACGCGTCGTAAAATCCGTGAACAACAGGAACACGGAGAAGCGAATGTTCATCCCCTGTTTCCCCGCAACTCAGAGTACGATCCGAGGGAGGCGGATGGGCGCGACCGCAAATATGTGAAGAATGTTCGCGCCATGAGCGCAGTCCAGCAGCGACTCCTGGACGCTATTGATGAATGCTCGGTGGTGGCGGCGCTGGGACCCGCGGGCACCGGCAAGACCTATCTCGCGATCGCTAAGGCCGTGGAAGCTCTGGAACAGAACCGCGTCGGCCGCATCGTGCTGTCGCGTCCGGCGGTCGAAGCTGGCGAGAGCCTGGGATTCCTTCCGGGCGACATGCAGGAGAAGCTCGCGCCGTACCTGCGCCCGCTCTACGACGCGCTGACGGAGCGGCTCGGCACAAAGCGCTTGAAGGCGCTCCTCGCCGACGGCGCCATCGAAGTGGCGCCCGTGGCCTATATGCGCGGACGCACGCTCAACGACTGCTTCGTGGTCATCGACGAAGCGCAGAACTGCACCTACGGCCAGCTGAAGATGCTGCTCACGCGGCTTGGCTGGCGCTCGACCATGGTGCTGACGGGCGATCCCGATCAGACCGATCTTTTGAGCGGGCTTTCGGGTTTCGGCGACATCGCCGAGCGCCTCGAGCGCGTGCCGGAGATCGCCGTGGTCAGGCTCTCGGATGCCGACATCGTCCGTCACCCGCTGGTGGGAAGCATGCTGAACGTGCTCTAGCTTCCACGCCGGGGGTCGGGGAAAAACATCCCGGCCTCCGGCCAGTTGCCAGCGGTTACGGACCTTTAATGCCGTCGGCCGCCGGCGTGCCCGTTGCGATAAAGCGCCGGGCTCCGGCGCTGCTTCAGGCGGCGTTTACCGAGCTTTTGCCGTTCCGATACGGCCGAAAATTTTTTGGCTGCCCCCTCTTGAAGGCATGGGTGACTTTTCTAGGTCTGCAAATTGTCAGGGTGCCCTTTGGGACCCCGACGCCGGCAACGGCAATGACCCTCGTACCCGTGTTGCTCTTAAGGAGGATGTGGCTATGAGAAACACGATCGACATGACGGCCCTCGGCCGTTCCGCCATCGGCTTCGAACATCTGTTCGATATGCTGCAGAACAATCTCGAAGCGGGACCTGCGGACTCTTATCCCCCCTACAACATCGAGAAGGCCGCCGAAGATCGCTATCGCGTCACGCTCGCGGTGGCAGGATTTTCGGAGGACGAACTTGAGGTTACGTCCGAGCCTAACCGGCTGACGGTGACCGGCCGCAAACGGACGGAAGCGAGAAGCGGCGACCTCCTCTACCAGGGCATTGCCGGCCGGCCTTTCACGCGGCATTTCGATTTGGCCGACCATGTCTTTGTGCGTGGCGCCAGATTGGCAAATGGTCTTCTGACCATCGAGCTCGAACGCGAAATCCCGGAGGCGATGAAGCCCCGGCGCATCGAGATCGGTGCGGGTCGGACCGAAGCCGCGGCAGTGGAAAAGCGCGCGGCTTAATCAGTCAGCAACCTCGAAACGCAAGGCGGCCGGGCGCGGATGGCGCGCTCGGCCGTGTAGGGAGAGTCATGTCATGCGTAACCTCATTCCCTGGGGCCGCTCGAATGCGGTCTCCACGCAGCGGCCGGGAGACGAGGGCAATCCGTTCCTCGGCCTGCACCGGCAAATGGACCGGCTTTTCGACGATTTCTTCCGCGAGTTCGATGCGCCGCTGCTGCGCAGTGCGTGGTCGTCCGGCGGGAACTGGCCCAGCATCGAAATCAGCGAAGGCGACAAGGAGGTCAAAGTCGTCGCCGAATTGCCCGGGCTCGACGAGAAGGATATCGACTTGTCGCTACGGGACGGCGTCCTGACGATCAAAGGCGAGAAGAAAAGCGAGAACAACGGTGCGCGTTACAGCGAACGTTGGCACGGCCAGTTCGCGCGCTCGATTGACCTCGGCGCAGAGATCGATCCCGATCGGGTGCGGGCCCATTTCGACAAGGGTGTGCTGACGGTCGCCCTCGACAAACGAGCTGAGGCGCAAAGCAGCGTCAAGCGCATCGCCATCAATCGGAGAGACTGAAGGCACCGGAAAAAGGCCCGGCTATCCGGCCGGGCCTTTTCGAAACTCGGCACTGGAGGATGTCGCAGGAGGAGTGGTATGAATTTGGAAGCATTGCGCAAACTGCGCGAAACGGATGCGAAAAGGCGATTTTCCTTTCCGCACGAACTTATCGACGATCCCTCGCTGAGCGTGAGCCAGAAGAGGGAAATCCTCGCGGAATGGGCTTCGGACGCCTGCGCGATCGAGTCGTTTCCGATCCTGCGCCTGTTACCCGGCACGACCTTTCCGGTGACGCTGTCCGCGATTCTGGACGCCCTCGCCCAGCTCGATGGAGAAAGTCCGGCGGAAAGTCGCCCGAAGGAGAAAGCCGAGCGCAAAAAATCGGCGGCGAAACGGCACAAGGCGGCCGTGCCTCACGCTCTCGGCCGCAGATGGCACTACGGCTCTGCGGGCGGGAACCAGCTGGCCTATTAAGCGCGAAGAGGGAATGGCGGGACGCCAATCGCCTATGCAGTACCCATCCGAACCAGAAAGGCTCATCTTTGCCGCGTTCTTGGGGCTGGCGGTTTGCGCCGCAAGCCGCGCCGCACACGGGTTCGCGCTGGAATCAAGCGCGGGCAACACGATCTCCTCATCTGGCAGCGCCGTCGCACGCAGCGACGGCAGCACAACAGGAAGCGACTCTCGGGGGCGGGTGTCATGGCAATTGTCGTCCCAACCCTGATCGTGGGCGGCATCGCCTTGTTCATCCACGGCCTGTTCCACATCCTGTCGGGCGGCATATCCGAGAGGGTCACCGGAAGCATTTTGATAGCGCTGTCCGCGGCAAGTCTGGGCTTTGGAACTTTGGGTACGCTCAGCGTGCTGCGCTAGAGTCTAGAGCGCCAGTGCGACCGAGACGAAGAACAGCCCCAGCGCGAGGCTCCAGTAGAGCGCGAGCGCCGCGGCGAGCCAGAAGGCGATGTGCGAGCATTCCTTCTTGCGCCGCGCGCGGGCCGCGTTGTCGAAAAGCACGCTGGGACCTGCCACGACCATCACGGCGAGATAGAGCGCGCGCGCGGGCTCCTTCTTGCCGATGGCAAGCTTGTAGGCATTGGCGACGATGCCGGACGCCGTCAGGCCGGCCGTGGTAATGAACATGGCGGCCAGCAATTGGTGCAGCACGATCGTTTCCCGCGTTAATTCCGCGTTAAGCGAATGCAGCCCTTGTGCCCGTCTCTGTGCGCCGATCTGTCTCACTTTGGCGCGTTGGCGCGGTGAAGTTGTGCACAGGCGATGTTTCCAAGACACGTTCTTAACGATTTTCATCAAGAGTCCGCGTCTCGCCGCGGGACAAGCAGAAGGCCGTGCTAAAAAGGGCTCCGCGAGGAGCTGCACCTGTGTCCCTGTCGCACCCGATGAACCGAAGCGAGGATTACGACGATACGATCCGGCAACGGTCGGGATGGCTGATCCCGGTCGGTGTCTTCGCCGTGACGGCAATCCTCTCGGCGATCGTGCTGCTCTACTACCTGGCGCCGACGCCGCAATCTTTCATCGAGGAACATCCGGCGCCGACCGCGCGCACCGACGCCGTTGCACTGACCGTCGACGGCATCGCGTTCAAGGTTCCCGCCAATTACATTCTTTACAAGAGCGCCCGGCAGGGCGGCGCCCGCAAGGATGTGGCGCTGATCGCGCTCTACCCGGAGTTCCGCGGCTATAGCGACTGGGACGGCCAGGCCTTCGCGCAGGACGCGGTCGACTCGCCCGTCATCTACATTCTCATCCGCGACGAGCCGCTCAACATCACCGAAGCCGAGCGGCTGGCACGCATTTACCGCAACTTCGTCAGCGATCCTGCCGGCAAGCCGGGCCCGTTCGATCTCACCGAATATTCCTTCCGCGACGATTCCGGCTATCGCGGCCAGGATCTGTTCGTCGGCGGCACGGCCGAGGCGCCCGTCGTGATGCGTTGCGACCGCTTCAGTCAGCAGGTGCACAGCCCTTATTGCCTGCGAGACATCCGCCTCAAGCGCGGCGTCGCCGTCAGCTATCGCTTCAAGCGCGCCCTGCTCGGCAACTGGCAGCAGATCGCGGCCGGCGTCGACCAGTTGATTCAGACCTTTCGCGCGCACGCGAAATAATCATTTCACACGGTAACGTTCGGCGAGCGTCTGCCGTCGCGGCACAAGATCCTCGAACGCGCCTGTTATCGCGGGCTGGAACACCAGCGCGCCGCCTGCGGCGAGGATGATCGCCAGTACAAAACCCGCGCGCGCGTCGCCGATCTGGCGATACCAGGGGGCGAGCAGAACGAGCCCGGCCGTGGCGGCGGTGGCCGCCACCGGACCGGCAACCAGGGTCCCGGCTTCCGATGCGCTAACTGCATCTTGCCGCCCCGAGAGAGCAGCGGCGGCAGCCGTCGCCGCGATGGGTAGAAACGCGATCGCACAAAGTCCGGCGCTAAGAACCAGATGCGGAGCATCGAGCGGCGCGCCGGAACGGACATAGCCCCAGGCGGCGAAGAGGAGCGCGCAGCATGTCGACAGGCTGGCGGCGATCGCCCGGCGCCATTCTGCCGCCGCAAGAAAAGCGCCCGCCGCTATGACGACAAGCGTGCCGGCCGCGAGGGACGGGAAGCTGGCTTCGACATCCCCGGCGATCGCAAGCCCGGCGCTGCCGAACGCGGCGAGCGTGACGAGCACGGCGAATATCCCCGACATGCTCAGCGCCCAGGGCGGCTGCGCGGCACGGGTTACCGGCCCGAGCCGAAGCCACCAGCTTTCGCGGATGCGGTTCGTGCGCACGATGAAATCCTCGCTGCCGGCGAGCAGCGAACCGGCCAGCGGCACCGCAAGCCATGATGACGCGGCGGCGAGCGCGTTGCCGATCGAAAGCAGCAGCGCGGGGCTTGCCGATCCCGGCGGTCCGGCAGCAATGATCACAGCCGGCGTCAGCGCCGCGACACCGGCAATCGGGGCAAACAGGCGAGCGCTGTGCTGCAGCACCAGGATCGCCGCGACATGCGGAGACTCGTCGTCGGCGACATGCGCTGCGAAGCGATCTCCTGCGATGAGCGCGACGCTGAAGCCGGTGACATAGACGAGCGCTGCAAGCAGCGCCCCGGCGGTGTCGAGCGGCGCATCGATCGTTCCGCCAAAGAACAGCGAGACGCCGGGCAGTGGTCCCAACACGGCAGCCGCTGCGAGGAGCGGATCGCGCAGGCGCAAAACCGCGATCACCGCCGCCGCGACAAGCATTGCCGCAAATCTGATCCAGATGCCGAAGGCGGGTGTCAGGCCGCTATAAGCAATGAAGGCGGGCCCGGAAAGAGCCGCCAACGCGAGCAGGATAAGGACGGAGTTTCGCGCGGGGCCAAACAGGCTCACCGTGGCGTCGCGGTTTGACGCTGGCTGCTGCTCCTCGCCCATCCGCCCCTAGCCGGCGCGGGACGGCGGTGCCTCCGGCAAGTCCATTTCGAGAATCGCCATCTGGAACGCATAGGTCGTCTCGCCGTCCTCTTCGTCCTTGAAGATCACGCCGATGAACTCGCCGCCCACATGCACTTCGACCGAATCGGTCTGTTTGGGGCGTTCGAGCAGCGTGATGGTGTCGAGACGGAAGAGATTGCGCAGGTATTTTTCGATGCGCCAGATTTCGCTGCGGGTCAAGAAAGGCTCTCCGTTACGGCCGGTTGTCCCTCGCATGGGCGGCCTGAAGGGTCAAGATAGGAACGGATGCTGTTGGCCCCAAGGGCAATGGCGGGGCAAAGGCCGCGCGGATTTGGCGAAAATGTTTTATGACTCGCGCCATGTCTCCGCCCCAGGGTTACTACGCGGTCAGCGCCGGACCGCCGCCGCCCCACCCTGCCCTCCACACCACGCTCAAGGCCGATGTCTGCATCATCGGCGGCGGCTTCACCGGCCTGTCCACAGCGCTCCACCTCGCCGAGAAGGGCACGGCGACGGTGCTCCTCGAAGCCGAAAGCATCGGCTTCGCCGCCTCGGGCCGCAATGGCGGACAAATCCATACGGGCCTGCGCAAGGAACAGGCGGAACTCGAGCGCTGGCTGGGGCCGATCCATGCCTACGAATTGTGGGCCCTCGTGGAGGAAGCCAAGACGCTGGTCCGCGATCTCATTGCGCAGCACGCGATCGCCTGCGAGCTGAAGTCGGGGCTGGTGATCGCCGCACACGATCCCCGCGCCGCCCGCGCGCTGGCCGAGGACACGGCGTATCTCGCAAAGCGGTACGGCTATTTCGCGGCCCGCATGATGGATCGCGACGAAACCTCAGCCGCGCTCGGCACCGCGATCTATCCCGCGGCGCGATTCGATTCCGGCGGCGGCCATCTTCACCCGCTGAAATTCGTACGCGGCCTTGCCGCCGCGGCCGAGCGCGCCGGCGCCAAATTCTTCGAGCATTCGCCGGTCGTCTCGCTTGTGCCCGGAGACACACAGGTGCATGTCCGCACCGCGCAGGCGGAGGTCACGGCCGATCGCGTCATCCTCGCCACCGATGCCTTCAGTGGCGAGCTCGTTCCCGCACTCGCGCCCTTCATCGGTCATGTCGAGAGTTTCGTCACCGCCACCGTGCCGCTGCCGCCCGATCTCGCGAACCTCGTCCTGCCGAGCGACGCCGCCGTCGCCGACACCCGCCACGTGCTCGACTACTACCGCAAGAGCGCCGACGGACGTCTGCTGTTCGCCGGCCGCGAAAGCTATTTCCGCCCGCCGAGGAACATCGCCCGGCTGGTGCGGCCGCGCATGCTGAAGGTCTATCCTGCGCTCGCCAGTGTGCCGACGGAATATGCCTGGAGCGGGACGGTCGGGATCACGCGCACGCGCATGCCCCATTTCGGACGCCTCGGCGACCGCGTGTTCTTCGCCCACGGCTACTCGGGACAGGGCGTTGCGCTGGCCGTTCTGGGCGGCAAACTTCTCGCCGAGGCCGCGCTCGGCAGCCCCGACCGCTTCGACGTCTTCGCCCGCGTCCCGGCGGAGCGTTTTCCGGGCGGCGAATGGCTGCGCAAGCCGCTCGTCGCGGGCGCCCTGTTCGCGTTCAAAGTGATGGATGCATTGTGAGGCACCTTTCATGATCAGCTATGTCACGCTCGCTTTCGGAGGCATCGTCATTCTCCTCCTGATATCGGGATTTTTTTCCGGCTCGGAGACGGCGCTAACGGCGGTCTCGCGCGGGCTCATGCATCAGCTTGAGAAGGAAGGATCGCGGCGCGCCCGCGACGTCAACGCGCTGCTGTCGGACCGCGAAGGGCTGATCGGCGCCATCCTTCTCGGCAACACCTTCATCAACATTCTCGTATCCTCGCTGGCCACGACGCTGCTGCAGGAGACGTTCGGCGCCCGCACGGTCGTGATCACGACCATCGGCATGACGCTCCTGATCCTCGTCTTCGCGGAGGTGTTGCCGAAGACGCTGGCCATCGCGCGCACCAACCGCTTCGCGCTGGCGGTGGCGC
>Ga0335069_10004859_pt1 | contig 19822 bp, 18 predicted proteins | sample Lox_Sample_11_FD_206714 | JGI IMG/M metagenome (GOLD analysis project Ga0335069, IMG submission 206714) | Soil microbial communities from Loxahatchee National Wildlife Refuge, Florida, United States - Lox_Sample_1.1 | ecosystem: Environmental > Terrestrial > Soil > Wetlands | place: USA... | reverse complement strand
GGTCTTGCCGCGGTCTTCGATTGCCGTGACGACACCGTCGGACTCGGCGATGATGGCTTTGAACTGCGGCGGACGCGCTTCGAAGATTTCTTCGACGCGCGGCAGACCCATGGTGATGTCGGCGCCGCCCGCCACGCCGCCGGTGTGGAAGGTCTTCATGGTCAGCTGAGTGCCCGGCTCACCGATGGCCTGTGCCGCGATGATACCGACCGCTTCGCCCACTTTCACCAGGTCGTTCTTGGACAGATCCGTGCCGTAGCAGCGGCGGCAGACGCCGTCCAGCGATGCGCAGGTGATTGCCGATGCGATACGCACCGCCTTGATGCCGGCATCTTGGATCCTCCGTGCGGCGATCTTGTCGATGAGTTTGCCTTTCTTGACGATGATGTCACCCTCGGCGTCCTTCAGGTCTTCCATCGTGACGCGTCCACGGACGCGCTTGGCGAACTGCTCGCCCGAGAATTTTGAGTCCTCGGCGTGGATGACGTAGCCTTCTTTCTCCTTGCAGTCGTCCTCGGATACGACGATGTCCTGTGCGGCATCAACCAAACGGCGGGTCAGGTAGCCGGCAGTCGCGGTGCGCAATGCGGTGTCCACCAATCCCTTACGAGCACCGTGGCTGGAGATGAAGTACTCCAGCGGCTGAATGCCTTCGGAGAACGAGCTCTTGACCGGCAGTTCGATGAGCTCACCGGACGGTTTGACCATGTTACCGCGCATACCCAGCATCTGGTCCATCGTGCCCCAGTTCCCACGGGACTTGGAGTCGATCATCATGAACACGTACCCCTGCGGGTCGAGTTTCTTCTTGATGAGACCGGAGATGGTCGTCTTGGCGGCGTTCCATGTCTCGATGGCCTTCGATTTGCGTTCGTGCGCCGTCAACATTCCGTCCTCATAGAGACGCATGTTCTGGTCGATGAGGACTTCAGCATCGTGGATGACCTTGGCTTTTTCTTCCGGCGGGTCGATATCGCCCATGCTCATGGAGACGCCCGATTGGGTCGCGTAGTGGAATCCCGTGGCGGCGATGCGGTCCAGGTACTTGATGGTCTCGACTTCGCCGTATTCGTCCAGGATGCTGCCCTCCAGGATCTTCAGGTCGGTCGCGTTCAGCAGCTGGTTCACGAACGGATATCCCGGCGCGATGATCTCGTTGAAGATGATGCGGCCGACGGTCGTTGTGATGGTTCCCGGCTGCGTGATGGTCTCCTTCAGGGTGCTGACGAGGTTGACCGGCACGGCCGGTTCCCATGGGACACGGATGAGCGAACGCAGGTCCACGATGCCGTTTTCGTATGCCAACCGCGCTTCAGTGAAGGAGCTGAACGCCTTGCCCTCGCCCTTGCCACCGGGTTTGACGCTGGTCAGATAGTAGCAACCGAACACCATGTCCTGTTTCGGAGCGGCGACCGGGTCACCGGTGGCGGGTTTCAGGATTCCGTGCGTGGCGAGCATCAGGTCATGCGCCTCCTGCTGCGCCTGACGGGTCAGCGGCAAGTGCACCGCCATCTGGTCGCCGTCGAAGTCGGCGTTGAACGCGGTCGTCGGCAGGGCGGGCAACTGGATGGCCTTGCCCTCGATGAGGATCGGCTTGAACGCCTGAACCGACAGACGATGCAGGGTCGGTGCGCGGTTCAGGAGCACGAGCTTGCCTTCGATCTCCTCTTCAAGTGCGGTCCAGACCTCGGGCAATTCCTGTTCAATGAGCCGGGTCGCGGGTTTGATGGTGTGTGCGAGTCCCTTGCGGATGAGGTTGCCGATGACGAACGGTTTGAACAGTTCCAGCGCCACACGCTTGGGCAGTCCGCATTCGCCGATGGACAGTTTCGGACCGATGACGATGACGGAACGGCCGGAGTAGTCGACGCGTTTGCCCAGAAGGTTCTGGCGGAAGCGGCCCTGCTTTCCCTTGAGCATATCAGCGAGCGATTTCAGGGCGCGCTTGTTGCCGGTCGTGGCAGCCGTGGTCGCGGCACCACGGCGCATCGAGTTGTCGATGAGCGCGTCGACGGATTCCTGCAGCATGCGCTTCTCGTTCTTCACGATGACTTCCGGCGCTTTCAGGTCCAACAGATGCTTGAGGCGGTTGTTCCGGTTGATGACGCGGCGGTACAGGTCATTGAGATCGGATGTCGCGTAGCGTCCGCCCTCCAGCGGCACCATCGGGCGCAGCGCCGGCGGAATGACGGGCAGGATGGTGAGCACCATCCACTCCGGCCGGACCCCGGCCTTTTGCATGGAGCGGATGAGCTTCAGACGGCGTGAGACTTTGCGGGCCTCCAGCGGGTTGTGCTCATGCTTGTAATCGGCTTCCACGGACTGCGCGAGCTCCTCCAGGTCGATCTGCTCCAACAGACGGCGGATGGCTTCTGCGCCGATGCCCGCCTCGAACACCTCTCCGTATTTCATGGACAGGTCCCGATAGTCCAGCTCAGAGATGATCTGGTACTTGCGGAGATTCTTCAGGTTGGCGCGTTCACGGTCCTTGAGGTCCTTGAGCGCGTCCAGTTCCTCCTCGTTGGCAGCGTTCTTGATGCGGTTCTTGAATTCAGCCTCGATGCGCTTCATCGCCTCCGTCTTCAGGTCATCGGATACACGGGTGACGATGTATGACGCAAAGTAGATGACGCGCTCCAGTTCCGGCAGTGAGACACCGAGCACCGATGCGACCTTGGACGGCACCGCGCGCAGGAACCAGATGTGCGCGACCGGGGATGACAGCTTGATGTGCCCCATGCGCTCGCGGCGGACGATGGCGCGCGTGACTTCGACGCCGCACCGGTCGCAGATGATGCCTTTGTAGCGGACGCGTTTGTACTTGCCGCAATAACACTCCCAGTCCTTGGTCGGACCGAAGATGGCCTCGGAGAAGAGACCTTCGCGTTCAGCTTTCTGAGTCCGGTAGTTGATGGTCTCCGGCTTGGTGACCTCGCCGTATGACCAGCCGAGGATGTCCTCGGGGCTCGCCAGCTTGATCCGCATTGAGGTGAGTGATTCGCGCATGGTCGTGTTTAGCGTTCAACCAGTTCTACGTTGAGCCCGAGCCCTTTCATTTCAGCCAAGAGCACCTTGAACGACTCCGGCAGATGCGGTGCGGTGATCTCTTCACCGTTCACGATGGATTCGTACGTCTTCGCACGGCCCAGGACGTCGTCGGACTTGATGGTCAGCATCTCCTGCAGCGTATGCGCCGCGCCATATCCTTCCAGTGCCCAGACTTCCATTTCACCGAACCGCTGGCCGCCGAACTGGGCTTTGCCGCCCAGCGGCTGCTGCGTGATCAGCGAGTAGGGCCCGATGGAGCGCATGTGGATCTTGTCCTCCACCATATGGATGAGCTTCATGAAATAGGTGATGCCGACGTGGCACGGACGGTCGAACGGCAGACCGGTCTTGCCGTCGAAGAGCTGCGATTTGCCTTCGGGTGAATAGCCCGCTTTGGCGAGTTCGTCTGCGATGGATTCCTTCGATGCGCCCGCCATGGCGGGCGTCGCCGCGAGATAGCCGAGCTTCTTTGCGGCCAGCGCGAGGTGGGATTCGAACAACTGGCCGATGTTCATACGGGAAATGACGCCGAACGGGTTCAGGATGATGTCCACCGGAGTGCCGTCCGCCAAGAACGGCATGTCCTGTTCATGGAGGATGGCGGAGATGACACCTTTGTTACCGTGCCGCCCGGCGAGCTTGTCGCCCACCTGGATCTTGCGCAGCTGTGCCACCGAAACCTGTACGCGCTTGATGACGCCCGCATCCAGTTTGTCGCCGGCATCGCGCGAAAAGATCTTCACGCCGACGACACGGCCGACTTTGCCGTAGTCCAGTTTCAGCGACGTGTCTTTGACGTCCCGGGACTTCTCGCCGAAGATCGCGCGCAACAGTCGCTCTTCGGCGGTCAGGTCGGATTCTCCCTTCGGTGAGATCTTTCCGACAAGGATGTCCTGGCTGCGGACCTCTGCGCCGACGCGCACGATGCCGTCCCCGTCCAAATCGGCCAGACGCTCGGCGGCGACGTTCGGGATGTCGTAGGTCATCGCTTCCGGCCCGAGCTTGGTCTCTCGGACGTCGACGATGTAGTCGTGGATATGGATGGAGGAGAGGACGTCGTCCTTAACGAGTCGCTCAGAAATGACAATGGAGTCCTCGAACGTCGCACCCTCGAACGACATATAGGCGACCAGGAGATTTCGGCCCAATGCGAGTTCGCCACCGTCAGTGGACGGGCCGTCGGCGATAGGTTCGCCCTTTTTGACTTTCTCGCCTTTCGTGACCAACGGACGCTGGTTCATCGCGGTGAACGCGTTGGAACGGGCGAACTTCAGGAGTTTGAATTCATGTTCGGTACCCGAGACGCCCTCGATGACGATATGGGCAGCATCGGCTGCGGTGACCATGCCCGCTTCCGGCGCGATCAGGACAAGTCCGGAATCCAGGGCGACCTTGCCTTCCAGGCCGGTACCGACGTACGGCGCCTCCGGGGCGATGAGCGGCACCGCTTGGCGTTGCATGTTCGAACCCATCAGGGCACGGTTCGCATCATCATGCTCAAGGAACGGAATGAGCGATGTCGTCACCGAGAACGCCTGGCGGGGTGAGACGTCTATGTACTGGATCTCTTCGGGCGTGGCGGTACCCGGTTCGCCGTGGATACGGGCGACGATCGACTCATTGGTCATTTTGCCTTTTGCATCAGTGACGGCGCCGGATTGCGCGATGATGTAACGCTCCTCTTCGGTCGCATCCATGTACTGGACCTCATCGGTCACGACGCCATGCTTCACCTTGAAATACGGCGTGAGGATGAAGCCGAGCGGCGAGATCTTCCCGTACAGGGCAAGGTGACCGACCAGACCGATGTTCGGTCCTTCCGGCGTGGCGACGGGACAGATGCGTCCATAGTGTGACGGGTGCACGTCGCGGACTTCGAAGCTGGCGCGTTCCTTCGTGAGACCACCCGGACCCATGGCCGACAGACGACGCTTATGCTCCAATTCCGACAGCGGGTTGTGCTGGTCCATGAACTGCGACATCTGGCCGGATGCGAAGAACTCCTTGAGCGCTGCCACGAACGGCCGGCCATTGATGAGTTGACTGGGCAGGATCTGCGAGATGTCCGACGTGGACATGCGGTCTTTGATGATACGCTCCATGCGGGCGAATGCGACGCGGAGCCGGTCCTGCAGAAGCTCCCCGAGCGTTTTGACCCGGCGGTTGCCCAGGTGGTCGATGTTGTCGGGTTCGGCATTGGGTGCGTTGTTGAGTCGCACGATCTCGCGCAACACATGGATGATGTCCTCCTTGCGGAGCACGCGATTGGTCTTGACCTCGATGTCCAGATCCTCGTTGAACCGCTGGTTCATGCGATGACGCCCTACTTTGGAGAGGTCGTAGCGGGCCGGGGTGAAGAACATGTTCTGCACCATCTGTTTCGCGGTATCAACTGTCGCCGGATCACCGGGGCGGATGCGCTTATAGATCTCGATCATGCCTTCGCCCTCGTTGGACGACGGGTCCTGCAGAATGGTCGCCAGGATAAATTTGACGTTCGGGTCGGTGTCGACGTCCGCGAACAGCTTCTTGATCTCGTCGTCGGACGCGATGCCGAACGCACGCAACAGCGCCGTCGCCGGTACCTTGCGTTTGCGGTCGATGCGGGCTGAGATGACGCCGTTCGCTTCCGTCTCGAACTCCAGCCATGCGCCACGGCTCGGGATGAGTTTGGCACCAAAATACCGCTGGTTGCGGGATGATGTGGAGAGCTGGAAGAACGTACCGGGAGAACGGATGAGCTGCGAGATGACGACGCGCTCGACGCCGTTGACGATGAACGTACCGCGCGGGGTCATCATCGGCAGGTCAGCGATGAAGAGCTCCTGCGTCTTCTCCGCCTTGGTGCGCTTGTTCTTGAGTTTGACCGTGAACTTCAACGGCGCCTCGAACGTGACGTTTTTTTCTATCGCTTGACGTTCGGTGTATTTCGCTTCGTCGAGTTTGAAATCGACGAAGGAGAGTTCCAGCTCATTGCCGGTCCAGTCTTCCACCGGTGAGACGTCGCGCAGCAGTTCGCGTAGCCCATGTTTCAAAAACCAGTCGTACGAGTCCAGCTGGACCTGCACGAGGTTGGGCGCATCGAATTCCGCGAGATTCTGATGGCGACTGAAAATTTTGCGTTCAGTGGTCTTCACGGGAGACAACAAAACACGGCCCCCTCAGGGAGTGCCGCGACGGATTGCAGGTTATACGCCGGTTGTGTCGAAATGCACAGGGTGGGAGGGAGGCGTCCGGGACCCCCGCGAGGGAAGATTCCAGATGCCCGCCCCTGGCAATGCGGTCCGGTTCAGGACCGCAGTACATGCGCCTATCACCTGCCCTTTAGGACCTCCTGAGGGCTGCCCGTTGAGCGGCGGCGAAGGATTGGACCATTCTATACAGGGATGAGTTTTTGTCAACCCCTGCCCCCGCGTGGACGGTGACGTGCGCAGATTTATGAATCCTATGCTCCTGTAGCAATTTGTCAACGGCGGTCAAGAGGACGTTATCCACATGGCCCTTCAGGGGGACGTCCGCGGGTATCCCGTCGAACGTCAGGCGAAGCGTATCGGGTCCGGCCATATCGATGGTCAGTTGGTGGTTCTCAGGCATGGCGGACGATGGATTGGACGATACCGAGCGCGACCGAGACCGACAACAGGTGACTTCCCCCGTACGACAGGAGCGTGAACGGGATACCGGTGATGGGAACGAGTCCGATGTTCACGGAAGCGCTGATGAACACATGCGCACCGATGACCGTCGCCACACCGACACAGAACAAGCGTGCGAAATTATTGGATGACGACTGTCCGACACGTAGAATCCGCCACACGATGAACCACATCAGTCCGATGACGACGATGATGCCGACCAGACCGAACTGTTCCGCCAGTGCGGCGAACGCGAAGTCGTTATACGGCTCCGGAAGGAATCCCAACGTCGCCTGACTGCCATTGCCCAGACCCACGCCCCAGATCCCCCCTTCGCCGATGGCCGTACGCGACTGGATGATGTGGTACCCGTATCCTGACGGGTCCTTATACGGATCGATAAAGGCCAGGATGCGCTCCTTCTGGTACGGCGCCAACGCCCAGATCCACGCCATATAGGCACCGATGAGGCCGACGATGACCAAGAGGAAGAGATGCCGTTTGTTGATGCCGACCGAGAGCAGCATGACAAACCAAAGGATGATGATGATGGCGGCGGAACCAAGATCCGGCTGAATGAGAACGATGATCGCCGGGACGGCGCAATAGAGTCCGGACGCCACGATGTGCCTGAATTCCCCGATGTGCACGTGCCGCTGGGAGAAATACTTCGCCATCAGGATGACCATCACGAGCTTGACCAGTTCGGACGGTTCGAACTGGACGCCGCCGATGACGATCCATGCGCGGATGTTCCTGATCTGCGCGAACCACAGCGTCGATGCGACCAACAGAAGGCTGACCGCATACAACACGAGCACTGGCCCGCGTGATCCCTTGAGCGCGCGATAATCGGCCGTTGAAACCGCGATCATCACTGCCAACCCAAGCAGCACGAGCACTATTTGCCGGTGGAACAATGACTGGTCGGCACCCCCGATGCCGTAGAGATTCACAATCGAAATCGCACCCATCAAGGTGACGGCGATCAGGAGCGGGAGGTCGATATGGGCGAACAGCGCCCGGAACCATGCATTAATTCCCCTGAACCCGCTCGGGAGATCCATACGTCTTGAGATAGTTCGCGTTGCTGAACAGATTCGTGCCGACAAATACCTGCGTGTTGACGGCACCGGGAACGGAGAACGGCCAGTCGAGCGTGATGCCCCGTGTCTCACCCGAGACCATGGTCCGCATGACCGTCGAGCCCGCACCGATGACCGTGCCCGAGGCATCTTCCAACAGCACCGTCACATCCACCTCATCGAAATCGAAACTGCTTTTGTTGGTGACCGTCGCCGTGTAGTGCGTACCAGCTGAACTGCTGGAGAGCATGTCTCCCCGGACCGCGAATTGTACCGTGCCCGCGGCTTGAACGGTCAGCGCCGCCCACTGTACCTGACTGGGATCAAATTGCAACGAAGCACTGGTCGGACCCGCTGCGAGCGTGCCGAGCGGGAAGTCCAGATACTGCGGTTGTGCCGGGTTCACGTAGGTGAAGCCGGTGCGCGTGGCGACGTCAGCACCTGCAGCGTCTTTGACGTCCAGCAGGTATCCCACGCGGCTTGCACCGTAGATGCCGTTGGGATTCTCCAGGTGCGCCAGCGCGTCCCACGAGCCGTTGGCATTGTGAATGAGTTGCACGCCTTTATTGTCCAGTGGAAGTAGGACCGGCGGGCATGTGTTGCCGCACACGGCACCGCAATCTACGCCTTCTTCCCCGCCATTTTGCACGCCGTCGGTGCAGGTCGGTGCGGGGACCACGGCGCGGTATAAACCCCACACGATCGCACCGATGATCGCCAGAAAGAAGAGTCCGTACAAGAGTTGCTTGGAGAGTCGGTTCACGCGTCAATTCTATCACAAAAAGAAAGAGACCCGCCTAGGCGGGTCTCCGGACGTTGAACCGATAGCTGAACGCGTTCCCCACGAGACGGATGAAGCGATCCACCACGACACCCACGTCCCAGAGCCTGGCGAACGGCAGTGCTCCCGGCACCCTGACGGGCTTGCCGAGCTCAGCAACCATCGCGGCGGGCGCGGTGTAGTACGCAGGACAGTCATCATCGTAGATGACGGCGTACAACGGATGACACGGACGGAACGGAATGCCGAGCCAAAAAGGGATGAGCTCCAGCGGCCGCAACTCGTACACCAGTTGCCAGCTACCCGGGTGCCGGTATGCGGCGCCCGTCGGGCTGTCGCCCAGGAAGTAGAACCCGTCCCACTCCTTGCATTTTGAGTCGTAACGGCGCACCGACGTCTCCCACGACTGCATATGACCTCCAAACAAAATATACCACGCAAGGTGGTATTAGTCAACATCGGTGCTGAAGTAAGGGGACGACCTACGTTCGCCCTGGAAAGGACTATCATGGGCCCTGCGGGATTTCACTTCCGTGTTCGGAAAGGGAACGGGTGGAGCACCCGCGGTAAAATCCCCTTGCTTCAGGATCGATATCTTCGGAGTAATCAATGCATGAATCACCGCACCTGCGGCGCCCTCGGAGGGGCCGTGTGACAAAGTTGTGGATTCGGACACATTAGGAGCGCTCGGCTCAGGACCTTGCGGCCCGTACACCTGCGCCCTATCAACCTCGTAATCTTCGAGGAGTCCATAGGATCTAATCTTGTGGCCCGTTTCGCGCTTATATGCTTTCAGCGCTTATCGGAACCGTACATAGCTACCCCGCCGTGCTTTTGGCAAAACAGCGGGTACACCAGCGGTACGTTCGTCCCGGTCCTCTCGTACTAGGGACAACCCCACTCAAATCCTCACGCCCGCACCAGATAAGGACCAACCTGTCTCACGACGGTTTGAACCCAGCTCGCGTACCCTTTTAATTGGCGAACAGCCAAACCCTTGGGGCCTTCTTCAGTCCCAGGATAGGGCGAGCCGACATCGAGGTGCCGAACCTTGGCGTCGCTGTGAACGCTCGGCCAAGACTAGCCTGTTATCCCCGGAGTAGCTTTTATCTGTTGATCTTCCGCGCTCCTACGAGCCACGGTCGGTTCACTTGGTCCTGCTTTCGCATCTGCGCGACACATCCGTCTTGCAGTTAAGCTGGCTTGTGCCTATACACTATCGCTCCGATGTCCATCCGGAGCTAGCCAACCTTGATGAACGCCTCCATTACTTTTTGGGAGGCTAGTGCCCCACCAAAACTGCCCGCCAGGCACTGTCTTGATGTAGCCCTACGAAGATACAACGCAAAAGTTCCCGAATTTCCATTCAGGAAGCTTCTGCAGTTGCGCCCTCATAGGGCTACATCAGTTAGAGCTACAAGTCGTAGAGATGGGTATTTCACTGTCGGATCCACGTGAACCGAGATCCACGCTTCAAATCCTCCCCACTATGCTACGCAGAACAACTCGTAGACCAATACCAAGCTGCAGTGAAGCTTCCGGGGTCTTTCCGTCTAGGTGCGGGTAGTCAGCATCTTTACTGACATTGCATTTTCACCAGGCTCGTGGTCGAGACAGTCCTCCGCTCGTTACGCTATTCATGCGCGTGGGAACTTACCCCACAAGGTATTTCGCTACTTTTAGACAGTTATAGTTACTGCCGTCGTTCACCGGCGCTTCGGGCGTCCGCAGTACAGGATTGCTCCCATACCACTTCCACCGTTAACGTTCCGGCACCGGACAAGCGTCACCCCGTATACATTGCCTTTCGGCTTCGCACGGAGTTGTGTTTTAGATAAACAGTCAGCAGAGGGTCTTTCGCTGCGGCCGCGGACGTTACTCCGCGGCAGGCCTTATCCCTAAGTTACGGCCGCTATATTGCCGAGTTCCTTGACCACGAATCACCTGTTCGCCTTGGTGCACTCACACCAGCCCACCTGTGTCGGTTTTCGGTACGTGCACGTCCGGATTATGCTTAGAGACTTTTCTGGAAGGGCTCTTCGGCCGGATCCCGCATTGCTGCGGTTTCTCCTGTTCCGACGTTGTGTGGGCGGATTTTCCGATCCCACCGGTCTGGAACCAGCGACGCCAATCCAATAAGGCGCCCGGTCTTGTGTCCCCCGTCCTCTCGTTCGCATCCGGCCGTGGTGCAGGAATGTTGACCTGCTATCCATCAGCTTCCCATGCCCGAAGGCATGGTTATCCTTAGGTCACGACTAACCCTCCGATGATTGACATCGCGGAGGAAACCTCAGGCTTGCGGCGGCGCCGACTTTCACGGCACTTGCGGTTACTCATCCCGGCATTCTCACCTCCCAACGCTCCACAGAACTTCACAGTTCTGCTTCACAGCAGATGGAAGCGCTCCTCTACCACGCGGCAGTCCGAAGACTGCCGCATCCGCGCTTTCGGTATCTAGCTTAGCCCCGATACATTTTCGGCGCATGATGCCTCCCCTTGCGGGCTTGAGTAGTCAGCTGTTACGCACTGTTTAAAGGATGGCTGCTTCTAAGCCAACCTCCTACCTGTCTAAGGCATCACACTTCCTTCTTACACTGAGCTAGAATTTAGGGACCTTAAGCGGCGATCTGGGCTGTTTCCCTTGCGACGATGAAGCTTTGCCCCCACCGTCTCACTGTCGGTCGTTGCGCGATGGTATTCGGAGTTTGTTAGGCAGGCCTACCCAAAAGGGCACGGCGAGCCTCTCAGTGCTCTACCCCCATCACTACCGACCGACGCTGCCCCTAAAGGCATTTCGAGGAGAACCAGCTATTACCAGACTCGGTAAGCTTATCACTCCTAACCTCAAGTCATCCCAAGATATTGCGCCATCCACGGGTTCGGTCCTCCGCCCCGCTTTCGCGGGACTTCAACCTGCTCAAGGTTAGCTCGTCTGGCTTCGGGTCTTATCCGGTCTACTTAAGAACGTATCGATACGAGGTCGCCCGAAGGCGGCGCCGTATCGATAGTTCTGTTCGCGCTATTAACACTCGGTTTCCCTGCATGTCCGCGCCAGAGGCGCTTACATTTCGTAGAACGGATAAAGTCACCGGGTCATTCTTCAATAGGCACACCGTCACCCGATGCGTCATTGCTGACGCCCAGGCTCCGGCTCTTTGTAGGCATACGGTTTCAGTTACTATTTCACTCCCCTCACCGGGGTTCTTTTCACCTTTCCCTTACGGTACTGGTTCACTATCGATCACGATATGTATTTAGCCTTACCCCGTAGTAGGGGCAGATTCGCCCAGGACATTCTTATCCCGGGGTACTCAGGAAACTAGACAGAAGTTCGAGAGATTTCGGATACGGAGCTGTCATCCTCTGTGGCCGGCCGTTCCAGGGCCGTTCTCCTATCCCTCGAATTTGTAACTTCCGAGAATATCAACGAGCGCACGCGATAGGCACGTGTTCGTTCGTTGAGATTCAGTGTCTAATCCCTACAACCCTCATCGTCCATTGCTGAATGATGAGTTTGGGCTATTCCCGTTTCGCTCGCCGCTACTAAGGGAATCTCTTCGGTTTCTCTTCCTCTGGCTACTGAGATGTTTCACTTCGCCAGGTCAGCATCCGCTTGCGCGGATATACAGGGTTCACCTGTATGGGTTGCCCCATTCGGAGATCTCCGGATCAAAGCCTGCTCAACGGCTCCCCGAAGCTTATCGCAGTCACGCCGCGTCCTTCATCGCCATATCGTGTCAAGGCATCCTCCGTACGCCCTTGAGTTCCGCAACTTCGTCACGCAGTCCGTTGAGGACCGCATGTACGGTGATTTATGCATTGATTACCCGTAAATTGTGAAGTTACGTGCCGTTGCTCCGGCTCGCGTGAGCCTGCCAGGGGTACCGCCCCGTAGGGAGGTACCCCTCACAGTCCCACATTTTTCAAACAGAAACGCCGCTCGCGCGGCGTGGTCGGTGCACCCGGGATGGGGCGCGCACTAACTCACGCTCTGCGGTGATCCAGGGTTTGTACGCGGGTCTCCATTCGTGCTGTCCAAGGTAGCAAAACCGCCCTAAAAAGTCAATAGGTTCTGTCCACATCACACCGTCAGGATCTCGGGACCCTTCTCGGTGATGGCGACGGTGTGCTCGAAGTGGGCCGAGAGCGAGCCGTCGACGGTCTCGTAGGTGAACCCGTCCTTGCCGTCCTTGATGCCGCCGGAACCCATATTGATGATGGGCTCAATGGCCAACACCATGCCGACTTTGAGTGCCAGGCCGGCCTTGGCCTTGCCCGTGTTGGCGACCCACGGCTCCTCGTGGAGTTCTTTGCCGATGCCGTGCCCGCCCAATTCGAACGCGACCGAGAATCCGTTGTCTTCGGCGTGCTTCTGCACCGTGTGCCCGATATCGCCCAGGTAGTTACCGTCCTCGCACAACGGAATCGCCTTCTCCAGACACTCACGCGTGACAGCGACGAGTTTGCGGCGCGCTTTGTACTCTTCCTTCTCTCTGACCGCTTCCGTATCCAGATCCGTGATGAGCACCGTGCGCGCAGCGTCCGAGTGCAGACCGTCCAGGATGACACCGAAGTCCAGTTTGAGCAGGTCCCCTTCTTTGAGTTCGTACGCGGTGCCAGGCGTGTGCACGCACTGGTTGTTCACCGACAGGCAGATGACGTCCGGGTATTTCTTGCCGCGGGCTATCTGGCCCAGGAAACTCGCCTGCACGCCGTGTTCTTTGATACGCGCCTCCGCGATGGACGACAGGATACGCGTCTGCATCCCGGGCTTCGCCACCTCGGCGAGCTCGCTCAAGATGACCGCCAGGATGTGGCCGCCCCTCTTCATCGTCGCGATCTGCTCGGGAGTCTTCAGGGTGAACATGCGGACATCCTAACAAAAAACCGGCTACTTACGTAGCCGGTACCGGCGCGAGGCGCCGTTCGACGATCGCCATGATCTGCTCGTGGATGGCCTGGATGGGAAGCGAGCCGTCGATGTCGTAGAAGGGCATCCCCGACTTCCGGACGAACTCGATGGTGGGAACGGTAAGCGCGTGGTACTCGTCGAACCGCTGGCCCAGAAGCTTCGGGTCGTCCAGCGGCCGCACGAACAACTCGCTGCCGTCGATGGGACACTTCGTGAGGTGCGCGAACTCGGGCGAGCCCGGCACGGGGTGGTTGTGCGCCTTGCAGAACCGCCGCTTCAGGATGCGCTCACGCGCGACGGACTCGTCCAGCACCAGGTTGATGGCCAGCATGTTCTCGATGCCCACGAGCTCGTCCAAGCCCTTCAGCTCCACCTCCGCCTCGGGGACGGTGCGCGGCGAACCGGAGAACACGAGCGGTTTGCCGCCCCGCAGCGCATCTCCGACGAACTCGGTGATCCACTTGCCCACGAACCTCGGATCGACCAGGAAGCCCTTGTCGTACCGGGCGCTCTCGCGCTTCACATCGGGGTCATTGGGACTTTCGGCGAACTTCTTCTGAATGATCTGCGAACTGGGCACCGGCACGAAACCCGATTCCTCCACCAGCCGGTCCGCTTGCGTGTCCTTGCCCGCACCGGGCGCTCCGAGCAACAAGACCACGCGGGGAGTGTCAGTCGGCATCCGTTCCTCCATGCGGTCACGCTAACAGGGAACGGGAAAAAGAAAAGCGCCGGGGTGTTGATACCCGACGCCCATCGGCCGACTTACATCACGTACTGCGCCGGGTCATCCGGCGGCAGCGACATCAAAAGCGACAGTGCATGCCAGTCGGTCTCGGACGGCGACGCCCCGTCGAGGTCGGCAACCCGGCGGTGCTGCCATTGCTCCCAGGAATCGAGCGCTTCGAAGACCCGCTGCTGGGTCACGGTGTCCCCGGGGCCGAGCGTTTCGAACGCCTTTTGCGCACGACGCTGGGCTGCGAAGAACGCCTGCTTGGCGCGTATCCGCGACTTGAACAGGCACATGAGGCACAGAATCACCACGATGCAGAAGATCGAGAACAGGACCCGGTCGTAGTCGCCGGCATCAACCCTCTCGAAGCATACGTGCATGACTCACCTCCGGTGACTATTATACAATAAAATAAGAGCGCATGCAATGGCACGCGCTCGGACTACTCCGACGGCTTTCCCAGTTCGTATGCCTCGATGGCCTCCCCCAGCTCCCGGATGGCGTCGTCGACGTCGCCGATACGGAGCTCGACGTTCAGGATACGCTGAGCGCACCGGAACACGCGCAGGCGCATCGTGGCATCGTTCTCCCCCTCCGGGTACGGACGGTGGATGAGCGTCACCTTCTCGTCGCCCGGGATCTTCAGGTACCCGTCTGCGATGGGATAGACCCAGATCCAAAGCGGCACCCGGTCGATGCGCGTCACGGTGACCCGCTGGCCATCCCGTAAAATAACGACGTCCTGCTCTTCGAGGTCCTGTGCCAACACGGTCTTCATCACCGCCCACCTCCGCGCATGCTATACCACAAAGGCCTAGTACTCGTACAGCGACAGTTGCGCCTGGATCTGCTTCATCACTTCCAGGGCGACGGAAACGACGATAAGGATGGACGTGCCGCCTACGGTGAACGCAGTGACGCCGGTGAACCCGCGGACGATGTTCGGCAGGATCGCGATGGTACCCAAGAACACCGCACCCACCAGGGTCACGCGGTTCAAGAGGTGGTTCAGGAACGCTGTCGTGGACGGGCCCGGCCGGATGCCCGGTACATATCCCCCCTGCTTCTGGATGTTCTCGGCGATGGACTTGGGGTCGAACGTGATGGCCGTATAGAAGTACGTGAAGATGACGACGAACAGGAAGTACAGGATGGAGTACCACAGGTTCTGCTGCAGGAACGTGCTCACCGCGGTCGCGATGTGCGCGATGATGACGATGTGCGAGGACGCGAAGAAGTTCGCGATGACGCCCGGGAACAACAGGATGGACAGCGCGAAGATGATAGGGATGACACCGGCGTTGTTCACCCTCATCGGCAGATACGTGGACACACCGCCGTACTGGCGCATGCCGCGCACGCGACGGGCGTAGTTGATGGGGATGTTGCGCTGCGCTTCGGAGATATAGATGACGCCCACGATGACCGCCAAGCTCACCACGACGAATGCGATGTAGGTGAACAGCTGGTCGGGCGTGTACGTGAAGAACGCCTGCTGGAGGTTTGACGGGAAGCGCGCCACGATGCCGGCCAAGATGAGCAACGAGACGCCGTTGCCCAGGTTCTTCTCGGTGATGAGCTCGCCCAGCCACATCAGGAACACCGACCCGGCGGTGATGATGGTCAACGTAGAGAGCATCTGCAACAGTCCAAGCGGTGCAATGACCGATTGGCGCGAAAGCAGGGTCAAGAACGCATACCCCTGTACCATCGCCAACGGTACGGTGAGGATGCGGCTGTACTGGTTGAAGCGCATGCGGCCAGCCTCGCCCTCGTACTTGTACATCTGCTCCAGCGACGGGAATATCATCGTCAACAGCTGCATGATGATGGTCGCGGTGATGTAGGGACCGAGTCCGAGCATGGCGACCGACAGCGTGGACAGCGAGCCGCCCGTGAACGTGCTCACCAGTCCGAACAGTTGGTTGTTGTTCAGGAAGTCGCGCAGGTGGGATGAATCGACGGCCGGGATGGGCACATTGTGCGCGAGCTGTGCGACGGCCATCAGCGCCAAGATGAACAATACCTTGTTGCGGATCTCGGGCCGTCTGAATATCTGAAGAATCGTGTCCATAGAGTGGCTACGCCGCGACCGTCCCGCCTGCCGCCTCGATCTTCGTCTGTGCCGATTTGGAGACACGGACGCCGGAGAACGTCAGCCGCTTGCCGATGTCTCCGCTGCCCAGTACTTTGACTCCCTTGGTGTGCGCAGGAATCAGTCCACGGGTTGCTAGGGTCTCCGGGGACACCGTATCACCTTCTTTGAACGACGTCAGCGCCCAGAGATTGATCTCGGCGGGTTTGGCGCGGTGCACCGCGAAGAATCGGTGTTTGTGGTGCGGCCGGTTGTTGCCCGGCTTCTTGCCCGCACCGCGGGTCTTCGGGAACAGCTGCCAGATGCGGTTGTCGCCGCCGCGGAATCCCGGACGCACCGTCGCACCTGCGCGGCTCTTCTGCCCCTTCGTGCCGCCACCGGACGTCGTGCCGCGCTTGCCGCCACGGCCGATGACCTTGTGCTGTTTGCGAGGATGGGACGGTTTGAGAGTGGAGAGTTGCATGGCTATTGGACTTTCTGTTTATCGGCGCGGATCTTCTGGAGCGCCAGGATGGTTGCGCGTGCGATGTTGATCTTGTTGTTCGTGCGACGCGTCAGTTTGCCGGTCAGCGCCGCGATGCCGCCCAGTTGGGCGACGACACGGACCGCACCGCCCGCCTTGATACCGGACCTGGACGGTTTCAGGATGACTTCAGCGCTTGAGTACTTGCCCTCCACCTGGTACGGAATGGTACCGCCCTTGAGGACGATGTTCACCAGGCGCTTCTTTGCCTGTGCGTACGCCTTCTGGATCGACTGCTGCACGTCGCGCCCTTTGGCGACACCGACACCGACGCGGCCCTTGCCGTTGCCGGCGACGACGGTCGCGCGGAAGCTGAAGCGCTTGCCGCCCTTGGTGACACGCGCCACGCGGGCGATGTCCAGGGTCTTCTGGTCGAACTCGGGCTTCTCCTGAGGACCACGGTCGCGCCGCGGACCGCGTCCCGGCCGTCCGCCACGGGAACCGCGCATGCCGAACCTGCCGCCGCGAAGCGGCCGCTGGTCGGGGGTCTGCACTGCGGGTACGTCTGCGGGAGGCATTGTCGGTTGGATGTCGTCAGCCATGATGATTGTTTACACGCGGATACCGCCCTCACGCAGACCGTCGGCCACCGCTTTTACGCGCCCGTGATAAGCGAACCCGCCCTTGTCGAACACCACGGATGCGATCTTCGCTGTCTTCAGCAGTTCGGCGAGCTTCGTGCCCAATGCCGCGGCGCGCTCGGTCTTGGTTCCCTTCTTCGCCGCACGATCGGAGACCGACGCGACCGTTTTGCAAGCGACGTCATCGATGGCTTGCGCGTACGTCCAGCGGTTGGACTTGAACACTACGACGCGGGGCCGTTCGGCGGTGCCTGAAATCTTCGCGCGCACGCGGGCGTGGCGGCATTTGCGGGCGTCGAGCTTGAATTTGTTGGTATTGGAAGAAAGCATGGCGGGTTATGCGGCGGCGGAACCGGTTGCGGCCTTCTTGCCTGCCTTACGCTTGATGATCTCATCGGAATAGCGGATGCCGGAACCCTTGTACGGTTCGGGTAGACGCTTGGACCGGATGAGCGCGGCCATGTGTCCCACCTGCTCGCGATCGATGCCCGACACGGTGATGGTCGTCTTCTCGGTCGTCAACGTGATGCCTTCGGGCGCCTTGATAAGGATAGGATGGCTGTAGCCCAGCGCCAGTTCCAGGTCCTTGCCCTTCGGGATAGCCTTGTATCCGACACCCTGGAATTCCAATGTGCGGGTCCAGCCCGTGCTGACGCCGATGATCATGTTCGAGACCAACGCCCGCCACAGGCCCCACTGCGCACGGTCGTCGCGCGAAGGTTCTGCGTTCACCGGCACCACGGAGACGGTGCCCTCGCCGACCGTGACGGTCAGAACCGGTGGCAACGTCTTCACCAGTGTTCCCTTGGGGCCTTTGACGGTCAGCATCTGGCCGTCCAGGGAGACCTGGACGCCGGACGGACACGCGATTGGTTTTTTTCCGATCTTGGACATGATGTATTACCAGATTTCGAACAACAGCTCGCCGCCAACGCCTTCTTTGCGCGCGACCGCGCCGCTCATGATGCCTTTCGGCGTGGACATGACCGACATGCCGAAGCCAGACCGTACCGGCCTGATGTCCCGGACACCGGCGTACAGGTGACGGCTCGGACGGCTGATGAGCCGGATGCCGGAAATCGCGCCTTGCTTGTTCTCATCGTACTTGAGCGCGAGCTCGAGCATGTCGATCTCGTTTACGCCGGACGTGCGCTTCGTGCGTTCAACGCCGGTCAGATAGCCGGACTGGACGAGCAGCGTCGCGATGGCGAGCTTCATCTTGGAGAACGGCATGGTCAGCGTCGCATGGCGCACGGCTTGTGCGTTGGTGATGCGGGTCAGCATGTCAGAGATGGGATCCATGGTCGTGTATATTACCAGCTTGATTTACGGACACCCGGCAGCATTCCCTCGTTGGCCAGTTCACGGAAACAGATACGGCACAGCTCGAATTTGCCGATGATGAACCGCGAGCGGCCGCAGCGAAAACAGCGCCGGACGATGCGGCTCGAAAACTTGGGTTTCTTGTTGCTGCGCGCGATTGTGGATGTCTTTGCCATACGATTATGCTTTTTTGAACGGGAATCCGAGGTGACGGAACAGCGCCAGACCGCGCTCATGGTCGCCTGCCGTGGTCGTCACGGTGACCTGCAGTCCGAAGATGTCTTTGATGTTCTCCAGGTTGATCTCCGGGAAGATGCTGTGCTCGCGGACGCCCAGATTGAGGTTCCCCTGCCGGTCCACGCTCTTGGTCTCCAGACCGCGGAAGTCCTTGGACACCGGCAGCGCCAGCGCGATGAACCGTTCCATGAAATCCCACATCCGGCGGCCGCGCAACGTGGCCATGTAGCCGACGACGGATCCCTGCCGGAGCTTGAACGACGCGATGGATTTCTTCGCTTCCCGTGCCGCGGCCTTCTGGCCGGTCAAGAGTCCCAGGTCACGCTCCACCTTCTCCATGAGCGCGGAATCCTTGTGCGTGCGGCCGACACCGGTATTGACCGTGACCTTCAGGATGCGCGGCACCGCCATCGCATTGGTGATGGAGAATTCCTTCCGCAGGGCGGGGACGGCTTTGGTCTTATAGATTGTGGCCAAGTCGGTCATACAGCGGAATATTATACTTGAATTTTCGATTTTCTGTCAATTCTCACCTTGGAACCGTCGGGGTTGATCTGCCAGCCCAGGCGGGTCGCCTTGCCCGAATCCTTGGAGACGAACGCTGCCGATGATGCGCTGACCCAGCGCTCCACCGAGACGATCTGCCCTTTCTGCCCCTGCTTGCGGGGTTTCAGGTGACGCTTCACCAGATTCAAGCCGCCCACGATGATGCGCCCGGCGGTCGGGTCGGTGCGCTGCACAGTGCCGGTCTTTCCCCGGTCCTTGCCGCTCAGCATGATGACGTTGTCTCCTTTCTTGATCTTCATGGTCATTGATTAGACGAGTTCCGACGCAAGCGATGCGATGGTCTGGAATCCTTTCTCTTTTAT
>Ga0335069_10004858_pt1 | contig 19822 bp, 13 predicted proteins | sample Lox_Sample_11_FD_206714 | JGI IMG/M metagenome (GOLD analysis project Ga0335069, IMG submission 206714) | Soil microbial communities from Loxahatchee National Wildlife Refuge, Florida, United States - Lox_Sample_1.1 | ecosystem: Environmental > Terrestrial > Soil > Wetlands | place: USA... | reverse complement strand
CCGCCGCACGAAGGCGAGAAGTACTTTGCGCTGGTCAAGATCGAGGCCATCAACTTCGAGTCGCCGGAAGAGACGCGCAACAAGATCCTTTTCGACAACCTGACGCCGCTTTATCCGCAGGAGCGGGTGAAGATGGAGACCGTGCGCGAGGCGGTGAGCGGGCGGGTGATGGATCTGCTGACGCCGGTGGGCAAGGGGCAGCGCGGGCTGATCGTGGCGCCGCCGCGTACCGGCAAGACGATGCTGCTGCAGTCGATTGCGAACTCGATCACGTCGAACCACCCGGAGGTGGTGCTGATCGTTCTGCTGATCGATGAGCGGCCGGAAGAAGTCACCGACATGCAACGCTCGGTGAAGGGCGAGGTGATCAGCTCGACGTTCGACGAACCGGCGGCGCGGCACGTGCAGGTGGCCGAAATGGTGATCGAGAAGGCCAAGCGTCTGGTGGAGCACAAGCGGGACGTGGTGATCCTGCTGGACTCGATCACGCGGCTGGCACGCGCCTACAACACGATCGTTCCGCCGTCGGGCAAGGTGCTCTCGGGCGGCGTCGACTCCAACGCGCTGCAGCGGCCGAAGCGCTTCTTCGGCGCGGCGCGCAACATCGAGGAAGGCGGCTCGCTGACGATCATCGCGACGGCTCTGGTGGATACCGGCTCGCGCATGGACGAAGTGATCTTCGAGGAGTTCAAGGGCACGGGCAACATGGAAATCATCCTTGACCGGAAGCTGGTGGACAAGCGCGTCTTCCCGGCCATCGACATCCAGCGCTCGGGCACGCGAAAGGAAGAGCTGCTGATACCGAAGGACGACCTGCAGCGCATCTTTGTGCTGCGCCGCGTGCTCAACCCGCTCTCTCCGGTGGAAGCGATGGAACTGCTGATTACATACATCGAGAAATCGCGCAACAATGCCGAGTTCCTCACCAACATGAACCAGCTCTAGGCGGAAACCTCGAATATGAAGCCGAATGATTTCAGCCGCACAGCCCTGATGATCGCCCGACAACGAGCTGCTCATCACCTGCTTGATGGTGGCTCAATCCTCGATGACCCATATGCAATGAAGATTCTGCGCGAAAACGAGAAGGATGTGCTTCTATTTGCGAACCAACATCCCTTGGCCAGCATCGGACGTCTGTTCACTGCCGCGCGCAGCCGGATTGCGGAAGATGCATTGTCAAAAGCTGTCGAAGGAGGGATTCGGCAGATCGTCATCCTGGGCGCCGGACTCGACACGTTCGCTCTCCGCAATCCACATCGCGCATTGGAGATCCGTATCTATGAGGTGGACCACCCCGCGACGCAGGCGTGGAAACTTGAGCACCTGGCTGAAGCTCAGATCGCACTTCCGCCATGGCTTATTTTCGTGCCAATCGATTTCGAGTGCGACGATATGGGGGAAAAGCTCGCCGCCGCAGGCTTTCAGCGGAACTCGCCCGCGTTTTTCACCTGGCTCGGTGTCGTGCCCTATCTGAGCGAGGGCGCTATCGGCCGCACTCTGGACTACATCTCGTCAATCCAGAACTCGGAGGTGGTATTCGACTACATGGAACCTCCCGAGGCATTCTCGAAAGAGCTGAGGCAAATAGAAAAGGCACGGGCCGAACAGCTTGAGAGAATTGGTGAACGTTCGGTCAGCCGTTTCGAGCCGGATGGAATTGCTGCGATTCTTCGCTCCCATGGATTTTGTGCCATTCAAGACATCAATTTCCAGGAGATCGCGACCAAGTTCGGCCGCGCCATTAAAGGGCTCGCGCCCGGACACGCTGGCCTTCATGTTGTCCGCGCGAAGCATGAGTCAGAGGCCAGGAGGCATGGCTTGATCGAACTCTGCGACTCGGAACGGATGGTCTCGGAACCTGAAGTTCGAATTGAATAAACCGGCAAGCGACCGAATAGCTTTCCCGCCTTCTCGGCGAATTCTACGAGCATGGCGTCGGCGTGCAACAGGATTTTTCAGCGGCTCAGCGTTCGACGGGAGCCAAGCACGAACGGGACCTCAAGGCTCGCAACGAGGCGGAAGAAAACCGGACACAAGTCGAGCTCGATGCTGTGTGCATGAAGCAACTGACCGCGTTGGACCACCCTGCAAGTGAGTGAGCTTCTGTTCGGCGACGCCGATCACGCGGCCGGAATGGCGATCCGTCGCAAAGACGATCAGGCGGACAGACCCCGATTGGCCCACACCGGCCGGCGGCTTCAACGAGAGATCGCGGCCGTCGAGTGCTCCCTTGCCGATCTCGCGGATCACGCGAACCACGCTGACATGGCGCAGCGTCCGGCCCGCGTTCTCTCCGCTCTTCACCGCGGTCTGGGCAGAGTCCTCAGCGAGCACTGCCGTGATGCTGGCATTGTGCGCGGCCGAGTCGTCTACTATCGCCTCGGATCCGACACGCAGTTTGAACTGCACCGCGCCGCCTGACCACGCGGCGTCGGCGATCTCGAGGTCCAGTCCCGGCGCGGATGCGGCCTTGGCAATGGCACGCGCCAGCGCCTCCGTGTCGTTGCCGACAACCTGCGTGGCGCCGTCGACTACCGCCTGCGGTGTGTAGACGCCATCGAGACCGAAGTGAATACGGTACTGCTGCTGCCGGGATGTCACATCGTCCAGCGAAAACGGGTCGCGCCAGCCCTGCTGATTCCAATAGGTCACATGCTCGCTGAGCACGATGGCCTGCGCGCCGGGCACGAATTGTTCCTGGTCGAGCCGCGCCAGCAACGCATCGGCGGGCGGACAGCTGGAGCAGCCCTCCGAGGTAAAGAGCTCCACCAGCACGGGACGCCGAGCGCTTCCGTCGCCCGGAGCCGCCAGGGTGGGTGATATGTGCGGCGCCAACACGTCTGCGGCAGCCGCCGCACCGGCGGCAAGGCCGAAGACAACCAGCAAGGCACGCCACATCGGCTTGAAGCGGGTTTCAATCGTGCGCATAGTGGGTCAGCCAGTTTGCCTTTGGATGGCGGCGCAGCTCGCGGAGGGGAGAGTCCGCCGCTGTCCTTTGGACTCATTAGAACCCAGGATGATTCGAATGGTCAGGTCGAAAGTGACGAATGTGGTAAGAAGCTATTCTGGATCGGATGGCCCTCGACACCTATCCCCTTGCGCGCCGGTTGCCGATCGTTGCAGCCCTTTGGGCCGCTGCTTCGGGCGCGATCGCGGCTCCCACTGTTTCCCAGCTGACTCTTACGCCAGCTTTGGTTGAAGCCGGCTCGCCCGAGCTGATCCGCGTTGAGGCTCCCCCGGACGCGCAGGTCGACGGCGAGTGGTTGAACCGAAAGCTCCTGTTTTTCCATGGCCCAATGAGTCGGGCCTGGTTTGCGCTGGCCGGAGTGGACGTGGAAGCGGCCGCCGGTCTGTCCACGCTTCACGTTACGGTGAAGCTGCCCGAGGGTGCCGTCCGCGACCTGAGCCGTACCGTCCACATCCGCCCCGCGCACTACCGAACCAGCTCGCTCTCGGTTGCGCCGAAGTTCGTCGAACCCGGCCCGGAGGAGCTGAAGCAGATTGAAGCCGACAAGCAGCTGAAGGCGAAGATTTTCGCTGCGAGCGCGCCCGAGCCCGAGTGGTCAGGCAGGTTCCTCGCGCCTGTCCAGGCCGCGCCGACTGACAGTTTTGGAACACGCCGCATGTTCAACGGCAAGCTGGCAAGCATCCACATGGGTGAGGATTTCCGCGCTGCCGCGGGCACGGTGGTCCGCGCGGCCAACAGCGGCACCGTGGTGCTGGCGCGGCCGCTTTACTACGAGGGCAATTGCGTGATCGTCGACCACGGCCTCGGTCTGTTCACGCTCTCGATGCACTTTTCCCGGATCGACGTGAAGGAGGGCCAGCGCGTGACCCAGGGCGAGAAGCTGGGGCTGAGCGGCGCGACCGGCCGGGTAACCGGGCCGCACCTCCACTGGGCCGTGCGCTGGCAGGGCGCCTACCTCGACCCCGCAAAGCTCCTCAGGCTGAATCTGGCGGTCGCCCGCTGATTCACGAGCTTGCCGGCCCGCAGGTCGCATGCCGGGCGCGTGCCAGGGTGGCCTCCTTGCACCGAAGGCACCCTGTGCACGGCGGGGAGGGCTGGACGGGGAAGCCGCCCTTTGAGCAGGCAACTTTTAGTCGTGCTCTAATGTATCTGCCTGCTTCCTCTGTCCTATCGTGCGCAGCCGGCACTTTCCGTGACAGAGATTTCAAGAACTCTTCAAGGTCCGGCGGGACGCGTGAGGACTTACCGGGACGCCAGTTCTTCCTCGGCGATCCGTACCCCCACTGGAACGCCTCGCGGCGTGAGCGGCATCGTGTCTTCGCGAAGCGACTTGAAGGCACGGTAAATGAACCAGCCCAGGTACCAGCCGTCGATGAACTGGAAGGGAGTCTCGCCGGTTGTGTAGTGGCCGCAGGGGAGCACCCGCGGCTCGAAGTGAACGCCGTATCGCCGGAACGCATTGACCACCTGCACCGAATACTCGCGCGGAAAGGTCAGGTCGTAGTTGGCATAGACGAGCAACACCCGTTTTGCCGCGCCGTCCGCCTCAGGGCCGGCAAAACGCTCGTAGAAATTGCACGGGCTGATCGCCGCCCACAGTGCGCGCAGACGTTCCTGTGTCAGGCCCGCTTGCTCGAGTGCTTGCCGGATGTGCCGGGTGCTCTGACCCGCCCAGACAACGTCGCCAAAGGCCGTCGACGCGTGATTGAAGGCGTTCACGCGAAGCCGCGGATCGTGCGCGCTGGCCATAAAGGCATAGCAGGAACCCAGGCTTGTCCCCAGCACGCCGAAGTGCTCGTAGCCCTGGTCTTCGAGCCAGTCGACGCAGCAGCGGATGTCGACGACCGCCTGCCGGCACGCCGAGAGCGTTCGCCCGATGTTGGCACTGACGGCGTAGTCCGACCGCTCGAGTTCTGTCGGGCGGCGGATGTCGTGGTAGGGCTTGGAGAGGCGCAGCGCAGAGATGCCCATCCGGTTGAAGATGGCACACAGCGAATTGTGGCTGAACGCGTCGGCGTTCCACTGCGGCAGGACGACGATGGCCTGCTTGGGCCGCCGCGGATCCTTGTGCGCGGGCGCGGGATACCATCGGGCGTTGACCAGGTCGTTTTCGGGATAACGTGTGCGCTCCGGCGAAGTGAAGCGCAGAAACTGCACCGGCGCCAGGCTGCCTTCCTGCGCCTGCTGGCGAAGCATCGCATCCTTGGCGAGCGTCTCGGGCCGCACGTTGGTCGGGAAAAGCTGCGGCGGTCGTTCTTCGAGCCGGAAATCGGTTGGCTTGCGGTAGCCGAAGAAGGTCTCGCTATGCCGGATGAGAAGCTCGTTGATCCGGACCATCGCGGCTTCAGCGGCCGCGTCATCGATCAGGTCTGCATTTTCGGGTAGTACCGCGTCGAAGCCGTTCTCTTCGAGGAAAGGCGCGATCCACTCGAATCCCCATTCCAGGGGCCGGACGACCCGGTTCTCATCGCGAGTGGTGAGACGCGTCTCCCAGCGATACATCCACCGTGCGTAGAGTTCCTTCAACATCGGCTGAATGCAATTTTATCAGCGGGAAGACCGGGAACCGGGGCTGGAATATGGACCACGGCGGCTTTAGGCAATGGCCCTCCGCCGAGCCACCGCCGCGCCGATGGCCCAACCCACACTCGTCAAGGTAACCAGCGCGACGATCCCAAGCGAAATCACGCAATAAAGGCAGTAGACTTCGAGCACGTTTCTCTCGATGCCCGTCAGATACAGGCTGAAGCCCAGCCCGGCACAGGCGAGAGCGGCGAGGACAGTCCGCATTCGGGTCAGGGCGAGACCCGCCAGCACCAGGTAACCCGCGATCCCGATCGCGGCAACCGGCACATGCGCGATGACCGCATAGGGGCTGTGGTTCACAATGCCGCAGTCCCACTTTTCGTTGATCGAGCAAGGCTCGGTCTCTGTCGAATAGTGGACTCGGAGGGCGAGGCTCGAGACGACGACGCCAGCCAGCGCCAGGAGTGTGATGATATAGCGCACCGCTGATCCGATGCTATCAAACACCAGGCAAGTTACTCTTGAACCATGGATGAACTTCCCGGCGGCGCGCGGCGGATCGCCTTCTTTGGCGGCAGCTTCGACCCGCCGCACCTGGGCCATCTGGCAGTAGCGCAGGCCGCCTGCGCGGCGCTTGCGCTCGACGCCGTGCTGTTCGCGCCGGTCGGCGCGCAGCCGCTCAAGCCGCAAGGCTCTACCGCGGCCTTCGATGACCGTGCCGAGATGACGCGCCTCGCGATCGCCGGTGAGCCGGCGTTCTCTGTCTCTCTGGCCGATGGCCCGACGGGCTCGGGCAAGCCCAATTACACGATCGACACCTTGCACCGGCTTCGCGGCCGGCTTCCCTCCGGTGGCACATTGTTCTGCCTCATGGGCGCCGACTCGTTACTGGGCCTGCGAAATTGGCATCGCGGCGCCGAAGTGCCATTTGCGGCACAACTCGTTGTCGCGTCGCGGCCCGGCGAAAGCCTTGACGACCTCTCCGCCGCGCTGCCTTCAGGCTTGAGGATTGAAGAAACGCTGGAGATGCCTCCGTGCACGGTTCCGCCGGCGATCGAGATCCGGTGCTACCGCATCCGCAAGGATGCGGGCGAGTCCGTCCCACTCTTCCTCTTGCCCGGATTGTATGTGGAGATCAGCGCGACAGAAATTCGTGAAAAGATCCGCACCGGGTCGGCGGGCGATCTGCTGCCTGCGGCCGTCGCCGCCTACATCCGGTCCCACAATCTCTATCGCTAGGCGCCTGCCCAAGGCTTAACGCGCGTTGAGGTTACGGTATGCTATACGATGAACCTCGGAGAAGCTTTCGACCGAATGCCCACTGAGCAGACGCTCCCCCAAACTCGCCTCATGGTGCAGGCTGCCGCTGCCGCCTGCGAAGACAAGAAGGGCATCGACACGCGGATTTTGGAACTCGATCCCATCGACTCCGGGCTCGCGGATTTTTTTCTTGTCACCTCGGCCGCCAACGACCGCCAGGCCATCGCCATTGCCGATGAGATCGAGCTGCGGCTCAAGCGGGATTTCGGCGTCTACTCGAACTCTGTCGAAGGCCGCCGCAAGGGCGACTGGGTCCTGCTCGACTATGTCGACTTCGTCGTACACGTATTTCTCACCGAGCGTCGCGCCTTCTACGACATCGAGCGCCTACGCAAATCGGCGCGCCCGATTACACCCGCCGAGTTCGACGCGGAACTGAAGGCAGCGCTGGCGAAGAAGACCCGCGCCGCGCGCGGCAAGAAGAATGCGCCCGCCCGGACCGAACCCCTCGATGGCAAGCCGGATCCCGCCGCCGCGCGCCAACCCAATCCGCGCAAATCTGTGAAGAAGGCCGTCGCTAAGAAATCCCCAGCGAAAACCGCTCTCAAGAAGTCCGCGAAGAAAGCGCCCGCGAAGAAGTAAGACTCAATCTGGCTCAGCTTTGGATGCCTCGATGATTCCCAAGTCTCGAACAGAGCACGACAGTCATTGGATCCAAGTAGCGAGGGGCGCCGAAAGCGGCACCCCTCGTTGTTGGTTCGACTGCCCGGAGGCTAGAAGTTGAATTTCAGGGTGAACTCCATGGAGCGCGGCGCGCCTTGCTCATAGGTTCCCGATCCATCCGCGACGCGGAGCGATTCGCGTTCCACACCGGTCGTGGTGTTCACCGCCGTTGACGAAGTGCCTGCGGCCGACTGGCCAAGGCTTGAGGTGCTCTCCATTACTCCGCTCAACGTGCCGAAGTAGCCAAAGTTGAACAGGTTGAACACGTTGATGCTCGGTTCCAGCGAAGCTCGGTCGCCCAGCCACTTCAGTTTGATCGGATAGGCGAGAGAGGCATCGAACGTGCGCAGCCAGGCGTTGTTCACCTGTCCCACCGGCGCTGGAGAGATGGCCGGCGTTACGGCGCCCAGCGCCTGCAGCTGGGTGCTGGTGAACAGCCCGTTGTCGACCAGGGCCTGGCCTGCGGGTGTCAGTCGGTTCGATGCGGCCTGGTTGTAATCCGAAATGAGACGGTTGATGTTGTTGGCCCGGACTTTGCGCATGAAAGCTCCCGGCATGGTCCCCGGAACCAGGTCGCTCGTCGTGCCGTCGCCTGTCACGTCGGTGCGGAAGATTTCTCCGCTTGCCGCGCTGGGATCCGACTCGAGAGTCAAGCTGGTCGGCAGCGAGCTATAAATGTGGCCTATGAAGCTGAGCATCGGTCCGTGGATCACCGTGAAGAAGCCACCGAACGAGAGCTGGTGGGTGCGGTCGAGCCCTCCAGGTCCGATGTAGCAGGTGGGGCAGTTCTGGTCGAAGATGCCGGGGCTGAAGAACTGGTCGGCGCCCGCGGTGCTGACAAAGCGCGAGAGCGAATAGGAAACCTGGACATTTCCATCCGTGATACCCGGAACCGAGTTGCTCTTCAGTTGCTGTTTATAGCTGGCTTGCAGTCCGTTGTAGACGGACCGGCCGATGGGGTAGAACACCTGCATGTTGCCCCACAGCGGGTTCAGGCCTGGGAACGCGGCTCCGGAATTCGGTGAAAGCCCGTAGGCCGTCGAAGGATACCCGCCGAGGAACGTGTTTCCGGAATCCAGTCCGTTGTCGGCGAAGTCGGCAATGGTTGCGCCCATGCCGATTGCATCGTCGATGCTCGACACTCCCAGACCCCGCAGGGTTCCGGCGATGGCGTTCTTCGCTGCAGTCTTGTTGAAGTACTGCGCCGCCCCAATGTGATTTACGTCGAGGTTTTGCGCGATGTGGGTAATTATATTGCGCAGGTAATCGACGCTCAGCACGCCGCCCTGCCACAACTGCCGCTGCATCCCGATGTTGATCTGCACCGAGCGGGGAGATTTGTATTTCGGAGCGTAGATGATATCCCCAAAATTGTCGGTCAAGTTGTAGGGAATGTAGCCCGGGTTCGTTGCTGCCCCGGCCGCCTTCGTTTGCGTCTGATAGTACTGCTGGAGTTTCACCCACTCGGGAGCCGACTTTGAAACCGGCTCGGTACACAGAGTAGAGATCGGGATGCCGTCAAAGCTGGAGATTTGGCCTACTCCCGGCACGTTTGCGGTTGTGCCGAAAACGCCGCACAGCTGCAGTTCCGCATTGAATAAGCCTTCTTTCAGTTTGCCCGGCCGGTCCCACAACGTGTTGTTGAAGATGCTGTTTTCGAAGTAAACGCCAGCGCCGCCGCGGATCACGGTCTTGCCGCTGCCGGTCAGGTCGTAGGCGAAACCGGCCTGCGGAGCCAGATTCTTGTTGGGTTGCTCAACGGAGGCGCTCAGCCCTGGAACCAGTGAGTCAAACAGGTTGCCGGAACTGCAGGGAGCCTGGCTGAACACGCCCGCTGGAACGTCCGAGCACGGGATGGGCTGCAAGTCGGAATCGGTGCGCCCGGTGTCGCGATCATACCGCACACCGAAGTTCAAGGTCAGCCTGCGGGTGGCTTTCCAGGAATCTCCCAGGTAAATGCCGGCACGCCAGTCGCTCTGCCCGCCTGCCGGCAGCCCGAATCCCTTCTTCTCGGTGTAATACCCCAGACCGTTGCCCATGTAAACGTAACGGATCGGGTAGTTGCCGGGATCTGGATCCGTGGCGCTGCCGTTGACATCCTTGGTTGCAATGCGGATGTAAGGGGTCAATCCAAAGAACGAAGCAAAACCGCCGCCCTGAATTCGGTCCAGGCTGAAACCGTATCGGATGGAGTGGGCGTGGAAGTTCCAGACACCGTCGTAACGTTCCTGCTTGTTCGACTGGAAGGTCCCCTGCGGAGCCAGGTAGTTGGGACCCGTCCACAGCCCGCCCGCGCCACGCAGCAGCACCCCAGGTACCGCATCCGGCAGGCCGCTGCTGGAATCGGAAATGAGATTGTGGAACTTCAGATAGCTCCAGCGGATGCTATGCGTTAAGTTGCTTCCAGTCACAAAGTCCGCGCCGCCGACATAGGCCGGGGTGTTGTCGCGGTTGGCATAGCGCGCGTATCCCAGACCAAAGGTGCTCGCCGCCGCGTTCACCTCATAGCCCAGGCGGAAGAACATGTGGATTCCGTGCGGTTCGTTATAGTCGACCCGGCCCGCGGAATAAGTATCCTTAAATCCCGCGTTGTAGTTGCCGGTGTACTTGTCAAACGGCGGAGCTACCAGAACCGGGGCCGAAGCGTCCTGCTTGATGCGCTCCGCGCTGGCAAAAAAGAACAGCCTGTCCTTCAGGATCGGGCCGCCAACACTGCCGCCAAATTGATTGCGCTGGAAAGGGTTGGGAACGCCTCCCGGACCGTTCGCGAAGCCGGCTCGTTCGTCGCGGAAATCGTAGAAGGCCGTTCCGTGATAGCCGTTCGTGCCCGACTTCGTGCTCACGATCACGGATCCCGAAGACGTGATTTCATTGGATAAGTCAAGCCCGGACCGGCCCACCTGGAATTCCTCGATCGAACCCTGGGTCACATTCAAGACTGTGGTCCCAACCGTTTCGTCGGAGATGTCCTGACCGTCCAGCGACAGACGGGCATTCCGCCCGTAGATCCCGTTAAACGAAACCGACGTGTAGCCGGCCTTGGTCGGATCGAAGTCCTGCCCATCCTGCAGCTGAACTCCCGGTTCGAGCTGCGCCAGGTCAAGGAAGTTCCGTCCGTTTATGGGCAGATTCTCAATCTGCTCGGTGGTCAGCACACCCTGCACCTCGGACTGCTGCGTGTCCACCCGGACTCCACTTGCCTCTACCTCGACCACTGTCGTCGTGGCCCCGACTTTCACGGTGAGATTCCCGTTCGTCACATTGCCAATCTGCACCGTGGCCTGGGTCTGCGTTGTCGCAAATCCTGTGTGGCTCACTACGACGGTGTAATGGCCCGGAATCAGCGGGCCGGAGGTGTAGTAGCCCGAGGAGTTGGCTACAAATTTGGAAACAGCACCCGTTTCCTTGTTCGTGATCGTGACACTGGCGCCAGGAATAACTGCTCCGCTCGAATCCGAGATTGTCCCCTGGATCGTGCCCGCTGCCGTTGTCGCCTGGCCATATGCCGGCTGCTGCAGCGCGTGAAATGCGAAGCCCGCGGAAAGCGATACACAGACTGCGAGGGCCGCACCCTTCAAACTAAAGAATCGCATTGACTCCTCCAGATAGAGTTCCGTTTCGATGGGGATCTTCTCAGTGGTTCAAAGGATCCCGACTTGAAGGTTTGTCGTGCAGTGCCTCGGAGGGGGTATTGAGTCCGAAACACCAGATGCATGGGCCGATTAAGAACCTTAAAATGAGGGAGTTTCAAAAGGACGTGGTGCAGTGCTTACAACAGAGCGATTTTTCCCGAAAAGACAAAGATTGATTAGTGTCAGCGAAGTGCACTGCAAATGCCAAATCTTGGGGGATGGAAATATATTTCTATCTCATTGCAAACACATACTTTAAATAGACAGATAACCCTGAAACGATGACCACTGAATATGACAAATTGGAGAAATCTTTTTCGATATCCCAAAAACTGGCGGAATATCTCGTTTCCGGGATGTCCGTGACGAACGGGCTGTTTTGCTATGCAGACGGTAGAGTATGCTGCCTGAATGCAGGTCACCCTCGCGCATATTGGTACGCGGAGCGCGTCGCGGGATGACTTTCAGCGCCTCACGACAGGCTATCTCGATCGCTGTTCTGCATTCTCTCGGCCGGCCGTGCGAGTGTTTCGATCCGAGGCTGACCTGCTCGATTGGCTCGAAAGCCACCAGGCGCGGACAGTCCCCGTTCTCGTGGCCTTCGACCGCAGCGGACGCCAGTTTACCTCGGAGGCCTTCGCTGAGTGGATCGGCAAACAGCGGGATCAGGGAGCACAGCATTTGGTCTTTGCCATCGGACCGGCCGATGGATGGTCTGCGACGGCCCTCGGCCGCGCAAAGCTCGTGCTCTCTCTCGGAGCCTGGACCCTGCCCCACCTGCTGGCGCGTCTGGTTGTCGCCGAGCAACTCTACCGGGCGTTTACAATCTTGAGCGGGCACCCGTACCACTGCGGACACTGAGAAGGGCGCCTTCATCATGACGGAATCGCGTCGCGGACTGATCCTGATCAATACCGGCCCCGGCAAGGGCAAGACCACCGCTGCCATGGGCACGGCCCTGCGTGCTGTGGGCAACGGCATGCGCGTGCTCATGCTGCAGTTTCTCAAGGGCTCATGGCATTACGGTGAGCTGGACGCCGTCAAAGCCTTCGGCGAGAACTTTGTGATGAAGCAGATGGGGCGGGGCTTCGTGAAGGTGGGCGGCGCTGAGACCGATCCCGAGGATGTGCGCCTGGTCGAGGCGGCCTGGACGGAGGCACGGGCGGCCATCGAGTCCGGCGAGTGGGACATGGTCATTCTCGACGAGATCAACTACGCCATCGGCTATGGGCTGCTCGACCCCGCCGCGGTTGCAGACACGCTCCGCGCACGCCCGGAGATGGTGCACGTGATCCTGACTGGCCGCAATGCGAACCCGCTCCTGGTCGAACTGGCCGACACAGTGACCGAGATGCGCGAGGTGAAGCACGCTTACAGCAAAGGCATTCTCGCCCAGCGCGGGATCGAGTACTAGAAGCTGAATCGAGCCTTCGGTTTGACTTGGCTCAAGCGATCCTTTGCACCGCGGTGCTCATCTGGCGCTCACCACGACCGGACGCCTCGGCGACGATCAGGGCAGTGCCGGCAAACAGCAGTGTGTCTGCAACGTAGTTGATGGCTTCCACGGCCTCCGCCGTGCCGTGAATCGGGGCCAGCATCGGCACATAGATGAGCAGCACAACGAAGGTCTCTCCCGCGCCGAGCCAGGCGCCTGCCTCTCGCGCCCCTCGGTTCACCAGCAGCAAGGCGCCGCTTGCAAGCAGCCCCAGTCCCACGGTGTCACCCCACAGCCGGGGAGCCGGAATCCATGGCGGCGTCATCTTTGCTAGCGGCACACCCGGCGCAAATTCCGGATGCAGAAGATGCTCGGCGGCAAAGAACAGCGCCGTGATCGCGAAAGCAATCTGGCACGCCGCCGCCAGCCGCTTCCAGCCGGATGTTTGCGGCCCTGCGCTGCTGCCGAGCGCCAGCAGACCGGCGGAAAACCCGGTGTCCCGGAACAGGACGGCCCAACGAATTCGATCTTGCGGAGACGCAGCAACGCCCGGCAAGTGAATCATCGCCACAAACGCCAGCATCATTCCGCCCGCCAGCAGGCTCGACGAGCGGACCAGCCGTCCGGAAATGAGGCTCAACGCCGTTGCGATCAGCGCCCCGCCCACCAGGTAAGTCCAGAACAACCGCCACGGCATCCATGCCGGAACGACCTGCGACACCCCATCCGCTGCCGCAAGGTGCAGCCCCCCGAATGTCGCCAGGGGAGCCGCCACAAAGACCCGCCCGAGCGCAATCACCCGCTCGATCCCACGCTCCCGTTTCAGCCTGGGTGAACACGCCGCCAGGCCGGCGGCAAGGACCACCAGGCCGGTCGCGCTCATCGTCGCTACGGTTCGTGAGATCAGAATCGAGTTGCCACCTTCAGCCGGCCGGAATGTCCGCCTTCCTGCGCAGCATGTCAGTTTCGCGTTGGGCTGCCCATAGCCACAATGATTTCCCGGGCCATAACCAATCCGCCGCATATGCTGAAATCCGGCGCCGCGCCGCTTGGAGTGGTTATATGACTTCATCCGTTCGCGAGCTGCAAAAACTCACCCGCGATCCGGGTGGCACCTCTGGCGCGGATTACAATGCTGAAGGACGTTGACTGGATGGCGGCGGGAAAATCCTCCGCGTGAGAGCTCAGCTCTGTCCGAGAGAAGATCGGAAAAAAGACCTCATGTCATGGTTCAAGCGTGAAGACGGCGGCAATTCGAACGGTCCGGAAGGCAACGGTCCTGGAAGTAACGGTCCCGGAGGTCCTGAGCCGCCAGACGATGGCGAACGCCGTGTTCGTACGGAAGGTCTTTGGACCAAGTGCCCGAGCTGCCGGACGGTCATTTTCAACGCCGAGCTCGAAGCCAATCTCAACGTCTGCCCGAAGTGCCAGCACCACTTCAAGATCGGGGCCCGCCAGCGCCTCGAGCTTCTCCTCGAACCCGGCTATCAGCTCGTCGACGGCAACCTGCGATCGACCGATCCGCTGAACTTTACCGACGTCAAGCCATACAAACAGCGATTGCGCAAAGCCCAGGAAGAGACCGGCCTGAACGATGCCATCATCAACGCGGTAGGCCGGCTGGGACCGCATGAGGTCGTGCTGAGCGCAATGGAATACGCCTTCATCGGCGGCTCGATGGGCGCCGTTGTCGGCGAGACGATTGCCCGGGCCGTCGACCGGTCGCGCATGGAACGCAAGCCGCTCATCATTGTTGCCGCATCGGGCGGAGCGCGCATGATGGAAGGCGTGGTCAGCCTGATGCAGCTGGCGAAGATCTCCACTGCGCTGGCGCAGCTGGACGATGCCCGCGTTCCCTACATCTGCGTGCTCACCGATCCCACAACCGGCGGCGTTACCGCGAGCTTCGCCATGCTGGGCGACCTGAATATCGCCGAGCCGGGCGCCCTCATCGGTTTTGCCGGGCCACGGGTTATCGAGCAGACCATCCGGCAGAAGCTCCCGGAAGGCTTCCAGCGCTCCGAATTTCTGCTCGAAAAAGGGTTCCTGGATGCCGTCGTCCACCGCCGCGATCTGAAGAGCTACCTGACTCGCGCCCTTGAGTTTATGCGAGCCTGACGCGGCTCGCTGCCGGGTACCGTGCTGGATTGCACGCGGTACTGATTCTCATACATATTCCATTTCACATATTCCCCCCCTCAATTCGCTGTAGACTTCCGGGTTTTCGGCCTCGTCGAAGTTTCCTGTTCATTGATCACGCATTTTGTGCCAAGTCCACCATTTCCAACGCACTTGGTCACTTCCACCCGGCCAAGGGCATCCTGGGCCCGGACTGGCATTGGAATTGCAACATTTACGAGCAATCGCGTGGTGGTTTCTTCACCTCAGACGATCCCCGACTCCTGGCGCTTTTTGCAGCGCGCAATTCCACAAGTCCTCTCACTCCCCAGGGATCAACAGCATCGTCAATTTCGCATCCACCTCGGAAGGAAACACGTATGAGCCTTAAGTCCAAGATTTTTCGGATGTTGCCTCTTGGTGCAGCCATCGGATTCGTCTTCATCTTCTTCGCTTCGTTTCCCCACCTCGCCGTGGCGCAAGGTATCACGACCGGAGGCTTGACTGGCATCGTGGAAGATCAAACCGGGGCCGTGCTCGCCAACGCCACCATCCAGGCGGTCAACGTCGCAACCGGTGCGAAGTCAACCCAGAGGTCGCGCCCGGATGGCGGCTTTTCGCTCTTGGACCTGCAGACCGGGACCTATAAAGTGACCGTGTCGGTTACAGGTTTTTCGGATCTCGAGATCAGGGATGTCGTCGTATCCGTGGGCCCGCGCGAACTGGGCAAGCTCACCCTCAAGCCCACCAGCGTGCAGACCACAATCGAGGTTACGGAGAGCAATCCGTTGCTGAGCACCGCCGAGGCCCAGGTATCGGCGAGTTTTGACACCGAGCAGCTCTCGAGTCTGCCGCTGGCCAACGGGTTTGATGCCGTGACACTGCTCGAGCCGGGCGTGGTTCAGACCCACGACAACAACTTCTCCAACAACAGCGGCGCCACGTTTGCCGCAAACGGCCAGCGCGGCCGCTCCAACAACTTCGAGATCGACGGACAGTCAAACAACGACAACTCCGTCGCCGGCCCTCAGGTGTTCTTCGGCAATCAGGACGCGATCTCCAGTATTCAGGTCATCACGAATGAATTCAGCGCACAGTACGGGCGCAACATGGGAACGGTGGTGAATTACCTCACCAAATCCGGCACCAACCATATTCACGGCTCGGCCTTCGAGTTCTATGAAGGCAACTGGGGTGAGGCCTTCCTGCAGTCGCAGAAGAATGTGCTCCAGGGTTATTGCGGATCCGGGCAGTCGGCCTCCTCGGGATGTCTGGAGCCCACCCTGGCCCGCTTCACAGAGAACATCTTCGGCGGTACGCTGGGCGCGCCGATCATGAAGGACAAGCTCTGGGTCTTTGGCAGCGTCTTCTACAACCGGACTCACCAGGGAGCGGGAACCTATACCAGCGCTTCCGGCAACGCTGACTTTCCCACTCCGTCGTCACTGGCGGCGCTGGCTTCGGCCTTCCCCGGGAGTGGCGCAGTGGCATCGATGGTGAACAGCGGTCCCTACTCCATTAAGACCGGCAATCCGCGTGCGGGTGGCGTAACGGACACTGTGGCCTACAGCGCGAACGGCAAGACGGTCAACGTCGATTTCGCGCCGGTGATCCGGCAGGTAGCCGGCCAGAACAACGACGAAGAACTGATGGGGCGCATCGACTGGCAGCCGACCAGCAAGGACCATGTCTTCGCACGCTACATCTACCAGGACGATCCTTTTCTCGGCGTGTTTGGAGACGGTTCCTCGACCGATCTGGCGGCCGGCCATTGGTACGACGTGCCCGGAACGACGCACTCCATCGGCGGCGATATCACCCACACCTTTTCGCCGAGCTGGGTCAACCAGGTCCGTTACAGCTTCCAGCAGGCGAAGATCGCTTTCCAGGGCGGCGCACAGCCCGGCTGCACCGTCAACACTCCTTCGAACTGCAACGCCTCCATCTCGGTCAGTGCGACTTTGCCCACCTCGGGCAACGGGTTTCTAGGCTACGGATACAGCGCATCCTTCCCGCAGGGCCGCACAGTGAAAGTGACCCAGGTGCAGGACAACGCGTCCTGGAACCACGGTCGGCATGCCATCAGCTTCGGCGGCGAATGGAGCTTCCAGAACTCCCCGAATCCCTTCCTTCCGGACTTCAATGGAGCCTTCAGCGCCTCGGGGGGATTTTCGGGCTTCCTGAATGGCAGCGGGACCACCGCCGTGGGAGACGGCAAGTACACCATTCACTTCACCGAGCCGGATGCAGCCGCCTACCTGCAGGACGACTGGAAGGTCATGAACAACCTGACCTTGAACCTGGGCCTTCGTTGGGAGTTCTTTGGACAGGCGGTCAACCTGCTTCACGATGAAACCGTAAAGAGGGAAGCGGACCCATCGACCGCGTTCTGGGACACGACCTTGCCCCTCTCCGCACGTACTTTCCGTTCGGTGCCGCAGAACTACAAGAACTTCCAGCCGCGTACCGGCTTTTCCTACAACCCGACCGAAATCAGCTCCCGGCTCGTGATTCGCGGCGGATTCGCCATCAACTTCGACCCTGAGTTCTACAACATGTTTCTCAACTCGGCCACCGCGGCGCCAGTCGTCAACCTCGGGACGGTAAGTTGCTCCGCCGCCAGCCCCTGTCTGCCGTTGGGCGCGTCGACGGGTGCGGCGGTGCGGGCCCTGACTCTGCCCAGCCTCCCGCGGGGCGTCAACCCGAACGCGCGGAGCCAGACATCGGTCGCATCCAACTTTCACAATCCCTACACCGAAGGCTATACCCTGGGCGTTCAATGGGGGCCCAACAACAATGTGGTGTTTGAGGTTCGCTATGTGGGCAATCACACAATCGGCCTCTTTCAGAGCCTGAATGCGAACCCCAGGATGCTCCCAACCGCAATGGCTTATCCCAACGTGATCTCACCCTCTCTCTTCTGCACCGACAGCACGCAGATCGGTTACCTGCGGCCCGATTGCACCAAGACGCGGGTGCGCGAGCGCGCCAACACCGCATTCTCGAACTATAACGGTTTGCAGTTGACGGCCACCACCCACGACTACCATCACCTTACCGCCACAATTGCCTACACCTACAGCCGCACCATCGACAACAGCTCCGATGTGTTCAGTACGTTTGGCGGCGGCAACACCCTCACGTTTTCGCAGAACCCCTTCGACTCCAACGTCGGAGAACGCGGCCCCAGCGGAAACTCGATTCCCCATGTGGCGTCGGCCTCCTTCGTCTACGACTTTCCGTCCTATAAGAACCAGAACGGCCTTCTCGGCAAGCTGCTTGGTGGATATCAGCTGAATGGCGTCTGGACGTACGACGTGGGCCAGCCCGTCACGCCGTACGAGCTTGACTATGGCCAGCTGTTTGGTGGAAGCGGACCCGGTGCATTCCCAGGCCTGAGCAACTACTGCGACGGACAATTTGGTGCTCAATTCGGTTCCTACGTCAGCACCTGCCGTCCCGTGCTCTCCAACAAGAAGGCGTCGGCAACCTCAAGGGGCATTTACTTGAGCCCTGCCACAATTGACTCTGGAGTTTACGCCCAATCCGATGGCGTAACTCCCTTCGGGCCTGGCTATTACGACTTGCCGTCGTTCTTCGACTATCTCTTCGGAGCGACGGATTCCCATGGGAACCCGCTGCTGCCAACATCGGTCACGCCGGACTCCGTGAAGTGGCTCTGGAACAACTCGGATATCGCGGATCTCAAGGGCAATCCCTTCCCCGGAGTGGGACGCAATACGCTCCACGCCAATGGGTGGGACAACATCAACGCCAGCATCTTCAAGAACACCAGGATCCACGAGCGCTACAACCTGCAGCTACAGTTCAGCGCCTATAACGTGCTGAATCACCGGCAGCTGGGCACGGCCGATCCGGAGATCGACGATAACACCACTTTCTGGGACAACCGCTACAACGGCGGCTTGAACGCCCGCCAGGTGCAGATTGGGGCAAAAGTCACCTTCTGATCGTTGCCGGCACTTCAGCCACAAAGGGCACCTTTCGAGGTGCCCTTTGTGTTGCTGCCAAATCTGGTTTTCTCCTCGTCCGCCGCCGTGCACCGCGTTCGCGCGCGGGCGTCTCTCCCGATTCGAGATTGCGCAGCACCGGCACCGCCGACTCCGCGCAGGATACCGTAGACTTTTCCTTTGAGCCGCACTCAAAGGGAATCGATTATGCATTGGCTTGCCCGCCGTTTCGTTCTCGCCGCTGTCTCCGTGCTCAGCATTTCCACAGTCGCGCAGGGCCAGACGCCTGTACCGGTCTTCAGTTCCATTCCGGCGATTCCCTTTGACAACTCCGGTCCGGTCATCCAGGCACACAGCGAAGCGCTCAAGCCGTTCACCGTGGCCGGCGAGCGCGGCGTGCTGCTTGGCCAGCAGGACGGGAACCTCGAGGCCTGGGTGCTGCCCGTCAAGCTGCTCTCGCACCTTACCATCGAAGCGGACATCGAAGGCTACGGCGTGCCCATCGACGTCAACAAGGAGTCGGCGGAGATCGAAGTGCGCGCCGACCGCACCGTCATCACTTACGCCCATCCGGCCTTCTCGGTGCGGCAGATCATGTTTTCACTGGCCAATTCACCGGCAGGCACGGGTCCGGTTGTGCTGTTCGAGTTCGACTGCCTGCATCCGACCGATTTCACGTTTCGCTTTACGCCGCATCTCCAGTGGATGTGGCCGGAGCGCAACGAAGGCAATCCCGGACCGGATTGGGACACGCGTGGCGGCTTTTACGTGCTGCATACCGACTACCCCGACCTCGCCGGCGCCATCGCGATGCCCGGCGCCAGGCCCGGCATCCTGGCGCCCTACCAGGAGCGGCCGCAGGTCCATCCCGTCGAGCTCAAGCTGCACATCGATCCAGTGCGCGACCGCGGCCATCTCTTTCCGCTCCTGATGGCTGTGGGCATGACGCCGGCGACCGCGACCAACGAGGTGCTGGGCGAGACGCTGGCCAAGCTGAACGCGGGGATCGTTGCAGCCTACCAGGCGCACGCCGAACACTTCAAGAAACTGCTGGCCAGTTCGGTTTCGATCGAGACGCCCGACAAAGCGCTCAACGAAGCGTTTCAATGGGCCGTCATCTCGATCGATCAGTTGAAGACCAAAGCTTATCGCCCGAAGCCGGACGGCCAGGAGGAGACGGCGCTTG
>Ga0335069_10004857_pt1 | contig 19823 bp, 21 predicted proteins | sample Lox_Sample_11_FD_206714 | JGI IMG/M metagenome (GOLD analysis project Ga0335069, IMG submission 206714) | Soil microbial communities from Loxahatchee National Wildlife Refuge, Florida, United States - Lox_Sample_1.1 | ecosystem: Environmental > Terrestrial > Soil > Wetlands | place: USA... | reverse complement strand
CGTATCAGAGCCTCACAAAAGGATTCCGAGGAGCACAAGTGTTTGGCAATCGGACTGCACATAGAGTCGTGACTCGGCAAAAATAGTTGCAGAGTCGAGGAGGGAGCCAATGCAGTCGAAGAATAAGTGCGAAAAGGTCGTCGCCGAGATTACACCCGCCTATTTGATTAAGATCGTGCAGCAACAAGGAAGACATCTTAATCAGCAGCAAGCCCTTGCGTTCTTAAATGAGGGTAATCGAGCGTACATCCTCTGGAAGCAGATGATGTACGCAGCGGAAAACTATGTCGCATCAGTGCTGGTGGATGGGCAATCCGGCACCCATACCTCGAACTCAGGTCCTACGGCCTGAGCTCGGAGTTGAAACTCGAGCGCCAATGTTGGGGCACACCCATGAAGAAACCCTTAATCGTCATGCTGATCCTGGCAATTGCCGTGGTGCTTTACATTCTGATCCCCGGTTTATCTTGGACGGATGATCGACTTCTCTTCTACGGCGATACGCTCCACCTTCCAGCAACGCGCTGCCTGAAGCAGGCGACCAACTACTCCGCCGTTTACCCAGTCGCTAGAGGTGGGAGCGGTGGCCGGGCACGCCGCACCGCTCCGCGCAGTTCGATGCAGGCAAACTGACCACCTATGATTTTCGCCCACCAAGGTTTTGTAACGATCATTCTCATAACGCTCACACTGATCTTGCAGAGCGTGGGGATGGCTGTTCTCATCCAGTGGATAAAAGCTCAGTTCCCTCACGGCATTCACCAGCTTGGCCTCTTCCGCTCCATCGTGCTCGTGGTGCGATTCACCAGTCTGCTTCTCTGCTTGCACGTGTTGGAGATCCTGTTGTGGGCATCGTTTTATCGCTGGAAATTTTTTGCAACCTGGGAAGCAGCTTTCTATTTTTCGGCCGCCAATTTTTCCACGGTCGGCGCGGCAGATCTTCTTCTCAAACAAGTTTGGCGAACCATGGGCCCAATAGAAAGCGTTACCGGTGTGCTGATGTGCGGGTTCTCCGCCAGCTTCCTGTTTGCCATTGTGACCCGACTCATTGAGCTTCAGGACCCGGAGTTAGCGGAGCCACGCGCAAGCGCTCCCCCTTTCGCAAGCGCGGAGCCGGCGAACAGACTGGGTCGCGACGACCGACAGAGAGTCACCATCAGAGATGCCGCTGTTGTCGTACAACGTCAGGAGCGGTGAGAGTAGAGTGCAGCCAGCGCTTCGAAAAAGAAAGCTCCAATCTCTTCAATCAGCAGCGATCCCTGCGACACCGGATGGCGCCCCGGCGTTGGGCTGGGTATGCTCCGCGGAGTCTTGCTCTGCTCCAACGGATACACGCCAAATCACCCGCATCGACGCCATTAGCGGTATAGCGAGATAAATACCTACTACTCCACCGATTTCGGCACCAACGAGTACCGCCAAAATTGCCGCCAGCGGATGAATCTCCAACTGGCGCCCCATGATTCGCGGCGAGGTTACGTAGTCCTGTACCACCCTCCAAACAGCGAGTAATACCGCCATCCAGATCCAGTGCGAGTGACTGACGGCACCTACAGCGACAATTGTCACGAATGTGCTCATCCAGCCAACCGCCGGAATGAACTCCAACAGTCCCCCCAAGACAGCCAGAGCGATGGCATGAGGAAATCGCAGAACGAGCAGAGCACCGGAATAAAACAGGAAAGAAAGACCACAAAGAGCTACTTGCGCCCGAATATATCCGGTGAGCATGATATTCAGCTCGTTCGCGACGGAGCGAACCCTCATCCGCTCTTTCGCCGGGAAACATAGATGGATGAGTGCATAGGCGATGTGGGCGCCGTCCCGCAAGAAGAAAATAGCCAGGATCGGAATCAGAAGCAGCCAGGCTAGCAGTTGCGCAAGCTCCGAAAGCGAACGGTCTACTGTTCGTACCAGGCCCTGGACGTCATCCTTGTGCCGCGCGAGAAAGGCGCGCAAGCGAAATTCCTGCCCCTCGCTCCAACCGTATTTCCCTCCCAGTTGGGTCGCAATGTCACCAGTCGAGAGGCCATCGATCAAGACAGGCACTTCGTCTATTACCTTTACAGTGTTTCTGGCGATGCCTGGAGCAAACGTATAACCCAGCAGCGCTACCAGAACCAGCAAAACGAGATAGACCTCCACAACTGCTGGCCCCCTCAGGTTTCTAACGATCAATGAGTGCCGTTGCAGGAACTTGACCACAGGATCAATGAGATAGGCGAAAAATACGGCGAGAATAAACACCAGGATGATGCGCCGAGCACAGTAGATGGCCGCACACACCACAGCAAATAACAGAATTGTCAGAAGGACGTCCGCGGTACGGCGATCAGGAAAGGCCATTCGTTTATTGTCCGCACGGAGAAATCTGTGAGGTCCTATCAAGCCCCGCGCGTATTCCTCCACCCACTCAGTGCAATTGATCGGCCGTGACTCGCACGAAACATCATTCAGCCGACGGACCGCTACCCGCAGCTCGAAATCTTAGGTTTTCTGGGCGGTAATCAAATGACAACGTACCGGATCTTTGTAGCGCGCGTGCTAGCCTTTTCCGACCGCGAGAAACTCGGGCCTTCAGGGTTCCCTCTGGAATGCCCAATGACTCCGCCGCTTGTTTGACACAGATTCCGCCAGCCTGTCGAATCCGCAGCGCGATTCGTTCTGGCTTTGGAAGACTGTCCGTCAATCTCTTGATTCGGTTTGTCAGCTCTGATTGCAACAAAGACTCTTCTGGATTTGGTTTCCGATCGCGTAGGCGATCCGAAATTGTTGGCTCATATTCCAAGTAAGGTTGATCGAGGGGTACCGTTAAGTGCCGGGGTCGACGGCGCAAATGCGTTCGCAAAGCGTTGATCAAAATCGCAGTCACCCACGTTGTCATCTCAGCCCGACCTTCGAAACGCTCTATGTTTTTGAAAGCCAACAGTAACGCATCCTGGACAGCGTCTTCCGCGTCTTCCGGATTCCGTAGCCAACTCACAGCGATACGGCGGAACCGTGGCAGGTTCTTCGAAACCAATGACTCAAACGTGCCCCGATTTCCCGACGACCTTAAGGTTTCCATGCTGCCTTCCGGTGCGGCGACTGCGGAGTCACTAGCAAACATGTGACCGCAACTGTCGCACAACTTAAATCGGCCACGTGTGCGCTCTCCCCGAAACAGATCACTTAGCGAGTTGACCTATTTCAATCGTTGCATCCGCCCAATTCAACGCTCGCTTGGCAAGTGTCAGCGTTCGGTCTACTGGCAGGAGTTTCTGGAATGTCAACATAACTACGCCTTCGGCAAATAGACCGCGGTCCCATTTCGTCAGCAATACCCGGCCGCGATCGAGGTCAACCCCGTCCTGGTCAGCTCCCAAGATGAGAACCACGCTCGTGCACATTGCCTTGCTGTCGCCGAAATCTTGCTTTACAGCGGCGCAGGACGAGTTGTAGATCTTCTCCGCCTCTGCGGCGGGGTATTTCTGACGTCCGTTGACCGTGACAGAGAGCCCTGAGTCGTTCGCGTAGGAAACGCTCGCCAGTAACAACACTCCAATTGCAATCCTGTGCACCATATCTCCTCGCTTCAGTTCCTGAGGAGGCCCGGAAATAGCTAAAGCTCCATCATCAATTTCACCGCCTTCACCTCCACGTGAAAAAATCCGGACAGCCACCGACGACGGTTGTGGTCAAAGGCTGTCCGAAGCGGAGGAAACTAAAAGCGATATGTCAGGCCCGCCGACGGTTGAGCCGTGTGCGTCCAATTGTGAAGGTTCAGGCTTTCCAACCCAAAACTGGTAGTTTTGTAAACGTAGCCCCGGTACTCTGCCTTCACCAAGAAATGTTGGATTAGCGGATACTCCACGCCGCCACCATACAGAAAAGCTCCTCTCGTTTGCGTGTCGGCCCCAGGTACCGATGCACCTGCATTTCGAGTCGGCCTGAAAATCAGACCACCTCCTCCCGTCAGGGCATATGGACTCAACTTCCAGAGAGCGACAGGAAGGTTTATGACCAGATCGGCAGTGACCGAATGCACATCAGCCTGAACTCTCGACGATCCTCCGCCGGAAGAGTAGATCTGAGAGTTTCGGTCCCAGCCGTAATTGCCTTCGGCTGAGAACCACTGGTTGATTCGAAAGCGGTATCCTGCAAGAACTCCGCCAGTATTGGTGGCCGTTCGATAGATCCCGTTTCCGGTGCTGTCTTTGGTGAAAAAACCGGTTCCTTGAACACTCACTTCATTCCGCAGTTCCTGTCCCGTGGCCGCAATCCCGATAACACTCATCAATATCATGCTTGCCAAAACACGCAGTCTCATTAGGTGCTCCCTAGTTCTTGAAGATCAGTAGGTAACCTCGTCAAGACCAACTCGACAAGTAGACAAAGCTCATGAGAAGCATTTTGTGTGCCACTGGCCTTTGGAACGGTTTGCTCCAGAATCTGCTCCGAAATGTGTACTCGCAGGAAAAGCTTGGATAGGTGTGTCATCCGTTGGCCTAATCTTGTGCTCAGAACTTGACGAAGTGACGATGCGCAACTGTCGGAAATTCGACAGACTGGGCAAACGCTACCGACTCTCCCGCGCTTCGAGTCCTCGGCTTCTGTCAATTGGTTGTGCGCCGCGTGAGCGACTCGATTCGGTGAGGCTGCACTTGCGCGACTTACCCAAAGTTCAAACCCTCTCTTCCAGATATCCGGACTCGCCGAACGGCGTTGAGCTCTGAGTGGAACCTTGAATGCAACAAGAAATACGCGGGTTCGTGTCGACGGCCCTTGCAGCCGTTCTGGCAATTCATCATGAGCCGGTCGATTCCCAAGGAGAATGCATGTACAGAAAACATATGTTCCTTGTCGCAACACTCCTCTTACTGCTCTCGTCTCGTAACCCCGCTTTCTCTCAGCAGCCAGTTTCGCAGCCGCGCAAGCTGACCGCGCCCAGTGGCCAACTTGTCCAGAGCGACGACGATCAAACGCCGATTGATGAAGACATCAAGCTGTTCAGGAAGAACTTGCAGTCAGAGAGAAAGCAGATTGTCGCGGCCAACATGAACCTAACGGACGCTGAGGCCCAAAAGTTTTGGCCGGTCTACGACCAGTACACGGCCGATCTATCTAAGGTTAATGACACCAAAGCAGCGTTAATTAAGAACTACCTGCAGACGGTCGACACGATGACCGGCGAACAAGCAATGAACTACGTGCAAAAACGTGCGGATGTCGAGGAGTCGATCATGCAGTTAAGACTCAAGTACATCCCCGCCTTTCGCAAGGTCCTTTCCGACCGGCAAACGGCATTGTTTTACCAGATCGACTGGAGAATCAGCCTGATCACCGATCTGCAGTTGGCACAGGCGCCAATGATCGATCCCAACCCTTAATGAGGGAGTCCCTGACGAGCAACATGCTTAATGCGACTGATCTCGCGATCACTACGGGCGAGGACGATGGCACCACGCTCGTGCGCTTACGTGGACGGCTTGACGTTGACTCTTCGCCAGCCTTCCGCGAGCATCTCCTGGCTTTGCTGCGCTCGCCATCGGCGAGAGCTGTCATCATCGATATGGCCGACGTTTCCTACACCGACGCTTCAGGCATTGCAACTCTTGTCGAAGGCCTCAAGATCGCACGCAATCGCCAGAACACTGTGTACCTGAAGGGGCTGCAAGGTCGGGTGCTTCATCTGTTCGAAGTTACGGGCCTGTTGGATCTGTTCGCAACCAATAGCTGTGGAAGTGCTCCCACAGCATCTAGGGTGTCCTGATGGCGACAGTTATCGAAGACGTCGGGAAAAAGACCATCGATCACCTCGACTACGTCGGAAGTCTGAACATTCAGCTGTTGGCCACGCTGCGCGCCATGAAGAGCGCATTGCCTTTTGTCGGGAATCGCTACCGATGGAAGGCCTCGGTGCAACAGATGTTACAGATCGGCGTGGATGCCGTGCCGATGGTTTCGCTGATGGCGATTTGCACCGGCTTCATTCTGGCGATGCAAGGAGCCTCGGAACTGCGCCGTTTCGGAGCTTTGCACTATGTCATCGATCTGGTTGCCGTCGGCTTCACGCGTGAACTCGGCCCGCTGATCACCGCCATTGCTGTCAGCGGGAGGTCTGGCTCCTCTTTCGCAGCCGAGATCGGAACCATGAAGGTGACCGAGGAACTCGATTCTCTCCGGGTCATGGCGCTCGAACCGATCGAGTTCGTCCTGGCGCCAAAGTATCTGGCTGCGCTGATCACCGTTCCTTGTCTCACGGTCGTGTGCAATGTGTTCGGAATCGTGGCCGGCGGATTGTTTATGTTCTTCAGCACCCGCCTCGCGCCGCTACTTTACTTCCGCTCAGTGTTGGATTCCATCGTGCTGAGCGATGTGATCACTGGCCTCATCAAGAGCGTAGCCTTTGCCACCATCATTGCTCATGTTGGTTGCCTGGAAGGATTTCGGGTCCGCGGAGGCCCCGATGCGGTGGGTCGCTCCACAACCAGCGCGGTGGTAAAGTCGACCTTCCTCGTCATCGTCGCCGACGCCGTCTTCACCGCTATCTTCTACTTCACGGGAAAATCCTGATGGCTATCATTTCGATACGTGACCTGGTGGTCGAATACGACGGACGCCGAGTGCTGGACGGGCTGAACCTGGACATCGAGTCGGGCGAGACCATGGTCCTACTCGGAGGCAGCGGTTGCGGCAAAAGCACATTGTTGCGCCACATTCTTGGGCTGGAGCGTCCGAACTCGGGTAGCATCTCTGTCAAGGAAACGGATATCACGCGCTGCACACCAGCTGAACTGAAAAAGGTCCGACGTTCCATTGGAGTGGCTTTTCAAAGTGCGGCTTTGTTCAATTCACTGTCAGTCCAGGACAATGTCGCTCTCACCCTGCGCGAGCATACAGCGCTTGCCCCCTCCATCATCGACCTCGTGGTCTGGATGAAGTTAGCAGTGGTTGGTCTGGCGGACTCCGGGAGACGGTTTCCTCAGGAGCTGTCAGGCGGCATGAAGAAGCGCGCGGCGGTCGCGCGGGCGCTCGCACTCGATCCGGAAGTTTTGGTCTTCGATGAGCCTTCTGCTGGACTGGATCCGATTGTTGCGGCGGAATTGGACGAACTCATCGTGCTCCTCAAAGAAGCCTTCCATATGACCATCATCGTTGTTACTCACGAGCTTCCCAGCGCATTCCGAATCGCCGACCGTATAGCCATGTTGTACAACGGAGAATTCTCTGCGGTGGGAACCACAGATCAGATCAGGTCGAGCGCGAATCCGCACGTAAGACAGTTCCTTGATCGCGTGCCTGACAACATGGCACAGGCTCCGGCCATCGCTGCTCATTTCAAACAATATCTGCAGAGTCAGGAGCCAACTCCGTGACTACCGAAGCAAAAGTCGGGGCCTTCGTCCTCGGATGTTTCTCGATCCTGGCGCTCACCATTATCTACCTGATGCATGCGCAGTTCAGCGGCGATACCGTTCCCTATCGGACCTATTTGCGCTACGCCGGCGGACTTGAACCGGGAGCTTCGGTCCTCTTTGGCGGCATTACCGTTGGCGATGTAAAAGCCGTTCGGCCTTGGGCCGCAGATCCCACCAAGATAGAAATCCTGCTTCACGTAAAACAAGGCACACCGCTGAACGAGAAGTCCGTGGCCAAGCTCGGGCTGGTAAGCATCATGAACAGCGCTGCTTTGTCGATTACCACCGGCAGCAACGACGCAAAACGCCTTCCGCCGGGGTCCGCGATCCCATCTCAGGAATCCGCCAGCCTGGATGAGATCGCCGGCAAGATGGCGGCCGTCGCCGACAGCGCCAACGCCCTCATCATGCAAGCACGGGGGGAACTAGACAGCATCACCGGTGACACGCGAAGTGTTCTTGCCAACCTGAACACGATGACCGGGCCGCCGACGCAACGAAAATTTCAGGCCGTCCTGGACAACGTCAATGCTCTGCTGGTGAACGAAGGCCCGAAGATCGATCGCATCTCCGATCAATTGATAACGCTTAGCCAACATGCCGATGACACTGTCCAGAACGTGAACGGCACCGTTACCGAGATGCGCGATCCGGTCCGCAAGGATCTTGCCGAACTGCAGAGTACCTTGCAGCAAGCCAAGCAATTGCTGGCGGACATGCAGGTCATCGTACGAGCGAACGACAGCAAGATCGACGACACGGTCGAAAACCTGCGCGTGGCAACCGACAATTTGGATCAGCTGACCGACACCCTGAAGCAGCGTCCTTGGAGCTTGATCCGCATCAAGCAACCCAAAGATCGGCAGGTCCCGCAAAAATGAAGGTGAACATGAAAAAACATCTGAACGCGGCTGGCTTCGCGCTTGCAGGTCTGATCTTCCTCGCGGGCTGCGGAGGAGCCGCGAAGTATCCGAACTACTACACGCTCCATGTACCGCCGCCACCAGATCCGCCGATAGCAGAGAATGTCCACGCAACCCTGGCGGTGCGCGAATTTCGATCGCCCAGCTACCTGCGCCAAGGAGCTATTGTCTACAAAATTTCTCCGGAACAGATCGGCTTTTACAACTACCACCGCTGGGCCGTTGATCCGCGCGACTTCCTGACCAACGCCGTCGCGGATTATTTGCGCGCCGGCGGGAACTTCAAGCAAGTGAAGCCATACGACGGACACCTCGACGTTGATTATGTTTTGAGCGGACGTCTAGATGACCTTGAGGAGATCGACTATGAAGCCGGCGTCAAGGTCCAAGTCGCTATCTCCGCCCAAATGGTGAGCGTTGCTACCCGTGCGACCGTGTGGACCAATTCCGTTATCGAGGTCGGAACTGTTAGCCAGCGCGACGTGCCCGCGGTTGTATCCGCGATGAATGCCGCAATGGGGCGCGCGATTGAAAAGCTATTGACACCGTCTCCTGTCCCCATCGCGAAATAAGGAGGTGTTATGGCATTTGACTCCAGTCACGCTATAACTTCCCTTTGTTCCGAGTTTCGATTTGCCAGCGCCGATGGGTTACCTATAGCTTGCGCCAGGTGGGATAGCAGCGTTCCCGTACGCGGTGTGGTCCAGATCGCGCATGGTATGGGAGAACATATCGGCCGTTACGCCGCCGTCATTGAGGTTCTGGTATCCGCTGGTTTTACGGTCTATGGAAACGACCACCGTGGACACGGCCGCACTGCACGCTCCGCGGAACAACTTGGAGATTTCGGGGAAGGCGGCTTCGACCTGTTAGTCGAGGACATGTGGCATCTGAGCCGCATCGCGAAGCAAGAAAATCCCGATCGACCGTTCATCCTTCTGGGGCACAGTATGGGCTCCTTCGCAGCCCAACAATACGTGCTCGATCATAGTCGCGAGATCGACGGCCTCATCCTTTCGGGATCTGGCATTCTCGACGAGATTGCACGTTTGGCGAGTTCGGCGCCGCCGGGGACAAACATCTTGAATGCCCGCTTCGAACCGGCCCGGACTCCGTCCGATTGGCTAAGCCGGGACAAATCAGTTGTAGACGCATTCATGAATGACCCGCTGTGCTTTGCCCAACTTCAGCCCGCATCTTTCGCATCCTTTCTCGCCGCGGCGTCCCGCTTGTCTGAGCCGATCCGTCTCCGAAACATAGGTGCCGACCTGCCAATTTACTTGTTTTCTGGTAGCGAAGATCCTGTGGGCCAGCAGCTTGAGGGAGTCAAAGCGCTGATTGCTCGTTACTGCCATGCGGGACTTCGGAACATTTCCTGTAACCTCTACCCCGGTGGCCGGCACGAAATGCTGAATGAGATCAATCGCCAGGAGGTTCTGGCCAACCTGCTTTGCTGGATTTCCCGCACCTGATGAGGACAACGACGCCGCTGTTCGTCTAAACTATAAGAAAGATGAACACGAAAGTCTGGATTTGTATTCTTATTTGCTTGGTTGTCCTGTTCTTCACTTCAGTTCTGCATTCATCGCACGTCTCAGCAAACATCGGTCCCGAATACCGGCTTCGTTTCTTTCACACACACACCCACGAGCGGCTCGATATCGTTTATCGGCGTGGCGATACTTACCTGCCCGAAGCGCTGGATGAGCTCGACAATTTTCTTCGTGACCATCGCACCGGCGACGTGCATCACTTCGACCCGCGGCTCTTCGATCTGCTTCATGACCTGACCTCATCGGTCAACGATTCCAATGGAGAGATCGACGTCATCTGCGGCTACCGCACTCCCTGGAGCAACGAGTTTTTGCGAACTCGAACCGCTCATACGGGCGTGGCTCGTCACAGCCTTCACATGCAGGCAGAAGCGATCGATGTTCGGTTGCCGGGGATTTCAACCGTAGCGGTGCGGGATGCCGCGCTGCGCTTGCATCGTGGCGGTGTCGGGTACTATCGCGCTTCCGACTTCGTCCACGTGGATGTAGGGCGCGTACGCCACTGGTAGCTCAAGTCTCACCAGGGATATGGATAACCCTTCGCGAGTGCCTTCTCCAGTGCGGTGTCGTGTCCGTAGATGTCGTCGTAGAAATGGACGACTCCATCCTCCAGCACAACCACGGTGCCGTAGAGAATGAACACGGGAATAGGGTGCGCGAGCTTCACCTGCTCTGGCGCGCTGCCGTTCATGGCCGCATGAATACGCTCGGCGTTCCAGCCAGGAGTATCGCGAAGAACCCACGCGGCCAGATCGGCTGGCCGTTCCAGTCGGATACAGCCATGACTGAAATCCCGACGCGACTTCGCAAAGACTTCTGTCGCCGGCGTATCGTGCATGTAAACGTTGTAGCTGTTGGGAAACACAAATTTCACTAGACCCAGGGAGTTCTTCGGCCCGGGCTTTTGACGGATGGAGAGCTTTCCACTGCGAAGTTGGGTAAGCACTTCGCTTGAGACCGTTCCATCGCTCACGACAGTGTGATGGCTGTCCACCACCTCGAACCCCTTTTTCGCCAGGTAGTTGGGATCACGGGCAATGTGTGGGATGAGTTCGGCCCTCGTGATGGACGGCGGCACCTCCCAGTAAGGACGAAAGACAACATACTGCATGATGTCGCTGAACACTGGCGTGTTGTGACCGAGTGCCTTCCCCACCACGACATTCATAGTGACGCCAACCTTGAAGTCTTTGTTGTAAGCGCGCAGGTGAAACTCGGGAATATTCGCCATGATGAGTTCTTCATGATAAGAATCAGGAAGCCACCGCCATCTCTCAAGCGTCAGCTGCATCTGTCGCACTCGCCGGCTCAGAGGCACATTCAGATCCCCCACCGTTTGGGAATCGATTCGTCCACTGGGGTCCCGGCCGAGTCGGCGCTGGAAATTCTTTACCGCATTCACCAAGTCTCCGTCATAGATGGTGGGATCAGCCGGGATATTGGTATTGGCGGGGAGGTCCCCGACCAACCTCAGCAATCGTGTGAGCCGTGGGACGCCCGGGTAGGCTTCGCCGGGCGCAATCGGTTTCTTGACTGCCGGAAGCTGTTCACCATCATCTTGCTCCGCTAGCTTAATATATTTCTGCAGAGCTTGGACCGTACGGCGATAGCCCGGGTACTGCAGCTCCACTTGTGACAGTATGCCCGCGACATCAGCAGAATTGACGACACGGTCCCTGAGAAATTCCGCCAGGTCGTATTTCTTGGATTCGTCGTCGACCGCGAAGGAGAACTGCTTCGGATTCACCCTGCCGATGTGCAGATCCGAGATATATCTCATGGCGCAGACAGTAAGAGCGAGATCGAACTTGGCTGCGTCTGCTTCGGTCGGCTGTTGAGTTTTGGGCTTTAGTCTCGCCAATCGATCGTTCCACCTGGGCCCATCGTAGTCGTCGGCCGACAAACCTTTCTGGTCGGCTTCAAGCAACAACGCAATGACCTGTCGCGCCTGTGGTGTCGGTTCCATCCCTCGTACCCACCACAATGAATATCCGTTCTGACTGTAAAACTTATCGACATGCTTGCTGTAGTCGCTGAAATTCGGCCAACGCAATTCCGCAAAATTGCCGTTGGTGATGGCTGCGCGCAGCCAGTTGTGCCCTTCCCCACTAGGTGCCTGGGCAAAACATGGCGAGGCGATCTCTACTCCAACCAGAAGGATGAGAGAAAAAGAGAGCACCGAGAGCCGAAGACCCCATCCTACGTCGCGCAAGTTCTTCATCGAAGCTCCAAGTTCAATCGCAACCTACCCTGTGCGAACGGTCAGCACCGGACACCGCGCGCCGCACACCACCTGATAGGAGTTGGTGGAGAAAAAGCGATCAGTAAACCGATACCTCGCAGGCACGGTAAGGACGATTAGATCGGCCGCGCCGCGATCGGCCATTCGAAGAATCAAATCGCTCTGTGTACCGATTTCAGTCGGCACCTGCGGAGCATTGCTTGGCCTTCCCGGGAAGGTGGCATCTCCGGACTCAGATTCGCACCATTCGAACTGGGACACTTGAGCCAGCACACGACCGGCATGGTCTTCCACCACGTCGGCGACGGTAAGCCGACAGCAATATTTCCTTGCGAGTGAGAAGGCATATGATTCTGCCAGTTTGGATCCGACAAAAGGATTTCTGGCAAAGAGAATACTTTCGGGTCCGAAGTGCTCCAGTCGATGTCGATCTGTGGACGGACCCACAGTCAGCACCGGGCAACTAGCGTGATCCACAACACTCTCCGCGACCGATCCGAGCACGAGTTTCTTCCACCCGGTTCGGCCGTGCGTTCCCACGATAATCAAACCGAGATTGAGGTCGCTTACAAGGTCCGGGAGGATCGTTGGTAGTTCTCCGACTTCCACATGAAACTTGACTTCAACATCACCCACGAAACCGCCGCTGTGGAGTTTCAAATCCAATTGTTCCATGTCACGCCAGGCAGCCTCGCGAGCCGGTTGCACTGCCTCGGGCGCTCCCATGTTGTAAGGTGTGGGGTCGATGCAATGAAACAGATGTAACGTGGCTCCGTACCGGGCTGCAATTCCTAGCGCAAAATGAAACGCTCGCGACGAACATTCCGAGAAATCAGTCGCTAGCATGATATTGCGCAGGACCAGGGCATCGGCGTTGGCGGATGAACCTTCCAGCCCTTTCGTTCTTAAAGCCTCGTCTTGCATCTTTTGTTTCTCCCCGCAAATTCAGGCCGATGTGCTAGTGGCGGCTGGTGGCAACTCGGGCTCGGGCTTCCGATGCCGTCGTCGATGGCTCTTTGTCTGGCAGGCCAACGCTCTTGACGACGTAGTCCTGGTGATCAATCGTCAGCACTTTGTTGCCGTACAGTCGAACCTGCACCGACGTCTCATCTCTTTGGGGGAGCCAGAATCTGCCGATCTTCTGATACTGTCGCACAAAGTCAGCTCGCTCGATCCAGAACGACAGTTTCTTGGCGGGATGGCCTTCGATTCGCACCACGGCGTAGTCTTCGACGTCGATCCAAAGTTTGCCTTCAAACAGGTACTTATCGTTTCGCCGGGGGACCGCTTGCAGGACGAAACACCGGTATGGCCCCACCAGTTGTTCGCCCAGCAGCGTAAGCGTGTAGTTTTCAGGGCTGATGGCGCTGTCGTGATGCTCCTTGCCGGAGGTGGTTTCAATTTCGCTGGTAATGAGCGGATTCAATGCCAGGTGACGGATCAATCCCGACCCGCTTTCGGATGTGAGAACAAACGTCTTCTTATCGGGCGCATGAAACTCCATTCGCCCAATCTCTTCGGCGTGGACTTTTCCTTTCAAGTCGATCACCCGATACGTTCTTAACGAAGCGTATTCGGCCAGCGCCTTCTTTCGCTGCTCGTTATGGGTAAGCAACTCCCGGCCAACCTGGTCCGCCGTCGCCCCCGATCGCGAGGGTTCGAGCGGCGTCGCAAGAGCTGGACCGCTGCCATGCGCAGGCTGCTCTTCTGCGAACACCGATGCCGACAGGCTGATGAGTATCGTGGCGATGAAAAGAAATTTGTTTTGGACGATCGGAGTTGCCATATTTCCCCCGTGTACTGGTCGCTTCAATCTTCGAAGCTGCGCACTCCTCCTCGAAATCGGTTCTTGATCACGCTCGACCATAGCCACTTGATCACCCGCGCATCGTTGTAGCAGTAGGCAAGATTGTGATTCAGAGTCGAGAAACAGTGCCGCTGGCAGGTTGACTTCATGTCAGATAGTTGCGCCTGATCGAATTTTGGCTTGTCGATGTTTCCCCAATCGAAAGTCGCTCCATACATCGGGAAGCAAGGGGCAACCGTCCCATCCGTGCGGATGATCACATTGTTCTGACCCGCACGGCAGTTCCATTCCGCGAAATGCATCTCTCCATTTGCCTCTTGCACAATCCCAGGCGTGGAGGCAAGCACTTCTGCCTGGTGCCCATTTTCACGAGTCCCATCGCCGTTCCAACCGTGTTCCCTCAGATCAAGTCCGGACGACATGCGCACAAACGCCTTGATCTCCTGTAGTCGTTGCACCGAGTTCACCATCTGATAACCCGATTTGTTCTTCTCAATGAGCCAATCGACGAGGGCGTCAACTTCTCTCCAATCTTCTGGACGGATGTAGGTAGGATTGTCGTAGAGATGCTTGAAGTGGTCGTCCTGTTCGAGCATCGGCGTTTCGTTGATGTGGTAGTCGGTGGCAACGCGATGGTCGTGCGCGTACTCGGTCAATCTTCGTACATCCTGCATGTTGTTGCGGCAGATGTTGATGTTGAAAAAGACGAGATATTTGTATACATACTGCTTGCGGAGGATGTGTTCCAGGTTCTTCTGCGCGGGAACCAGTGCTTTGGGCAGGCTCGGCTGCAGATCCCAGGAGTCCAGCGCGAAGTTGAACACCGATACACCGGCGTCGCCTAGGCGGTCCGCAACGTCAGGGCGCAGCAGTCGCCCGTTGGTCGCGATGTAAACCCAGAAGCCTTTTTTCGCCGCGTAGCTCACTACCTTGTGCACAAAGTCCGGCCGCAGCAAAGGCTCGCCGCCCATCAGCGCCAGCACTCGGCAGCCCTTGTCGTGGAGCCAATCGATCGAGCGCCGGGCCACGTCCTCGGTCATGCCCTTAACCGCGTTGTTATAGGACCAGCAATACCAGCAATCGAGGTTGCACTTGTACTCGATAAACAAATAGGCGGTGATGGGGTGGAACTCGCCCGGCATAACCCGGGAGCGAACGTAGGGAAACAACCATCCGCGCGATGTGCGATACACGTCCTTCGCGCCCCATACGCGTCTCTCGGGCGGAATCTCCGGCCCGGGATCCCTCAGTCGGTCCGGAAATTGCGGGAAAACGGCCTCCGGCAGAGTGAGCCCTTTCCCTTTCACCGGCACCGGCCTCCGCTCAGGAGTGTTCACCAGCAGATCGTGAATGGCTACATCAATGCGGAACTTGGGGGCAGTCGCCACGAAAATCCTCCTCTCTCGGGTCGCCGGGTTCACCTTCCGCACCTGCGACAGCATCGAGTACTGCAAGCTCGATGCCAGATGCGAGAGGTGAAACAACATCGCCAAAATAGCCGGATTTTCAACGACTTACGCCTGCCGCGGCTTCGTGTAGACCGCGCAGCTTGCGGGGCGTCATATCGAGCTGACTATTATCTGGCGCCGCCTGTCAGTGCTCTGACACCCCGCGAAATGCAAACGTTGTGGATCAGCAACCCGGACATTGGCATTGCCTTTGCGCGGTCATGTACTCGGTCAAGCGCATCTGTAGCCGTGGACCAGCCGACCTCCGCAGCCAACCAACATGGAGCACTCGCGAGCACAGCCACGTGCGGCATCCCGGGAAATCACTCATCGGGGGCTCGGACCCGGCGCAGCAACGGTTCAGTACGGCTTCCGCGCCAGCGCTCGCTTCAATGTCTGGTCAAGTGCAGACTTAGCCTGTTGGTACTCGTCGTCGGAAATGCTGCCCTGCTGCTTCTCGACTTCCAGCTGGAACAACTCGTCCTTCAGGCCCTCGAGCAGCATGGTCGAGTTCTTGGGCGGCTGCGGTGGCGCGACCGCGAAGCCGACCGGCGCACCGAGCTTCTGGCTGACCATTACGTTAGGCGCGACTGGTGCAGGGAGTGTGGCGGTCTCGGCATTCTGTTGACCGGATCGATTCACCATGAAGACGGCACCGCAGAGCAGCGCGACGCCAAGGCCGGCAAGGACGAACCAGCGATAGGAATGCAGGGGATCAGGAGCATCGGTAGGTGGCCCGAGACCGCCGCCGGGACGATTGTCAGTCGCTGCGGGCCGAGATTTGTCGTGGGGCTGCGATTGCTCTCCGCCCGCCTGATCGTCGCTCAACATGCCCGTACCAGAGATTTTGAACGAGAGATCGGTGGAACTATTCACGTCAGTGGCGACCAGAACTTTGGAGGTCTTGTCGTTCATGGGCGCGAATTTGTCTGAATCCGTAGGTGAGAAGGTCATCGACTGCGGCATCATTACGACGAAGTGCTGGATGTTGCCGGTGATCTTGGGACTCAAACTGACTTCGCCCGCGTAGGGAAGGTGATAGGAAACCTGAAAGCGAGTTTCGCCCGGCTTCAACGCGTAGTTGAACGAATACCGACCCTTACCTTCCGGAGTGGCAGAGGTGTTGATCGCCATTCCGCCCGGACCCTGGACGAACACTTGGTCAATTTGCGCCTTCTCCGGCAGGCTCATCTCGTACGTCTTGTCGCCCTTGAGCGTTTTCGGGGGATTGGAGGCGTTCTTGATAATCATCAACTGAATCACCCACAGGTTGCCGCCGCCGCCCTGCATGCGCATAAGTTCTACATTGGTGGTGACGTCGGAAACCCGGTTTCCGGCGTCGTAAACGTCGATGGAGGTGGAAGTTATTCCGGGACGCAACGGGCCGCCGGCGGGGAAATAATTAACGCCATCGTGAGTGACGCGAACCAAGTGCGGGGTGTTGGGATCGTCAACGCTGAAGCTGAACGAGCCGCTGCTGTCGGTCTTGGTGCTTGCCAATACCGACATGCCTTGCTGCAAGGCGAGCAGGTCGACATTGTCGCCGGCAGAGGGCTTACCGGTGGTGGAGTTCATGACCGTGCCAGTGATGTTGACGGCGAACGCGGCGGCGGCGAAGAGCAAATACGCTGCGAGGAAGACGATCGACTTGCGAAGAATGGATGTCATTGGCATTTCAGCGTGCGGGGGCGGCCTCTAGCCGATCAATCTCGGCCAGGATGGATGCGGCCTCGCTCTCGAGCGAGATGCGCAGGGTTTCGTAATCGGTGTCGGAAAGCTTGCCGGCCTTGTATTCGAAGTTCAGGTCGCGGAGGTTTTCGTAAACGGCATCTTTGCGTTCGCGAAGATACATGGCGCGACTCTTCTCCTCAGCGGTCTCGGCGTTGACCGAAGCGAAAATGTACAGAAATAACCCAAGCGTTAAGAGTAAACCGGCAAAGGCGGTCATAGTTCGGTGTTCTCACGAGCGCGGCGGCGAAATTCGTCGAGTTGGGGCGGCGTCAGATCCTGTGCGCCGACTGGTTGCAGGCGGAACTTCCACTTGCGCACGATCACCGTTACCAGGCCAAGGCCGGCAACCAAAGCCACAAACGGCACGATCCAGGCCAACATGTTGAAGCCGGAAGTGGTAGGAGCGGCAAGCACGGTCGCGCCATATTTCTGTACAAACGACTGCAACACCAGATCGTCGCTGTCGGGAGTGCTGCTTCCCGGACCGCTCGCTCCACGCGTGAGGGCGGCCATGAGTTCCTCGCGCATCTGCGTGGAGTAACTGCATCCGACGTGATTGCACTCCAGCAGTATCTGGTTGCAACCGCACTTGCACATCAGCTTGTGGCCAAGATCGTTGAATCGGGTATCGGCCGATCGCGACGGAGTTGCGCCGAGGCAAGCAATGCATACGAAGGCGAGAAGGCAGGCCTGGAGGAGACGTTTGGTAAAAACCCACTCAACCAGAACATGGTTAAATGGGGCACCCGTAGCATTTCTCTTTACGCGGAATCGCATCAGTCGCCTGCTCCTACGGCGTGGCGACTGTCGGCCAGCACCTTGGCTGCGGAACGAACCGGCAACTTCGCCGTCGCCATGCTCGGAATGAGCGCGAGCAGAGTACCCAGGAGAAGCAGCCCCGCGCCGTACCAAATCCAGCTCACCAGCGGATTCAGGTGGGCGCGGATGATGGGGCGTCCATTGTCGGGATTGTTTCCGGTGTAGACCAGATAAAGATCTTCGGCAATCGTCGAGCGAATCGCCGGCATGGTCGCTGGTTGCTGGCTGGCTTTGTAAATGCGGCGTTCGGGGAACATGGTGCCGACGTGCTTACCGTCGCGGGAAATATCCATGATCGCCCACACGCTGCTGTAGTTCGCGTTATCGTCCTGCGTGTACGTCCTGCAGGTGATGGTGTAGTGACCGATGCTCATCGAGTCACCGTTCCCGACTTCGCGCTCGATGTCCTGATTAAAGGCAGCGCCGGCAAAACCAATCATGACGATCACGACGGCGAAGTGAACGAGGTATCCGCCGTATCGGCGAGTGTTGCGGCGGGTGAGCACATAGACGGAAGAGAGAATGTTGCGGCCCGTCTGGTAGGCGATGACGCGCGCGCCGCGGTAGAACTCGGAGATGACCGTGGACGCGACTAAGACCGACAGGATGACAGTCATCAGCGAGTAGAACTTGGACTGCTCTTTCAGCGGGTGAATCCATCCGAGTGCGACCACGGCGATGCCGACGGCGAGCGACACCAGCGACGGAATCAACAGATTGCGGCGGATACTGTCGGTGGACGTCTTACGCCAGGAGAGCAGCGGACCAACGGCGGTCAGCAACAATAGTAGCAGCGCGACGGGTATGTTTACCCTGTTAAAGAATGGCGCTCCGACTGTAACCTTGGAACCGGTCACCCATTCCGAAAGGACCGGGAACAACGTTCCCCAAAGAACCGTGAAACAGGCGACCAGCAGAACAAGGTTGTTGAACAGGAAACTGGATTCGCGCGAGACCAGCGATTCGAGTCGGTTCTCGCTGCGCAGATGAGTGCGGTTGACCATGAAGAACCACAAGCAAACCATCAGCACGATTCCGAGGAAGACGGTGAACCAGCTTCCGATCGACGATTGCGCAAACGCGTGCACCGAACTCACGATGCCGCTGCGCGTAAGTAACGTGCCGAAGATCGATAGCCCGAAGGTGCTGAAGATCAGCCACATATTCCAAACCTTCAGCATGCCGCGCTTTTCCTGCATCATCACCGAATGCAGGAACGCGGTGGCGGTGAGCCATGGCAGCAGCGATGCGTTCTCGACGGGGTCCCATCCCCAGTAGCCGCCCCATCCGAGAACGGCGTACGCCCAGTGCGCACCGAGAAAAATGCCACAGGTGAGAAACGCCCACGTCACCATGGTCCAGCGACGCGTGATGTGGATCCACTTTTCGCCGGGATACTTCATGATTAGCGCGGCCAGTGCAAACGCGAACGGAACAGTCATGCCAACATAGCCGAGGTAGAGCATCGGCGGATGGATGACCATTTCCGCATATTGCAAAAGCGGATTGAGACCGTTGCCGTCAGAAGGGATGGTTCCGGCAATGATGCCGAAGGGGTTCGCCGCGAAATTACTCAGCGAAAGGAAGAAGATCTGCACGCCGGCGATGATGATGGAAGCATACGCAACCAGCTTGGCGTCAACCTTGTAGCACATACGCAGCACCAGTCCGTAGCCGCCCAGCAGCAAAGACCAGAAGAGCAAAGAGCCTTCCTGTCCGGACCAGAGCACGGCGAACTTGTACGGCGCCGAGAGGGCGACGTTGCTGTGGTGGAGGATGTAGGCGATGCTGAAGTCGTTGCGGAACGCGGCGACCACCAACACGGTGGCGGCGACCAGCACGCATCCGAAGATGGCAATACCGGCGCGACGGGCCGTCTCACCGAGAATCTCGGCACTAT
>Ga0335069_10004856_pt1 | contig 19824 bp, 37 predicted proteins | sample Lox_Sample_11_FD_206714 | JGI IMG/M metagenome (GOLD analysis project Ga0335069, IMG submission 206714) | Soil microbial communities from Loxahatchee National Wildlife Refuge, Florida, United States - Lox_Sample_1.1 | ecosystem: Environmental > Terrestrial > Soil > Wetlands | place: USA... | reverse complement strand
GCCCGACGCGAAGGCCGCCGCTCGAGTTGCGAGCGGGAAAGCGCCGCAGCCAGCGTCGCTGGGCAAGACAGACGCCGAGCTCGGCATTGACGAGGGGCCGAAGGCCGCCCCGGTACCGCTGCTCGAGCGTGCGGCCGTAGGAGCATCGCGGGCCGTCGAAGGAATGGCCGCCCCTGGCGACTATCCGATCAACACCGAGGGCATGACGCGCGCGCAGCGCGAAGATCCGATCCGCAACGACCCGATCGCCCAGACGGTGGTCGCTGCCCCTCTCGCGGCCGGCGCGGCGGCGCTGGTGGCGCCCGCAGTCGCTGCGGCCGGAGCGCCCGCACTGGTGGCCCAGATGGCCGGCGGTGCCGCCGGCGGGGCGGTAGGCGCTGGAGTGACCGAACAGAACCCGCTCACCGGGGCGGCGATCGGCGCGGCCCTCCCGCTCGCTGGTGCGGCAGCAAAGAAGGCCCTCGCGCCATGGGCAGAGGGCGCGGCCCGGCGGACTGCGGAACGCGTGGTCACCGAATGGGGCCAAGCGGCCGAGGGCGCCGGCAAGGCGAAGACGCAGGCGGCCTTGATGCGTCTCGATCCTGAGAAGACGGCGACGACGCTGGCCGACAACGGTATCGGACTGCGCGGGCAGAGCGCGGCCGAGGCGCAGGCGGCGCAACGCGCGGCGCTCGCGCGGACGGGGCAGGAGCTCGGCTCGGCACGCGATGCGATCGACGCGGCGGACCCGGCGCGCAAGACGGTCGGCGACGCCATGAAGGCCGTCGAGGACAAGATCAACGCGCTCCGCTCGGGGCCGCGGGCGAACCCGCCGCTGGCCGATGCGATCCACGGCTGGTCGAAGGATTACCTGCAGGCGCAGGGCGGCGCCCCGGGCGCGGCGCTCTCGGTCAAGGACATCTCGCAGACCATCTCCGCGCTCGAAGAGAAGGGCTACGGTGGCATGGGGGCGAGGCTGCCCGGCGGCGATGCCAAGAAAGCGGCGCGCATCATCGCCGGGGCGCTTAACGAGGTCTTGGACGACCACATCAAGGCGGTGTCGGCGAACAACCCGGCGGCGGCTGCCGCGGCGAAGGAGCTCGCGGCGAAGACGGCGGAGTACCGCGTGCTGAAGACGGTCCAGCCGATCATAGACCAGCGCGCGGTGGCGGAGCGATTCGCGCCCAGCGCGGCGCAGGCCGTGGCGAAGGACCCCGTGAAGGCGGCGCGGAATGCGCTGGCGGGGGCGGCAACGGCTCCGTTCCGTGGCGCTCCTGGGGCTGTCGACGCCACGATCGCGAAGCTGTTCGCGGCCCAGGCGGCGGGTCAGATGACACCGCAGTTGATCCAGCAGGCGGAGCGCGCGGGAGTGTCTGCGCTGGTGCTGCAGCACTTCCTACGTCCCGCGGAGCAGCGGTGATCGACCGCGGCGAAGCGCTGGTGGCGGTGGTCGGTATGCGGCGCGTTCTCGACCGGTCGCTGAAGTACATCACGATCGAGGACCGCGAGAAGGCGTCGCGCCTCGAGGCTCGCGTTGACCTGCTCGCCGCGCAGCTCGTGAACGGCACGCTCAGCGAATACGAGCCGACGTCGCCGTCCGACTACGACGACCTGCTGGCGAACCTGAGCGAACCGCCGACGCCCACGCAACTGCAGACCATGATCGCGAGCCTGCCCGGCGAGGACCACGACGACGCGGCGGCGTTTCTGGCGGTCGCGGGCGGCTGCTGGAAGTACCTCCAGGCTTCACTGCCCATCGTCGTCAAGCGCAGTCTCTACGGCGCGCAGAACCTACCGCCGTCTGGCGTGGCGCTGACCACGTTCGAATTCCTGCTGCAGGTCATCGACGATCCGCTGTGCGTCTTCGAGCTCATGAACACCGGGGCGCTGCTGCGGAGCCAGGGCGCGGCGCTGAAGGCGTGCTTCCCTTCGATCCACGGCGCCATCGTCCAGGCGGTCACCGAGCGCATGCTGGGCGATGAGACCGACGGTCCGATCGCGCTGGCCCTCTCGGCGCTGACCGGCATGCCCTACCAGGACCCAAAGGTCACGCAGGCCATGGCGGCGACCGACCAGGCGCAGGCAGCCAAGGAGCAGGCGCAGCAGCAGCGCCAGCAGCAACCACAGGAGAGCCGCGTCGGCCAGATGGTCGCGCCGCCGTCGTCCGCCCCGCGGTAACGAGGTGCCCACCATGAGGGCACACCCGTGGCGAAGTCCAAGGTAGGCGCGCTCGGCGGCGACGACGCTGGGCACATGATCAAGGCCGGCGTCATGACCGGCACGAATGCTCTGGTCTTCGTGCTCGACGTAGACGAAATCGACTGGCTCACGTTCGACATCACGTACACCGGCACGCCAACGGGAACGTTCAAGGTCGAGGCCAGCAACAGCTACCTGCCGGACCGACGCGACCTGACCGGCGGCACGTACACCGCGAAGCGCGCTGGGTCCTGGAAGGACATGACGAGTCGCCTCGTCCCGTCGATCGCGAACCCCGCGGGAGCCGGCGGCAATCAGTTCGTGGGTTTCCCCTTCGGTGACGTCGCGATCGGCGCGACCTATGTTCGGTTCACATACACGAACACGAGCGGAGCCGGCGTGCTCGACGTGTTCGTCACCGGGAAGGCGGTCGGGTGAGTGCCGATCGGCGGCGCGATTGACATAGCCGAGGGGGCGCCGCCTCCTGCTCCCCAGGGCGTGACTCGTATCGCGCGCATCGGCGGCGTGCTCATGCAGAGCACAGACGGCGCGAACTATTCTCCGCTGTCCACAGCGATGATACCGTCGACACCGTCTGGCCGTCTGGGCGGCCCAGGCGGCGTGCTCGATCTTTCCGAAGGCGCGGTGGCTGTGCCTCGTCTCGGCGTGACTCGTATCGCGCGCATCGGCGGCGTGCTCATGCAATCTGTGGATGGGGCAATTTGGGCGCCCTTGACGGCCCTTACTTCCCCCACATCGCCGTCGACACAGGGCTATGGCCCCGGACTCGCCGGAATCGACCTGTCCGAAGGTCAATTCTCGGTCTCCGCCCCCGGCGTCACTAGGCTGGCGCGAATTGGCGGAGTTCTGGCGACAAGCACCGATGGCGGCGCATGGACGCCGCTGGCGTCGCTGCCACCTGGCGCGCCGTTCATGTGGTTCGATGCGCAGAATGTCGATGGCCTCGGAAATTCGACCATGGTAGATGGCCAGCAGGTCGGCACCTGGGTAAATCTAGGTTCGGCCGGGGCAGGCGCCAATGCCATCCAGGCTACCGCCGGCCTTCGCCCACTGTTCCGCAAGATAGCGACTCCGGGACTGATCGGCAATAAAAGCGCCGTCCAGAGCGACGGGACGCAGTTCATGGCGACGGCCGTCCTAGGCGCCGTCGTTCAGCCTATTGTAGTGGCGGTCGTATTCCGCGCGACCTCGATCGCGTCGCTCTGTGCGATCATCGACTCCAACTCCGGTCGCGACATGATCTCGTTCACCGCCGGAACCGGAGCCCTGAACATGTATGCCGGCGCGGGACCGGTTGCTACAGGGCTGACGCTGGCCAATGCGACATGGGAAACGTTGGTCGCGACATTCAACGGCGCCAGCAGCTTTCTGCGTATGAATGGCACGCAAGGGAGTACGATCAACGCCGGTACCAGCAGCAATACCGGCGCCGAGCTTTTCTCTGCGCTGGCTGGCACCTCGATCGTCCCGGGATTCATCGAGGAAGCTTTGTTTTACTCTGATGGGACATCGCCCGCAGCGATAGAAGCCTACATAGCCGCCAAAATTGGAGCTACTCCGCAATGAGTCTTGCCGTTGGTCACACGGTGGCAAATCGAGGATCGGTGTCGGTTCCGGTTGGGCGCAAATTCGCGATCAGCGCGCCGGTCGATTGCGCGATCTCGATTAACACTGTCGCCGATGCGATTCTTGGCAGCACGGTACCAGCGCAGATCAAGGCAAACGTTGTCTATGTCTGTCTGATTCCCGCGGCAAGTGGACCCGTGGTTTTATCAGGTCTCACGACCGACCCGAATGGCGACGTCGTGCCGACCCAAATCACGTTCATTGATTCGGGGGCGAGCGGGATTTGATTGGTCCTTCTTTGCAGCGAGAGTGACGATGTGGCCGATGAGCAGTACGATACGCCCAGCGGAAACCCTCCCGTCTCGCCCGCCGAGTTTGCGCTCCAAACGCTGGCGCGAGCTCTCCGCGAGGCTTCAGACGGTTATCTCGCTCGCCTCGAGGTGTACCGAGGGCTGTCGCCAACTGAACGTGACGTTGGGCTTGCCCGAGAGGCCGATCACGCCCGGGACCTCAAGCACCTTGCCGGCGAGGCCGAACAGATCTTGCGCGCCCTCGTCGGCTACCGAACCCCAGACGGAGTCCGACGAATTGTACCCGTGCGGCGAGCTAGTAACGCCAAGGCCTGGGCAGTCGTGATGACAGCGCTCGCTGCCGTCGGCGGTGCCATCGCCGCAATCATCAACGCACTAAAAGGAGCCAAGCCATGACCATTCGCGCCGCGCGCCTCTACTGGGCACTCGCGTTCTTCGCGCTACTGCTGTTCGGCTGCGCCCACGTCACCACCGCCGCCAAGACGTGCGCGCCGACCATCGCCGACGTCGCGACCGTGTGGGCCGATGCGCAGAGCGAAGGCTACGTCGGAGCGCTGGAATCGCTGGTCGCCACCAAGGGCCTGTGCCTCGTGCAGGCCGCAGTGGACCAGGCGATCGGCCAGCACACGGTCGCAGCGGAGACCACGCTCGCGGCCGGTGCGGCACCACCGCCCGACGGCGACTACGCCGCGATCGCGCGGCTTCAGCTCTGGAGGGCGCAGCACCCATGACCGACGATGCTCCGCGTTGGTGGTTCTCGCATGCGACGACGCATGGCGATCTGACCGTTGCCTGGTGGCGAGCGTTTGGCGGCGCTTGGACGAAGGGCACGCAGGTCAATACGCCAGAGCACTGGCGCCTCTGTTACGCCGAGGGATGGCGAAGGCGGTGCGGCTGGAAGCGAAGTAGTAGCGGCCACGCCGAGACCGCCGCGAAGCAGCTGACCAGCGAGATACAGGCGATCCGCTAGCCCGGCCGTCGCAGCAGGGCGGCCCGAAGCAGTGCCAGAAGCCGACGCGCTGCGGATCGTGGCATTCGCATTGGCATGGCGGCGCGGACGGCTGGTCGCCCATTGCTTCGAGCGCCTGATCGGGCACTACCGCCCACCGCCACGCTCCGCCATGACAGAGTCCACGATGCCCGACACGCAGCTCGCAGCGTTGCTCAGGCCGGCCGAAGACGGCGCGCACCTCCGGGCTATGCAGGCCGGTGCAACGACCGTCGGGACTGGCGTTGCGGTCCCATTCGCGCGGCGGCAAGGCCCCGCCGAAGTCGTTGGTGTAGCACTCGATGATGACAGGCTTGCTCATGGCTCCCTTTCGTCGAACGGCGTTATCTCGAGTTCCACACGGGGGTTCTTTCGGTCGATGAGCTTACGCGATCCGTCCCACGACTCAATCAGGCTGTCGTTCGGAATGATGCCTGCGCGCTCCAGCGCGTCGCCCACGGCCTGCTTGAAGCCGGTCAGGTCTCCGCGGTTCGCCTCGCGGTAGAACAGTGCCCTGACGTGAACTGGCGCGTTTGGCAGCGCGAACCAGCGCAGGCGTTTACCTTCCTTGCGGCCCTTCATGACGGCGTGCGGGCGCTGCGGGTGCTGCCTGATGATGCTGACGATGGCCGCGTCCTCCCACGCCTTGGAATTCTCGGACGGCAACACGTGTACCTTGCCACGCCGGGAGCGCACGACACGCTGACTCGTCTTCTTGGTGCGCGGAATGCCGTCGATACGCAGCCTCACGTCCCCCGCCTCCGTTTCGCCCGCGGGGCACGGGTGGCGCGCTCTATGGCGTCCGTCAGTTGCAGGACCCGCGTCCAGACGGAGCCGTCCTTGTGCGTGCGCAGCGCGCCGATTGCCTTCGCCTGCGCCCTCCGTATCCGCCGTCGTTCGCGGTCGGCGCCGACCAGGGTGGCCACTATGGCTGCCTGATTTTGATCGCGCTTTGTCGAGTGATTGCTCATTCCCACCGCCCCGCGATCAAGCATACTCCGAACGCGACCAACCCCGCGGCGACGGTGCCAACGACCGACAGCGAATCCGCCGGCCACGTCCGACAGACCAGAGCGCCCAGGGCGATGCAGAGCAGGCCTGCGCAACGGCGGGCTAGCACCGCTTGCCCCGTTTCGCCCGAGGGGCACGGGTCGCGGTGCTGATCAGTGCAAGTCGGTCTTCGATCTCGCGGAACCATTCCTTGAGGACTCCGATTCGCGGTAATTCGTCAGGGCGTATGTCCTGCTGCGCCGCCTTCGCGAGAAGCCTGATCATCTTGACGGCGCCGTTCTGCGCCCTCCTGATCCGCTGCCGTTCGAGGGCGGCGCCGAGTTGTTTCGCCTTGCGTTCCACCTCGGCCAGCCATTCGGCATCACTGAGCTTCTCCGTCACGTCCCTGTCCTCCCGCGGCGCGCGGCGATGGCGAGTACGTCGCTGGCATCGCAGTACCAGCAGCCCTCCAGGCCCCAGGTCCCGTCGCCACCACAATCGCAGGTATCACCGTCGTACTCACAGCGGCATTCGCAAGAGTCGCGCAGGCGGATGGCCAACTGTCGCAGCTTCTCGCACGCTTCGTTCTCCGCGGCCCGGCCGGCGGCGAGACCGACGCGGACGCACATCAGCGCAAAATCTCCCGTCGTCGCCGAGCGGATGAAGCGGTTATTGGTCAGCCGCGCCGCTATCTCCCGCACCCGCGCCTCGTCTCCCGTCTCGGGCTGGGCTGTTGGCTCGTGAAATACGGCGTAGAGTCTCTCTCCCTCCGCCTGGCCGCGCGCAATCTCCTCGGCGGTCCACGTCTCCCCTTGCGGCGCCTCGCCGCGGGCGGGCTCGACGAAGTCGTGGTGGTGGTCGTTCGGTTCGTCGATCACGTCGTCGTGACCATCCCAGAAGCGCCGACGACCGCATTTCGGACGAGCGCACAAATCCTCGCGGCTCATGGCTTGGCTCCGCGGCACGCGCTGCGCTGATTTCCGCAATGCCAGCACACACAGTTGTCGTTGCATACTTCGACGATTGGCTCGTGGCTGGCAGACAGCGGAATGCAGGTAAAGACATGCCCCGCCTGCTTCTGGGGCGCGGCTGGCTGCTGCTCAGGGTCAAACCACGGCTCGGCAACTTGCCGTCGCGCCCACTCCTCCAGCCGTTGCAGGCGGCGCTCGAATCCTTCGGCAGTCTTCGTAGACGCGTCGCTGAATCGGTGCAGTGCGTGTAGCGCCGACTCGACTTTCTCTAGCCGTTCCCGGATGTCGTCGGGCGAGGCTGCTGGCTCACACACGATGCACTCACCGCTGAGCGGATGCGGATGCGGCTGCACGCCCGTCGATTCCGTCGCCTCGCGTATCCTCGCGTCGATGCACTTCCCGGCCTCTTGGCACACCTTGGGCGAGTTGCACTTGCCGGCGCTGGCGGTGCAGGCTCCCGCAAGCCCCGTCGTCGGTAGTGGCCCAACGCGCTCGACCAGTTGTTCGAACGTGGGCGATTCGGCCGGCGACGCGACGGCGAGGAATGTGCGTTCAAATGACGGTGGTCCGCCCAGGCTCTCACACGCACCCAGCAACCGCCGCGCCTCGGCCAGCTCGCCCTTGAGGCGGTCGCATTCCTTCGCCAATTTGTGCAGCACCTCCATGCTGAACTTCAATTTATCCAATTCCTCCCGCAGCGCCCTCTCGCGGGCCTGGGATTCGGCGGCGTGCTCGGCGTCGCGGGCCTCGATGTCTGTGACCATCTCGCCACCACCGAAGCCCAGGTCTGCGCAAAACTCCAGCGCCGATTTCATCGTGCACTCCACTCGTTGATCAGTTCGTCAGCCAGCAATGCCAGCCCAGCCGCCGCAAGAAGCACAGACACGAGCCGGCCGCTTGTCCACGCCATGCCAGACGCCAGAAACAGAACGCCGCGAGTAATGCCGAGCGCCGTTTTCATCGCGCCTCCGGGAGTGCCGGGTCTTCGATGCCCATCGAGTGCGCCAGCTTCGGGCGCGGGAGCCGGGATAGGCCCTCATATCGCGTGCCGGTCGAATACACGTCCGATAGGTGCGCGATCGTGGCTTCCCGCGTGCGGTACGCGGTCTCGCAGTATAGCCCGACTGGCATGTTACGCATGACGCGCATCGCGACGCCGCCAGAGCACACGTGCGGTCCGATGCCCACGAGCCGGCACTTCGGCCCAGCCTTCGCCGCCTCCTGCGCGGGATTGTCGGGGGTCGTTGGGGTCGTCATTGGGATGTCTCCTTTCCGATGGTGCCGCACGCGAAGCACGCCGTGCGCAGCCCGCCGCGATCATTACAGAAACCGCAGCGATGAGTTTGTAAAGTCTCTTTACTCACTGGTAACGTTTCCACCCTGGCCGGGCAGACGTCCGCGGTCGCGGGACAGTCGGCCGAGAGGCAGTAGGGGCAGAGATCGCCGAACTCCATGCTACAAACCTCCCTCGCGGAAAGCCCTGCGCAAATCAAGCGCCTGCGCCAACTTGCTGTCGAGAGAATCGCCTGGCACGAGCGCGAAATCGAGGTCGCTCGACGGGAGATTGCGCTCTACGACAAATCGTTGCGCTTGCACGAAGAGGACAGTACCAATATAGTACCAAATATGCAAGCTCAGATCGCAGCGAAACGTTCAAGGCGGGGTCGGCCCCTGGAAGTGAGCCACCCGTTCCCGATGGAGCTCGAGAAGCGCGGCCTGACCGTGACGTTCTGGGCCAAGAAGCACAATCACGATCGAGCCCGGGTCAAAAGCTGGTTCGCCGTGGGCGATGGCGGTCGTAGGATTCCCCGGGCCATCGCTGAGGCGATCGAGAAGGAACTCGGCGTCCCGGCGACGCTTCGGACCTGGAAGAACGGGATTGCCTAGGGCCATGTCGAATTTGGTACGAATTCGCTTGCGTGGTTAGCACCAAATTATTAATATGGTGCACATGGAAACAACGCAACGCTCTTCCCAGTCCTTCTGCGCTCGCCCCGGCTGCGGCATCGCGAAGTCGCTGCACGGCCACTCGGGCGCGGCCTGCTCCAACTTCATCCAGCCCGGCAGCAAGGAAGCGAACGAGGCGAAGCGGACGCATCTGTCGGTGGTGCCCGAATGCGAACACAGTCCGACGGGAAAGCACTCGTTCTCGCCAGACATCGAATATGACGAGAGCGGCAAGACGATCAACTGCGAGCACTGCGGCGAGTATCCTGAAGAAGAGACGGTCGAGACGCCGACGCTGTCCGACGCCGATCTGATGGCCGAGTGGAAGGCTCGCGCCGCTGCGCTGGGGGTGTTGGCGTGAACCCACGCGTCAAGTGCCGGGCGTGCCGCCAGGTGGTCGATACGCGCATGGGCGTGCCGCGTGAGCGCGTCGGATTCCTCTACGCCACGCACCTGGACCGCGGCGTGAAGTGCTGGATGAGCGGCGAGCAGGCGGTCACCGACATCGACATCTTCATGGCGATGCAGGAAGCAGAAGTCGAGGAGGTAGCGTCGTGAGCACGTTCGATTGGTCACTGACGCTGTGCTGTTCTACGGCGTTCACGTTTGCCTTGGGCTATCTCGTCGCCAAGACGCACCCGACGGCCATCGAGCGACAGATCGAACAGGGGCGGCGGCTGTGGGCGGAAGCGCTCGCGAAGTCCCTACAGGACGCTATGTCGCACGTCCCGTACGACGTTGGCGACAGCATCATTCGCCGTCTGGAAGAAGCGAGGACAAAATGACCCGCTGCCTCGACTGCCGCAACCGCCGTCGATTCGCCCGCGGCGTGTCGCTCACCTGGTGGTCGCCGTTCCGCGTGTGTTATCGCCATTGGCTCAAGCGCCGGGCCATTCTGCACGTCGCTGGCCGCGTGGCGCTGGCGCTGTTGGTCGCGGGCGGCGTGGTCGGCTTCGTCGCGAAGGTCGCGTGGGAGTTGCGCGGCTTGGTGTCGCGATGACCGACTTCGCCAAGGCCGTTGCGATCGTGGCGCTGGCAACGCTGGCGCACGTCGCGCTGATGCTGCTGCTGGGGCCGCACCGATGAAGATCAACGGCGAAGAGGTAGAGCTGGTCACGTCGTTCGACCAGCTGCGGGCGGGGATGATCGTGTGGGCTAAGCCGTGCCGCTGGTGCAACGGCGCCCATAGGGGATTTCTAACCAAGCTGGTATCCGGGCGTTTCGCGAGGTTCCCGGATGGGTCGAAACTTCTGGAACCGTTTTGGTTGTTTCTTCCTCTGCCTTCGTGCGCAGCGAGCGGTTGTGTGTCGGTGTCTACGGTGCTGGAGCGCCGTGCGTACCTCGTCGTCGATCCACTGCTCGATGCGCAGTCGACCGAACATGCGCGCAAGTTGGTGACAGCATGAGCGACCAGCACGAGCACAAGCTCCTGGCCGGCGCGCTTCGCCTGCGCGCCGCCGAATACGCGCGCACGTTGTACGCCGGTGCGACCGTCGACGACGCCGACTGGCGCTACCTCGACGAGACCGACTGGGGTCGCTACGTGGTCGAGGAGCTGGCCGCGCGCGACCTGATGATCGACGGCGATACGGTGGTACCGCTGCTGCGCCGGGCGGCGGGTGAGTAACGACAACGAAGGGAGAGCACGACATGAGCACTGCAGAGACGACCGACCTGGCGCCGCGCATCGCTGACGAGCCAGCGCCCGCGCACCCGCAGTACATGACCGGCTTCGATGGCATGGCCGCGGAGCCCTTCCCCGAGGCCGCACGCAAGGTGCTGGCCGAGGAGCCGCCGCCGGAGGCGATCGAGATCAAGCCCGACGGGATCGTGTTCGTCCCGGGCGTCTACTACCGCCGGCAGCTGACGCGAGCGTTCGGCGCCGGAGGATGGGCGCTGGCGCCGCGCGGGCCGGCGCGCGTGATGGGCGATCTGGTCGTCTATCCCGGCGCCCTGTACTGCCTCGGGCGCTTCGTCGCGGAGGCGGTCGGCGAGTGCATCTATCGGCAGAACAGCAACATGAGCTACGCCAGCTGTGTCGAGGGTGCGAAGACGGACGCACTGTCTCGGTGCTGCAAGGACCTCGGGATGGCAACGCAGCTCTGGGATGCGGCTTGGCGCGACCGTTGGAAGGCCGAGTACGCCGAGGCGTACAAGGGCCAGAAGTACGACAAGAAGAAGGGCGGTTATGTCGACGCCACGCTCTGGCGACTGCGCAGCGGCCGACCGGTGCAGGACATCGATCTGATGTCGGGGGCTGGCGGTGTTGCCCCAAAAGCACCTGCGCCGTCTGCGCCGGCCTCCGCGCCTGCGGCTATGACGGCGCCTGCTACCGCTGCCGCGCCGAGTGACACGGGCGAGCCAGCGAGTGCGGCGCAGATCGCCGACATCCGCGCCATGGTCAAGAAGATCGGGTGGAAGGGAAACCAGGCGACCGCATGGCTCAAGCGCGTGACCGGCCAGCAGAAGCCCGAGGCGCTCTCGGCAGTCGAGGCGACAGCGGCGGCGATCGAGTTGGAAGGCCAGCTGGTCAAGGCTGGGCTGCAACCGTGAGGTGGTCGGCATCGGCGCTCAAGCGCCACTGCGCGTACCCGAACCTGCTCAAGACGGAGCCGACGGCGGACCAGCAACGGGCGATGGACCGGGGGACGGAGTTTCACGCGGCGATCGAGCGCTGGAAGGCAAAGGAGCAGATCCCCGTGCTGGCCGACCTGGAGATCCAAGGCTGGATCGACGTGCTGGCGCAGCAGTGGGACCCGCTGGGGAAGCGTCTCGAGGTGGCGTGGGGTCTCGGCATGGACGGGTCGCACATCATGGTCGCCGAGCCGCGCCCGCACGTCTACGAGCCGATGTCTGGCGGCGCGCCGCTGCTCACCGCGGGCCGGGCGGATGCGGTTTGGATCGATGCCGGCGACACGCTCTGGTGCGTCGACTGGAAGACCGGCGTGTGGCCCGTCGAGAACGCGGCGACGAACCTGCAAGCGAACTCCGCCGGTATCGCGCTTGCGCGCCGGTGGAACGCGGCCCGCTACGTGCCCGGCATCTACTACGCGCGCGATGGCATCTTCGAGTGGGGCGACCCGATCGATCTGGGCAGCGACGCGGCGGCGGAAGCGTTCGCGGCGGTGAAGCACGCCGCCGAGCTGCCGCCCGAACCGCGCCCTGGCGACCACTGCGCGACGTGCTGGGAGAAGCGCAAGAATCGCTGCAAGTTCGCGGCGTGACTACGTTTGCCGCGCTGCAGGCCTCCGAAAGGAGGTTGCCGAGCTGCGCGTCTACCTGCGACGCCTCGGCCGGCGCAAGCAACTGAACACCCGTCAAGTGCTTTTCTTGCTTGCGTCCGTAATACGACGGTGCTACCTTCTCTCTTGTCGACAGCAGCCAAGTCGACGCAACCCGAACCAGGAGAATCCATCATGACCATCACCGCCAAGTACGCCGGAACCTGCCCCGCCTGCCGCCAGCCGATTGCCCCGGGCCAGAAGGTCGAGTGGGCCAAGGGTTCGCAGGCCCGTCACGTGACGTGCGTCAGTGCCGCGGACGGTGGGGCTACGCGGGTATTCGTGCGCGACATGCCCCGCGGCGGAGCACTTAGGGGACGACGCACCGGTTGCCGCTGCGGGAGCATCGAGGGATATCCGCGTAGCTCCGACTGTCGGCAGTGCCAGTACGACAACGAGTAGATTCCCCAGGCCGGCCCCTGGTGCGACGGGGGCGGGCTCGGCGAATTCACGCCGGACCAAGGAGATACCCATGAAGAACACCAAAAAACTAGTCCGCACCATCACTCTCACCGATCGTGCGCCGGTCAAGATCGTAGACGACGAATGGAGCATCATCGCCGGCGATTCTGACCACGACGGCCAGGTGGAGTCCCAGGCTAACCATATCTGGTGGATCAAGGTCCGCCAGCATGCCGATGGACGCCGGATCGTCTACGGTCGCCTGGGGGAGGGGTGCGGAGGTGCGCACATTGGATGGCATGGATGGGCAGGTGGCTATCTGATCCGCGGCATCCAGGACCCGCGCGCGTCGACTGGCGTAATGATGCCCGACGATGATGGAACCATCGACGCAATCCACCAGATCGCCGAGGGCATCGAGCACCCAGAGATGGCAGCCAGGGTGATCGCCGACCTGCCAGCCGAAGCGATATAGGTCGCCCCTTCCGTTGAGCCCCGCGTGCGACGGGGCGAGCGGAGGGTACGACCATGGCTAAAGTCCTGAACGCCCCGTGGAAGCAGCTGCGCAGCGTTATTCGTCCGGTCCGCTGGACGCCCGACGAGTGGCGCGCGATCGCCGCCGCCGCGAAGAAAGCCCGCATGACGGAGAGCGAATACGTGCGCTACTGGGTGCTCACCGTTGCGCAGGCAGAGCCGACCGAGTAGTAACTACCTCGCCGAGGTCAAGCGCTGCCGCAGTTTGTCAAGCTGGGCCGATGTCGATTCTCGAAAAAACACTTTGCATCCGTAAGCGCGACCGTGTACAGGTTGAGGTACCCCCTATGCGCGACACCACGACGATCGAAGAAGGCGGCAGCGCGCTCCTCACTGCGCATGGGGGCATGTTCCAGGGTCGCAGCGCGCCGTCTCCTTGGGTTGTTGGACGGGGACGGAAATGAGCGATCTATTGCGACAACGTTTCTGCGAGGTCCTGGCCGAGCGCGGCGTTTCGGCCGCCGGTGCTGACGCGCTGCTGGTACGAATCGGCGAGGCGGCGCGGCTGTCGCGCACCGGGCGACTGACCGACGAGCAGGCCAGCGCGAGGGTCGCGTTGCTGCTGATCGCGACCGAAGAGAAGGCCGCAGAGCTGCGGCGCGAGGCGGCCCGGCCGCTGGCGCGCGCGGTGGCCGATGGTCGCATGTCACTGCTCTCGGTGCGCGCGCGAATTCGGGGGGCGGCGTGAGCGCGCTTGCGTTCCACTTCGTGCGCCTGGTCAACGGAGTTCCGACTCTGCGTGACGGTCGCCCGATGCCGCCGGTCGGAGAGTGGTTAGAGGAACCGGGGCCGATTGAAATCTGCAAGCGCGGGCTGCATGCCAGCGTCCGGGCGATCGATGCCCTGGATTATCTCCAATGGGACAACGCCGCCGTGTGCGTCGTCGAACTGGATGGCATCATCGAGACGCCGGACCACACGGACAAGATCGTGGGCTCTCGCCGGCGCGTGCTTGGTTGGTCGCCATGTGACGATCTGCTGCGCCTGTTCGCTCGTGAGTGCGCTCTATCGGTCGCGTCACACTGGGATATGCCTGCGAACGTCCGTGAGTACCTGGAGACCGGCAACGAAGATCTGCGGGCCGCCGCCTGGGCCGCCTTCTGGGCCCGCGCCGAGGCCGCCGCCTGGGCCGCCTTCTGGGCCCGCGCCATGAACGCCGACAGGGCCGCCGCCAGGGACGCCCAGAACGAGATCCTGGAGTCGCTCATCGTCGACGCATGTGAGGTCCAACTGTGAAGCCCGTCCAGATGTTGATCTCTTCGATCCGCCGCGACGGCGGAACCCAAATCCGCGCCGCACTCGACGAGGCGACCGTACAGGCGTACGCGGCTGCCATCGCCGCCAAGCACGAGCTGCCGCCCTCTACGGTGTTCTACGACGGCACCGCGAACTGGTTGGCCGATGGCTTCCACCGCGTCGAAGCCGAGCTCCGCAATGGCTCCAAGCGCATACGCGTCGAGGTCCGCAAGGGCACCAGGCGCGATGCCATCCTGTTCGCGTGCGGCGCCAATGCGACGCACGGCCTGCCCCGCTCCAACGCCGACAAGCGCCGCGCCGTCGAGACGCTGCTGGCGTTGGCTGCGTCAGAGGGCTCGAAATGGAGCGACCGTGAAGTAGCGCGGTTGGCGCGCGTGTCGCATCCGTACGTCGCGGAAGTGCGCGAAAACATTCGATCGACGCATCCAGTGGGTGGTAACGTTACCACTGGCGGTGCGTCAAAAGATTCCCGTAAATCGGCCGAGGTGCGAGGCGAGCGAGCTGAGGAAGCGGACTCGTCGAGGACCACCGTAAGGGAAAGAGCAGCGGAACCGTCGTCGGGGGAGGCCGACCAGCTAGGGAAGGCGTCAACACCGGCCGACGACGGCGCTCAGGCGGGGGATTCATCGGCCTCCCCGCCGAACACCGCACTTCGCCGTCCCGCCCTCGATCTGCTCGGCCTCGACGACATCGACCCGGCGTGGCTCGAACTGGTCTGCGACGTCGAGGCGGCGCTGGGCGCGTTCGACAACCACCTGCGGCAGGCGCAGGCCGACCTGTCACCGCTGCTCGGTGGAAACATCAGCAACGCCGTCCAGGCGCTCCGCATGGAGGCGCACGAGATCGCGGCGCGGGCGCGGCGGTCGGTGCTGCCGAAGTCGGCGTGCAAGTACTGCAAGGACCCCGACGGCACCGCCGGCCGGCGGGTCGAGTGCAGCGGCTGCCACAATCGCGGATGGCTCACGGCCGACCAGCTGGGCGACGTGCCGCGCGAACTGCAGGCGGGCGGCGAGGCGGCGAAGGTGATCGACCAGAAGGCCGGCGGATACGTGGCGCGCGCGGCGAAGCTGAAGGCACCAGGACAGTACGCGGTCGCGGTGACGCCGCCGATGAAACAACCGCCAAAACTGAAAGTGGAGCTGGTCGACGAGGCGGGGAATTCGGAGCCGTTCGAGGACGGGGGGTTCTGATGGGGCCTCATTCGCACTCGCTGCAGGATGTTCTTTCGGCCGCGGGCGATCTGGTCGCCAAGGTCTGCCGCACATGTCTCAAGGTCGTCTGCAAGGACTGCGGTCGGCTGGTGTTCTGGCCTGACAACGACGTCACCGTGCGCGTCGCCGAAGCGTATGCCGGGCGGCAGCTCTACTGCCGGTGCCGGCCGTACACGAAACGCTTCGCCCATCGGCGGCCCTGATGATCGCGCTGACCGACGAGCACCTGCGCTCCGCCGCGCTCGACATGGGCGCGCGCGAGTATCAGGCGGACAAGGCCGTCGACATCGTCCAGGCGCTGCGCGTGCACCGCTCGACGCTGGCGGTGATGGCTACGGGCCTCGGCAAGACGTACCTGTTCGCCGTGCTCGCCGCGCTCTGGCCGGGTCGGGTACTGGTGCTGGCGCACCGCAAGGAGCTGATCCAGCAGGCGTGGGGGAAGCTGACCGAGCTCACTGGCGAGCGCGTCGGGATCGAAAAGGCGCACGAGCGCAGCTACGGTGCGCGCATCGTTGTGGGCTCGGTACAGACGCTCAAGGAGCATCGGTTGCGCGGCATCTCGGAGCCGCCCTTCTCGCTGATCATCGTCGACGAGGCGCACCACTGCACGGCGAAGAGCTATCGCAAGATCCTGGCAGCGTTTCCAGAGGCGAAGGTACTCGGCGTCACCGCCACGCCGAAGCGCGCCGACAAGAAGGCGATGGGGCGCGTGTTCGATAGCGAGGCCGGGGCGCCGCTCGATATGCTCTGGGGCATCGAGAACGGGTGGCTAACGCCGCTACGGGCTGAGTCGATCGAGACGGAGATCGACTTCGCCACGCTGAAGGTCGGCAAGGACGGCGAGTTCGACGAAGCCGCACTGGACGACGCGATCAGCACCTGCGCCGCGCAGATCGTTCAATCGGCGGTGGCCCTGGCCGGCAACAAGCGCATGGTCGCATTTTGCCCCGGCGTGAAGACCGCGCACGTCACCGCCGAGACGATGAACCGCATCGAGCCTTCCTCGGCGCGAAGCCTCGACGGCAAGACGCCCGACGACGAGCGGACAGCGATATTACGCGGGCACAAGGGCGGCGCGTTCCCGCGCCTGGCCAACATGCTGGTCCTGACCGAAGGGTACGACGACCCGAAGCTACAGGTCATCCTGAACGCGCTGCCGTGCAAATCGCGGTCGCGTCTCGAGCAGATCATTGGTCGTGGGGCCCGGCTCTGGCCGGGCATTGAAAAGCTGCCGACCGTCGAGGAACGCAGGGCGGCGATCGCGGCTTCGCCCAAGCCCTACAACGACGTCTACGACCTGGCCGGCAACAACGTAGACGGCTGCTGCGCGAGCCCCGTCGACATCCTGGGGGGCTCATATAGCGACGACGAGAAGAAGGCCGCCAAGAAGAAGCTGCGCGAGGAGGGTGGCGACGTGCTGCAGGCGCTGCAGAACGCGCGGCGAGAGATTCGCGAAGCGGCGGAACGGGCCGCGAAGATGAAGGCTGCGATTCTGGCACGCCGGCCGGCTGACCCGTTCAAGGCATTGGGCGAGCGTGACCCAGAGCCGATGCACGTCGTGAAGCCGGAGAACGCGGCGACCCCGGCGCAGCTGCGCATCCTGCGCGACGAGCTGTTCATGGAGATCCCCGCGAACTGCTCAAAGAAACAGGCTCGGCGACTGATTGAGATCGGCGACGCGCGCATTCGCGCGGGACTTTGCAACTACAAGCAGGTCAGGTGGCTCGCGTCCCTTGGCATCGGCGAGGCGAATCGAGTCACCGTCGCGCAAGGAAAGCAGATCGCCGATGCGTATCGCGCCGCCGGCAAGGTGATTCCGCGACGCGACGTCATCGACGCGATTCTCGGCAGAGCAGCAGCAAACGGAGGTGCAGCATGAACAGAGGCGGTTGGAACTTCAATCGGGCGCGCGGTCTGTGCGGGGCATGCGGCAAGTCGGCGCCCGAGACTGGGCGCACGTGCTGCCGACCTTGTGCCGACGACAGAACCAAGAGAGCGCTCGCCCGATACCACGCAAATCATCCTGAGGCCGGCAGCTACGCCAAGGACGGGGAGTTCGTCAGCGCGCGTGACCGCAAGCTGGCGCGCTTCGGGCGTTGCAAGTGCGGCCTGCTGCTGCCTTGCCATTCGTGCGGGCCGACGATTGTTGAGCTGGCCGAATCGCGACGAGGCGACGAATGAGAGTCGATGCCGCCGACGTCAAGGCCAGAGTATTCCTGCCGGATTTGCTGCCGGCGGACTGCAAGCGCGTGCGCGCTGGGCGAGATGCGATCCGCGCGCAGTGCCCGATACACGGCGGCGAGCACCTGAGCCTAGGCATGAAGGACGACGGGCGCGGCTGGTGGTTCCAGTGCTGGGCGTGCGGCGAGTCGGGCGACTGCTTTCGGTTCGTGATGCTGCTCGATCGGTGCTCGTTCGCCGAGGCGTTGCGCAAGCTCTCGCACGAGGTCGCCCCGATGCTCGCTGGGCCGGCGCCGAAGAGACGGAAGCCGGCTCTTCTGCTGGCGTGCGAGGGGCTTGGGTGCGGGGCGACGCGCGAGCTTGAGGCAGAAGACCGTCCGTACGTGGGGCGCACCATCGCGACGAGTTGGGAGCTGCGTGCCGGACGCTGGCTATGTGCGCGGTGCGCCGGCGGCAAGACGGCTACGAGGGAACCGATCGCGCCGTTGGGCGCAGGAAGGCGGGCCGCGTGAGCGAAGAAGACGTCATGGTATTGCTGCGTCGGGCTGCAGAAGCCGACGAGGACTTGATGCGCCGGTTACTCATCGCTGCCGAACACAACTGGCAGGTGGCCGAGGACGAAGGCCACGAGGACCGTGAGCACCTGAAGTTGTTCCGCGAGGTGCGCGATCGGCTAGGGCTACCTCCCAAGAGCCCGCGCTTTGGATACGAGCCGTGAAGTCATCGCCCATCAAGCGCCGCGCGCGCACAAAGCACCAAAGTGTGGTCGCCCATCCTTCCGACAGCGCGCTGGCGCTGGTGACGCTCGCCAACGATAGGGGCGCGGCGGTCATCGATGCGAAGCACGCTACGGCCGTTGGTCAGTACCTGTGGACCTTGGTGACCAAGTCGACGGTTCGTTACGCGGTCACGCACATGACCGTCAACGGATCGGCGAAGTCGTTACCGTTGCACCGCCTGATTGCGTCCCTAATGGGAATCGATGCGAGCCCTCAGATAGACCACATCAATCACGATGGTCTTGATTGCCGCGAAGCCAACCTTCGGGGGGTAACCGTCTCACAGAACCAGGCCAATTCGCGCAAATTGAAGGCACGGTCGAGTCGGTTCAAGGGCGTCTGTTGGAACAAGAGAGGGTCCAAATGGGTGGCGTCGGCGAAGGTCAATCGGAAGAGCAAGTTCCTTGGCTATTATCCAACTGAAGAACTGGCAGCTCTGGCTTACAACGAGTTCGCGACGGCTACATGGGGTTCCTACGCCTGTCTCAATGACGTGACGAAATGAAGCGCTCACGGATTCGACGGCGGGCGAAGACCAAACATCAACTCGCGAACGCCGAGCACAAAGAGTACATCGCTTGGATCCATCAGCAACCTTGCTGCGCGTGTGGCCATAGAGGAGAGGCGATCCAAGCGGCGCACGTCGGTCGCGGCGGCATGGGCATGAAGCACGGCAGCGATGCGGAAGTGATTCCGCTGTGCGGGCCGCGCTGGATATTCGACCACGTCGCAGCAGGCTGCCACGCAGACCACGACCAGTTCACGGGGAAGTTCATCCCCCGCCCGCACCAGGGACGCTCACAGCTCCGCGCGTGGCGCCAGGAATGGGACGCGCACCAGGTCGCCGTGCACCGCGGGAGGTTCGAGGCGAGGACGACAACGCCAGAAAGCGAGATGCCATTTTGAAGCTACTGCGCGCTCCGCATCGGTCAGGCGATGGGATAACGACAATCTTTCTGAGTCAGGGGGAATTCACGCAAGTCGACTCAGTCGACGATGAATTGGCCGAATTCAACTGGTCTGTTTACGTCAATCGAGGATGCCGCTACGCCTTCAGGAAGGTCGGAGGCCGGAAAGGCAAGAAGGTAATTCTTCATCGGGAAATCGCCGCCCGTATGGGCCTGGACCTGACAAATGAGATCGATCACGTCGACGGAAACGGTCTGAACAACCGCCGCAACAATCTGCGTGCTGCTACCACTGCGCA
>Ga0335069_10004855_pt1 | contig 19826 bp, 14 predicted proteins | sample Lox_Sample_11_FD_206714 | JGI IMG/M metagenome (GOLD analysis project Ga0335069, IMG submission 206714) | Soil microbial communities from Loxahatchee National Wildlife Refuge, Florida, United States - Lox_Sample_1.1 | ecosystem: Environmental > Terrestrial > Soil > Wetlands | place: USA... | reverse complement strand
CCGCATCGGCTTTGAACAAAATCCGCCCCTCCAGTTTCATACCGCCGACGGTTTGGCGGGCCTCGGCGTGGAAGCAGTCAGTGAAGCCGCCAGGCGCGCCGGATTGCGCATCCAGTGGGTCGAGACCAGCGGAAGTTCGGAAGAGGCTTTCCGGAAAGGTCTCGTCGACCTCTGGCCGGTGATGGCCGACCGTCCGGAACGCCGGAAGTTTGTTCACTTCACCAGGCCGTGGCTCAATAGCAGTCACGCGCTTGTCATACGCTCGGGCTCACCCGTCCCCGGCCGGGAATTTGCCGGCCGCATCGGACTTTTCAGGTTGCCCCTGCACGTCCGCATGGCGCACAGCCGATTCCCCTCGGCTCAATTAGTCCAGTTTCCGGTAGCCACTGAGGTTCTGGGCGAGGTGTGCAAAGGCACGGTTGCCGCCGGCTTTCTGGAGTTCCGAACGGCACTCAACGCGTTGCAGGCAAAACCCGCCGAGTGCGCCGCCGTTTCGATCCGCACCCAGATCCTTCCCGACCTCACCAATCAGCTCGCCGTCGCTTCCACCTTTAGAGCCGCCGCGGCAGCCGACAAAATCCGTCGCGAAATCGGAAGCATGTTCGGCGACGGCACCATGGCGGTGATCATGGCCAAATACTCCTACTATGGCCTGGTCGACACGTGGGCTGCATACGATGCGCTGGAGGCCGCGCAGCGCGAGCGCTGGCTGGCCATCGGGATCAGCGCCCTCACCCTCCTGCTGGCTGTGATCGTCTGGCGCACCTTCTCGGCGCGGCAGCGCCAGCGCGCCGAGGCCGCTCTGCGCGAGAGCGAAGAGCGCTTCCGGAATATGGCGGACACCGCGCCGGTCATGATCTGGGTCACGGGCCCGGATAAATCGTTCACCTTCGTCAATAAGACCTGGCTCACGTTTACCGGCCGCAGCCTGCATCAGGAATTGGGCAACGGTTGGACCAAAGGTGTGCACCCCGACGACCTCGACAACAGCGGTCGGATCTTCAGCACCGCGTTTGAGGCCCGCCACAGCTTCCACCTGGAGTGCCGCCTGCGCCGGGCCGACGGAGAATACCGCTGGATCCTGTGCAGCGGCGTGCCGCGCTTCGCCGCCGGCGGAGACTTCGTCGGCTACATCGGCTCCAATATCGACATCACCGATCTGCAGAGCGAAGAGCGCTTCCGGCAGCTCGCTGAAAACATCGATCAGGTCTTCTGGATGGTCGATCTCGTCACCCAAAAGGTCGTATACGCCAGCCCCGCTTTCGAGAGGGTATGGGGCCACAGCGTCTCGGCCCTGTACCGGGATCGGGCATGGCTGATGGAGACCATCCATCCGGAAGATCGCGTTCTCTGCCAGGCGTTCCTGAAAACACTCGTGTCCAGCTCCGGCGAAGAAACCTATCGCATCGTCCGTCCCGACGGCACCGTGCGGTGGATCCATGACCGCGCCTTCGTCGTGCGGAATCGCGAGGGCGAGCCATACCGCATCGCGGGCATCGCGGAAGACATCACGGAACGGCGAGAGCTGGAAGAGCAGCTCAGCCAGGCCGGAAAAATGGAGGCCGTGGGCAGGCTGGCGGGCGGCGTCGCCCACGATTTCAACAATCTACTTACCGTCATCGGCGGCTACGCGCAGATGCTGCTGGAAACCACACCTGCCGCAGATCCCAAACGAGCCCGGCTGGAACAGATTCTCAATGCTTCCAATCGTGCCAGCGTACTCACCAGACAATTGCTCGCCTTCAGCCGCCGGCAAATCCTACAACCCAGGCTGGTCAATCTGAATCACCTGGTGACCAACCTGAAGGCCATGCTCGGACGAATCATCGGCGAACGGATTACCGTCGAAACCGCGCTCGATCCAGCCCTGGGCTTGATCAAAGCCGATCCTCACCAGCTCGAGCAGGCCGTCATGAATCTGGCGGTCAATGCGCGCGACGCCATGCCGAATGGAGGACTCTTCCGCATCCAAACCAGCATGGCGGGTCTGGGTCGTTCGTCCAACGGCGAAGGCCCGGACGAATCCGGGAAACGGGTCCGCCTGACCGTCAGCGATACCGGCTGCGGTATGGACGAACGTGTCCTCGAGCGCGCCTTTGAACCCTTCTTCACCACCAAAGACCTGGGGAAAGGGACCGGTCTGGGTCTGACCATGGTCTACGGCATCGTCCGTCAGAACGAAGGCACCATCCATGTCTCCAGCCGGCCGGGCCAAGGTACGCTTTTCGAACTCTGTTTTCCGTTGGTGACGGAAGATCGTCTCGAGGACGCGGGACCCGCCGAGCCGCGCTCGAAACCCGAGGCCGGCGAGACCATCCTCGTGGTCGAAGATGAAGCCGAAGTCCGCGGGTTGGTGCGCGAAACATTGCGCCACCTCGGCTACAACGTGCTCGAAGCCGGCGACGGGTATGAGGCCCTGAAGCTCGTCGAGCAGCATAAGTCCGAAATCCGTCTGCTGCTTACCGACGTGATCATGCCGCTGATGAACGGGCACGAGTTGGCCCTGCGTCTCAAAGCCGCCAGCCCCTCGACCAAGGTAGTCTATATGTCCGGCTACACCGACGACGTGCTGGCTTTCCACGGAATTGCCCCGGAAATCGACTTCATCCAGAAGCCGTTCACCAGCGCCGACCTTGCGGAGAAACTGGGCCGGGCGCTCTCCGTCTGAGTGGGGCAGGTTTCCGGCCTGCCCCGAGTTGAAGCAGTCTTGACAAAATTTCAGATTAGATATAATCTAATTTCTTCATGGAAGCCGGGGAAATCAGACGGTCCTTGGAGGCCAGCGGCTTGCGCTGTACCCCGCAGCGCTACGCGGTCATGGCCTACTTGATGCAACACACCGGGCATCCCACCGCCGCGGAAATCTTCGACGCTGTGAATCGCGTCGATCCGCGCTCCTCCAGGGCCACCACCTATAACAACCTGCGGGACCTGGTGCAGGCGGGCTTGGTGCGCGAAGTGGCCGCCGAAGGCCGCGCCGCGCGTTTCGACGCCAAAGGCATGCGCCATCACCACTTCATCTGCGACCGCTGCGGCGACGTAGAGGACCTGGACTGGTACGACGTCCCCAGGCCTCCCTCGGCCTCCCTCGGCAAGCGGATTCTTCGCGAATGCGAGCTCATTTTCCGGGGACTCTGCGCGAAGTGCGCTCCACGGCATGCTTCCCGTTAAGAGTCGCCGCACTTTGTTGGACTAATTCGAAGGAGGATGAACATGGAGCAAGAACTCACTACCGGTAATCAAACCTCGTCAACCGAAACCAAGTGCCCGGTAACGGGCGGCGCACGCAGGCTCGCGGCAGCCGGGCCGACCAATACCGACTGGTGGCCGAACCAGTTGAACCTGAAGGTCCTGCATCAGCACTCCCCCCTGTCCGATCCAATGGGCGAGGAGTTCAATTACGCCAAAGAATTCAAGAGTCTCGACCTCAACGCCGTCGTCAAAGACCTCCATGCCTTGATGACGGAGTCGCAGCCCTGGTGGCCGGCCGACTTCGGCCATTATGGGCCGCTTTTTATTCGTATGGCGTGGCACAGTGCCGGCACTTACCGCATCGCCGACGGCCGCGGCGGAGCCGGGTCCGGCGAACAGCGTTTTGCGCCCCTCAATAGCTGGCCCGACAACGTCAACCTCGATAAGGCGCGCCGCTTGCTCTGGCCCATCAAACAGAAGTACGGCCGCAAAATCTCCTGGGCCGACCTCCTGATCCTCGCCGGCAACGTCGCACTCGAGTCCATGGGCTTCAAGACCTTCGGTTTCGGCGGCGGACGCCCGGACGTCTGGGAGCCCAGCGAGGACGTGAACTGGGGACCGGAGGGCACATGGCTCGGGGACCAGCGCTACACCGGCGATCGTCAGCTCGATAATCCTCTCGCCGCCGTTCAGATGGGCCTGATTTACGTGAATCCGGAAGGCCCCAATGGAATGCCCGATCCCGTCGCCGCCGCGCGCGATATCCGCGAGACCTTCGCCCGCATGGCGATGAATGACGAGGAGACCGTGGCCCTGATTGCCGGCGGTCACACCTTCGGCAAGACCCACGGCGCCGCCGATCCCAGCAAATACGTCGGTCCCGAGCCCGAAGCCGCTCCCATCGAGGAGCAAGGCCTCGGCTGGAAGAACACCTATGGCAACGGCAACGGCGCCCACGCCATCGGCAGCGGGCTCGAGGTCACTTGGACCACGACCCCGGTGAAGTGGAGCAACAACTACCTGGAAAACCTGTTCGGCTATGAATGGGAACTCACCAAGAGCCCGGCTGGCGCGAATCAGTGGAAGCCGAAGGGCGACGCGGGCGCCGGCACTGTTCCCGATGCCCACGATCCCTCCAAACGGCACGCCCCAACCATGCTCACCACGGACCTCTCCCTGAGAATGGACCCGATCTATGCGCCGATCGCGAAGCGCTTTCTCGACCATCCGAAGGAGTTCGCCGATGCCTTCGCCAAGGCGTGGTTCAAGCTGACCCATCGCGACATGGGACCGATCTCGCGCTACCTCGGCCCGCTCGTTCCCAAGCAGCCTCAGTCGTGGCAGGACCCTGTTCCCCCGGTGGATCACAAACTAATCGGCCAGCAGGACATTGCGGCGCTAAAGGCTAAAATCCTCGCCTCCGGGCTCTCCATCTCCCAACTGGTCACCACTGCCTGGGCGTCGGCGGCTTCCTTCCGCGGCTCCGACAAGCGCGGTGGGGCCAACGGCGCGCGCATTCGCCTCGCCCCGCAAAAGGACTGGGAAGTGAACCAGCCGGCCGTTCTGGCGAAAACCCTGAAGAAGCTGGAGGCGATCCAAAAGGATTTCAACGCATCGCTCTCCGGCGGCAAGAAGGTCTCCCTCGCCGACGTGATCGTTCTCGGCGGCTGCGCGGCTGTCGAGGAAGCGGCGAAAAAGGCCGGGCACAAGGTGAAGGTCCCGTTCTCGCCGGGCCGCACGGACGCATCTCAGAAACAGACCGATGTCCACTCCTTCGCCGTACTCGAACCCACCGCCGACGGGTTCCGCAACTACCTCCGCAACGGACATCCGGGATCGCCGGAGGAGCGGTTGGTGGACCGGGCCCAGTTGCTGACGCTGACCGCCCCGGAGATGACCGTTCTCATCGGCGGCATGCGCGTCCTGAACGCCAATTACGGGCAGTCCAAACATGGCGTCTTCACCAGCCGCCCCGAGACCCTGACCAACGATTTCTTCGTCAACCTGCTCGACATGCGTACCAGGTGGCAGCCCTCCTCCAAAGCCGAAAGCGTGTACGAGGGTCTCGATCGCGCGACCGGCGAACTCAAGTGGACAGGCACCCGTGTCGACCTGCTCTTCGGTTCCAACTCCCAGCTCCGGGCAATCGCCGAGGCCTACGCATGTGACGACTCCAGGGAGACGTTCGTGAAGGACTTCGTGGCTGCATGGGCCAAGGTGATGAACCTCGATCGCTACGACCTCGCCTGAGCACCAGTGCGTCAGGCATCGGGCGTCAGCGGCTCTGGTGGTGTGAGCTGACGCCTGATGCCTGAAGCCTGAAGCCTCCTTCACATGCGGTTGAGGCGTAGCCCGATGCCGTTCCTGGCCGCCCATCATCCAGCAGAAAGGCAAAGCAGCTTCTGCTCCGTGCACACTCGCTCTGACCGCTACATGTGAGCCAACAGATCGGCGACCCGTTGCTTGGTCCGGTTGAATTCCTTCGCCAGGCGCTCGAACTCCCCGGCGGATCTTTGATAGGAGTCGAAGTCTTTCTTTTCGTAGAAAGAGATCATCTCGGACGCGCGGTCCAATAGCTTCTTATAAAGCTCGAAACACTTGCCGGATGCGGCGCGGAGGGCCGGAAACTGTCCTCGCCCCGACGCATCCAAAGGGATCAGCCCCTGCGAATTCGCGGCTGCGGCGCGCCCGGCGTCGGTAGCATGCCGCGCCGCCTCAAAGTCGCCTTTCTGGATGCTCGCCAGGGCATCGTTCAGATGATCGACGCCGGCCGCGAGCGTATTCACCATCTCCTTCGTGTCCCGCCGGACCGTCGCCTTCTCGCCTTCCGTCGGTTGCGCTGTCGCCGGAGGAGCCTGAACATCCGATGACTGCGAGCCGCGTCCGGCAGCGTCGCCCGTAGGCGCCGGCTGGCTGCTCCTCCCTCCAAGACCCGATGAGGGCTGCGGCTGTTCCTGACTCGTCGTCGCGTGTACTTCGCTTCGCAACAGCGGCTCGACCTCCTCGGGATGATCGGCGAACACCGCCCGGCCTCCGGCGATCTTCGCCAACTCGCTAAGGTTCCGCTGCTGTTCCGGACGCAGGCCAATACCGATGAACCGGAAGTCCAGGCGGATTTTGTAAGCGCCGCTGGCGTCGGCGGCCAGCTTATCGCGGATCGCCTCGCGCAGTTCGGGCTCCTGACAGGTGTCATCCGAGCCCGTGATCACCAGGATGCGCCTGTTTGCGCCCTCGAAGTGCTTCTGGTCCCCGAAGTCCCCGATCGCCTCGTTGATCGCGCGATTGAGAGGGGCTTTGCCGGCGGCGGTGAGGCTCGCCAGCCGGGTCTGGACCCGCTTCGCATTGTGCTGTGCGAAAGGGACCACCAGATCGGTGTTCGAATCCTGGCACGGACCTCCGAATTGCCGCAGCGCCAGATTCTCGCCCTCCGCGATGGTGGCGACAACGGCCTTCCCCGCGCTCTGGACGGCATCGAGCCGCGTGGTCTTCTCCCAGGGCTCGTTCATCGCTTGGGAGCGGTCGACGATCAGCTCCGTGTTGTCGTGAACCACTTCCGGGGCCTTCTTGGTCAGAAGGTTGTAGGCTCCGCCAATCAGGCCCGAGGCGGCTGCCACAAGAGCGAGCACGGCCATTACATTCTTATAGAGCGGCTTGTCTCTCCACGGTTCCGGGGCTTTGCGTTTGCGCGCCACGTTCCGAGATTATACTCCCCAGATCCCTGGAGGAGTCTTGTTTGGCTCCGATTCCTCCCGTAAGATAGTCGGGTATCGGAGATGCACCGATGACTGTGCGCACGATGATCGTAGCCGCCTTGGCCTCGCTGGCTTGGGCGCAGATTCCGGCCGTAAATTCCCCACCGCCCCCGCCGGCGTCCGCCGCCGGGATCCTGTTCGACGGTGCCTCCCTGCCGAAGGACTGGAAGTTTTTCAATCCCGTCGAGGATCACTGGACCATGCAGCCCAAGCGCAAGTCCTTGCTAATTGCCACGCAACGAGCGCCGTGCGTGAGCGCCGCCGCCGGAAAGAACTTCCTGGTTTACGACCGGCCGCTTCCGGCAGACGACTTCGAGGTGGTCGTGAGAGTCTCAGCGGAGATACAAGCCAGTGGTAACCAGGTTGCCGCGGCCCTCTGGAGCGACGACAAGAACTACTTCTGGATCGCGTTCGAGAGCTACATCTTTGGCGGTCTCCATCGCCGCTTGAATTTTCAAAAGGTGACGCAAGGGCAGGTGGCAGGCAGTTTTGACCGGGAAATCGGAGCTTCCAAAGAGATCTACCTGCGGATTCTGCGCGACGGCAATGAGTACTCTGGATTCTTCGCGGCAGTGGACCCGGCCAACCCGTTCGACCCCGCCAAGATCCCTTGGATGCAATTGGGCACGCTCCCGGGGATCCGCTTCACCGGTAAGCTGGCACTTTGCGCCGTCAACTATCAGGACGGCGCTCCCGAAGTCGGCGCGGAGTTTTATTCGGTGACGATCCGGCCCAGGTAGCGTTCGCCGTCGAGCGCGGCTTGGTTCCTACACCACCCGTCCCTCCCTCCGCTCCCCCACCTTCCCTGTCTCCTCCAACTTACTCACTCCCCAGCACGCCAGCGCCACCGCCAGCACTAAGTCGTCGTGCTCCCCGCCCCGGGCCCCGTATTTCTCCCTGCCCCCGCTCGTCATCTGCACCCGCATGTCCCCTAACTCCCGCGCCAGCGCCTCGCCCTCTCTTAGACCGGCCGCGATCTGCAACTCCCCCACCTGTAACCTCACCTGCAATCCGATAATCAAATCCCGCTTCGGCACCCGGTAAGTGCTCTTACTCAGTCCCTCGCTGACCCCGCCTGTGATCGTAACCGGCCAGATCCGGCACGGCAGATCTGCCCGTTCCAGTAAGTCCACTACCGGCAGCCCCACTCCCGTCGCGTCCACCACCAGGTGCCGCCTGCCCTTCGCCAGCGCCGCCGACCGCATCACCTTTCCCACCCGCGCCACCACCTCCGGGTAACTCGTCCCCAGCGGGACTCTCTCCATGTGCCGCAGCCGAACCGCGCTCTCCGTGGCGTATGCGAACGCCGCCGCATCCCACGCCCCGGCGATTTCCGCCCGCTCCACGACCGCCACCGCGGTGAAATCCTGGCTCTGCCCCAAATCCAACCCCACAAAAAAATCCGACCCCATACCTCTGCCCTTTCCCTGGCCTCCCCGGCCCCCGGCGCGAAGCGCCGCGTTCCCCCGACCCCCGACCCCGGCGCGAAGCGCCTATATCTCCAGTGGCTCCACGTCCTCCGTCACCGCCCGTTCCACGGCATCCCGGTCGAACACCCCGCTCACCGCGTCCACAAACTCGCACCCGTACTCCTGCCGGAACCACAGGTCCCCCATCGTCTTCCGCTCCTCCTCCAGAAATTCCTTCGGAATCCGCGGACAATCCACCGCCGGCACCCGCACCCGTTCCCAGCCCCGGCCCGCGTTCTGCCAGGTCTCCCAGAAGAACCCCGTCTTCCCGTGCGGCGTGCTCATCAGCCACAGCGTCCCGTTGCTCACGGCCAGCATCGGCCGCAGCGACAGGTACAGTTCGTCGCTCACCCGCGACGCCTCGTCCACCAGCAGCAGCGTCACCGCCGAAAACCCGCGCACCGTCGCCTCCCGTCCCGGCAGCCCCACGATCCGCGACCGGTTCGGCAGCAGCACCGAAATATCGTTGTCCCCGTCCCCCTTCGGCTTGATCCCCAGCCGCCGCGTAAACTCCTCCGCCTTCCGCAAAAACTCGCCGCTCTGCCGCGCGCTCGGACTCACCACCAGTGTCAGGCTCCCCGGAACCGTCCACGCCTGGTGGACCGCCTTAGCCGACGTCACCGTCGATTTGCCCCACTGCCGTGTGCAATTCAACAGCACCCGCGGGCTCGTCGAATTCAGCACCCGCCGCTGTGTCGCATCCGCTTCGAACCCCAATTCTCTTCGGACCCACTCCGCCGTGGTCCCCGTCTCGGCCGCCTCCCGACCCTCGCCCCGCTCATCCGCCTCCACCCGCTTTTCGATCTTGTACATCCTGCCCCCACCCTACCACGCGCCCAACTCGCCAGCCTGCGTTTTGGCCGCCAATATCCTCTAACCAGAGTCTATTATCCGTTTATAATCAGAAGTTTCCCCACATTCCACGCTTTGTCCCATTCTCCCGTGACTCCCCGTGAGGCGGTTTCCCCCCTCCCAGGCTTTAGCCGATCGCCCCCTCAATGCCGCTTGAAGAAACTGTACCTCAAGCTCGTGTTGTTGCGCCGCCTCGCGTGTCCGGAACGTTCCCAAATTCCGCCGCCGGCCGGTCTTGGGATCCGCTTTCCTGGAATACTACCTGTATTCGCCAGTCTTCTATTCGTGCGATTTGGGCGGATTCCCCAGGAGCCGATAGACGGAAGCCGTCTTGGTGGCATTCAGTGCGATGTACTCTTCCGCCGAATACTGAAGTGCGATGAAAAATGCCTCTGCGCGCTTCAAGGCTTCCTTGCCAAGCATGGCACGATCCTGAAACCGGAATTGAAACGCAAACTCGCCGATCAGCGGGCGGTGCTCGCCCCGGGTGCGCCAGATCGCGACGTTGGCCTTGCCGGTAATCCCTTGGCCGAAGTCGAGCACGCCGATATCCTGAAGCACCTCCTCGACAATGGTGTTGCTGACCAGCCTGATTTCCTCTTTCGGCGTCTTCTTTAATCGGCCAAGCACCGGAAGCAGATCGACCACAGCGTCCATGTCGCGCACGTTCTCGCGGCCCATGCCAATCGAAGAGCGCAGAAACTGGACGTTGTGAGAGTACAGCAGACGAATCCCGCCGAGTTGCTCTTTGAGCGGCAGAGCCTGGCACTTGAACTTGACTTGGTGGTCGCCCAAAATGTTCGGACGCACATCTGTTTCCGCGGCAACTTGCAGATCGGGATGCCGGAACTTGAAGACAATCTCCGGATCGCCGATGGGAAAGCCGTCTTTGTACGGGATCCTCCGGCGGAGAATAAAAGCGTTGTTGTACAGCCGGAAGTCCTCGGTATCGATGAACAGCACCTCGCGGATTTTCACCGGCTGGTCGTCAAAACCGCCGACCGAAAACACCACGCCGTTCTCTTTTGCGGGGGCGCGCAGCACCTTGCCGAAATCAAACAAGCTCTCACGGGAAACAAAGCGGTTGGGCCTCAGAATGAGCTTGCAGCAAAGATATTCGACCTGGTGGATGGGCATTCCGTCTGCATACCGGCCGGGCTTAAGCTGGGGAACTCGTCCCACCCAGCTTGGTGACAAGGGCTGCTTCTTCGGCTGTTCCTTGCCGGCTGTTGGCCGGGTCCGGGTAACTTCCTTCATCGTTGGCATAATCTCTCCTCGCTTGCCCTCCTTTCGACTCGTCCGCAAGCCCTCGAACTTGCATCGTCGCCAATTCAAGCCTGGTAGAATTCGATGGCGCCGATGATTGCGCCGGCCATGATCAGCAGCGCCGGATTGACCTTGTAGCGAAGCAGGACCAAGAGCGCGGATACCGAGATCGTCGCGGTCGTCAGATCGTGAACCGCCCCTTTCGCCAGCGTGAAGCAGCCCGCCAGCAAAAGTCCAATAGAAACCGGCGCCAGTCCCTGTTGAATGGAAGCCCTCCAGGGCCAGGCTTCCAGCCGCTTCCAAAGGCGCCCCGCGCACAGCGCCAAGAGAGCCGTAGGGCCGAAGAACGCCGCCACCACCACCAGCGCTCCAATAATTCCGCCCACCCATTCTCCAATCGAAACAATCATCATCATGTTGGGCCCGGGAGCCATCTGCCCGACGCTGTACAGGTGGACGAGTTGCTGATACGTGAGCCAGTGGTGAACGTCCACCGAAAGGATTTTGAGCTCCGGGAAAGCCGCCATTCCCCCTCCGATCGTCAGCAGCGAGAGGTAGGCGAACACGCGAATCAGTGCCGGAACCTCATTCATGATTGGCGAGTCCTTCCTTTCGAAGCCTGCCGGGGGAATACCACAGGATGGCGACAAGTCCGACACAGATCAGGACGGTCAGAACCGAAAAATGAAGGCGATTGACGCCGATCACCGTCGCGCCGGTAAAGATCAGGTCATAGCCGTGGGGCAGCGAGCGTTTTCCGAGTTGCACGGCGGTGGCGAGAATCAGCCCCACGGCGGCTGCAGCCACGCCTTTGAGCATGGCCGCAACCAGGGCACGCTCTCCGTGCTGGTGGTAAGTCATTCCGACCACGTACATCAGCGCACCGCCAGGCAGGCAAAACGCCCACGATCGCCGCCAGAGCGCCCGGAATGCCTCGCAGTCGGTCACCCACCAGGATGCCCATGTTCGTGGCATTCAGGCCAGGCAGTGTTTGGCTGATGGACAGCAGCTCCAGGAATTCCTTGTCGGTAATCCACGCTCGCTTGGTGACCAGCGCGTTCCGCAGATATGCCACCACGCCGCCGCCGAAGCTCGTCGCTCCGATCAGGAGAAACTCGAGAAAAATCGCGCCGATCGTTGCACCTGCTGGCGCAGGGCTACCCTCCGTGGGGCGCCTGGCCGTCGGGCCGCTCATGATTACCTCATCTGAGTGAGAAGCAGAACTCTACCCCACATCGGGATGCGAGTGATACGGCAGAGATGTAGTATCTTTGACACGTGGGGATGCCTCCGGCGGCAACCTCGCGTCCCCCAATCCACACCTTCGCTCCCCTCCCCTGAGCCACCACTTGACAGCGGTTCTGTCACCGATCAAACTGAGCATCCGTAACCCTAAGACACTATATGGAGATAAATTTCTTGACGGGACACTATATATTGGGGCAAGATGACGAAGGCGTTTCTGACCGGTAGCGATCCCGCCAAGGAGAACCTTCATGGCAACCAGTGCGAAAATAGGCGTAGTGGACACCAAAACGACACCAAAACACAGACAGAAGACCGGCGTGGCCTTCCCCCGGTACTTCACCGGCAAACTGGAGCCTGGCAAGACTCCTTACGATGAAGTCCAATGGGAAACCCGCACGGCATCCATCGGAAACGACAAGGGTTCGGTAATCTTCGAGCAGCGCGATGTCGAAGTCCCCGTGGATTGGTCCCAGACCGCCACCAACATCGTCGCCAGCAAGTACTTCTACGGCAAGCTCGGCTCCCCCGAGCGCGAAACCAGCGTCGCCCAGCTCGTTCAGCGCGTCGTGGACACCATCGCCGGCTGGGGCATCAAGGACGGCTACTTCGCCACCGGGCAGGATGGCGAAAATTTCCGCAGCGACCTCGCCCACCTCATGCTCACCCAGAAATCCTGCTTCAATTCGCCGGTCTGGTTCAACGTCGGCGTCAAAGAAACCCGCGGCTACGGCTGGATCTACGATGAACAGCAGGATGCCGTCACCAAGCTCGAGAGCGGTGTCCTTCGCCCGCAGTGCTCCGCCTGCTTCATCGTCAGCGTCAAGGACTCCCTCGAGTCCATCCTCGACCTCGCCAAGACCGAGGGCATGCTCTTCAAGTGGGGCTCCGGCACCGGCTCCAATCTCTCCGCCCTGCGCGAGGAAGATGCCGTCCTCAGCGGCGGCGGACGCGCCTCGGGACCCCTCAGCTTCATGAAGGGCTTCGACGCCTTCGCCGGCGTCATCAAGAGCGGCGGCAAAACCCGCCGCGCCGCCAAGATGGTCATCCTCAACGCCGACCACCCCGACATCGAAAAGTTCATCTGGTGCAAGGCCAAGGAAGAAAAGAAGGCCTACACCCTGGTCGAGGCCGGCTACGATAGCTCACTCGATGGCGACGCCTACAGCTCCATCTTTTTCCAGAACGCCAACAACAGCGTCCGCGCCACCGACGACTTCATGGAAGCCGTCGTTCGCGACGACGACTGGTGGACCAAAGGCGTCGCCAGTGGACAGCCCGTCAACCGCCACAAGGCCCGCGACCTCATGCGTCAAATCGCCGAAGCCACCCACCAGTGCGGCGACCCCGGCATGCAGTTCGATACCACCGTCAACCGCTGGCACCCCTGCAAAAATACCGCGCGCATCAACGCCTCCAACCCCTGCTCCGAATACATGTTCCTCGATGATTCCGCCTGTAATCTCTCCTCTCTGAACCTGATGAAGTTCGTCGGACCCGACGGCCAGTTCGATGTCGAAGCCTTCCGCCACGCCGTCGATACGATGATCCTCGCCCAGGAAATCATCGTGGATAACGCCAGCTACCCTACTCAAAGAATCGGCGAAAACTCGCATAACTTTAGGCCCCTCGGTCTCGGCTTCGCCAACCTGGGCGCCCTGCTCATGTCCATGGGCATCCCCTACGATAGCGACCAGGGCCGCGACTACGCCGGCGCCATCACCGCCGTCATGTGCGGACAGGCCTATCTCACCAGCTCCCGCGTCGCCGCCGCCAACGGCGCCTTCCCCGGCTACCCGGTCAACGAGCAGCCCTTCCTGGAAGTCATCCGCATGCACCGCGATGCCGTGGGCCGCATCAACCGCCGCAACGTCACCGCCGCGCTCGCCGATGGCGCGCAGCAGTGCTGGGACGAAGCCTACGAATCCGGCCGCCGCCACGGCTACCGCAACGCCCAGGTCACCGTCATCGCCCCCACCGGCACCATCGGCTTCATGATGGATTGCGACACCACCGGCATCGAGCCCGATCTCGCCCTCATCAAGTACAAAAAGCTGGTCGGCGGCGGCGTCATCAAGATCGTCAACAACACCGTGCCCGCCGCGCTCATCAAGCTTGGCTATTCCTCGGCCCAGGTCGAGAAGATCGTCAGCCACATCGATTCCACCGGCACCATCGAGGGCGCGCCGGACCTCAAGCCCGAGCACCTCGCCGTCTTCGATTGCAGCTTCCGCCCGCAGAACGGCACCCGCTCCATCCACTACATGGGCCACGTCCGCATGATGGCCGCCGTCCAGCCCTTCATCTCGGGCGCCATCTCCAAGACCATCAACATGCCCGAAGAGAGCACCGTCGAAGACATCATGACCGCCTACACCGAAGCCTGGAAGCTCGGCCTCAAAGCGGTCGCCATCTACCGCGACAACTCCAAGCGCGTGCAGCCGCTCAGCTCCGGCTCCGGCAAGGGCGAAAAGAAGGCCGCCTCGGCCGCACCCGCTGCGGCTCCGGTCGAGAAGGTCGTCTACCGTCCCGTGCGCCGCAAACTCCCCGACGAGCGCCGCTCCATCACCCACAAGTTCTCCATCGGCGGCCACGAGGGCTACATCACCGTCGGCATGTACGACGATGGCGCCCCCGGCGAGATCTTCATCACCATGGCCAAAGAAGGCTCCACCATCTCCGGCCTCATGGACGCCTTCGCCACCGCCGTCAGCTTCAACCTCCAATACGGCGTGCCCCTCAAGTTCCTCGTGGACAAGTTCGCGCACGTCCGTTTCGAGCCCAGCGGCTGGACCGGGAACCAGACGATTCCCTACGCCAAGTCGATCATGGATTACATCTTCCGCTGGCTCGGCGCCAAGTTCCTGGGCAACGAATATGCGGTGACCGAGGCTGGCGAGACCATGACCCTGCGTCCCACCGAGCCCGACCCGCAGCAGGACTTGCCTTTCACACCCGTCGCCGCCGATGCGCCTCTGTGCTCCGAGTGCGGCAGCATCATGACCCGCAACGGTAGTTGCTACAAGTGCGGCAACTGCGGCGGCACCAGCGGCTGTAGCTAGTTTCTCAGTGGGAGAATCCCTGCGCTCCCGGACGGGATCGCGTCGCAGTACCCGTCCGGGAGCTTTTTTTTGTGGGACCGGCTTCAGGTCCAAGCACGCGTAGCGCGCCCTACTTGTTCAGCGCCTTCTCCATCTTGTCCACCTGCCGCTCGGCCTTCTCCATCAGGTCTTTCGCCGTAACAGTGTCCCCCGCCGCCAGCGCGTCGTTGGAGCCCCTCAGGAACGAATCCATGAGGCTTACCGATTGCAGCCAGTCGCCCCTCATGCCGAGCCCGCTGGCCGCCTGGCTCCTGCGGACGTTGTCCAGGGTGCTGTGGATCGAGGCCGCGCGCGCCGATAGCGTGACCAGTTCCTCCCGCACCTTCTGCGCCTCCGCGCGCTGTGCCGAGAGGTCGGGCTGAGGCGGAGCCTGTGCCGCGGGAGCTTGCGGCGGAGCCTGTGGCGGAGCCTGCGAAGCTGCAGGCGGAGCCGGCTCTGAAGCCGGCGCCGAAGCTGGTGCCGGCGAAGCGTGCCTGGCCGTCTTGGGCTGCGCCGCCGGCGCCACCGGCGCGGGCGTGGCCGCCGCAGGCGCGGGAGCCGGAGCCTCCACCGCCGGCGCAGCCGGCGGGGCCGTTTCGGGATTCGCCGCCGGCGCGGGAGCCGGAGCCGTCGCAGCCGCAGCCGGAGCCGCCGGCTCCTGCGGCGTCCCCGCCGAAGTCTTCTTCCACGGCGCCAGCGTGATCGCCGCCACCAGGATGCCGACGCAGCACAGTGCCCCCACCGTGGCCCACAGCGCCCGATGCGACTTCGCAGCCGGCGCCGCAGGCGCAGCACGCGCAGCCTGCGGAGCAGCCGCAGCCGCAGCCGCCGCAGGCGCAGGCGCAGGCGCAGCCACCGGCGCAGCCGCCGCCAGCCCCGCCACGCTGTTGAGCGCGTTCCGAAACGCCTCCGCCGTCTGAAACCGCGTATTCGGATCGCGGTTCACCGAGAACAGGATCAGGTCGTTCAGCCCCTGCGGAAGCCGTGGATCCAGCGTGATCGGCGGCACCGGGTTCTGTTGCAGGTGCGCCGACATGATCGCGAACTGGCTGTCGCCGTCGAACGGATGCTTCCCCGTCACCAGCTCGTACAGCGACACGCCCACCGAATACAGGTCCGACCGCGCGTCCAGCGTCTGCGCCCCCTGGATCTGTTCCGGCGACATGTAGTACAGCGAGCCCATCGTCGTCCCGGTCATGGTCAGCTTGCGGTCGGTCGCGCTCTTGGCGATGCCGAAGTCCATCAGCTTGACCGTGCCGTCGCGCGTCAGCATCATGTTGGCCGGCTTGATGTCGCGATGAATCACTCCGCGGCCGTGAGCGTACGAGAGCGCCGCCAGCACCTGGCCGATGCACCGCGCCGCCTCCGGAAACGGTAACGGCCCCTGCTGCAGCCGGTGGTCGAGTGTCACACCCTCCACGTACTCCATCACCATCAGCAGCTGGTTCTCGAACCGCATCGCCGTCCGCAGCCCGGCGATGTTCGGGTGCTCGAGACTGGCCAGCACCTTGATCTCGCGCAGGAACCGGTCCGCCAGGTCCGGTTCGCCCGCCAGGTCGGGCAGCAGCACCTTCATGGCCTCGATCCGGTCCGAAATCGTGTTCCGGACCTTGAAGACCTTGCCCATTCCTCCGGCGCCCAGCGCCTCCACAATCTGGTAATCACCGACGATACTGCCAATCTCGAGGTTCATGGCGCTCCTTACTGGCTCTTCACCGTGTCGCCCACCTTGGGAGCCCCCGAGCCGCTGAACTTGCCCACCGCCGACCCGGAATCCACCTCGGTGATCTTGATCTGGCCCACCGTGTCCTCCATCTGCCGGATCACCTTGCCCGTCGCCGGATCCGTGATCTTGCGCGTCACGCGCTTGATCGCCAGCGTGTCGCCCACCTTCACTCCCGCCGTCGAGCCCACGTTGATCACCACCGTCCCGTCCGCCGACGCGTCCGCCACCAGCCCGTCGATCACCACTACCTTGGTCGGCAGGTTGCCCGCCTTGGACTCGAGCTGCTGGGCCATGTCGTTCACCGCCTTGTGCACCGCCTCGCCCAGGATCGTGTTGGCGAAGTTCGAGCCGTGCATGTCGAATGCCCCGCCGCCCGCATCGCCGCCGCCGCCGCCCGCGCCGATCAGGCTGGTGCCCGAACGCGTCGATTCGCCGGTTCCGGTGGCGCTGGCCAATATTTCCGCCGTGTCGGTATTGATCATGCGCGCCGTCACCGCCACCACCGCCTTCGACTCCTTCTTCGACACGCCGCCGATCCCGAAACGTCCGGTGATCCCGCCGACGCCCCCGCCGCCCACACTGGTCTTTTTATCGTCGCGGCCGAACTGCGTGATGCTGCCGATGATGATGGCTTCTACGCCCAGCACCTTGCCGATCTTCGCCGCCGAGTTCGGGTCGGCGCGATCGCTGTTCGAGAAATTCTGCTCGGCGAGGATCTTATCCAGAGCCTTCCGCTCGATCACGGAATAGGTGCCGTCGTTGACCAGCTTGTCGACCAGCAGGTCCGCGATACCCTTTCCGACGTCCTGGTTCGTGCCCCAGATCGCCGATACGCTGCTCTGGACCGTCGAATAATCGAAATTCATGACCGCCACCCGCTTCTTCTGCGCCGGCGCCACAACGGCGGCCAGCGTGAGAGCCGCCGCTACCGAGAGGACTCGCTTCATTCCCTTAACCTCCACCCTATATAATCTGACATAAATTGCGGAAAACAGTACTATTGGGGTCGGTTGTCCGAGGGCAACCTCGTACTATATAAAGTCGCCACAGTCCCATAACGCTTATCCTCTGGTGCAGCACCCGGACCGTCCGTTTCGCCGGATCCACCGAGCCTTGTGTCGTCCATACGCGACGGTGTACTGTGTATCATGGCCCGCTGGACAATGCTGACGCTCCTGGCCGCAACGCTCGCCACCCTCGCCTCGGCCCAGGATGCGGTCCCGTCGGTTCAGGTGACCGGAGCGGTCAAACAGCCCCTGACCCTCACTGCCGAGTCGCTGGCAAAGATGCCGCGCGCCACCGTCAAGACCACCAGCCGCGGCATCGAGACTGCCTACGAGGGCGTCTGGCTGACCGACATTTTGCGGCAGGCCGGCGTGCCGCAAGGCGAGCAATTGCGCGGCCGTGCCCTGGCCGGCTACGTCCTCGCCCAGGCGCAGGACGGATACCAGGTGGTCTTCTCGCTTGCCGAGCTTGACCCGTCCTTCGTCGATGGAGGGGTCCTGTTGGCCGACACCGCGAACGGCAAGCCCCTCTTCGGCGAGCAGGGCCGATTCCGGCTGATCGCACCCCACGACAAGCCGGGCGCGCGTTCCCTCCGGCTCCTGACCAGACTCGAAGTAGTCTCGTTGCGGAACTAGCCCCGTGCGCGCCGGCCTCCATTCCTCACGTTTGGCCGCCGGACTCTTTGCCGCCACCCTGCTCCTGGGTGCGGACTTCGATTGGGACCTCCCCCCCGGCTTTCCGCGGCCCGTCGTGCCGCCGGACAACCCCATGAGCGCCGCCAAGGTGGAGTTGGGCCGGTACCTGTTCTATGACAAGCGGATGTCGGTGAACGGCAAATCCTCGTGCGGCACCTGTCACCGGCAAGACCTGGCGTTCACTGACGGCAAACCACGCGCCGTCGGCACCACCGGGGAGACCCACCCCCGGCGCAGCATGAGCCTGATCAACGTGGCCTACGCGCCCTACCTGACCTGGGCCAATGGCACGCTCACGTCGCTGGAAGAACAGGCGCTCGTGCCCATGCTCGGAACCACGCCGGTCGAGCTCGGCCTGCTCGGGCACGAAAATGAATTCCTCGCCAGGGTGGCGGCCGACCCCCTGTACCGCCGCCTGTTCCCCCAGGCCTTCCCCGGAGAGCACGACCCTTACACGCTCCGGAACGTGACCAGGGCGATCGCGGCCTTCGAACGCAGCATCGTTTCCATGCGCTCGCCCTACGACCGCTACCGCTGGTACGGGGACACGCGGGCACTCTCCGAAGAGGCCAAACGTGGCGAGATCGTCTTCTCCTCCGGCGAGCTCGGCCGCTGCTTCCGCTGCCACGGCGGCTGGAATTTCGCTCCGGTCCGCTTCGCGCAGGCTGCCCCGCGCGAGCGCGCGGAATCCACCGGCGGCGACTTCTTCAATACCGGCGCGACGGTCTACCCCCCGCCGAACCGCGGCCTCTTTGAGCACACCGGACGGGACGCCGACATCGGCAAGTTCCGCGTTCCGTCCCTGCGGAACATCGCCGTCATCAAACCGTACATGCACGACGGCAGCATTCCGACCCTCGAGGCTGTCGTCGATCACTACGTCGCGGGCGGCAAGTACCCGCACCCGAACCAATCCGCCATCATCCGTCCCCTCACCCTCTCCGCGCGCGACAAGCAGGACCTCATTGCCTTCCTGCAATCGCTCACCGACCAGGAGGCGCTCACCGACCCGCGCTGGAGCGACCCTTGGTGGGGCAGGCTTTAGCCGCGTGCCGCACCATCATTCTCAGCTTCCCCACATCGGACGTGGTCAAAGAGGTGCTTGCCGGCATGGATCTGAAGCCGGGAACCACCATCGTCGATACCACCACCGGGCCGGTACACAGCCCGCTCTACGCCGCACTCGCAGAGGTTTTCGGTACAATTTTCAGCAGTCTGGAGTCAGCCCGCCAAGTCCGTCCTCGGAATCAGGCCGGCTTTTTGGTTCAGAGATTCGGGGTTGCCATCAGAGCCGCCCTGCTAGGGCTGCAAGCGTTTCTTCGAACTTGTTTCGGGACAGCGCTTCGGAGGCCTGGAGATTTCGGGCCTTGGGAAGTTCGTCCCAAGACCTACCCGTTGTGTGACAGTGCACCGCTGAGGGTCGTCAGCGCCGCGCTAGAATATATAGGTTTACAGAGGAGGGGGCTTGCAACGCCGATCATTTCTCACTGGCGCCGCGACTGCGAATGTCGCGGCGGGAGCATTGCAATCGTTCGTCGCTCGCC
>Ga0335069_10004854_pt1 | contig 19827 bp, 16 predicted proteins | sample Lox_Sample_11_FD_206714 | JGI IMG/M metagenome (GOLD analysis project Ga0335069, IMG submission 206714) | Soil microbial communities from Loxahatchee National Wildlife Refuge, Florida, United States - Lox_Sample_1.1 | ecosystem: Environmental > Terrestrial > Soil > Wetlands | place: USA... | reverse complement strand
GATCAATGCGCGGACCTACAATGTCATCGCCTGGGCACTGACAGCAGCCATCATCGTACTCACCGTGCTGATGCTGGTAAGCCAGATGCGAAGCTAGAGCGGTCCTCGGTTGCTGTCGAGTTAGAACCGGGACGGGAAGGGCACGAGTTCCAGCGGTTGCGGAAAAACTCGGAAATGATAGCGCTACCGTGGAAGAGCGGCCCTTCAGGGCCGCGTAAGTCGCTTCGGATCCGTATGGGCTTTTAGCCCCGGTGGTCGTTTTCGGGCGTTCCCCGGGAGTTTTTCCGCAACCTCTTCCACTCGTGCCGCCAAACGGGCAAGAAATGTGATGGCCTCAGCCCCGGGGGCCATCACTCTGCACTGTTGAAATGCGCTAGATTGACGATCCCTCGGTCTACGGGCTTCGCTACTTCCTCATCTCTCCGCTCCCGCAGCACCCGGCTTGGGGAGTGTTCTCATACTTGTCGTGGTGCCGCACCCATGCCATCGAATGAGGCAATCCCTCTTCGTCACGGCCTTTGGGCGTCAGGTCGATGAAGTTATATGCTGTGATGAGTATGTCCAGCCCGCGCATATAAGTCGAGTAAGTGTGAAAAACGCCACCCTTCTCGTCCTTATAGAAAACACTCAGCCCGGGTCGTTCCTCGGATGGAAAATTCACCATCTCGTAGTTGTAGTACACCTTAACTTTTCCGATATCCTCTTTCCTCGCCGAGACCTGGTAATCGAAATTAAAGTCGCTGCCGTTCGAGGATACCCACTTGAAATGCCACCCCATCCGCTTCTGAAATGCCTGAATCTCCGGCAGCGTAGCTCGCGAAGCAACCACAAACGTGATGTCCCTCGCCGCCATGTGAATTGCCGCGCCGTCAAACGTGTCTGCAAGAAACGAACAACTCGGGCACCCCTGGGGCCAGCCCGGCCCGAACATAAAGTGGTAGACAATCAGCTGACTGCGGCCCGCAAACAAGTCCGCCAGACTCTCCTTTCCTTGCGGCCCCTCGAATACATAATCCTTCTCTACCCGCTCCCACGGCATCTCCCGCCGCGCCCGGCTCAGTTCATCGCGCAGCCGCGAGAATTCTTTTTCCTTCGCCAGAAGCTTCTTACGTGCCGCTACCCACTCCGCCGTTGGAACCACTTTGCTCATGTTGCTCGTTGCCGTCGCCATCCTCGTTTCTCCTTTTCAAATCTGTCTTCGATTTCTTCGCGAGCGCATTTCCCGCGATCAAAGCCCCGACCCCACCCGTCGAGACCACACCGCCGACCATCCACGCAGTTGCTGCCACACACGCTGGACACATACCCCACTCCCTATCGCGAGCTACTCTCCGCGCGCTTTTGAATGCTCGCGAGAATGTGACCCCACCCCCGGACTACCCCTTGCCGATGCTCATCCTGAATCACGCCAAACGCTTTGTGATGAAACTTGATCAGTGTTCCTCCATCCACCTCGCTAAGCCGGTACTGCACGTTGGAAGTAACTGCGTACGACATGAATAACGGCCCGCAAATTTCCAGCAACGTCGGCCGCTTGATCGCCTGTACGTGTCCCCAAAAATGCCCGTTGCTATCGCCCAGGTCGCGAAACCACCTTCCCCCGGGCCAGGCTTCGATCTTCATCGGCATCGGCGTTCCTTCCGCCGTCTCGTTGTGCGGGCCCAACTGCTCCAGCAGGGCGGCAAACGTATGTTCGACCGACGCCTTCACCTGGATTTCCTGCGTCAGGTTGAGCGTCAGGCTCTCAACTCCCGGGGTCGAAGGTTGCATCGTTCCTCCATTTGTCTCAGTTAGCCTTGGTCCAAACTCGCCATAGGACTCTTTTATTCCCTACTTCTTGCTTCAGCACGCTCTTTCACACGCAGGAGTTGGTGCGCCCAGAAGCGCTCGAACGTCTTTGCCCACTCGCAGAGCGGACGAATTGCCTCGGCATTGGTTCGATACAGCATGTGCCTACCATTCCGCCGCACTCGCACCAGCCCGACATCGCGAAGGACTTTCAGATGCTTCGACACAGAAGGCTGCTCCATTTCCAAGCCGGCCACAATGTCGCCGACGGCCCGTTCCTGACCGGCCAGGTAGCTCAGGATGTCGCGCCGCCGGAGTTCCGCGATGGCATTGAAAACATCCGAATCGGCGGTGGCGCGTGGCATTCTGTCAAATATATTCCTATATAGGAATATGTCAAGGACATCTTGACCGCGCCCAAAGAATTTTCCGGCCCCCGCCCCCACAAAAGTGTTTTGTCTCGGATGACCTTTCCCATCGAGTCTCGTCCAATCCCCCAGTGAGGTCGTGATGAACGCCGAGAAGCTCGCTTACTGGTCTGCCGTCGCAGTATTCGCCCTGGTTCTCCACAGCTCCTATCAGCGTGGAGCGTTCCCGGCCGTCCATCAAGCCGCCGCGCGGGCGGGTTCTAAACTCTGCCGCGCCACGGCTAAGGCCGAGCAGTCGTACCTCCTCGCGAAGGCGTTCGTGACACACGACGCCTTTTCCACGAACGACGATTTCGTGAACACCTACCTCGATAACGAAGAGCTTTCCGACCTCATGCAGTCCCAGAGCGATTTCGTGCGAGCCGAAGCCCAGGACAAAGTCGGGCTTTTCCGCGACCAGCTCCGCGCGCAGGCCGAAGTCCGCCGGGCCGAACTCCAAAGGCGCCGCGACCAGATGCAACAATTCCGCGACATGGCTCGTGTACAAATCCGCAGCGGCCAGTTCGCCACGCGTCGGGTCATGATCGTCGGCCCGGGGTCGTGCCGCCACTCGCGGCTGCAGATTTCCACAGCACCGGATCCGCCGGCCTTAATGATCGTCTCTGATGACGATTCAGATTCCTTCTGAGACCATCGGGTCGTTCGCCCGCACTTTTCCACTGTCTCATTGCGCGAAAAACAGTTATTCTGTTCTGGCTCAGCGGTTTTCTGACGACAACTGACCCGAACGAGTGGCGCGGAAATCCAGCAGCACCGCCGTCCAGGAAGAGTTGTATCCGCTTTACGACGAAGCTCCCCGGCGCGAGTCGATCCCTGACTCTCGCGTCATGGATCTCGAAGCGGAGCAGGAATCCCCATTTCTGCGCGGTCAGAAACGTGTCTCTGTTCGACGCGGTGCGCTTCCCAAGAACACAGCTCTCGGGTTGAAGTGGGTGGCCGTCGCAGTCGTCGTCCTCGCCATTTGCGCGACCGCAGCCGCAGCCCTCTACTCCTACGCCAAACACTCCTGGCGTTTCCGCATCGACTCGAGCGATCAGATTGAAGTCGTCGGCGCGCAGCACGTTCCCCGCGCCCAGATCATGGAAGTGATGGGCGGAGACATTGGCCGTAACGTCAACTTCGTTCCGCTCGCCGAGCGCAAACACCAGCTCGAGCAGATTCCCTGGGTCGAATCCGCCAGCGTCATGCGTTTCATGCCCAACCGCCTGCGTATTGAAATTCACGAACGCACGCCCGTCGCTTTTGCCCGCGTCGGCTCCCGCATTTCCCTGATTGATGCCGGCGGGAATCTCATGGAACTGCCACCCGGGCCCAAGCACAAGTATTCCTTCCCGGCGATCACAGGAATGAACGCGAATGAGCCGCTCTCCACGCGCTCGGTGCGGATGAAGTCCTACAACGAACTGATCCAACAACTCGATTCCGGCGGCGCGCACTACTCGCAGGATTTGAGTGAAGTTGACTTGAGTGACGGCGAAGACGTGAAAGTCCTGACCGCCGATCCCAACGGAGACGTCCTCGTTCATCTTGGCAACGCCAATTACTTGCAGCGCTACAAAGTCTATGTAACGCACGTCGCCGGGTGGCGACAGCAGTTCGACAAGCTGGATTCGGTCGATCTCCGTTACGACGGCCAGATCATCGTCAATCCTGATATGCAGGGAATCGCGCGCCAGCCGATGCTGACTCCGGCCGCAACCAAGGCCGCTCTGGCTGCCGGTGTAAAGAATGCCGCGATCGTGAACTACGAGAAATATGTAGCGCGGCCCGCCCCGTTCATCGGCCCGAAACTGCCGCCGCAAAAACCCAAGAGCGCGAAACCCGCGCCGAAAGCGGCTTCCAAACCGGCACCAAAGACCACAAAGAAAAAGACAGTCAAGGCGACCGCTCATCGTGCAACTGCTAAACCAAAGTCAAAAGCTCCGACCGCCGCGAAGGCTGCGCCAGCCCCCGCGCACCCGGCCGCACAAGTTCAAAAGCTCGCACCAACGACCGCTGCTCGCGACAACGCAGGCGCAAGCCAGAAGAAACCCAGCGCCGCCATCGCAAAGGAGACTCCGCAGAACTGATCATGCCGACCTACGCGCCCAATTTCATTACCGCCATTGACGTCGGCAGCGCCAAGACCACCGTCCTCGTCGCCGAACTCAGTGACAACGGTCTGCGCTATCGCGGGCACGGCATCACAGAATCGCGTGGCCTACGCAAGGGCGTCATCACCGAACTCGACAAAGCCGTGGCCAGCATTCAAAAAGCGGTCGAGGCTGCCGAAGATGTCGCCGGCATTCCCATCGAGCACGCCGTCATCGGTATCGCCGGAGCGCACGTCCGCGGCCTGAACAGTCACGGCGGCATCACCTTCGGCGCACGCGCGCGTGAAATCGGACGTGAAGAAATTCGCCAGGCCGTCGAAAAGGCGCGCACACTGCCGCTTCCCAACGATCGCGAGATTCTTCATCTCCTCCCGCAGGAGTTCATCCTCGACGACCAGTCGGGCGTACAGGACCCCACCGGCATGATGGCGACGCGGCTCGAAGTCCGCGTCCATGTCGTCACCGCTCTCTCCTCCGCGACACAAAATCTGGTCACCGCCGTAAACAAAGCCGGCGTACACGTAGACGACACGATCTTTGAACCCCTGGCTTGTGCCGACTCCGTTCTCCGCGCCGATGAGCGCGAACTCGGGGTTTGCCTTGTCGATCTCGGCGCGGGCTCCTGCGACTTCATCGTCTTTCAGCAGGGAGCCGTCGCACACACGGCGGTGATTCCCATTGGCGGCGATCACTTCACCAGCGATCTTTCCGTCGGCATGACCACGGGCGTCGCCGACGCTGAGGTGCTCAAAAGAACCTTCGGCAATGCCGTGCCCACGCTGATTCCGGAAGGCAATGAAGTCGAAGTTCCCTCCGTCGGCGACCGCCCCTCGCGCATGATGTCGCAGCGGATGGTCGGTGAAATCCTCGGCCCTCGCGCCCGCGAACTTTTCGAACTTATGCGCGACAACCTGCGCCAGGCGGGCGTTCTGGATCACTGCATTGCCGGAATCGTTCTTAGCGGCGGGGCCTCGCGTCTTCCCGGCCTGCTCGATGTGTCGGAATCGATCCTGCGCAAAGCCGCGCGCCTTGCATGGCCCACACCGATAGCGAAGATGCCAAGTGTCCTGGCCGAACCGGAATTTGCCACGACGCTAGGCATGGTCTATTACGGCCACCGCGCAAGACTAGCCCGGGGCCTGCAGGAACCCGGCTTCGGCTCAAGAATGAAAGCCCTGTTCGCAAAGAAGGGCGCGTAAGTGTGGCGAGGACATTATTGTCCGCGCAAGGTTTTACTGAGAACTGACAACTGATTTCACGAGGTGCCTCATGATCGAAGACTCCGGACTCCGCATCAGCTTTAACGAAGAAGCCAAAAACGACGCCCGCATCAAAGTCATCGGTGTCGGCGGCGGCGGCAACAACGCCGTCAACCGCATGATCGACTCCGGCATGGAGCACATCGAATTCATCGTTGCCAACACCGACCTGCAAGCTCTCCGCATGTCGCGCGCTGCCACGAAAATTCAGCTCGGCGTAAAGCTGACCAACGGGCTCGGCGCCGGCGCCAATCCGGAAGTCGGCCGCAAAGCCGCGCTCGAAGATTCCGACAAGATCATCGAAGCCCTCGAAGGCGCCGACATGATCTTCGTCACCGCCGGACTCGGCGGCGGCACCGGCACCGGCGCGGCCCCGATCATCGCCTCGCTTGCCAGCGAAATGGGTGCGCTCACCGTGGCCGTTGTCACCAAACCCTTCGCCTTCGAAGGTAAACGCCGCATGCAGCAAGCCGAGCGCGGCGTCGCCGAACTCATGGAGTCCGTTGACACTACGATCGTCATCCCCAATGAGAAGCTGCTCGCCGTCGCCGAAAACGCCGGCTTCTTCGAGTCCTTCCGCATCGCCGACGACATTCTTCGCCAGGGCGTGCAGGGCATTTCCGACATCATCACGATTCCCGGCATCATCAACCGCGACTTCGCCGACGTGAAAGCCATCATGGCCGGCATGGGCTACGCGGTCATGGGCACGGCCACAGCCTCTGGCGCTCACCGCACCACGGAAGCCGCGCAGCGCGCCATCGCCTCGCCGCTGCTGGAAGCCGGAGCCATCGACGGCGCTCGCGGCATTCTCATCAACATCACCGGATCCAATTCGCTGAAGCTCGCCGAAGTCCAGCAGGCCTGCACCATCATTCAAGGCGCAGCCCACGAAGACGCTAACATCATCTTCGGCGCTGTCATGGACGAGAAGATGAAAGACTCAGTCAAGATCACCGTGATCGCAACGGGATTCAAAGACTCCTGTGGCGCGGGAGCTCGCGACCGCCGCGACAGTTTCGATCCAGTCATCGTCCCGCGCCATCGCGAGCGTGTCCACACGATGGAGCACGCCGGCGATTTCTCCGAAGCACCGGCCTTCTCCGACAGCGCGGTCACGGCTGAGACCCACTTTTGCGATGGACCGGCTGCGGATCGCGAACCTGCGTTCGAACCTGATCCCAGCTTCCAGGCCGACCCCATGCCTGCGGCGTTCGAGCCCTCAATGCCGCCCCCAGCCAGCTTCCAGCAACAGCAAGCCGAGGTCATCTCCCTCGACGGGATGCGCACGGCCACGCCCGAGTATTCCGCTGACGATCTCGATGTCCCAGCCTTCCTGCGCAAACGCAGCGACGTGATGTAACGGAAAATTCGTCTGCTTCAAGCCGGGGCAGGAAAAAGGGCCGCCCCAAACGGGCGGCCCCAGCGTTTGTCCCGCCGAAACTACCAATTCAGCAGGAAACCGTGAATCAGGAAGTTGCTGTCGAAATAGGCTCCTGTGACTTGTCCAAGCCCGTTGCTGGTTAGAGGCACAGTGCCCTGACCAGGTGCAGTGCCCGCGTCCGGAGCTCTGAAATGCGTGATCTGCCCATTCCATGCGCGCCAGAATCCATTGTTCAACCCGTCAGGATCGAGGAAGCTTCCGACGATAATTCCCTTGCTGTCGATTCCCTGTGGGATGGTGCCCTGTCCGGGGTTCTTGCCTGCTCCCGGTACTTCGAATACCCTGAAGCTTCCATTCGCATAGCGCAGGTAGCCGTGCTGCAATCCAAAGGAATCGACCACGACAGCAGTGACCGCGCCACTGCTGTTGATGCTCCACGAGTAGGTGCCCTGACCTGACGCAGTCCCCGCGCCCGGGGCATCGAACGTGGTGATGGTCCCGTTTGAGCTGCGAATAAACGCATGACTCACGTTGTTCGCGTCCACAAGCCAGCCAGTCACCGTTCCCGCCGGGTTGAGACAAGTTGCCCAACCTACGTAGGTTCCCTGGCCCGGAGCTGTTCCCGCGCCCGGAGCGTCAAACGTCGTGATCTTCCCACGCGCGCTGCGCACAAAGCCGTGCGTCACACTGTTCATATCAACCCAGAATCCAGCGATGATTCCACTCGGATTGATGTTCCCAGCGTTCGTGCCCTGGCCCAAACCAGTGCCTGCTCCAGGGACATCGAATTCCGTAAATATGCCGTCCGGAGTGCGCAGGAATCCGTGCAGGATGTTCGCTATATCCGCATACAGTCCCGCAACGGTGCCTGTTTTGTTGATCGCCACCGAGTATGTTCCTTGGCCTCCCAGCACTCCCATGGGTGTCCCCAGAAACCCGGCGACACTCTGCGTGCCCGCATCCGGAGCGTCGAACAAGATGTAGCTTCCGTCCGCGCCGCGAATGAAGGAATGCATAACGTTAATCGAGTCCGAGTAGAACCCCGTAATCGTTCCCGAGGCGTTGATTGCCAGAGCTTGCGTTCCCTGATACGGATTCACTCCAGGTGCTCCAGGAGGATCGACTGTGAGGATCGCGTGTTTGGCTGCTTGCGGTGCTTGTGCCCATGCCGCGGTGGCGAAACAAACCATGAGAATCAGCATGAGGACGCTGATGCGTTTCATAGTACCCTCCAAAAAGTTTTTGTTGGACTTTCTGGCCCGTTTAACAAATGGGGAAATCACTGCTCGCCTGAGGGGTGATGCGTCCCGTCGTGGCAACCAGCTCTTCGGGAGGCGAGAAGAATAGGCGCGTCGAATACGCGCTCGACTGACTACGAAGCATCCTTTTACTACGCTCAGGCCTAAGCGTCAGTGATTCTGGTCATACGATGTTGTGACTAAGTCAAATCCGCGCACGCCCCGGCAACGTCGCGGTCGCCTTCAGAAATCAGTACCGTTGCTGCCTCCCCTACAATATTTTCGCCCCTCGTCCGTCTTCACCTATGGATGGAGCAAGCGCTGGGCGCCGGGGCGAGGTCCGGGAGTACGATCTCGGAACGAACGATCTCGGAGAAAATGGCCGTCGAACAGGATCAACGCATCAGCGAAACCTTCGCCCGCGAGCGCGGACGGTTGCGCAATTTCATCCGCCGCCGCATTGCCGACGAAGGCGAGGCCGAAGACATCCTGCAGGAAGTTTTCTACGAGTTCATCGAGGCCTATCGCCTGATGAAGCCGATCGAGCAGGCCGGAGCGTGGCTGTTTCAAGTGGCCAGAAATCGCATCACCGACCTGTTTCGTAAAAAGAAGCCCGAGCCGATGCCGGTGGTCTCGCGCAATGAGGAAGATGGCGAACCGGTTTTTCTCGACCAGGTACTGCCGTCGCTCGACGCAGGACCGGACGCAATCTACGCCCGCAACCTGCTGCTCGAAGAAATCGAGGCCGCGTTAGACGAGTTACCGGAAGAGCAGCGCGAGGTCTTTGTCGCGCACGAAATCGAAGGCCGCAGCTTCAAGGAATTGTCGGCAGCGGCCGGCGTAAGCGTAAACACGCTGCTTTCGCGCAAGCATTACGCTGTCCTTCATCTGCGCGAGCGCCTGCGCGACATTTACAGAGAATTTACGGGAGATTGAACCAAGGAGATTGAAACCAGGAGAACGATATGAGAGGAAGACGCATCGCAAAAATAGCTTTCATCGCCTTGCCGCTGGCCGTGCTGGCATTCGCGCTTTTCAGTTACATAACGATGTCGCTTTGGAACTGGCTCACGCCCGCGCTATTCGGCTGGAAGCTCATCACGTTTTGGCAAGCGGCGGGATTAGTGATCCTCTGCAAGATTCTTTTTGGAGGCTTCCGCGGCGGTCATTGCCGCCCGCGCTGGCGCCATCGCATGCACGAGCGCTGGGAGAACATGACCCCCGAAGAGCGCGAAGCCTTCCGCAAAGGCATGCAAGGCCGCTGCGGTCCATTCGGATCACCGGATGCCACTCCGAAAGACGCAAGGGCCTAGTGCCGTTACCGTTCGATGTGTGCTCTGTGAAGCAGCGTTTTCCTTCGTGCACCTTCGTGTCCTCCGTGGTTAGAAAAAAAGCTAGAGCCACAGAGGGCGCGGAGGCGGGCAGCCACCGCATCAGACCAGCCTCATCTTCCACCGGAGTCTTACGGCTTACTTCCATGCTGAATCCAGCTGCCAAATTCTCAACGACTCCACTAGCCCACCCGCGCCATACAACTCCAACCCATCGCTACCCGCGTGCGGATAGATCCGATCCGACAAAACTCTTTCCCCGTCATTCGCAAAGACTTCCACGCTCGATCGATCCACGAACACATGCAACTTGGCCCTATCTTTCTTCTCGAGAGTCGCTGCAAATCGGCCGGAGAAATCCTTGCTGAACCCCACCTCTCCCGACCGCGTCCGATCAACAAATACTTCACCACGCGCCGGATTGAAACCGACCACCGTCCATTCATCTTTCCCCACTCGCACGCGAAGCCCAATCTCCTCAGCCTTACCCGGCAACAACTCAACTTCTAACTCATACACGTCGCCTTTGAACCCACTCTTGCGAATCCTCTCATTCGCCTTCGCCACATCCATATTCTTGAGTTTCAATTTCTCGTGCCGCAGTCCCTCTAACTCCCGAACCGGCGTCTGCACCATCCGCAGCCCATCCGCATATCGCCGCAGGCTCAGCGTTCGCGGAATTGACAGCCCTCCGCGCCACAGCACTGTCGGCTCCACGTTCGCATACTGCCAATTGCTGAACCATCCAAGCCACACGCGCCGTCCGTCGCTCGTCGGCATGTCATTCCACGTATTTGTCGCGTAGAAATCTTTCCCCCAATCCGCCCAAAGCACCGGAGCGTCAGGAATCTCCGGCGCGAATTTTTCTCCATCAAAATTTCCAATTAAATACCGCACCCCCGTGCCCCCAGCCGGCGCGCCGGGGTTGCGATTGATAATCAGCACCCACTTTTTTTCTCTCGTCCTCTCTACCGGCAACTCAAACAGATCCGGACACTCCCACTGCCCCGCCGTATCCCCCGCCGAGCCAAATGTCGATCGCTTCGCCCAGCTCTTTAAATCCTTCGAATCGAAGATCACCAGCTGCCGCTCATCCGCCAGCGCCGCCACCATCACCCACTTTTTCTGTGGCTCGTACCAAAATACATTCGGATCGCGAAAGTCCGGCGCATCCAAATCCGCCACCGGATTCCCCGAATAGTTCGTCCACGTCCGCCCGCGGTCTTTGCTGTAGGCGATGTGTTGGGCCTGCTTCTTCTCATGCGCCGCCGTGTAAATCGCAATCGGGCACGAGTGATCTTTCGGGTCAGGATTCTGGCAAAGCCCGCTCGTATTATTCCAATCCACCACCGCGCTCCCGGAATACACCATGTAGTCGCCCGGCACTTCATGCAGCGCCACCGGCAGATTCTCCCAATGCACCAGGTCGCGGCTCACCGCGTGTCCCCAACTCATGTGCCCCCACACCTGGCCTTCCGGGTTGTGCTGATAGAAGAGGTGATACTCGCCCTTATAGAAGACGGTCCCATTCGGATCGTTCATGAAATTCTGCGGCGGCGTGAAGTGATACTGCGGCCGCCACGGCTGATCGTACGACGCCGGCTGCGCCACGAGAGTCCCCGCGAGACGTGTCACGACAAGAAGAAATAGAACCATCTTTTTCATAGTCGGTTTATCCAAGAAAGTAGTTTGTTCCTGAGTTTTCAATGTTTGCCCAACGCCGCTTTGCCATCCGTCCCCGTCTATGCTAGCGTTTCAAACACTGCTTCAGATGTCGTTCATTTCGTCTCGAACCAAATTATTCATTCCGGAGGAACTCCCATGGCAGATCTCAATCAGCTCAAGCAAAAATATCAACGCGTACTCGACACGATTCAAAAAGAAGGCGGCCGCATCGACAACATCGACCTGGCCGGCGAACAGCTTCACATCAAGGCCGAGGTTCCGTCCGAGCCCAGCAAGGACCGCGTGTGGGATGCCATCAAGTCCATCGACCCCGCCTTCGCCGACCTCAAGCACGAAATCACAGTGGACTCAACCCTGACCCAGATGTACGTAGTGCAGGCAGGCGACAACCTCTCCAAAATCAGCAAACACTTCTACGGCGATGCCAACAAGTACATGAAGATCGCCGAAGCTAACGACCTGGCCGATCCCGACAAGATCAAGGTTGGCCAGGAGCTCAAGATACCAGCCGCCTAGGCAGAACCTAGGACCGCAACACCGAAGGGAGCCGCAAGGCTCCCTTTTACTTCTGCTCCGTTTCCGCTTCTCGCGCAATTCCCATGAAACCTCCGGCGCGCGCATCGCGAACTAGTTCCGCAGTCTTGGCTCCGGCCTCAGGCTTTCTTCCTGCCCGGGCCAGGATCGTCACTTCTACCAGTCGGGCTTCGAGCTGATATTCGACATATCCAAGCCGTTTTGCCTGCTGAAAAACGTTTCGCGTTTCCTGCAGCGCCCCGGCGTATTGTCCCTTGGCTGCATCGACTCTGGCCGACGCGAGCGCCGCTTCAAAACGAGGAGGAAGCGGGCCTGGGCGGGCGGCTATTTTCTTGGCCGCCGCAGCCAGTCCATCGGCTTCGGCGGTCTTGTTCTTGGCCAGCAAGACTCTGGCCAGCAGCGCCTCGCAGGAAATCAAATCGTCTTCCACATTCGCTTTTTGCAGCACTGGCATGGCGCTGCGCAGATAGCCTTCGGCCTCGTCCAACCGATTCGTGGCCAGCGCAATCAAGGCCAATTGTTGCTGTGACGTCGCGACATTCGTAATTTCCCCGAGTTCTTTTCGAATCGTCAACGCCTCTTCCGCGAACTTACGTGCGCTGGAAAAATCTCCGGTTGCGATGAGCAGATCGGCGGTGTTGCTTGCAGCGTACGCCTCTCCGCGGCGGTATCCGGTCGCTTTTTGAATCGTTGTGCCTTCGTCGTATCGTTGCCTCGCTTCCGTAAGCTCACCCATCTTGAGCAGTGTGTTGCCGAGATTTCCCAGCGTACTCGCCGTGCCGCGCTGATCTCCGACTTCGCGAAACAGGGCCAGACCTTCCTCATTCATCTTTCGGGCATTCTGCAAATCGCCCATATTGCTGTAGACGTTCGCCAGATTTCCCAGAGCGCCGGCCAAGCCGGCCTTGTCGGCGGTCTCGCGAAACAATTTCTCGGCTTGCTGGTAATAGTCCTTCGCCGCATCTAACTCTCCTTTATCGTTGGCCACGTTGCCCAGTGCGTTCAAGGCCCGCCCGGAATCGCGAAGAGCTCCTAGTTGGCGAAAGGTCCGCAGCGACTCCTGAAACGTCGGAATGGCCTGCGCGAAATTCCCCTGATCGTAATAGACATATCCCAGCAGCACCTCTCCGGCTGCTGCCCCGCGCTGGTCTCCCGCAGTTCTGAGCAAAGCAATTCCTTCGCGGAAAGACACTTCTGCCTTCTCCATTTCTCCCAGCCGCTCATACGCGAATCCCTCTGCCAGCTTGGCCTGCGCCACGATCAGCCGCGCTCCCTGGGCCTGAGCGCCCTGGATCGCTCTTTGCGCCGCATCCAGTGCGGGCTTGAAGTTGCCGAGCGCACCGTAAGCCCTCGACTCCGACAGGTCGATTCGCGGATCCGGAGCGCCACCCATCTTTCGCATCTGCGTCAAGGTTTCGATCGCATCCTTGCCTTTCCCTCCAGTTGTCTGTGCCGTAGCCAGCCGCAACCCGTACTGCGGGTTGTCGGGAAAAAACTGCCACAATGTCCGGTAGGTCTCGATCGCCCGAGGCCAGTCGCGGGAGACTTCCCGCAGCCGCCCCTCGACCAGAAATTGCTCCTCACGCGAAAGTCCCCCTGAAAGATCGACCGCCTTCTGCGCCTCGGCGCGCGCCAACGCATCGTAGCCCAGAATGGCCAGCGCGTCCGACAATGCCGCGTGACTGAGTGCATGCTTCGGATCGAGAGCTACCGCTCGTTCCAGTGAAGTCCGCGCAGCCAGCGCTTCGAACTCCCGCAATTTCGCCAAACCTTCCGCATACAGCCGGACGGCTTCGCTGCCCGAGGGCAGAGAAGCGCGGGTTGAAGTTTCACTACCTGCGCCGCCCTGAAGGCCGAGCGCACCGCGCAAGCGGCTGCCGGTTCGTGAAACCAGGTCGAGCAACTCGGGCTGGGATCCCGTCTCGCTCACCGACGCCAGCGTCTCTCCGGTGGCCGTGTCCTGCAGATGGAAATCAACGCGCAATTGATCTCCGCTCGCTTTGCCCATGGCCATGTAGGACCCGAGGACGACCAGGTCCGTTCCCGAGTGTTTCCGGATGCGGCTCAGTGTGTCCGGCGCATAGCTCTCGGCATCCGGTAGGGACAAGTCCTGCCGCATGCGAACCACGTTTTCCCCCGATAACGAGCGCAGTTGTCCCCCGGTCGAAAGCTCCGTGCTCAGCATCTCCCCAAGCGCCGTGGAGAGCCACGCCTGGTCCGGCTGACCGGACAGATTCCGGAATCCGAGGACGGCAACACACTTCCGGGTGCGCACCTGAGGCGATGCAGCGGGCGCGACGCCAATCCACTTGCGAAAGGGGCTCCATGTCACCAGACCGGCAACGACCAATACAACCACCAGCGCGGCAAGCCATGGCCAAGCTGGCCCTCGCCGTACGACGACCGGCGCCGATCCGGTGCTCAGCCGGTCCAGATCGATTTTCAGTTCGCGGGCAGATTGGTACCGCCGTTCCGGATCACGATCCAGCGCCTTCAAAATAATCGTCTCCAGAATTGGAGAGATCCGCCGGTTGCGCGTGGTCGGCCGTGCGGGAGGCTGGTCGAGAATCTGCGCAATCAACTGCGGCCCTGACTTCTCCGCGTATGGATGCTTTCCTGTGGCCATCTCATAAAGCACCGCTCCCGCCGAATAAATGTCGGTGCGAACGTCCGCATTCTTCCCGCGCAACTGCTCCGGCGACATGTAGGCCACAGTCCCGCTGACCTTCGTGTTGGTTGCTGTGGGGTCGGAATCTCCTTCAGGATGAATCCACTCGGCTAGCCCGAAATCGAGAATCTTCAGACGCCCATCCTTGCTGAGGCGCAGGTTCGCAGGCTTCAAATCGCGATGGAGAATCCCTTGCTGGTGCGCCGTCTCGAGGCCGTCCGCCAGTTGCGCGCCATAGCGCAGCACTTCTTGTTCTTCCATCGGGCCCGCGGCCAGGCGCGCGTCCAGTGTTAGCCCGGAAACAAGTTCCATAGCGAGGAAATCAACTCCAGCCTCGCTGCCAAATTCATGGACCGCGCCAATATTGGGGTGATTCAACCTGGCCAGCGCCAGCGCCTCCCGGCGGAAGCGCGCGCGAGCACTCTCTTCGGAAAGAGTGCCGGAGGGAAGAACTTTGAGGGCTACATCGCGATCGAGGATTTCATCGTGCGCGCGGTACACCACTCCCATCCCCCCGCTGCCAATCTTTTCCAGCACACGATAGTGGGACAGTTGATTGGGAATCATGGGGGCTTGCGGCGATCCCAGAAATGTTAAGAGGGCTTCGCGGCACCGTCAAATGGCGGCGAGCCAACTCCCGCCTACTTCTGGCTCGCGATCCAGCCATCGATTTTTTTCTCCAGCACATCCAGCGGCAGCGGCCCCGAATCCAGCACCGCGTCATGAAACGCACGCACGTCGAACTTTGCGCCCAGTTCCTTCTGTGCTCGCTCCCGCAGCTCCAGAATCTTCATCTGCCCCATCTTGTAGGACAGAGCCTGCGCCGGCCACGCAATATAACGGTCCACTTCCGTGTTGATGTTCTCTTCATCCATCGCGGTGTGCTCGTGGAAGTAGTCGACCATCTGCAGCCGCGTCCAGCGCTTCGAATGCACTCCCGTATCCACCACCCACCGCACCGCCCGCCACATTTCATTCTGCAAGCGCCCATACTCGCTGTACGGATCCTGATAGAACCCCACTTCTTTCCCCAGCCGCTCCGAATAAAATGCCCACCCTTCCGTATACGCGTTCACATCCAGATCGAATTTTCGAAACGGAGGCAAGTCCGCCAGTTCCTGCGCAATCGAGAACTGCAAATGATGGCCGGGCACGCCCTCGTGATACCCAATCGCCTCCACATTCAACAACGACCGCTTCTCCGGAGCCGATTCGTTCACGTTAATCCGCCCCGGCCGCGAACCGTCTCCGGCTCCCAGCGAGTAATCCGCCGGAGGACTCGATGCCGTCCGGTACGACTCCATCGGAACCACATCCAGCTTTGCCTTCGGCAGCCGCCCAAAAAGCTGCGGCAATTTTTCATACATCTGATCGCGGTATTTCGTATAGAGGTCCAGCAGTTGCTGTCCCGACTTCGCATGCAGCGCCGGATCTTTCCGCGCATGCTCGTTAAACTTCTTCAGATCGCTGAACCCCTGCGCCTTTGCCAGCGCCAGCATTTGCGCGTCGAGTTCCGCCACGCTCTTGAGCCCAAGCTGGTGAATCTGATCCGGTGTCATGTCGGTCGTGGTCTGCTGCCGCACCGCAAATCGATACCGCGCCTCTCCATCCGGCAAGGCCCATTCCCCGGGCTCGCTTCGCCCGTGTGGCGCATAATCCTCGCGCACAAACTTCGCGAACTTCGCATAGGCTGGCGCGACGTCCTTGCTCACCGCGTCCTCGATCGCCGCGCTCAACCGCTTCCGATCCGCTTCTCCAATTGCATCGGGAAATTTCTTCAGCGGTGCAGTAAACGGACTTTTTTCCATCGAGTCCTCGGCAATTTCCTGCGCTTGTCCCGAAACTTTTTCCAGCAAGACCTTCGGCGGCATCAACTTGTCCCGCAGCCCGTCGCGCATGTGTCCCATCGCCTGCTCCAGCGCGCGGGGAATCTGCCGCAGTCGCGATACATAGTCCTCGTAATCCTTCACGTTGCGAAACGGCGAGTCGAACGGCAGCGATGCATACCAAAGATGAATGCCCCCAAACTGCGTCGCCGGCATCTCCCAGCTCTTGAACTTCGCGCCTTCCAATCCTTCGCGCAGACTCCGCACCATCAACGCGTGGTTCAGGCGTTCCTGCTCCGGAAACCCGGCCACATCCAGCCCCTCAAATCGCGCCAGTGCCTGTCGCGCATGCTCGATGTCCTCCGCAATCGCTTTATCCGAAAAATCGCTGAGCCGGTCGTTGTATCGGTAATCTCCTACCTGCGTCGCTAATTCCGGCCGCATGCGGAGCGTGTATTCCCACTCCTCCGCCAATAGCGACTTGAGCCCCGCGCGTCGCGCCTCCAAACTCTGATCGGCAGCCTGCGTCATAACCGTTCCCAACATAGTGAATGCAAATCCAACAACCAGCAGCGACATTCTCAAGATGCTCTCCTCTTTCTACCTGTACGCGAGCGTTCCCGTAGCAGACTTTGCATGCGCGTTTCGCAATTCGGTCCTCGGGTCGTCCCCCGGTCCCCACGTGCCGCCAGAAAATACAAACCTAAAGATACTCGAATCAACCTCATGACACCGTCCAAGTGCGCAACGACTTGCAGCTGCACGGGTACCTTTCTAGTAATTGATCTGGTTTGATTACCGAGGTCTTTGTCCCTTGAACAACCTCGGTTAACCCTTTTTAATTCTATTACTTATGGAAATCTCTCGTGTGTTGACCCATTTGCAATTTGCCATTGCGTAAATCCTGCTAAATCCCCTACTATCGGACAGTTGCCGTCGATCCGCTTTTCGTTCGCGATTTTGGCGGATCGCGTGCATCATATTTATACCGGCTGCGCAGTTTTGGCTGTGGGCCCTTCGGGGATGGGGATCGTGAATTTGAAGTCGCTGTGTCATCTGGCCCTTTTTTTCTGTTTGGCGGTTGCTCTGGAAGCGAGCGTGTTCGCCGCCAGCATCAATCCGTCCGCCCCTTCCACTCGCTCCAAGTCCCGCACCGTCACCGAGACTCGTCGCGCCCGCAAGCGCATGCACGCGCTCGCTCACAGCCGGAAGCCCCTGGCCAAATCCGCCGCGCATCGTCGTCGCCGTCGCTACTATGAGCGTTTCCACACCAGCTCTTTCGCCTCCGGCATTGCCGCAAGCGACATCTCCGCCGGTGAGGATCCCATTGTCCGCGAAGCCGCACTCGACGCGCTCGGCAACATGAATGGCACCGTGGTCGCCATCGAGCCCACCACGGGCCGCATCCTGGCTATGGTCAATCAGGACCTCGCGCTCTCGAGCGGCGCCCAGCCCTGCTCTACCATCAAACTGCCGGTTGCTCTCGCTGCCGTCAGCGAAGGCCTCATCGATCGCGAAACGCAAGTTCCGCTCGGCCGCCGTTCTCGGATGACTTTGACCGAGGCGCTGGCCCATTCCAACAACGCCTATTTCGAAGCGATTGGCCGCAAACTCGGTTTTGAGAAGGTTCGCTACTACGCCAATCAATTCGGACTTGGCGAACTCGCCGGCTACCACATTCCCGGTGAACATCTCGGTCTTTATCCCAGTCAGGAAATTTCCGCCAAACTCGGCGGCGTCGGCAAAATGTGCTCTTTCGGCGAAGGCATTTCTATGACTCCGTTGCAACTCGGCGCGCTGGTTTCCGCCATCGCCAACGGAGGTACGCTCTACTATCTCCAGCATCCCACGACGGCCGAACAGGTCAACAATTTCCGTCCCCGCGTGAAGCGTCACCTCGACATTGCCACCGAAATTCCCGAGCTGTCCGATGGCATGGCAGGAGCCGTCGAGTACGGCACCGCCCGCAGCGTTCGCCTCAACTTCAACGAAGAAAACATCCTCGGCAAGACCGGCACCTGTTCTCACGCCGGCACCCGCTACGGCTGGTTCGCCTCCTACGCCAACACCGACATCGGCCGCATCGTGACCGTCGTCTTTCTGCAAGGCGGACGCCCCACCTTCGGCCCCAAAGCCGCCGAAATCGCTGGCCGTATGTATCGCAATCTCTACGACCACAATTTCTTCGTAGCGCGTTCCGAAGGATCCACTCCAGCCCCTGCGCTGGAAAAGCTCCTGCCCACCGCCGGTCAGCAATAGCCACGTAGCTATGTGCGCGCGTGCGACCCCATTTCTGTCATCCTGAGCGAAGCCGGAGCGGATGCGGCGGCAAGTCGAAGGACCCCTACTTAACCCATCCCGTTACCCGGGAACTAAGACGAAACTTGAAGTAATCAGACGCCAGTTGCTTACTCTCACACCTTATCCATCAACCCTGCCGAGAGTAACTTGCGCCTCCGCCTGGCCAGCGTTCTACTGAACCCAGGAGCACTCATCCATGCAGGATCAGTTTCTAAGACTGGCTGGCCACATCCCGCACCCCAAGATATTTGCCGCCGTCTTCGCGCTTCTGGCCGTAACAAATCTCGTTCTCAAGCTGCGCGACAAACAGCCCATTACCGGCTACGTAGGAGCGCTCGCCCTAATAGCTATCGGGCTTATACCCGTCGCCGCAACCACTTATCTCCACTCCCGTGGCGAATACCATGTCCAGCTCTTCGTAGCGCGACCCGACGATTCCCTCGTCGATTCCGCCAGCGTCATGTCCTCCACCGGCGAACTCCAGATGATCACCGACGGCTGGGAACTCGACCTCAACAAGCAATCCCGTCCGGCCGATAGCAAAGTCGCCTTCTCCGCTGTTGTAAAAGACGAATTCCTAAAGGGCAGCTCCACCCTCGACCTCACCGGCGACTACTATCCCACTGTCACCATCCATCTCGATGCCGACACCTCTGCCAAAATCCGCGGCGTCGTCGTTGACGACAAAATGACCGCCGTTGAAGGCGCTACGGTTACTGTCGACGGCTATCCTGAAAGCGTGGTCACGGACCGCAAAGGTAACTTCGCCCTTCCCGCCCACGCCGGCAATGGGCAAACCATTTCCTTGCGCGCACAAAAAGGCCAGGTGATCAAGCAGATCTCCGCCCCCGCCGGCAAAGTGGTCGAAGTGATTCTCAGCGAAGAGTAGGCGCCTCGGAGCCGCACGCCTTGCGGGGTTCCCCTGTGTACCCCGTGTACCCTGTGGTTCACGTTCTTTGTCGCGAGTTCCTGAGAACTTTCCTAGTAGAAAATAGAACTCTGCACTATGCCGACCCTCAAAAATTCCGGCACGCGCGTCCTCACGCTGTCCCTCCTCCTGGTCGCCGCCGTTCTCGCCGTATACTCCCCAGTCGCGCACAACGGCTTCGTGAACTTCGACGACGACACCTACATCACCCTCAACCCGCACGTACAAGCCGGTCTCACGCGATCGACGGTGAAATGGGCTTTCACCACATTTGACGCCGCCAATTATCATCCCCTGACCTGGCTCTCCCACGCACTCGATTGCCAACTCTTCGGCCTCGACCCCTCCGCTCACCATGAGGGC